>Ga0075426_10000709_pt1 | contig 23146 bp, 28 predicted proteins | sample SoiMethybrSBSTD5_FD_75304 | JGI IMG/M metagenome (GOLD analysis project Ga0075426, IMG submission 75304) | Bulk soil microbial communities from a Populus tree surrounding site in Tennessee, USA - Soil MetaG P. TD hybrid SBSTD5 | ecosystem: Environmental > Terrestrial > Soil > Tree plantation...
AGGAAGAGCGCGAGCACGAAGACGAGGAGCGTCTTGCGCACCAGATACGCGGCATAAAACGCGACCGCGACCAGGCCGACGGTCCAGGCCGCTTTCGCCGCGCGCGCGTCGATTCCTAACATAGCCCCTCTCTGCAAGCACTTCACGTTCCCGGGGTCTCCCGCCCGCCGCTAAACTGGCCGGCATGAAGGAAGACGACCGCCGGAGCCGCGAGGCGAGCAGCCGGCTCAATGCCCACCGGCGGCTCCTGATCGGGCTCGTCGTGGCCGCCGCAGCGGGGTTCCTGATGCCGGCCTCCCTGCCGGCGGCGGCGCGCTTCGCCATTGCGTGGGACAGCGCAGTCCTGACGTTCCTGCTGACCACGTGGTGGGTGGTGGCGGACTGCCCGCCGGAAGAAATGCGGGAGACGGTGCTCGCGAACGACCAGGGGCGCGTCGGTATCCTGCTGCTCGTGCTTCTCGCCGTCTGCGCCAGCCTCGCCGAGATCTTCCTCCTGATGCAGAACGCCAAGGACCAGGGGCCGCCGCCGGCGCAGGTGGTGCTCGCGGTGTTCACGGTCGTGTGCTCCTGGTTCGCCACACACACCATGTTCGCGCTGCACTACGCGCACCGTTTCTACCGGGACGATCCCCGGACGCCCGAAGCCGACGCCACCGGCGGCCTCGATTTCCCCGGCGACGAGCCGCCCGACTATTGGGACTTTCTCTACTTCGCGTTCGTGATCGGGATGACGTCGCAGGTCTCGGACGTGCAGGTGACCTCGCGCCCGATGCGCCGCCTCGTGTTCTGGCACGGCATCCTGTCGTTCATCTTCTACACCGTCATCCTGGCGCTCAGCATCAATATCGTGGCGAGCGCGTTGTAGTGTCCGGAGGCTCCACTTCGCCGCGTCTCTGGAGGCGGCTCATGACGAGCGAGCAGAGAAGCGCCCACGCCGCGCCGACGGCCCATCCGGCGGCCACGTCGGTCGGCCAGTGCACCCCGAGATAGACGCGGCTCACGCCCACCAGTACCGTGAGCAGGACGGCGACCGACAGAAGATAGATCCTGATGCGGATCGAGCCTTCCACGCGCGCGAGCAGCGCGCCCAGCGTGAGATAGGTGACGGCCGCCATCATCGAATGCCCGCTCGGGAAGCTCGTCGTGTAGACCAAGCTCCCGTGCGGCACGAGCTCCGGGCGCGGCCGGTCGAATCCGAGCTTGAGCAGGCTGCTGAGGATGAGGCCGCCCGCGACCGCGACGAGAATCGCAATGGCGGCGTGGCGCTTTCCGGCGAGCAGGAGATAGCCGATGACGGCGGCGGTCATCAGCGTCAGCACCGCCACTCCGCCCAGCGCAGTGAAGTCGCGCGCCATTTCCTGCACCCAAGCCGGTCCCCACGGCAGCGCCGGATCGGCGGCGCTGCGCAGCGCGAGGAGCAAGCGGCGATCCCATGCCGCGGTTTCGCCTTCCATCACTTCCCCCGCGATCGAGATGAAGAGCCAGAGCGACGCGCCGACGAGCCCGATGCCCGCGAGCGCGAAAATAGGGACTGTCCGGACTGTCCCTATTTTCACTCGTGAACCAGCGCATCGCGCACCGAGACGATGCCGACGCCCCAAGGCCCTTTGGGATCCATCACCGGGCCGAAGGCGATGACCTTGCCCTCGGCGGCGGTCATCTCGGCGGCGAAGGTGGGGCGGGGCGGAATCAGGCGACAGAGGTAGTACATCGGCGGGCTTTCGATCAGGTTCCGAAGTGCCCGACGCCGCGCGCCATCAGCGCGGCGCAGAGCAGGATCACGACCAACCCGGCGAGCTCCAGGTGGAGGATTCGCCGGAGGGTGCGGAGCTTCGCGGGCGCCACCGCCGGGACCGCGCCCTGCTTCAGCGCCGTCTTCCACGACAGGAACTCGATGGTGGGGGAGATCGAGGCGAGCACGAACAGGAACACCCTCAGCAGGCCGACGACCAGCAGTAGAAGCGCTGCCGCTCCGAGGACGGCGTCCGTTGCCTGGAGTTTGCGGGCGGAAGCGACGCTGAGCTCGCCCCGAAGGAGGACGAGCTCGACCGCCACCGCGCCGACGAGTGCGAACGCCGCTAGGTGGTGGAGGAAGGCGAAGAACGCAGCCACTTATTCCCTTTCCAGTGCTTGAGCAGGTACACGAATGTAATGTAATGCCTCACGAGCAACGCCGGCACCCAGAAAGCCTGAATCCAGTAGGCTGCGCCCATCTTCGGCGCCGCGTCGTTGCCCGGCGCAAGAAACATGGGGTCACGCAAATAAAATGTCCGCGGGCGCGCACGCCGAACGTCATTAGGGCGTAGTCAACCCAAGGAGGCTTTACATGAGCGAGTTTGCCCTGCTATACCGCAGCACCCAGGAAGCCCACCGCGAGGCCATGGGGTCGCCCGAGAAGGCGCAGCAGTCGATGACGAAATGGCGCGCCTGGTTCAAGGAGATGGCCGACCAGGGCCAGCTGAAGAGCATCGGTCAACCCCTGGAGCGGGTCGGCAGCGTCGTGGCCGGGAAGAAGAGGACGGTCACCGACGGTCCCTACGCCGAGACGAAGGACGTGATCGGCGGCTTCTCCCTCATCGAGGCGAGGGATCTCGAGCAGGCGGCGAAGATCGCGTCCGGATGCCCGATCCTGGAGTTCGGGGGATCGGTGGAGGTGCGCCCGGTCCTGCAGCTCGGCATCTGATGGACGTACCGGAGCATCTGTTCCGTCGCGAGGCGGGCCGGCTGGTTTCGATTCTCACGCGCCTGTTCGGCCTCCACAATCTGGCGCTGGCGGAAGACGTCGTTCAGGACGCCTTCTGCCGCGCGCTGGAGACGTGGAAGTTCCACGGCGTGCCCGCGAATCCGTCGGCCTGGCTGATGAAGACGGCGAAGCATCGAGCGCTGGACATCCTGCGGCGCGAGGGCACCGCGCGGCGCTGCGCGCCCGAACTCGAACGCGAGCTCGACTCGGAGTGGACGCTCGCGCCGGCGGTGGACGAGGCATTCGCGGCCGGCCTCGACGATGCGCAGCTTCGCATGATGTTCTCCTGCATCCACCCGCGGTTGCCCGAGGAAACGCAGGTCGCCCTCGTCCTGCACCTCCTGTGCGGTTTCGGCATCGATGAGACCGCGGCGGCCTTTCTCAAGGGACGCGCGGCGATGGAGAAGCGAATCGCCCGGGCCAAAAAGACGCTCGCCGCCTCGAAGCGTCTCTTCGACCTCGGCGGTCCCGCCGAGGTCGCCGCGCGGCTTCCCGCGGTGCTGCGTGCCTTGTACCTGCTCTTCAACGAGGGTTACCACTGCGCCTCGCCGCAGGCGGCGGTGCGCGCGGAGCTGTGCGAGGAGGCGTTGCGCCTCGTCTATCTTCTTCTGGAGCACCGCCTCACCTCGACGCCCGCGGCGCACGCGCTCGCGGCGCTCATGAATCTGCATGCCGCGCGCCTTCCCGGACGGCTCGATGCGCACGGCAACCTGCTCGTTCTCGTGGACCAGGATCGATCCCGCTGGGACGCGGCCCGCATCGCCGAAGGCCTGCGCCAGCTCGAATTGTCCGCCGCGGGCGCCGAGCTCACCCCGTATCACGTCGAATCCGCCATCGCCGCCGCGCACGCGCGCGCGCCCAGCGCCGGGCAGACCGACTGGGACGAGATCGTGTCCCTTTACGATCTGCTGATGCGGATCGAGCCCTCGCCGGTGGTGGCATTCAACCGCGCCGTCGCGCTCGCCCAGCGCTTCGGCGCGGCGCGCGGGCTCGAGGAGATTGCGCGGATCAAGGATCGCAAGCGCCTCGAGCGCTACCCGTTTTACTACGCGGCGGTCGCCGAGTTCGAATCACGGCTCGGGCGCCCGGCGAAGGCGCGAGATTCGCTCGCCGAAGCGCTCAAGCTCGCGCGCAATCCGGCCGAGCGTCGCTTCCTGCGGGAGAAAATGTCGAACCTCGCCTCGCTCGAACGTCGCGATTAGGCCCTTTCAGGTCTCCCGGGCGGGGAGGCGCGCGAGGTGGCAGCCGTTGATCCGCCAGGTGCCGTCGGGCAGCTTCACCATCGGGTAGATCGCCATCCACGCGTGGCCGTCGCCGTCGATCAGGTGCACCGGCTGGACGAGGTCCTCGCCCGCCATCAGCGGCGCCTCGAAGCTCACGCTGCGCGGGCGGTAGACCACGGCGTACTGCTCGCGCACCACCGCCATGAATTTCTCCGCCGTGCCGAAGGCATTGCGGATGCCGGGGGCGGCGTAAGAGAACGCGCGCGCCGCGTCGTCGCGCTTGAAGGCGTCGAGCTGCGCCTCGATGACCGCGCGCACCGCCCGTGCGTCGGCGTCGGAGATGCCCGGCGCGCCGGCGAGCGCCGGCGCGAGCGCGAGAACCAAGACTGTCGCGACCAAGCCACGGCGCATGGGATAGTTCCTGCTTGGCGTCATCGCGGCATGGTAAAGTTCGCCCCGCAGGATATACAGGTAGTGGATACTCGTCCTTCCAAGCCGCTCACAGCGGTCCCCAGGCCGCCTACGGCGCAGGCAGTCAATTCCCTTCCTTGATCATCGTGCCCGCAGCGGGACTCGGACAGCCCCGCGCCCAAATTGCAGTTCCAGGGATGGAATGACATGGCTACAGGCACCGTAAAGTGGTTCAACGACTCCAAAGGCTTCGGCTTCATTACCCCGGATGGCGGCGGCAAGGATCTGTTCGCCCACCACAGCTCGATCCAGGGCACCGGCTATAAGTCGCTGAAGGAAGGCCAGAAGGTCTCCTTCGACGTGACGCAGGGCCAGAAGGGCCCGGCGGCGTCGAACATCAAGCCGCTCTAGACCCACCGCAAGCAGGCGTCACCAGCCGCGCGGCCCATGGCCGCGCTGCTGGCGCTCGAGCGCCCCAGGCGAGGAACCGTATTCGGCGGTCTCCGCCCGGGGGACAATAGCGCCCTCAAGTGAGAAAAATGGGCGTGAATAGGCCGGGGTCTGTCCCTGTTTTGGTGCTGATGCTGCTCGCGCCGGCGCTAGGCGCGGCGCAGACGGCGTCGCAGCGCCTCGAGCGCTTGGGGGCGGAATCCTACGAGCGCGCGCTCGACCTCTATCCGGTCAGCGAAATCTTCAGCCGCGGCGCCGGCCCGCGGCAGGACAAGGTCGAGCTCGTCTACACCGACGAGCACCGCGCGCGGCAGCGCGCGCACTATCGCTGGATTCTGAGCGAGCTCGAAGGGATCCCGACCGCCGAACTGAACGGAAGCGAGAAAATCACGCACGAGCTGCTCGCCTGGCGTGCGCGCGATTCGCTCGAGTGGCTGGCCTATCCGTTCCACCAGCACTCGGTGTTCTCGCAGCTCGACGGCGGTGTGGCCTTCGGCCTGGTGCGAGTCGTCGGCCGGCAGCCTTTCCGCAACGAGGCCGACTATCGTGCCTGGTTCCGGCGCCTGCAGCGCTATCCGGCGTACCTGGAGAGCGTGGAGGCGGTGATGCGCGAAGGAGCCGCCGCCGGCGTTGTCACGCCGCGCGTGATCGTGGAGCGAGCGCTTGCGCAGCTCGAAGGCCTGGCCCCCGAGGACATGACGAGGAGCGCGCTCTGGAAGCCGATGACCGAGCTTCCGCCATCGATCGAGGCTGAGGCCCGGGCACGGCTCGCGACGGAGTACCGTCGTCTCCTCGCCGACGAGATGTTCCCCTCCGTGCGGCGCCTGGCGGCGTACGTGCGCAACGACTACCTGGCGAAGGCGCGCACCACGGACGGGTTCGGCGCGCTGCCCGGCGGCGACAAGATGTATCGCCACGCCGTGCGCAGCAGCACCACGACCGAGCTTACGCCCGAGGAGGTCCACGAGCTCGGCCTGCGCGAAGTGAAGCGCGTGCAGGCACTGTATCTCGCCGCTGCGGCGAAGGCCGGCTTCCGCGGGACGGTGAGCGAGGCGCGCGCCTGGGTGCAGGGCAAGCGCGACACCTATCCCTTCACCTCGGGCGAGCAGGTGATCGAGCACCTGAACCGCATCAACGAGCGCATCGTGCCGCAGCTGCCGCAGCTGTTCGGCCGGCTGCCGAAGGCACGCCTCGAAATCCAGCTCACCGATCCGGCGATCGCGGCCTCGGCACCCGCGCAGTACTACAGTCCGACCGACGACGGCCGGCCGGGGATCTTCGCCATGCCGGTCACCGATGCACGGCGGGTCTCCACGGTCGGCCTGGCGGCGCTGCTCGCCCACGAGGGCATGCCGGGCCACCATCTCGAGATCGCCCTCAAGCTCGAGAGGAAGGTGCCGGAATTCCGCCGCCGCATGGGGTTCAACGCGTACGGCGAGGGCTGGGGGCTGTACGCCGAGTCGCTCGGCCACGAGCTCGGCCTGTACGGCGATCCGCTCGAGCTGATGGGCCGCTACTCGTACGAGCTGTTCCGCGCCGGGCGGCTGGTGGTCGATACCGGCCTGCACGCCAAGGGCTGGACCCGCGAGCAGGCGATCCGCTATTTCGTCGACGAATGCGGCCAGAGCGAGGCGGGCGCGACCAACGAGGTGCTGCGCTACATGGTCTGGCCCGGGCAGGCGCTCGGCTACAAGATCGGCGAGCTAGCGATCCTCGAGCTGCGCGCGAAGGCGCAGAAGCGGCTCGGCAAGCGTTTCGATCTGCGCGCTTTCCACGACGCCATCCTCGAAGAAGGCCCGCTACCGCTGAGCATGCTCGGGCAGCGCATGGATGCGTGGATCGATGCGCAGGAGCGTAAGCCCAGCCTATAGTGCTTCTCGTCAGAATGATTCTTGCTTGCGTCGCAGGGAGCCAAATGCGAAAGCACGTCGCCTGCCTCGCTCTTTTCATCTCCAGCACGTGCGTGGCAGCGCCCCGTCTCGAGGACATCCGGCTGCCGCCCGGATTCCGCATCAGCGTCTATGCCGAGGGGCTCGAGCAGGCGCGCTCGCTCGCGCTGGGCGAGCGCGGCACGCTCTTCGTGGGCACGAGCGCCGGCACGGTGTACGCGGTGCCGCCGGGAGGCGGGCGTGCGGTGGCGGTGGCGCGCAACCTCCAGTCGCCGCACGGCGTCGCGTTCCGCGGCGGCGCGCTGTACGTCGGCGAGATCCAGCGCATCCTGCGCTACGACAACATCGAGGCGAGCCTCGAGAGCCCGCCGAAGCCCGCGGTCGTAGCCGACGACCTGCCGCGCGAGCGCCACCACGGTCTGAAGACGCTGCGCTTCGGGCCCGACGGCATGCTCTACGTCGGCATCGGCGCGCCGTGCAACGTGTGCGAGCCGAAGGGCGAGTACGGCACGATCAGCCGCCTCGACGCCGCCGGCGGCGGGAAGCGCGAGGTCTTCGCGCGCGGCGTGAGGAACAGCGTCGGCTTCGACTGGGACCCGGCCACGCGCGAGCTCTGGTTCACGGACAACGGCCGCGACAACCTCGGCAACGACGTGCCGCCCGACGAGCTCAACCACGCGCCGAAGGCCGGCATGGATTTCGGCTTCCCCTACTGCCACGGCGGCGACCTCGCCGATCCGAAGTTCGGCACCGCGCGAGCGTGCAAGGAATTCACGCCGCCCGCGCAGAAGCTCGGCGCGCACGTCGCCTCGCTCGGCATGCGGTTCTACACCGCAAGCAAGTTTCCGGAGGAATACCGCGGCGCCGTCTTCATCGCCGAGCACGGGTCGTGGAACCGCGACCCGAAGTCCGGGTATCGCGTCAGCGTCGTGAGGGTGAAAGGCGGACGCGCGGCGAGCTACGAGCCCTTCGCGCAGGGCTGGCTTCAGGGCAACGACTCATGGGGGCGGCCGGTGGACGTGATCGTCGCGCCCGACGGCGCGTTGCTCGTCAGCGACGACAAGGCCGGAGCGGTCTACCGCATCGACTACACGGGAAAATAGAGGAATTCGGGGTCTGACCCCGAATCCGCTAGGTAGAGCCGACCTTCCCGCGGCCGAACTTGGGATGCTTCGCCTTGCAGTCGGCGACCAGCTTTCCGTCGACGCTCGGCAGCGGCTTGGTCGCCCCGGGAACGCTCGTCTTGCCCTGTACGAGCGGATTGACGCAGTCCCTCCAGAGCCCGTCTCCCTTTTTCCAGTCACCCTGGATAAAACCCGCCTGCTTGCAGGCGTCTTCGATCGGCTTGCACTCCGCCGGTGGGTGATCGCCCTTCTTGGCTTGTGCGAATGCCATAGCGGACGAGAGAGACAGGGCGGTCAGGACCAACAGGGTTCGGGCCATCACGGTTACTGAGCTCCTTTGCGGTCGAAGTGAATTGTTCTTCGTCCCGATCGTACGCAGAACAACTTTCGCCAACCTGACGGCTATTCCGCGTACTTGGCCGGCGGATAGTCGCGGCTGAACTGCGGCCCGGCGATGAACGCCTTCGGGTCGTAGGTCCAGAACTGGCTCACGTTCGGGTAGGTCGCGACGGTGACGTTCACCAGCTCGCCGTTTCGCCGCTCGACCTTGCGCACGTAGACGTTGAGGATCGGCTTGCCGTACTCGTCGAGGCGCAGCGGCCCCATCGGGCCGTGATCGAGCTTGACGTTGTGCAGCGCCTTTACGAACGCCGCCTTGTCCTCGAACTTGCCCTTGACGAGCTTCATCGCCTCCTCGATCCATAGGCCCGAGGTATAGGTGGCGGCGGTGTAGAAGCCGGGCGTCACCTTGTATTCCTTGCGGATCGCGTCGACGAAGCGCTTGTTGTCGGGCGCATCGCGGTCGACCGTGTACCAGCTCGCGGTGTAGACGCCGATCGCCTCGTCGCCCATGTTCTTGAGGATGCCCTCGTCGGTGAGCGTCGGGTTACCCATGACCACCGGCTTCATCCCGTACTCGCGGTAGGCGCGCAGGAAGCGCAGCGGGTTGGAGCCGGCGAACCCGGCGTAGACGCCGTCGACGTTGCCTTTGAGCTGGCCGATGAACGAGCCGTAGTCGGGCGCGTTGAGCGGCGGCCAGAGCTTCTGCACGATGCGCCCGCCGGCGTCCTCGAAGGTCTTCTGGAAGCCCGCGGCGCCCTCGTGTCCGTAGGTGAAGTCGTCGGCGACCATCGCCACGCGCTTCATGCCGAGCTTCTTCGCCGCGTAGTCGCCCATCACGTACATCGCCTGCGCGGCGGTGCCGTAGGTATGGATGACGTAGTCGCTCTTCTTCTGCTGCGCGAGGTCGACCTGCGCCGCCGACATGGGCGGGAGGAGCGGCACCTTGGCTTGCAGCACGTAGTCGTCGAGCGCCAGCGCCTCGAAGGTGGCGAGCGGTCCGACGAGGACGTGCACCTTCTCGCGCTCGACCAGCTCCTGCGCCTTGGACTTCGCCTGCGCCGGCTGGCCGGCGGTGTCGGCAAAGACGATCTCGACCTTCCTTCCGGAAAGCGTGCTGTTGCGCTCCTTCAGGAAGAGGTTGATCCCTTCCTCCATCTGCCGCCCGCCGGCGGCGAGGGGTCCGGTGCGGACGGTCAGGAACCCGATCCTGAGCGGCTGCGCCTGAGCGAAAGCCTGGTTGGACGATGCAAGGCACAGCAAGGCAAGCGCAGCGGCGGCGTAGCGAACCATGACGGTTTCCTCTCCTTTGTTGTGTAGAACCATAACAGAACATCGGGGCGGCATGACGGTTGCTTCGCTCCCGGCTTTCCAACCCGGTCCGCCCGGCGGCCTTGACGCGCCGCAGCAGGAGGCGTAGATTGCTCCAGCAATGGTTGCCGAGGCAATTAAACGAATTCCCCGCGCGCGTGGCCAGATCTATCGCAGCGCCAGCTTCCGCAGCCGCGACTCGGTCGGCGCGCTGATCGGGCTGACGCGCAAGGCGCTGGTCGAGGACTTCGACCGCGGGCTCGCGCCGCTCGGCCTCAACACCGCGCAGGCGCTGGTGCTCGTGTTCCTGGTCGACGAGCGCGCCGGCACCGCCGCCGAGGTGTGCAAGCACCTCTCGCACGACCCGGGCGCGATGACGCGCCTCATCGACAAGCTGGAGGCGATGGGCCTGGTGCGCCGGGTGCGCGCGCGCGACGACCGCAGGAGCGCCCGCCTGGAGATCACGGCGCGCGGCCGGCAGGTGCACGCCGACATGACGCGCGTGCAGATCGACATGCTGAACCGCGCGCTGCGCGGCTTCTCGAGCGCCGAGGCGCGGACCCTGGAGGGCCTCCTCAGGCGCGTGCTCCACAACGTGGCGGGCGAATGAGGCGCGTTGCCTTTCTCGCCTTCGCGTTCCTCGCGGCGTGCGCCGACCCGGGCGGCATCACGCACCGCAGCGCTATAACCGATCCAGCGGCGCTCGAAGCCGGGAAAGCATTGAGTAAAGAAAATACCCAGGCGGCGTGGCCCGAGCTCGACTGGTGGAAGCGCTTCGGCGACCCGCAGCTCGACGCGCTCGAGGAGGAAGCGCTCGCCGGCAGCCCGGGAATCCGCCTCGCGCGCGCGCGCGTCGACCAGGCGCTCGCCGCGGCGCAGGTCGCCGGCGCCGCCCGCAAGCCCCAGGTCAGCGCGAGCGGTGACGTGACGCGCCAGCGCTTTTCCGAGAACGCGATCTTCCCGCCGCCGATCGGCGGCTCGACGTTCACGACGACCGAGGTCGCGCTGAACGCGGGCTACGAGCTCGACCTCTGGGGCAAGAACCGCGCGGCCCACGAGGCGGCGCTTGGGCGCTCGGAGGCGGCCGAGGCCGACGCCTTCACCTCGCGGCTGGTGCTCTCCGCCGCGCTCGCCGGCGCGTACGTGCAGCTCGCGCGCGCCTACGAGCAGCTCGACCTCGCGCATCGCAATCTCGAGGATCGCGAGAAAGTCCAGTCGCTCACCAACGACCGGGTGCGCGCCGGCCTCGACTCGCGCCTGGAGCTGAAGCAGGTCGAGACGTCGATCCCGGCTGCGCGGGCGCGCGTGGCGCAGGTCGAGGAAGAGATCGCGCTCGCGCGCAGCCAGATCGCGGCGCTCCTCGGCAAGGGACCGGACCGCGGGCTCGCCCTCGAACGGCCGAAGCTGCAGATGGCCAGCTTCGCGCTGCCTTCGCGCGTGCCGGCCGACCTGCTCGGCCGCCGGCCCGACGTGGTGGCGAGCCGCCTGCGCGCCCAAGCCGCGTCGCGCGACGTCGCCTCGCAGAAGGCCGAGTTCTATCCGGATGTGAACCTCTCGGCGCTCGTCGGTCTGCAGTCGATTCCGCTCTCCAAGCTGCTCGACCCGGCAAGCGCGGTGCCGAGCGTCGGCGCGGCGGTTCGCCTGCCGATCTTCGACGGCGGGCGCCTGCGCGGCGCGCTCGCACAGCGCAACGCGGAGTACGACGCGGCGGTGGAGCAGTACAACCAGACCCTCGCCGACGCGCTGCGCGAGGTGGTCGACCAGCTCACGTCGCTGCGCTCGGTGAACGCGCAGCGCACCGAGGTCGAGAGCGCGCTCGCCTCGGCGGAAGAGGCCTATTCGCTCGCCGTAACGCGCTACAAGGCCGGCCTCGGCAGCCTGCTTCAGGTTCTGACCGCCGAGATGGCAGTGCTCGAGCAGCGCAACCTCCACGCCGACCTGCAATCGCGCGAGCTGGCGCTCTCCGTGAACCTGGTGCGCGCCCTCGGCGGCGGCTACGAAGCGAAGGTGGCGATGCAATGAAGCGACGAATCCTGCTGGTCTCGGTCCTCGCCGTGTTCCTCGTCGCCGGCGGCGCGGTCGCGCTCTGGTATTTCCTGCACGGGCAGTACCACGAGACCACCGACGACGCCTACGTCGGCGGGAACCTGGTGCAGATCACGCCGCAGGTCGCCGGCAGCGTGCGCTCGATCTACGCCGACGACACCGATTACGTGCAGAGCGGCCAGCGGCTGATCGAGCTGGACAAGTCCGATGCGCGCGTGGCGCTCGAGCAGGCCGAGGCGCAGCTCGCGAAGACGGTGCGCTCGGTGAGGGGGCTGCGCGCCACGAGCACCGAGGGCGAAGCGAACGTGGTGATGCGTGAGGCCGAGCTGCGCAGGGCCGAGCAGGATCTCGCGCGGCGGCGCTCGATCGAGTCGAGCGGCGCGGTGTCGGGCGAAGAGCTGCAGCACGCGATCGATGCCGTCAGCTCGGCGCGCGCCGCGCTGGACGCTGCCCGGAAGCAGCTCGAGGCGCAGCGCGCCCAGGTCGATCGCACCGACGTGCACGACCATCCCGACGTCAAGAACGCCGCCGCTCGCGTGCGCGAGGCGCTGCTCGCCTACTCGCGCACCGATCTTCCCGCGCCCATCGGGGGGTTCGTGGCGCGCCGCTCGGTGCAGGTGGGCCAGCGCGTCGCGCCGGGCAACGTGCTCATGACCGTGGTGCCGCTCGAGGGCGTCTGGGTCGACGCCAATTTCAAGGAGAACCAGCTCGCCGACCTGCGGCCGGGGCAGCCGGTCACGCTGGTCGCCGACGCCTACGGCTCCTCGGTCGAGTTCCACGGCAAGGTCGCGGGCTTCAGCGCGGGCACCGGAAGCGCGTTCGCGCTCCTGCCGGCGCAGAACGCCACCGGCAACTGGATCAAGGTGGTGCAGCGCATCCCGGTGCGCGTCGCCCTCGACCCGAAGGAGCTCGAGGCGCATCCGCTGCAGATCGGCCTCTCGATGCGCGTCGACGTCGACACGCACCAGCGCTCGGGCGAGCGCCTGCAGCGCCTCGCGCGCGACAAGCCCGCCTACGAGACGCAGGCATTCAACTCGATCGACGCCGAGGCCGACCAGGTGATCGAGCGGATCATCGCAGACAACAGCATGAGATCTCCGGTAAACCGTGGCGGCGCAATCGCCGGGAAATAGCGGCCCGCCGCCGCTCGAAGGCAGCGCGCGCGTCCTCGCGTCGCTCGCGGTGGCCCTCGCCACCTTCATGAACGTGCTCGACACGTCGATCGCCAACGTGTCGATCCCGGCGATCGCCGGCGACCTCGGGGTCTCGCCCAACCAGGGCACCTGGACCATCACCTCGTTCGCCGTGGCGAACGCGATCTCGGTGCCGCTCACCGGCTGGCTTACCGAGCGCTACGGGCAGGTGCGCCTGTTCCTCGCCACCACGGCGCTCTTCGTGGTGGCGTCGCTCCTCTGCGGCCTCGCGATCTCGATGCCGATGCTCGTGTTCTTCCGCGTGGTGCAGGGCGCGGTCGCCGGGCCGATGATCCCGCTCTCGCAGACGCTGCTCCTCTCCACCTACCCGCGCGAGAAGGCGGGCATCGCGCTCTCCACCTTCTCGCTCACCATCCTCGTCGCGCCGGTGGTCGGCCCGGTGCTCGGCGGCTGGATCACCGACAACTTCGCCTGGCCGTGGATCTTTTTCATCAACGTGCCGGTCGGGATCATCTCGCTCGGCATGACCTGGGTGATGTACCGCGGCCGCGAGACCGAGCGCGTCAAGCGGCCGATCGACGCGGTGGGCCTCGCGCTCCTGGTTCTCTGGGTGGGATCGCTGCAGCTCACGCTCGACAAGGGCAAGGACCTCGACTGGTTCGCCTCGCCCGAGATCATCGCGCTCGCGATCACCGCCGCGCTCTCGTTCTGCCTCTTCCTGGTCTGGGAGCTCACCGAGGAGCACCCGGTGGTCGACCTGTCGCTGTTCCGCGACCGCAACTTCTCCACCGGCACCGTCGCGATCTCGCTCGCCTACGCGGCGTACTTCGGCAGCATCGTGCTGCTGCCGCTATGGCTGCAGCAGTACCTCGGCTACACCGCCACCGACGCCGGCCTGGTGCTTGCGCCGGTCGGTTTCCTCGCGCTCGTGCTGACGCCGGTCGTGGGGCGCTTCGGCGGCCGCATCGACACGCGGCTCCTCGCGACCACCTCGCTCGTCATCTTCGCCGTCGTCGCGTGGATGCGCTCGCACTTCACCGCGCAGGTCGACATCTGGACGCTCGTCGTGCCGACGATCCTGCAGGGCGCGGCGGTGTCGTGCTTCTTCATACCGCTGGTGTCGCTCGCCCTCGCCGGCATGCGCCAGGACCAGATCGCCGCCGCCTCGGGGCTGAACAACTTCCTGCGCATCACCGCGGGCGCGTTCGCGACTTCCATCGCCACCACGCTGTGGGAGAACCGCGCCGCCGTGCATCACGCCCACATCGTGGAGCGGCTGACGCCCGGCGATCCGGCCACCGCCTCGACGCTCCAGTCCCTCGGCGCGCTCGGCATGCCGCAGGAGGCGCAGTACGCGTTTCTCAACCAGCTCGTGAACCAGCAGGCCTTCACGCTCTCCGCGCTCGACCTCTTCTATGCCTCGGCGATCCTGCTGGTGGTGCTGATCCCGCTCCTGTGGATCGCGCGCCCGCCGAAAGGGAAGGGCGGCGGCGCCGCAGCCGGCGCGCATTGACCGCTATTCCTTGTAGCGCCTGCCTCGATCGTCACGGCGGCGCTCGCGCACGAAGCTCATGACCGGTACGCCGTAACCGCAGCTCGTCGCCGCCGTGTGGACATCGATCTCGACCACCTGACGCGACGGCCACTGCGCAGCGGCGCCAGTTTCCTTCGCTGCGATGGCCGAGCACTCGAGCGGAAGAATGCGCGCGGTGCCGTACAGGCGCACGATAGCCGCGTCGCGTTCCTCGAAGGAACACGCCATGAGCGTGACGAGACCGCCCGACAGAGCATGGCGCGCTGTTTCGTTGCCGCTTCCCCGACGATCGAGATAGGCGACGCGGTTCGGAGTGAGGATGTGCAAGCGCACGCCCCCCTTGGGCGAGATATTGACCGGTCCCTCGCCGTTCGGCCCTTTCGCCAGGCGCGGATCGGCGCTTGCCACGAAGAACAGCGGCGCACGCTCGATCAGCGCCGCCTGCGCCGACGTGATGGAGGCGTTGTACGCGGCCATTCAGTTCAGGCGGACCCCGGAGATTTCGATGATCTGCCGTGCTTTCGCGGCTTCGCTCGCGATGAACGCGGTGAATTGCTGCGGTGTACCAGGGGCAGCTTCCGCGCCCTGCGCGCGCATCGCCTCCCGCATGGCGGGCGACCGCAGCACCTCCACCATGTCGTGATTGAGCTTTTCGACGATGGCGCTCGGCGTGCGCGCAGGCGCCAGCATGCCTACCCACTGCTCGGCCTCGAATCCCGGCAGCCCCGCTTCGGCGGCGGTGGGCACTTCCGGCGCGCCGGGAAAGCGTTTGGCGCTCATCACGGCGAGCGCCTTGATCCTTCCGGCGCCTACGTGCGGGAGGAAGTTCGGAACGTTTCCGAACGAGACCTTCACCTCGCCGCCCAGAAGCGCCGCAACGGCCGCCCCGCCGCCCTTGTAATGGACGGGCGTGAGGTCGACGCCGGTCAGATGGCGGAAAAGCTCTCCCGCGATGTGGGAAACCGTCGCCGGGCCGGCCGATCCGTATGGCATTGCGCTCGACTGCCGTCTCGCGTAATCGACGAACTCGCGCAGGTTGGATGCCGGAATGGAGGGATGGATCGCCATCATTAACGGCGCAACCGCGACGAGCGTGATCGGCGCGAGATCGCGCGCCGGATCGTAGGACAGGCTCTTGTAGAGGCTGGGTGCGGCCGCAAGCGACGTGCGGTCGGCCATGACCAGCGTATATCCGTCCGGCGCCGCGCGTGCCGCCATCCCGGTCCCGATCGTCAAGCCCGCGGCGGGCTGGTTCTCGACCACGACCGCCTGATTCCAGCGCTCGCCGAGGCGCTGGGCGAGGTGGCGTGTCGCGATGTCATGGAAGGTTCCGGCGCCGGCGGTAATGATGCGCACCGGCTTTGCGGGATAGTTCTGCGCGAACGCAGCCTGTGCCCCGAGCAGGGTGACGGGCATGACGAAAGCAGCAATCAGTTTCCGGTTGATCTCCATGGGCGCCGATGTTGACACTGCGCCCAACTCCTCTCAATCATCCCGCTTTCCATGCGCCATGAATCCGGGTTATCGGCTTGGAGCTGCGCGACCTCGAATACTTCGCGGTAATTGCCGAGCACGGGCACCTCGGGCGTGCGGCCGGGGCGCTCGGCTTGAGCCAGCCGGCGCTCAGCAAGAGCTTGCGGCGGCTCGAGCAAACCCTGGAAGCAAGGCTCGTAAAGCGCACCACGAAGGGCGTCGAGCTCACCGCAGAAGGATCCGCGCTGCTCCTGCGGGTGCGCGAGCTGCGCCTCTCGCTGCGCAACATTTCGCGCGAGATCGCCGAAGTCAGCCAGGGTCGCGTCGGCTACCTGCGCATCGGCGTCGGCGCGGCCATCTCGGAGCAGTTCCTGTCGCGCGCTTTCGCCGCGCTGCTGAAGGATTCACCCAAGACGGCCGTGAAAGTCGTCGTCTCCGACAACGACGTCATGGTCCCTGCGCTGGTCGACGGCGAGCTCGACCTCGTCGTCAACTACTTTCGCCCCACGCCGCTCGAAGGCGTGGTGCAGGAAGAGCTTTGCGACGACGAGTTCGTCGTGTGCGTCGCGCCGGGGCACCGCCTCGCCACGCAGAAGGACGTCAAGCTCGAAGACCTGCGCGAAGAGCGCTGGGCGCTGACGGAGCCGGTGCTGGGCGCGTCGCAGAAACTGAACCGCGTGCTCCAGGACGCCGGCCTGCCGCTCCCGCGCGTGGCGTTCGAATCGCGCTCGACCAGTTTGCGGCAGCGCATCGTGTCGGCGTCGGATCTGCTCAATTTCACCTCGCGCAGCGCAATTCGCGAGGCTGGACCGGGGTCAGGCGTGAAAGCGCTCGCGATCGGGGAATTGACCTGGAAGCGCCCGATCGGCGTGATATACCGGCACGAAACGTACCTTCCGCCCGCCGTTCAGCGCTTCGTTCAGATCCTGAAGGAGACGGCCAAGAAACTTCAAAAATAGGCGGGCGTTCCATTACCCTATGCCGACACCGACCCTAGGAGCGCACACCATGGCGCGGATACCCTACGCCGACGAAAACCGCAACGACGAAGTCAAGGCGCTTGCCGCCCGCATCCGCAAAGAGCGCGGCAAGCTGGCCAACCTGTATCGCATGCTGCTCAACAGCCCGCCGATCGCGAACGGCTGGCTGACTTTTCTGACGGCGGTGCGTCAGCAGTGCAAGCTGCCGGGGCGCTATCGCGAGCTCTCGATCCTGCGCATAGCGATCATCAACGGCGCGGACTATGAATACCAGGCCCACGTTCCTTTCGCCCTGAAGGACGGCGTGAGCCGGGAGAAGATCGACGCGCTGCGCGACTGGGAGACCTCGAAGGCCTTCGATGCGGCCGAGCGCGCGGTGCTCGCCTACACCGACTCGATGACCAAGGTGATCCACGTGCCGGCCCCCGTGTTCGATGCGCTCCAGCCTCACTTCGACGCGCGCGAGCTGGTCGAGCTGACGGCGACGATCGGCGCCTACAACCTGGTCTCCCGCTTTCTGGAGGCCGTGCAGATCGATCACGAGCCGCGATAGGAGCCGGGCATGGCACTTACACCGATCCGGCGAGTAGTGACCGGAAACGACGAGCGCGGCCGCTCCCGTGTGATCTGGGATGGCCCGGCGCCGGGCACGCACGAGAGCAAGTTCCCGGGCAGAGGGCATACGGATTTCTGGGTGTGGCGTGAAACGCCGCCGCCGCTCGATGGCGCCGAGGATGCGGGCACGTGGAACGACGAGTTTCCGGGGCCGGTCGGCGGGGGCCATCTGCGCGTCGTGCACTGGCTTGCCAAAACGGAGCAATCGCCGCCGAACGAGCCCTACAAGGCGCCCGAGCCGCACGGCCGCACCTGGGATCGCGGCGGGGGCAACCATTACAACCGCTCCTACATGCACAAGACGAAGTCGGTGGACTACGGGATCCTCCTTTCCGGCGAGCGCGTGATGGAGCTCGACGACGGCAAGCTCGTCCTCAAGCCCGGAGATGTCGTCGTCGACGTCGGCGCGTGGCATCTGTGGGACAGCTCGAGGACCGGCTGCCTGATGGCCTTCGACATGTTCGACGCCGATTTCGCCGACGGGCCCGCGGGCACCGCGCAGGGCAGCGACCCGGTCATGAAGCCCAAGCCCGACCAGAAGCTACCGCCGGGCGTGAAGCCGGCGCGTCGCGTCGTGGCCATAGACCGCGAGCCCGGGCGCTCGAGCCTCGTGAGCGACGCGCCGTCGCCCGACGTGCGCATCGACCCCGCGCGGCCCGGTTTCGCGATGCAGCGGATGTGGGTCGCCGACCGCGCGCCGGCCAGGCTGGTGTTCGAGACACTGCAGCTGCCGCACACGCTCATGCCGCCCGCCGCCGGATCGGTGCTCAACATCTTCACCTTCCCGCCGGACGAGGCGTGGAAGGGCAAGGCGGGCGCCGCCGAAGTCGCGGCGTACTTCAAGTCGATGGGCGCGAGCAGCGCGTCGACCTACTCGCCCAAGGCGCCGCATCCCTACATGCAGAAAACGCGCGCGCTCGACTTCTGCATCGTGCTGGAGGGCGAGATCGCGCTGGTGCTGGATACGCAGGAAGTCACGCTCAAGGCGGGCGAGTTCGTGATCCAAAGGGGTACCAACCACGCCTGGAGCAACCGTTCCGGCAGGCCGGCCGTGGTCGCGATCGCCTCGCACGGCGCCCGCTAAGCCCGGAGCGAGAGGAGGGCAAATGAGGCTGCTGGCCGTTTTTCTGCTTTTACTGATCAGCACGACGGGCGCCGCGCAGCCGTTCCCGTCGAAGCCCATCCGCTGCATCGTTCCGAGCTCCCCCGGCGGCGGCGCCGATACGACCGCCCGGCTCGTCGCGGCCGCGCTGCCTGCCGTGCTCGGCGAGCAGGTGGTGGTCGAGAACCGCGCCGGCGCAAGCGGCAATATCGGCACCGCCGCCGCGGCGAAGTCGCCGCCCGACGGCTACACCTGGCTCCTGATCAATAACGCGCAGGCCGCGAACGCCACCCTGCAGAAGGACCCGGGCTTCGATCTGCTGCGCGACTTCGCGCCGGTCACGCAGGTGGACTCCTCGCCGCATATCGTCCTGGTCCATCCCTCCGTGCCGGTCACCTCGATCCAGGAGCTCGTGGCGCTCGCGAAATCGAGGCCGCTCGACTATGCCTCCGCCGGTACCGGGACCGTGACGTTTCTGGCCGCGGAGCTCTTCAACGCCCAGGCGGGCATCAGCCTGAGGCACGTGCCCTATAAGGGCGGCGGCGAGTCGCTTCTCTCGGTCGTGCGCGGCGAAACGTCGGTGTATTTCTCGCCGCTCAGCGTCGCGCTGGGCCATGTGCGCGCCAACCGCGTGCGCGCGCTCGCCGTGACGTCGAAAGCGAGGCTGCCCTCTCTTCCCGAGGTGCCAACCGTCGCCGAGTCGGGCTATCCGAACTACGAATTCAATCTCTGGAACGGCTTCCTGGTGCCGGCCAACACACCGAGGGACGTCATCGCGGTGATCCACCGCGCGGTCGTCAACGCCCTGAATAGCCCCGAAGTGAAGAAGCGCTTTCTCGAGCTGGGCACCGCGCCGGTGGGCAGCCAGCCTGAGGAATTCGGCGCGTTGATCAGGAACGAGGTGGAAAGCACCGCGGAGCTCGTGAAGAAGCTCAAGTTGAGCGGCAAGTAGATTTGGATTATTTCGTCTTGTTGGCCGCGCGCACGAAAGCGGCCAGCTCAGCGTTGAAGCGGGCGGCATCCTCGTAGAAGGGCGCATGCCCGATGCCTTCATAGATCGAAAGCTTCGCGCCGGGGATCACCGAAGCTGTGTACCTGGCGTTGCCCACCTTGGAGTTGCCATCCTCCGCGCCGTGAGTCACCAGGACCGGCAGCTTGAGCTTGGACATCACGGCGGTCGCATCCAGCGGGCGACCGCCAAGCCCGGCCCGGACCTTGGGCGGCACCATCATGTTGAACGAGAGCATGACCTCGAAGTCGTCGGGGGTCGGCTGTTTGGAGAAGCAGCCGCGCACAAAGGCGCGCGTCGCCGCGATGTTGGTGGCGAGATCCTCCGATGCCATCAAAGGCAGGTTCTTGAGATTGTCGCCGGCGAGAGCCGGATCCGCCTTGATGCTGGCATCGACAAAGTTGATGCCCGCGAGCCTGCCGGCGCCATGGGTGGTGACGTAGTCGGAAATCACCCGGCCGGCATAGGACCAGCCAACCAGCACCGGGCGTCTCAAGCCTGCGGCGTCCATCACTGCCTGGACCTCGTCGCCCCATGCCTTGGAATCCCGGTAGCGGGCCGGATCGAGCGGCTTGTCGGAATTGCCGTGGCCGCGCAGATCATAGGTCACCATGCGAAATTCTGCGGCGAGACCGCTGTCGACCTGCCGCATCCACGACAGGTAGCTCTGGGAGAAACCGTGGATGAACAGGATTTCCGGACCGGACGGGCTGCCCCACTCCTGCGCCGAAATGGTCAGGCCATCCGGCGTCTTCACGCTTATCGGCCGGTGCTTCGGTTGCTCCGCGATGGCCGGCTGTGCGAGGGCAACAAGGAATGCGGCGACCAATATTTTCATAGTCACTCCTCCCCTAGGGTTCATGCGCGAACGGACAGTAGAGCGCGCCTGGGTGTGCGTTCTGGAACCGCGCTTTAACGGCGACCCGAGCCGCCCATGAAGCTGCTCACGGGCATGGAGCGCACGCCCGCCGTCGTGCCGCGGGGCACGGCCACAGTGCCGCGAGGCACGGCCACGGGGCGCTGGAATCCGTGCACCGGGTGGACGTGCACCGGCCGGAAGGGCCTTCTGCCCGTGACCACGATGGTGGAGTAGTACGGGTAGTAGGGATAGCCGTACCCGGGATAGCCGTACCCGTACATCGATGCGTAGTCGGCCTGCGGGTAGTCCGACTGCTGCGGGTAATAGTCAGGCGGCGGGTAGTAGCTGACCGGCGGCGGCACCTGGGCTGGATACGGCGCGCCGGCGGCAGGCTGATTCTGCAGCGACTGCACTTGCTGCTCGAGCGCCCGGACGCGCTGCTGGAGCTCGTTCGGATTTGCTTGACTGGGCGCGGCGGCGACGGCCGGCCTTTCGTCTTCCAGCGCGACCTGCACGTTCGACACCTTGGCCTCGGCCGCCGGCGCCCGGTTCGAGTAGACCGTGGTGCCGTGCTCGTCGGTCCACTTGTAGATCGTCGCCGAGGCGGCGAGCGGAAACGCCAGGAAAAGTGCCGCACTTCGCAGCAACCATGACGCAAGTTTCATGACAGCCACCATTTCTCGGAGGGACTGGCAATTTTCCTTCTTGTCCAATCCTCACAAATGCTATTCAAGCCCTTCTTAGGGGAGAAAACAAGCATGTCCGTGCACCGCCCGTTTCCTGTCGTCCCGCTTGCCGTTGCCTTTCTTTTGGGTCTTTCGGCGCTCAGGCCGGCTCTCGGGGAGGAGCTGCTCGTCGGCCAGGCCGCCGCGATCAGCAATCCGGCCACGACCGCCAATGCCAAGGGCCTCCAGGCCGGCATCAAGACGTATTTCGACTACGTCAACGCCACCGGCGGCGTCGGCGGAAACAAGGTGACGCTCGTCACCAAGGACGACGACCTGACGCCCGGCAAGATGGTCTCGATCACCCGGGAATACATCGCCGACAAGCGTGTGGTCGCGCTCGCCGGCTTCGTCAACACCGGCGGCATCACCGAGGTGTCCAAGGCCAACCTCCCGGGCGAGGCCGGCATCGCGCTGATCGCGCCCCTGCAGGGGGACAAGAGCATCGTCGGCGCGGCGAATTTCTTCCCGTTCCGCTCCGGCTATCCGGACGAGGTCGTCGCCCTCGTCAAGGAAGCGGCCAACACGCAGAAGAAGAAGCTCGCGGTGGTCTACTGGAACATCACCTTCGGGCCGGCGATGATGAAGCTCGCCCAGCAGGAGACGAAGAGCCTGGGCGTCAACGTGGTCGCGTGGGTTCCGATCGATGCCCAGGCGCAGGACAAGTTCGACGCAAACATGAAGCAGGCGGTCGCGGCGGTGGCGAAGGAAACGCCCGACTCGGTGCTGATGCTGATCTCGGGCAAGTACGCCCTTGAATTCATCAAGCAGATCAAGAATTCGCAGGCGCAGGACGCGCAGCTCTACGCCATGTCGATCGTGCCCCCCGGCGACGTCGTCAAGGTCGCCGGCGAGCAGAACGCACGCGGCCTGGTGATCGCGCAGTCCGTGCCGTTTCCGTTCACCGCGACCCTGCCGCTCGTCACCGAGTACCAGAAGCTGATGAAACAGTACGCGCCGCAGGAGCCGCTCTCGTTCTCGACCCTCGAGGGCTTCGTCGCCGGCAAGATCACCGTCGAGGCGCTCAAGCGTGCCGGCAAGAATCCCACGCGCGAGAAGGTGCTGCACGCCCTCAACACCATGGGCGAATACGACCTGGGCGGCGTGTCGGTGAACTACTCGCCCAAGGAGCGCCGCGGCTGGGGCCAGATCGACCTCACGGTGATCGGACCGAACGGCAAGCTGTTACGCTAGCGGCTTCATGAAGAACTCCGAAGTTCCGATGGCGGCGCTGCGCCGCGCGGTGCAGATCTGCGGCGGGCTCGATGCGCTGGGCGATGCGCTCAACCTCTCCACCTCCCGCCTCGACGGGATGATCGCGGGCCGCGAGGAGGTGCCGCTCGACGTCTTCACTCAGACGGTGGGGCTGCTTCTCGAAGCCACCGCCACGCGCGCGCCCAGGCGCTTCCCGCCGGGCACCGACCACGGCGGCCGGGGAGGCCCGCGGCACTGAAGAAATAAGTGCCTGCCGGCAGTTGAACTGTGTTACCTTGCGGGCCGCAGGATACTCAAGCAGTGAATGAACCTTCCCTCCATCGCCGCGCAAAGCGGTGCCTGTAGTGGCAGTCGAGTTCCCTCCCTTGATCATCGTGCCCGCTAGCGGGGCTCGGAACAGTCTCGTAGTAACGATTCAGAGATAGGAACGGAAATGGCTACAGGCAAAGTGAAGTGGTTCAACGACGCGAAGGGCTTCGGGTTCATCACGCCGGATGACGGCGGCAAGGACCTTTTCGCCCATCACAGCAACATCAAGATGAGCGGCTTCAAGTCCCTCAAGGAAAGCCAGCAGGTGCAGTTCGACGTGGTCGACGGTCCCAAGGGTCCGTCCGCCGCGAACATCATGCCGGTTTGAAGCCGGGCGCGTCCACCGCGCCGGGCTATAAAGAGCGCAGCTGCCTCAGCAAGCGCCGCTACTGGTCGCAGGTGGATGCGCTCGTCATGGCGGCGCGCTGCATAGAGCGCCGCAGCCCCGGCCCGCTCGGCGCCTACCGCTGCCGCAACTGCGCCGGCTGGCACCTCACGCGCCAGGTCTGAATTCCGGAAAATAACCGCGCACGGGGCGCGGGATGGGCTACACCGCCCAGGAGCGGAATTCTTTCGCAGCCGCGTGCTCTAACTTCCTTTCCGATTTCCAGGCCCCGGTATTTCCATGCGCAACC
>Ga0075426_10000710_pt1 | contig 23103 bp, 18 predicted proteins | sample SoiMethybrSBSTD5_FD_75304 | JGI IMG/M metagenome (GOLD analysis project Ga0075426, IMG submission 75304) | Bulk soil microbial communities from a Populus tree surrounding site in Tennessee, USA - Soil MetaG P. TD hybrid SBSTD5 | ecosystem: Environmental > Terrestrial > Soil > Tree plantation...
GGCCATAACCGGCGTCGGAGCGATGCTGTCGGTGTCGCTTTCTTCGCCGCAATCGCATCACGGAGTTCTGTTGTTCACAATGCTGCTGGTGTTTTTGCTGTTGTTCATTGAGTCGCGCCGCTATCGCTTCTTCCATGTTTATCGAACGCGGGTTCGTTTGATGGAGCGCAACTACTATGCGCGAATACTGGCGCCGCGCGATCTGCTCGACCCCGCTCACTGGATGAGCCAGCTTGGCGACGATCTCCGTCTGCCTCGGTTTTCGATGACTAGAAACCAGGCGATGGCCAGACGGTTGCGCCGAAACTACATTTGGCTGTTTCTGATTCTTCTGCTGGCGTGGTTACTAAAGACGACGACCAGCGTCTTGCAGGCAACGGGCGCGACGGAGATGGTTCACTCGACTGGCGAATTGTTCAAGAATGCCTCCATCGGTTATATGCCGGGATGGATTGTGGTAATGATTATTCTCGTCTTTTACGGCTGGCTTTTCTACATCATGCTCAAACATCGAGAGACCACCGGCGAGCTGGCTTACGGAGAAGTTCACGTATAACCGAAGCAAAGAGCAAAGCGCTAAGAGGTAAGAGCCGGGGCTTCGCTCTTTGCGCTTCGCCCTTCCCCGCATCATACTATCCAGGATGACAGGCAGGAAGATACTTCACTATAAGATAGGCGAACGACTCGGCGCAGGAGGAATGGGTGAGATCTACCGCGCCGAGGACACCAAGCTTGGACGCGAAGTCGCGCTAAAATTTCTGCCCGCTTCCTACCAGTACGATCCAGATCGTCGAGAGCGATTCTTTAAGGAAGCGCGTGCAGCTTCCGCCTTGCGCTCGCCGAACACGGCGGCGATTTACGACATCGGCGAATATGAAGGCTCCAGTTTCATAGTGATGGAGTTTGTCGAAGGCGAGACGCTCTCGGCCAGGCTCGGTCGCGGCCCGCTTCCGACTCGCGATGCGATCAACATAACGATGCAAGTTGCCGATGCGTTGGATGAAGCGCATTCATTGGGAATCATTCACCGCGACATCAAGAGCGCGAACCTATTGGTCACCGAGCGGGGCCTCGTCAAGGTGCTGGACTTCGGTCTAGCAAAGTTCACGGGCGATCTCTCCACCGCGGTAAGCTCGAATAGCGACAGCGATCCGACCACAAAGCTCGGACAAGAAACTGTAACCGGACTTGTGTTGGGCACTGTTTCTTATATGTCGCCTGAACAAGCGCTGGGTCGTCCGGTCGATCATCGCTCGGATATTTTTTCGCTCGGTGTCGTGAGCTACGAAATCTTGACGGCACAGTTGCCTTTCAAAGGCGACAGCACCACTGAAGTGATCGACTGCATAGTGAATCACGAACCGCCGGCGCTCGCCCGGTTGAACTACAGCGTGCCGGCCGAGCTCGAACGAATCGTTCGCAAGACGCTCGAGAAGGACCCGGATTTTCGGTATCAGTCAGCTCGAGAGATGTACATAGATTTGCGCAATCTCGAGCGTGACCTCGAATCGGTTAAGCGCACATCAAGCGTGAGTCAGCATCCGGCGACCGAGCATCAGGCAACCGCGCTGCTCACTCAGAACAAGCTGGCTATTGACAGCGCCGCCCTCGCGCCGAAACTCGAGAACTCGGTGGCGGTGATGACTTTTTCAAACATCACCGGAGAGCCCGCCGATGAATGGATCGGTTCGGGGATAGCCGAGACCGTGACCTCCGACCTGAAGAAGGTTCGCGGCATATCGGTGATCGGCCGCGAGCGAACTTTCGAGGTGCTGAAGGATTTGCAGACCGGGGCACTCAACGATTTTGACGAGTCGGTCGCGATCGACATCGGCCGAAGGCTCGCGGCGTCGTGGATTCTCGGCGGTGGTTACCAGAGAATCGGTGAGATGATTCGAATCACCGCTCGCGTCATCGATGTTAATACCGGCGAGGTTGTTCGCACTGTAAAGATCGACGGCAACATCAGTGAGATCTTCGACCTGCAGGACAAGATAGTTTACGAGTTGAGCCAGGGGCTGAATCTGGAGCTGGGAACGTCGGAGATCACCGAGATCGAAGCCGACGAAACCCAATCGGTCGAAGCCTACGAAAGCTTCTCGCGAGGTATGATCAATCTTCGAACGAGCAGCCGCGATTCGCTCGACCGTGCGATTTATTACTTTGAAAAAGCGGCCGAGCAGGACCCGAATTACGCGGGCGCGTGGGCGGCGCTCAGCGTCGCTTACGATTTGAAGGGCAGCTTCCTCAGCATCCCGGAGCTTTCTCATAAGGCCGTGGAGTTCGCCGAAAAGGCGATCAGAATCAACCCGCGGCTCTCGCACGCTCATCAATTTTTGGGCGGCGCTTACAGCACGCTGGGCCGCTACGATGAAGCGATCGCCGCGATGAACGAAGCGGTGAGGCTCGAGCCCAACAACGCCGGGGCTCATAGTTCGCTTGGCCGCGCTTACTGGCTCGGGAAGGGGATGATCGAAGAAGCGATCGTCGAGCTCGAGCACGCGGTCGCGATTAATCCTCAAGCGGGCTATTCATTCTTGCAGCTTGTATTCTTGCATACGCTTCTTGGTAATTACTCGCGGGCCGAAGCCGCTGCGAAACCTGCGATCGAGCTGCAGGAGAAATTCATCTCTGGCAAAGAAGGGCTTCAGGTTGTGGGAGCTCACACGCGGCTCGGGTACTGTTACTATCGACAGGGCCGCTACGACGAAGCGATCGCGGAATACGAACGCGAACTCGAGTTTCTCAAGGCGAGCGACCACGCATTGCGCGATCGCTCGCTGACGGAGCTTGAGCAAAAGATGGGCGCGGCGTACTTAAGAAAAGGGATGACCGAAGAAGCCGAGCAGCATTTTCACAGCGCGATCAAGCGATTCGAGCAGCGATTAGGGAAAGGCAGCGACGATCCGTTCACGAAATATTACATGGCCTGCTTGTATTCTCTGAAAGGTGACTCGGACAAGGCTTTGAAATATCTTGGAGAATCACTCGGCCCGCTCAAAGAGATCAACACGCTCCGGGCAAGAAGCGACCCTGACTTCGAGAGCCTTCGCGAGGATTCGCGCTTTCGAGAACTGATTGGTTAGCCTGCAGCGGCTGCAACGTTGTACGTCATTTAGCCACATAGGGACGGACGCAGTGAACAGGGATAACCCAAGAGTGACAGTTCAACAGGCTAGCGAAAGCATAATGAGAGATCTTCGGATGCGCGGGGAAACTTGCTGCAAGATTACTCGGATAGGTGAAGAGCATGGCGTGATACGCGTTAACATAGAATGCTTTGCAAAACCAAAACCCAAACACAACAGCCGTTGCTTCGCGGTTCCTGTCTCTTCCAGCCCTGAGGAGATTGACGTACCGCGTTCAGAAGAAGCGTGAGAACCTCGCAAAATGAGAAGAGCAACCAGACCATACGGGCAGCGGGAATATATGCGAATGTTGATTTATAACCATGGCGAGCTCGAAGACGAGGTTGTGAGGCGCTACGCCGCAGCAGAGCGGAGCGGAATAGTTCCACATCGCAGAAACGCATCAAGATATACGCCGGAACAATACGGTCATAGGTTATGGATGGAGCGCCGTCGTGGGCGCTGGACATAACCCGTCTCGTGGTTAGTCAAGAATATAATTACCCTAATTTAATAACCACTGTGTCGATAGTGAAGAGGCTTCTTGTAGATGCGTACCGACACTAATGAAACGGAGCGCACGGTTTCATCGATTTGCCGATCTGATGGAACTACGCCCGCAGAACGGTATCTCAAGAAGTTATGCGATCGCTCGTTCCTATCGCTTTGGAGCTATCCTGGAGTCTACCGCGATCAAGGCAAGAGTGGAACGAAAGGCGATGGCAAGGAGGTCTGTGATCTCCTTGTGGTATTTGAGAACCACATAATTATCTTCTCGGATAAGGATTGCGAGTTCCCCAGCACAGGTAATGTCGAGCTTGATTGGAGCCGATGGTATCGGAAAGCGATTCAGAAATCAGCAGAACAGGTATGGGGCGCTGAAAGGTGGATTTTATCGCATCCTAACCGCCTATTTCTTGATCGCGCCTGCGCAGTTCCATTTCCAATTGACTTACCGGATTCGAAAGTCGCTAAGGTTCATCGAGTGGTTGTTGCACACTCTGCATCAAAGCCATGCGTCGAAGCATTCGGTGGTAGCGGAAGTCTTATTATCGCGCCGCAGCTCACAGGTGAAATGCATTCCGCACCCCTCAAAGATGGTGGTATACCCTTTGCAGTCGGTCACATTAATCCTTCTAAGGGTTACGTTCATGTATTTGATGATACGACCCTCGATATTGTAATGACGAAGCTGGACACAATAACTGACTTTCTAGGATACCTGACGAAGAAGGAGAAGTTTATTGCGAGTGGTAAGTTAACGTGGGCACCAGGCGAACATGATCTGCTTGCGTATTATCTACAGAATTATGGTGCTGACGAAGAGCACGATTTCATAGTACCTCCTGATACTACGGGCGTAGCTATTGCCGAAGGTCTTTGGGAAGAGTATTCGAATAGCGCTCAACGAAGGGCGCAGTTGTTGGCCGATGAAATCAGTTATGCTTGGGACAAATTAATAGAGACTTTTAGCCGACACATTCTTGCAGGCACCTCATACCACCTTTCACATCCAGGCGTTGAGAATCACGAAAGGTATCTTCGCCTCCTGGCCCGCGAACCACGTACGGCCCGACGGATGCTCGCCAGCGCTCTGTTGGAACTGATTGATCGAACCCCGAAATCTATAAGAGCAACGCGGACAATATTCTCCTCGCGTGATGAAGGAAAACTTTGTTATGTGTTTCTCCTACTTCCTCATCCAAAGAGCGTTCAATACGATAAGTACCGCCAAGTGCGGATGGAGCTACTCAAGAAGTACTGTATGGTGACAAGGCTAAACGTCCCAGTTGTGCAAGAAATAGTCGGCATCGCGACAGAAACGGGACGAGCGAAGGGCGGTTCGGAGGACATCGCCTATGTTGATGCGAGGTCTTGGACTCCTGAACATCAAACCGAAGCCCGCCGATTGAAATCGGAGATGGCCAATTTAGGACTTCTTGGTGAGTATCAAGGGTGGATGACAACGGCAGAAGAGTATCCTGATCCACCAAATTCCGTCGACCAGCAGCCCGCGTCTGCTCCTTCCGTATCGATGAAGGGCCGAGGCAGAAATCAGCCTTGTCATTGCCGGAGTGGGAAGAAGGTTAAGAGATGTTGTGGACAATAGGGGCAACGTATAAAAAAATAACAATGTGGCGACGTGTAGGCCTCGGAGTGTCCTTTCGTGTTAGAATGAGACACGTTCGGAGGTGAAGTTTCATGAGCGCGACAGATGTCTTAAGCGAGATCCGGAAACTAAGTCTCGACGAAGCTCGCGAAGTTGCCGAGCGCCTGGAAAAGTACCTGCGCGAGCAGGAGGGAAGGGCGTTCGCTATAGGAGACACAGAAGGCCGAGAGGATGAGTTTGAGCGCCAACTATTAGCCAAAGGCGTTATCAATCACATCCCCTGTCGCGACGAGACCGACGAAGAGTTCGACGACTTCAAGCCGATTGAAGTTGCAGGCGAATCACTTTCTGAAACCATCATTCGCGAACGCCGGTGATGCCAACGGTACTTCTTTGACAGTAGCGAAAAACTCAAATAAATCTAAGACCTATCTTGAGCGGCGTGAACTCTTGCTCCCATTCTTTCGAGGCGAACGGCCGGCACGTTTGCGTGCGGTCCTTACTCGCACGATTGCTTCAGACAGCACCTCGAGCGAATTTTCCTTGGCCGGGAAGTCATCGCCCAATGACTCCTGAAAAAGGGCCATGCAGGTCTGATAAGTCGTCGTGAACGGGAATGTCAGCCGAAGCGCGTTCTCAAGACAAACGGCGGCGTTCGTTATTCCTTCCGGACCGCTCTCAATTTCAACCATCAGGTAATGCCACAACTTGGCCGCTCGATCAGCAAGAGCCGAATCGTCGGACAGCATCGGCTCCAGTAGATCAAGCCAGACTTGATCACTTAGCCACTTCCATTCCTTTATCTCGTCAGGCACAGACTACATCATACGACAGGTCTGAAAAATTGTCACTTATTTCCTGTAGACTGATAGGCGACAACTGGATTTCAATGCTCGCATCAAACGCAAAGGCAAACCAGATATTCGAGCGCGCTTCGGGCTCGCTGTCAGGAAACGGCGGCAGGAGCTTGGAATCTCGCAAGAAGCGCTTTCAGAACGGGCAGGACTTCATCGAACCTACGTGGCTGATATCGAGCGGGGCATCCGTAATCTATCGCTTGTCAACATTGAAAAACTGGCGAGCGCTTTGGAGATTTCTATCTCGGCTCTGTTTGTCGATTACGAGGTGGATTGATTTAACAATTCGTTCGTTAGATCAAGAATGTGAAATCCCGTAGGGATTACCTGTCTATAGCACCGATGCCGCAAGGGTTCGTAGCTCCATAGGAGCTAACTTTTTCTCGCAGCAATGGGCAAGAGGTCGCTCCGATGGAGCTACGCTATCCGAACTGCAACGCATATCTATAGACAGGTTGTCCCTACGGGACTCGCACATTCGGAATCCTCTGCGTCTAGCAATCAATAGGGCTGACGGCGAGCTAACTCAATCAGATTGGCGCGGGCTTCTTCGGATGTGTGTATCGGAGACTCGAAATCCATTCTCAATTTTCGCTTGTCAGCAAGCAAGTCAAATCCTTCGCTGTCGATTCCCGTCATCACTACGGCATCGACCGACTCGCGACCCAAGATCTGGCAGTAATGCAACAATGCTTTCTGGTGATCTCGATTCATGTGCTCGACTATGCCCTTCTCAGTTTCGCGGAAGGGATTGTTTACGAGCATTGCATCGGGCTCGATCCAGAATATCTGTCCGAACCCGCCGATGAAGCGAGCTCTCCTCAAACGAATTCGATAGAACGAGAAATCATGTGTCTCGAAGTATGATTCCGCTGAAGGAAAATATCGCAAGTAACGCTCGCGTGTCGCCATATCGTTCGGATCGATCGACTCGGCATCTCCGATCCAGGTGAGGCGGCCGTGTGATTGAGGGTCATCAACGCATTGATCGAAGACTGTCAACGACACCTTATTGTTTTGTTTGATATTTCGAGTATGCTGTGCGATGTCACTGATCAGTATTGTAGGCTCGCTCTCATAGTTGAGCGCATACGGAGCGATCGAGCCAAAGGGGTATCCTTCAACGTCTATGGAGTGCGACGAGAGCACGCCGACACTCTGATGGTTCAGCAGTCGCCTTGCAGTAAGTCCCTGGTCTGACATGCGCGTAAATCTACTATTTGTTACCTGACATCACTCCAAGCTGCCAAAACAGAAAACTCAACTCATCAGTCTGATCTTCAATCTGCTGACTCACCGGCAAGCCTCCTGAATGACCCGCCTTCGTGTTGTAGTGCAAAAGCACAGGCCGGTCTGATCCCGTCGAAGCCTGTACAAGCGCTGTCATCTTGCGAGCGTGGAGCGGAGCTACTCGCGTGTCCGCATCTCCGGTCACGAACAACACAGCAGGATACTTCTCGCCTTTCTTAACGTGCTGGTAAGGCGAATAGGCGTAGATGTATTTGAACTGCTCGGCGTTCTCGGACGAGCCATACTCGGGTACCCAGAACCTGGCAATCAAAAAATCCTGATAGCGAATCATGTCGAGCAGCGGATAAGAACACACGACCGCTTGAAACAAATCAGGCCGCTGAGTCATCGCCGCTCCTACAAGCAAGCCTCCATTCGAGCCGCCCGATATCGCAAGCTTCGAGGGGCTTGTGTACTTGTTCTTGATCAACCATTCGGCTGCGCCTATGAAATCGTCGAACACATTCTGTTTGTTCGCGAGCATTCCTGCTTTGTGCCACCTCTCGCCAAACTCGCCGCCGCCGCGCAAGTTCGGCAGCGCGAAGACGCCTCCCATCTCCGCCCAATAAGCCGCAACCGAACTGAATCGCGGTGTGTTGCTTACATTGAATCCACCATAGCCGGTGAGAAACACGGGACGATTGCCGTCAAGCTTGATGCCTTTTTTGTAGACTAGGAACATCGGAATTTTGGTTTTGTCCTTCGACTCATACCAAACCTGCTTCGTTTCGATTTGATCGCTTTGAATGGGAACGTTGATGCGCGCGAACACTTCCTGCTTGCCGGTCGAGGGTTGATAGCGGTAAATCGTTGTCGGTTGCGCGAAGGTGCTGAAGGAATAAAAGCCTTCGTCGCGATCCCAATCACCTTGCATGCCGCTGGCAGTTCCGATGGCGGGAAGTGGAATGTCTCGCACAAACTTGCCCGATGAATCAAACACCTTCGTGTGCGAAGCAGCGTTGTCGAGATAATCGACGAAGAGCTTGCCTCCGACTGCCGAGAAGCCGTCGATCACCGATGAGCTTTCGGGAACGACCTCTTTCCAATTCGCGCGAGCCGGGTTCTTCAGATCGACATCGAGGATGTGTCGATTCGGCGCGTTCCAGTTCGTGCGCAAGTACAAATGATCTCCGGCTACGTCGGCAGAAAAACCTGCATCGATATCATTGACGATAGGCATAAGACCGCCGTGGCTCACAAGATCCTGGACATAAATATCCGTTCGGTCGCCCGCCGAACCGTAGCTCGCGAAGCAAAGCAAATAATGACCGTCGGGCGAAACATTGGCGCCGACAAAAATCTGAGGGCCGTAACCTTTGCCGAACACTTCAACGTCTTTCGACGAATCATTGCCCATCGCATGATAGTAGACGTGCCCGCCAACGCCGTTCTTGAAACGCGAGTAATAAAAACCGCTCTTGTCGGGTTTGAGCGAAACTCCGATGCGGCCTTTCGCCAGTTGATCGGGCAATTCTTTTCCCGTGTCGACGTCGAGCAGCTTGACTACGACTTCATCTTCGCCGCCCTGACGAATGCTGTAAGCGAGCAGCTTGCCGTCTGATGAAATATCCTGGATGCCGACCGAAGTCGTTTGATCGGTGCTCATCGTGTTTGGATCGATCAGAACTTCGTCCTTAGTGGCGAGTCCGTTCCTGACATAGATGACTGCCTGGTTCTGATCGGCCCGGCGTTTCGAGAAAAAGTAACGTCCACCTCTCGCGATTGGAATACCGATGGTGTCGATCTTCAGGAGTTGAGTGAGGCGCTCGCGGATGCGGTCTCGAAATGGGATCGAGCCGAGCACGGACGCGCTGTATTCGTTTTGCGCGTTGATCCACGCGCGGGTCTCGGGACTGTTCTGGTCTTCGAGCCAGCGATAGGGATCAGTGATAGTCACGCCGTGAAGTGTTTCGGTGACATTGTCGACTCGCGTGGTAGGCGGAGCTTTGTGCTCCTGGGCTGCAAAAGCGAACCCTGCTTGCAAGACGAAGCAAATCAGGACTACCGAGATTGACCGATCACGACTACGTTTTTCCATCTCACACCTCATGGTTTTCAGTTGATAGTAGGTTTCTTGCGGCTAGTCTTTGAGGCTTGCTGGGCGTATTCGCATCCGTTTGGAGGAAGCCGTTACGATCGCCCCGGCTTCTAATTCGGTTCCATGAAGAGTCATTACGCGAAGACAGATTGTCGCCTGTTGTTTTGCGCTGATGTCAACAAGTCGCACAATGCCGCAATGAGGTTTGCGGTACACAATCGCCAGCTCACCGAAGTCCTAGTCGAGCGTTACAAGTATACGAGACTCTGCATACGCTCTCGCAAGGATCTCATCGTCACCTGGATCTTCCGACCAGTCACCTGACCAGACAACGTCGAAGCCCGCTGCTGTGAGTTCCGTGGCAACGCCACCCCAAACGCATGTGTCGAGAAGCAGTTTCAAACGCCTGACTCAATGACGAGCGGTTCAATGCGCTCGTGAGCGACCATTCGGTGTGCGTAAGCAAGGCACGCCTGAATGTCTTCAGCCTCGAGCCACGGATAGCCCTCGAGGATGGTTTCTTGCGTATCGCCAGCCGCAAGCATCCCGAGGATATGTTCGACTGCAAGCCTGCGTCCGCGAATGATCGGCTTACCACTAAAAATCTGCGGGTTAAAGGTTATTCGTTTGAGTAGTTCTGCTTCTTCCATGGTCAACCCTTCAGCGATCGTACCACGCGAACCCTTTAGGTCGATATTCAATCGGCTTCATTTATCTTCCAGCATCTTTGCAGCCGAGTCTACCTGCGATGCTAACGCTTGAATCGCGTCGCTCGCTTTCTTCACCTCGGGCTGCACTTCGTCCCACTTCTTTTCCTCGATCGCTTCGCGCACGCCGGGTATCGTCTTCACTCCGTAGCCGGTGTAAAACCCCGGAGCATAAATCTCGTGCTTGAACCACTCTCGTCGCGGAAGTCCATGCTCGTTTGTGAGCTTTCTTTCAGACTGGTAAAGCAGTTCATTGAGCGCCCTGGTGTCTTTCACTTGTCCGAAGTTTGTCGAACGTGCCCTTCCAAGCGCCTCCTCATACCTGTGAGCCGCTTCACCCAGCGACTTGACCGCTGACTTGAGCGGAGTCAAATCGACATCCTTTTCTCTCTTCGGTCTAACCTTGAGTTTCTCAATCTCTTCGACGTAGCGGCCGATCGTTTCGGCAAGGTTTGTGAACTCGAACGGGAGCACGTCGGCGTCGGCGAGTCTCATCACGATCGTGCCGTTGATTTGTGAAAGCGCGCGGCCGTGCTCGAATGTTGGATCGCCAAACTTCGTGTACCAAGCGAACGAATCGTAGATCGAATGATACACACCTCCACCGCCGTCTCCTCCGAAGCCTGTGTTCATCGAAGCGATTCCCAGGTGCTGCAGGAAGGGCGTGTAATCCGAGCCTGAGCCAAGCGCGCCGACTCTCAGGTCTGCTCGCGAGTTCAAATCCTTCTTCTCTTCATCGGTGCGCGCTTGTTGGAGGCGTCGCTCCTTCATCGCTTCCCAAACTGATTTTTTCGACGCCGGCTGCTGAATGTCTCGGGCTACTTCGTTGATGAAATGCTCGAGCGAATGCGATGCGCCCACGCCCAGCGAGCCCTTACTCGTGCTGTCTGAGTTGAGATATGCGACCGCTTTTTGCTTTAGCTCATCCGCGTGCGTTTCAACCCATTCAGTGGAACCGAGCAGCGCGGGTTCTTCACCGTCCCACGAGCAAAGTATGATCGTGCGTTTCGGTCTCCAACCCTGCTTGAGCAATTCGCCAAGCGAGCGACCGGTTTCCAGCAGCGCTACTTGCCCGCTTGTCGGATCGTCCGCTCCATTGACCCACGCGTCGTGATGATTGCCGAAGACTACCCATTGGTCGGGATACGTGCTTCCTTCGATTCTTGCGACGACATCGTAGAGCGGTTTGAGCGACCAGTCGAAGGCAACCTTCAAGTGAACGCGCGCGGGACCGGCCCCGACGTGATAGGTGATGGCCAACGCTCCTCGCCACGATTCAGGAGCTACCGGACCGCGCAGCTCGCGGAGCAGAGGCAATGCATCTGCGTAAGAAATCGGCAGCACAGGAATTTTTGTGATGACCTCGGCCTTCTCAAGCGGAATGCGACGAGCGCCTTTGACCGAGCCCCATCCGGGCGTCAACGGATCTCCAGGATGAATTGGCATGTCCATTACTGAGCCGCGTTGCACGCCCTGCTCGGGACGATAAGGCCCGCGAGGAAACACGTCGCCTTGATAATAGCCGTCGTCTTTCGGATCGGAGTAGATCAAACAGCCGATCGCGCCGTGCTCGGCCGCCACTTTGGGCTTGATGCCACGCCAACTCGCTCCATAACGAGCAATGACGATCTTGCCTTTGACGTCGATCCCCAATTTTTCAAGCTCATCGTAGTCGGCCGGCACTCCATAGTTGACATAAACAAGCTGGCCGGTCACATCCCCGTCAATCGAGTAAGCGTTATAGGTCGGCAGTTGACCCGCCTCACCCGAAGTCGGGTCTTCAGCTATCGCCGGTTCTTTCAACACGGCCTGGAAGCGAGTCGGCTCGATCATTTCAAGTACTCGCTGAGTCGGCGTTGGAAACAAAACTTCGAACTCTTCCAGCTTCGCGTCGATGCCCCACGACTTGTACTTGTCGCGAATCCATTCCGCGTTTTGTTTGTCGTAAGCGGAGCCGACGTGATGAGGCTCGGCTGACAAATGCTTCATGTATTCACGAAGCAGGTCCGCTTTTGGGATCGCTCGCATCTTCTCTTCCCAGTTGATTTCGGTAGCGACGCCGGCGTCGGAAAATCCGCGAAGCGCGTGACTTTTTCCATCCGCCTGTGCAAAAGCGACGGGAATGAATCCATTGAAAGCGAGGATGAGAGACGCAAGTATTCCAGTAGTTGTCTTGATTGACTGACGATGCATTTGAACCTCCTGACTTTGGACGGAAAGTATATCGAGCAGCGGAGACAGAATTCAAACAAACACAGACATTCAACAGGGATAGACAGGATTGACAGGATAGAACTACCGACCCACAGCTTCGTCTTTGCAATGCGTTTTATCGAAAGAGAGATTATCTTTCCGTCGAAGCAATCCATCCTGTCCATCTTGCCTATCCCTGTTTAGATTCCTCGCTTGACTCTCGACCGGCTTTCGGATAATCAACACGCTTGCTTAAGTCTCAATCGAGGTGAAATGACTATGATCAATGCGCGCGCATTACTTCTTCTAGCCGTCAGCTTGAGTATTTGTTCCGTCTGTTTCGCTCAAACAAACATCGTCACAGCAATCAAGTGCGGGCGATTGATCAATCCGGCGGACGGCTCAATTACTCAGAACGCAATCATCATTGTTCGCGGAGATCGCGTCGAGCAGGCCGGTCCAAGCTTGAAGATTCCCGACGGAGCAAACGTAATCGATCTGTCGAGACTCACAGTGCTGCCCGGTTTGATTGATTCTCATACCCACATTTTGCTTCAACCCGAAGACGAGCGAGGCGCGCGGCCGGTCATCACAAAGTCGCAAGCGTTTCGCACCGTTCAAGCCGTAGCCGCTGCGAAGCGCGATCTTGAAGCCGGTTTCACCACGATGCGTGATCTCGATAGCGAAGGCGCCGGGTTTGCGGACGTCGCCATTCGAGACGGCATTAATCGAGGAATCATTCCCGGACCGCGACTGTTCGTTTCGACTTACGCGCTCACAATCACAGGCGGTCATATGAATAACTCGGGGCTCAACCCCGACATTCAGATTCCCGAACCGGCGGCTCTCAGCGACTCGCGCGAAGCGATGATTGCCGAAGTTCGCCGCGAGGTGAAATACGGCGCCGATTGGATCAAGCTTTATGCGACCGGAACTTTGAGGCACGTCGATCCAGTCACGCTCGAACCTCTCAGCCAGGTTTCACTCGAAGACGTTAAGGCAGTGGTTGGTGAAGCCGCGCGTTGGCACCGCGATGTTGCCGCTCACGCTTATGGAGGCGACGGCGCGAAGAATGCGATTCGCGGCGGAGTGCGCTCGCTTGAACACGGAATGTTGATGGACGACGAAGCGCTGAAGCTTCTCGTCGAGCATGGGACCTTTTGGTGTCCAACGTTGTCGGTCTATCTGCCGGAGACTCCGGAAGACAACACAGAAATGCGCCGTCGAATCTTCGCTCATCACAAGGAAGTCTTTCAAAAGGCGATGAAGATGGGAGTGAAGATTTGCTTCGGCACAGATGTCGGCGCGTTCGAGCACGGCACCGCCGCTCGCGAGTTTCTCAAGATGGTTGAGTACGGAATGAAACCGATTGACGCGATTCGCTCCGCAACGGTTCGCGCGGCCGAACTATTACGAATGGAAAAAGAGATCGGAAAAATAGAGCCCGGCAAATATGCAGACATCATCGCCGTCGAAGGCAATCCGCTTGATGACATCAGCGCGCTTACTCGCGTTGTGTTTGTGATGAAAGCAGGGCAGGTATACAAAATGCAAAAATGAGGTCGCGAAATTATCAGCCCCCCCCGCTTGGTTCGTTCAGGTTTTACGAAGGCGCCATCTCAGGAGCTGTAGTAACGCACGAGCCATTCAGCTACAAGCGCCGGCTTTGTTCCACCTTCGATTTCACAAGTCGCCGACCACGTTATCTGGAAACCGCCGGACACATCCTCGACGGCTTGGAGAACTAGTCTCGCTCGGACGTGTGATCCTGACGGCACCGGCGAAACAAAGCGCAGGCGGTTCAATCCGTAGTTGATTCCCATCTTGAAATCGCCCTGGACTTTCACCGCTTGCGAAACAAGATGAGGCAAGAGCGACAACGTCAGAAAGCCGTGAGCGATGGTCGAGTGAAACGGAGAGTCGGTCTTCGCTCGCTCGACATCCACGTGAATCCACTGATGATCTTCGGTCGCATCGGCGAAGGCGTTGATGCGCGATTGAGTGACTTCAAACCAGTCGCTCGCGCCGACTTCCTGACCAATAAGTCCCTTGAGTCCCTGAATACCGTCGATGATTCGTTGAGCCATAATTTCTCCTGTTTAATGAATTCAAGCACGAACCAAACACATACCGATTGACTACACCGCGCCTTCATTTCGGAGCGCGGTTATCTCATCAGCGCTGAACCCGATCTCAGTCAGCACCTCATCTGTGTGCTCGCCCAGCGTCGGAGCTCGTCGGCAGCGCCCTGCTTCTGCGTTTAAACGAATCGGAGGGCTTGCGATCGGAATTGCTTTCCCGCCGCCCGGATACTCGATTTCATCAAGCAGCTTTCGAGCATTCACTTGAGGATCCGAAAGCACTTCGTCGAGATCGTAGCAAGGCCCGCAAGGAATGCGAGCCGACTCGAGCTCGGCTATCGCTTTGTCTTGAGATCGCTTCGAGCACCACTCGGACATCGCTTCATTAATGACCGAAGCATTGTTGCCGCGCGAAATGTCGTCACGCAGTCGCGGATCGTCGATCAAATCAGCGCGTTCTATCGCGCGTGCCCACCGGCGAAACATTTGATTTCCAATCGTTGGAACTATGATCCAGCCATCCCGCGTGCGATAGACGTCGCTTGGAGCCGCGTAGTAACCGGTGTTTCCGAGTTGTTCGCGGCGAATGCCCATCGTCTTCCGCTCGGCCAGAAGCGGTGTCATGAAAGTTACTCCAGTTGCAAGCAATGAGACGTCGATCATTTGTCCCTCGCCGGTTCGCTCTCGACGATAGAGCGCGGTCATCGCGCCGAATGCTCCGTGCAAGGCGGTGCCATAATCGGCCCACGATACAATGGATCGCAATGGTGTTCCGGGAAATCCGGTGAGGCTCATTGCACCGCTCATTGCTTGAGCTACGCCGTCAAAGCCGACGCGATCGGCGTAAGGTCCGTCTGGTCCGAATGCCGAAGCCATCACAAGAATGATGTCGGGCTTGATAGTCCGCAGCGAGTCGTAGTCGAGGCCGAGCTTTTTCATCACCGCCAGCGGCAAGTTGACGACGACGATGTCCGCGCTGATCACGAGGCGCCGAATCACTTCCGATGCGCGCGGACTACCAGGATCGAGTGTGATACCGCGCTTGTTTCGATTGACGTTGAGGAACAGCCCGCCTTCGCCGCTTTCGGTGACCGGACCGAGCTTTCGATCTTCGCCGCCTTCGCGTCGCTCGACTCGAATAACATCAGCGCCGAAGTCGGCGAGCAACATCGCACAGTAAGGCCCGGCGATGAAACGTCCAAAGTCGATGACTCGAATGCCTTCAAGGGGTCCGGCCATTTCGCGCAGCATCCTAACTTCTGCGGCTGCTTAATTCAACCAACACGCGCGCGAAACATCCAACTCATTGCCTGCACTTCGCTGCTGCTCTAGAGTTGGGCGATGACTGATCGTTGCCAGTCAACAAGCAAAGAGGACAGCGCCGATCGCGGTTCGGAGTTCTCACTTCGAACTCGAGAGTCGAATCTCAGCCAGATGCGGCAACAAACTTTCGACCTCGCTGTGATCGGTGGCGGCATCACCGGAGCAGGCGTCGCGCTTGACGCGGCTTCGCGAGGCTTGTCGGTTGCGCTGGTTGAAAAACGTGACTTCGCAAGCGGCACAAGCTCGCGCTCCTCAAAACTCATTCACGGCGGCTTGCGCTATCTCGAGCAGTTTCACTTCGGCTTGGTGCGCGAGTCTCTTCACGAGCGAGCCGTGCTGACGCGAATGGCTCCGCACCTGAGTAAGCCGCTCAGCTTTCTCGTGCCGATTTATTCTTCAGGCGCGCGTTCCCCGCTGGGCGCGAATAAGCTCAAGTTGTCGATTGGATTGTGGCTCTACGATCTGCTGGCCGGCAGTCAGAACATTGAAAGACACCGATGGCTGTCGCCGGTCGAAGCGCTTCGACTTGCGCCCGCGCTTGATGGCGATCAGCTTCGCGGCGCTTTTGTTTATTACGATTGTCTGACCGACGACGCTCGATTGGTGATTGAGATCATCAAGTCCGCCGCAACTTACGGCGCGGTGATCGCCAACTACGCGGCAGTGCAAGCTGTGAATCTAAGCAGCGGCGTCGCGAGCTTGACAGTCGAAGACAGTCTCACCGGTGACCGTTTCGATTTGAAGTCGAGGGTGATCGTGAACGCAACTGGCGTCTGGACAGATCAAGTATCGCGACTCTCTGACTCGACCGCGTCGAAGAGACTGCGGCCCTCGAAAGGAATTCATTTAGTTCTTCCTCGCGAGAAGTTCGACAATCAAACCGCGGTGCTGATTCCTTCACTCGGCGAGAGCCGCTTCCTTTTCGTCATCCCCTGGCAAGATCGAGTTGTAGTCGGCACTACCGATACTGACTACGATGGCGACCTTGACCATCCGATCGCCGAAGACGACGAAGTGAATCGCGTCCTCGAATCCGTTGCGCGCGCCTTTCCCTCGGCGGAGCTCACGAGTGATGACGTGATCAGTACTTTTGCCGGTCTCAGGCCTTTGATTTCCGCCGATGAACAATCGACCAAGGAGCTTTCACGCAAAGAAGAAATCTTTGAAGACGGCGAAGGCATGATGACTATCACCGGAGGCAAGCTCACCACGTGGCGGCGAATGGCTGAGCGAGTGGTCGATCGAGCAGTGACAAGTCTGGAGAAGTTTTATAGTGTCGTCGGCCCGCGCGCGCATCGGTGCGTGACTGAGACAATTCAACTTGCCGGTGGAAGGCTCGCGCGGCCACTCGACGAAGAGGCTTCTTGTGCCGCGAATAAGTGGGGCGTGGAGCCGAGCACTGCGCGGCATTTGATCGACACCTATAGCGGCAACTACCGGGCTGTGCTCGAGCCGACTCGCGAGGCTTCTGGTTTGAATTCGGCTTTGATCGAAGGGCTTCCGCAGATCGAAGCCGAAGTTGTGTACGCGGTTCGATATGAAATGGCGCTGACGATTGAAGATTTTTTCGCGCGACGGACTCGCATAATACTGCGGAGTCGCGACCACGGCCGCACTGCGGCGGCGCGCGTCGCACAGTTGCTCGGTCGAGAGCTTGGTTGGCAAGAAACAGAAACTCAGAGGAAGCTCGCGGATTATTTTGAGCAAAGCAGCAGTTGAAATGCGATTGCTAAGAAGATTGAGCGCTCTTTCCGCGGCGTGTCCACAGCGCGAAGCCGATAGTTATCCAAACGACAAGCGCGAGATATTCATACCTGCCGAAGCTGCCCGGAATCACCGGAACGATCTTCATCACGATCAACAGCGTCGCTACGACCACGCCAACAACGCCCAGAAGCTTCGGGCGTTTATTGCGCGCAACTCCTCCAGCTCCGGCTAAAAACGCGAGACACGTCGCGAGCCAGCCGATCGCTGAAGCCAACGAACCCACTTCCGAAATCGGAACGAGCACCGCTTGCCCCAGCAGCGATGCAATAGCCGTCAAGCAACCGGTGAACACGATGGCGAGCGTCGGCGTTCTGAACCGCTCATCGACTCGCGCGAGCCTTCCGTCGAGCAGTTCACGCCGTCCCATCGCAAACAACAGTCGCGTTGAGGTGAGAAAATTTCCGTTGAAAATCTTCAGCAACGACAGCAGCACGGCAAACATAATCAGCTGAACCAGGGCTCGCGAGCCGAACGCTCGTTCAAACGCCACGGCCGTCGCGAAGCGTTCTTTAGTCAGAGACTGCCAGGGTTGAATGAGCGTCACCACGCCGATGATCGCCACATAAAAGAAAATGCCCGCGCCGAGCGCGATGAAAATCACTCGCGTGAAGTGGCGAGGCTCAAAATCGGATGAAGCTTCTTCGGAACATTTCGGCGCGGCTTCAAAGCCAGTCAAAAAATATGGCACGATTTGAAGCACAAGCAGCGTCGAAAGCAGACCGCCGAGGACACCTCGACTATCGGAGAAGGCGGGTTGCAGATTGGCAACGTGGCCCTTGAACAATCCGAGCGTTGCGAACACGACGAAGATTAGAAGCAAAGCAAACGTAGTCACGTTTTGAAATGTCGCGCTGATCTTAACGCCTCGATAGTTGACCACGACAATCACCGCAGTCAGCCCGAGTCCCGCAACGATATGAGGTAAGTAAACCGGATAACCGCCGACCTGGTAGAGCTCGATTCTGTTCAACTGCGGGAAGACGTATGAGCCCACGCGGCCGATAGCGACCGCTTCATAGGGGCACACTATCAAGTAAGCAAGCGTCATCATCCATCCGGTAGCAAAGCTCACGCTCTTGCGAAACACTGCCGCGGTGTAAGCGACCTCGCTTCCGGCATCGGGCATGCGTTCGGTGAGCCGGCCGTAAACATAAGCGATGGGAAGAAGCGCCGTTCCTCCGATCAAAAAGCCGAGCATCGCGCCGGCGGCTCCGCCTCGAGTAAGCCAATCGTCGATGACCACCATCCATCCGACGCCGACCATCGACCCGAACGCGAGTGTGAAATACTCGCGTCCTCTCAACGCGCGTCGAAGCGTGGTGTGAGCGCTGTTTACGGTTGGCGCAGAGAGCATAGGACTCCACAGTAAACCTCAAGGATTTGTCTTCAAAATTTGGCCGACTCTAATTGGCAACTCCGTCGTTGTCAACTGACGAGCATATGGCTTCACGGAAGGATCTTTTGGGATACGATCTCAACTAACGGTGTGCTAGAATTCCTCATCGATAGTTACGAGTCTCAATCTCAGCAAGATAGTTCAAGGCCGCCTGGAGTTGCTTGAATAATGAATAAGGAATATGTCAGTTACGGAATCATCGGTGTGGTTGCCGGTCTGGTGCTCGGCTTTATTGTAGCCAACTGGGTTGGCTCTTCCGCGAACGAAGGCCAGCAAGCAACAACTTCCGCAACCGGCGCCGCTCCCACTTCTGTGAACAGCAGCAACAGCGGGCAGGCGCTTCCGCCGGGACATCCGCCAATCGATTCGGGTCAAACAATTCCGGCTCCTCCGCTGCCTGCCGACACTTCGACTCCAGCGGATTCGACCAGTTCTTCTTCTGCCGCTCAAACGTCATCGCCTGCCGAACTCCCTTCGCTTGATCCATTGCCTGCAAGCAGCAAGGAAGAGCGCGCGGAACAAAAGTACAAGAACATTCAGCTTCTCAAAGGCATTCCGTCGGATCGATTGTTGAAGGTTATGTTCGCCTTCAAGTCTTCGCTCGGTGTCGACTGCACTTATTGCCACATCAAGGACCAGTTCGAGAAGGACGACAAACCTACAAAACAAACCGCGCGCAAGATGATTCAACTGGTGCGTGATACAAACGCAAAACTCGGTTTTACGAACCGCGTGACCTGCTTTACCTGTCATCGCGGTCAAACCCGGCCGGCGCAATAAGCCGATCAAGAGATCGGAGAACTCATGACTTTAGCGACCTTCGCTCGCACTCGCTTGCGCATAGCCGCGTCGATTGCGACTCTGATGCTCATGCTTCTTACAACCGCTCAGTCCAATTCCGATGGCAAACTGTGGTCCTCTCAGATCAAGGCAGGCCGCTCAATTGTGAGAGCCGAACACGGAATGGTCGCCTCGAGTCAGCCGCTTGCTTCGCAAGTGGGGCTCGACGTCTTGAAACGCGGAGGCAACGCCGTCGATGCAGCGATAGCGATGGCTGCTGTGCTCAATGTTACCGAGCCGATGATGACCGGGGTCGGCGGCGATATGTTTGCTCTGGTCTACTGGTCAAAGACCGGCGAGCTGAAAGCCTTGAACGCGAGCGGCCGGGCGCCCCACGCGTTGAATCTCGACTACTTCGTGAAAAAAGGCATCAGACGATGCCGATCACCGGTGTGGAACCGATTACTGTGCCGGGCGCGTTCGACGGCTGGGTTACGTTGCTCGAGAAGTACGGCACGATGAAGCTCGCAGACTTACTGGCTCCTGCAATCGACTACGCAGAGAACGGCTATCCGGTGATGGAGAAGTGCGCTCGCGACTGGGAAGCCTCCGCGGACAAGCTTCGCAAGACTTCGGCGGCTTCTTCGAATTATTTGATCGATGGACGAGCGCCGCGAGCAGGCGAAATCTTTCGGCAGAAGAATCTCGCTCACACGCTTCGCACGCTGGCTCGCGGTGGACGCGATGCCTTTTACAAAGGCGAGATCGCTCGCGCCATTGTTGGTTACTGTCAGAAGAACGGCGGCTTCCTGTCGATGCAGGACTTCGCCGAGCATCATTCGGATTGGGCCGATCCGATCTCAACAGATTATCGCGGCTACAAGGTCTACGAATGTCCGCCGAATGGTCAGGGACTGACCGCGCTGCTGACGCTGAATATTCTGGAAGGCTTCGACCTCGCTTCGATGAAAGCGCGGCCCGACTTGTACTATCACACGCTCATCGAAGCAACCAAGCTCGCGTTCGCAGATCGCAACCGCTACATCGCCGATCCCGCGTTCGCGAAAGTGCCTGTTCGTCAGTTGCTGTCAAAAGAGTATGCTGCGACCCGCCGCGCACTGATCAACCCCGATCACGCAATTGAATCTCCTGAAGCTGGAGTCGTCGCCGGCGAAAGCGATACCACGTACTTCACGGTGATCGACAAAGATCGAAACGCTGTGTCCTTCATCAACAGTCTCTATGAAGAGTTCGGATCGGGAATTGTCGCGGGCGATACCGGAATCGTTTTGCACGATCGCGGCGCCGGGTTCTCGCTCGATCCAAAAAGTCCGAATCGCATAGAGCCGGGCAAGCGCCCTTTTCACACGATCATCCCCGCGATGGTGTTCAAGCACGGAAAACTTTTCATGTCGTTCGGCGTGATGGGCGGCGCGATTCAGCCTCAAGGTCACATTCAGGTTCTCGCCAACTTGATAGATCTCGGGATGAACTTGCAGCAAGCCATCGAAGCTCCGCGATTCAGGTACACCGCCGGCAATCGAGTGATTATGGAAGACGCAATGACCGAGCCGGTGATAAGCAGCCTGTTAGCGAAAGGACATCAGCGCGCCAATCAAGCGGGCGCCTCGATGGGCGGTGGTCAGGCGATTATGATCGATCCCGCAAGCGGCAGCTTGATGGGCGGCTCAGATCCGCGCAAGGATGGAATGGCGTTGGGATATTGAACGCGGAGTTAAGCACAAGGGCACTAAGTCACCAAGTGAATCCTTTGTGGCTTTGTGACTTCGTGGTTAGATTTAATATTTGCGGCTTGCTAACAAAGATCGTTAGGTATGTCTGAAGAAACTCAAATAAGAAATGATGAGACTCGCACGCTAGTGGCACTCGAAACAGGCATTGGAGAAATGCCGTTCGGTGGCGAGGAGTTCTTGACCGAGGAGCAAGCCGCGGCCAAGCGCGACGCGTTGCGATTCTTTCAATCGGCTTACGAAGCTCAAATGCGTGGCGATCTTGACGAAGCCGTTGACCTTTACAAGCAATCGATCGAAGCTTATCCAACGGCTGAGGCCCACACGTTCCTCGGTTGGACTTACAGCTTCATGAGGCTGACCGATGAGGCAATCGAGGAATGTCATCGAGCCATCGAAGTCGATCCTGATTTCGGAAACCCATACAACGACATCGGCGCTTACTTGATCGAGCAGGGGAATCTTTACGCCGCGATTGAGTGGTTCCAGCGTGCGATCATGGCTTCACGTTACGAGTGCTACTTCTATCCGCATTTCAACCTCGGAAGAGTTTACGAAGCGCTCGGAAGAACACACGAGGCACTGCGCGAGTACAAGGCGGCGATCGATTTGAATTCGAAATACGCGCTGGCGATTCAAGCGTTCAGGAAGTTGCAGGCGAAGCTGAATTGAGTAAGTGTTTGGATTAGGGAAGAAGCGGCATCGGCGCGGGAAGATGGGTGGGAAAATCGAGGGAGTGAGCGTATATTCGTAACGCATAGTTGGGATTCGTCAGTGACGACATGGAAACAAAGACCATAACTATACGAGTAAGTCCGGAAGCTGCATCCACCTACGAGACAGCATCAGCGGCACAACGGCGTAAGCTTGATGCGCTGCTGAGTCTCAAGCTCAGTGAGTTGGGGCGAGACAAGCGCCCATTGGAAACAATAATGAGCGAGTTGAGCCGCAAGGCTCAGGAGCGCGGGTTGACGCCTGAGATTTTGCGGTCAATTCTGGATGAGTAAGCGTGCGATGTGTCTTTGATACGAACACGGTTGTCAGTGGCTTGTTGTTTGAACAATCCAAACCAGGACGTGCCCTTCTCAGAGCCTTCCAACATGGTGAGATACTGTTATCACAATCGACGCTGGAGGAACTGGCGGACGTACTCCTGCGTCGCAAGTTTGATCGCTACGTGACAGGTTCCGAGCGAGAAGAATTCCTTGAGGCCTTTGTGACCGCGCCACTTGGGTGGAACCAAACGAAGAGATACGTCTGTGCCGCGATCCCAAGGATGATAAGTTTCTGGAGTTGGCTATCGGGGGAAACGCTGACTTTGTAATCAGCGGAGATGGCGACCTCCTGGCGCTTCATCCCTACCGCGGCATATCGATAATGACGTCAGCAGAGTTCCTGATAGCGTCGGGGGAGCAAGAAGAAGACCGAAGTTAAGCGCGTAAGACAGGGTGATGATGGACGGAGTCAATCCAAGAGGCGGGTGGATCGAAGTAATCACCGGCGGCATGTTCAGCGGCAAGAGCGAAGAACTTATTCGCCGCATTCGCCGCGCGGAAATCGCTCGCCAGCGAGTGCAAATCTTCAAGCCGGCTATCGACAACCGCTTCGACCTGAAGCGAGTTGTCTCGCGTGACAATCGCGGTATGGATGCCGTGGTCGTCAATAGTCTGGCGGAGCTTCGC
>Ga0075426_10000713_pt1 | contig 23087 bp, 24 predicted proteins | sample SoiMethybrSBSTD5_FD_75304 | JGI IMG/M metagenome (GOLD analysis project Ga0075426, IMG submission 75304) | Bulk soil microbial communities from a Populus tree surrounding site in Tennessee, USA - Soil MetaG P. TD hybrid SBSTD5 | ecosystem: Environmental > Terrestrial > Soil > Tree plantation...
CTCGATGCGCTGAACGAGCGCACCCTCGGGGTGAAGCCGACGCCCTCGCATCTCGCCGCCAGCGAGGAAGTGCAGCGGTTTTTCGCCGCGCTCAAGCTGCCGATCGACGAGCGGGGCAAGCGGCGCGCGGCGGCGCGCGCGGAATGGTTCCGCTCGTCGCGCCGTCCGCTCGAGGGCTCCTCCGAATTGATCGGCGAGTGAGGCTTGCCAAGCCGGATCGACGCCGCTTGCGCGCGGCCGTAAAACCCCCAATCTGAGGGACCTAGGCGGCGGCCACGCCGCCGCCCGAGGGTTGTTGCATGGCCAAGGATCGCGACGGGTCTCGCGCGCCCGCGCCGCAGGCGGAAAAACCCGCGCCGGCCGCCAAGTCGGACCGCGCCGAGATCGATCAGTTTCTGGCGCGCGCCCGCGCGCTCGGCCCGCGGCTTGACGGCAAGCGCGGACGGCTCGTGTTCGCGCTCGACGCCACCATGAGCCGGGAGCCGACCTGGGATCTCGCTTGCTCGCTGCAGGGTGAAATGTTCGACGAAGCGGCGGCGGTCGGCGGGCTCGACGTGCAGCTCATCTATTATCGGGGCCTGCATGAATGCCAAAGCTCGAAATGGGTTTCCGATCCCAAGCGGCTCGGCGATTTGATGGTGCGCATCCACTGCGAGGGCGGAAATACCCAGATCGGCCGCGTGCTCGAACATGTACGCAAGGAAACCAAGACGGCGAAGGTGAACGCGCTGGTCTTCGTCGGCGACGCGATGGAGGAGGCCATCGACGAGCTGTGCGCGGCCGCCGGCGAACTCGGCTTGTTGGGCGTCCCGGCCTTCATGTTTCAGGAGGGCCACGATCCGGTCGCGGAGCGCGCCTTCAAGGAGATCGCGCGGCTTTCGAACGGCGCCTGGTGCCGCTTCGACGCGGGCGCCGCGGCGCAGCTGCGCGAGTTGTTGCGGGCGGCCGCGGCCTACGCGGCGGGCGGGCGGCTCGCGCTCGCGGACCTCTCCAAGCGCAAGGGCGGCGAGGGGGCGGTACGTCTCCTCGGCCAAATGAGGCCGCCGCGATGACCCCGCTGTTGATCGGCGTCGCCGTGCTCTTGTTCGTGCTGGGCGCGATGCGGCTGGTGGCGCAGGTCGATGCGCACATGCTCGCCCGCAATCTACGCCGCGGCGGCGGCGTCGCGGCGCTCGCGGGGGCGGCCTATTTCACCGCCACCGGCCGCTTTCCGGTGGCGATTCCGCTCGGCCTGTTCGGGCTGGGGTTGCTCAACCTCTTGCCCAAGCTCGCAAGCCTCGGCGCCCGCACCCAACCTTCGCCGGGGCAGACTTCGAAAGTGCGCTCGCGCGCGATCGAAATGGAGCTCGACCACGATAGCGGCGAGATGCGCGGCACGTTTGTCGGCGGCAAATACGCCGGCGTCGCGCTGGAAGCGCTCGACCGCGCCGCGCTCGTGTCGGTGTTGCCCGATCTCGACGAGGAGAGCCGCGCGCTACTCGAAGCTTATCTCGACCGCCGGGAGCCCGCTTGGCGTGAACACGTCGAGGAAGACGCGGGTGCGGGGGCTCGACAGCCGCCGCGCCATGGACCGATGACCGAGGAAGAGGCGTGTCAGATCCTCGGGGTCGAACCAGGCGCGAGCGCGCTCGAGATAGGACGGGCGCACCGCAACCTGATGAAGAAACTGCACCCCGACCAAGGGGGGTCGACGTACCTCGCCGCCCGTGTGAACGAGGCTAAGGAAATCCTTCTTCGCCGCCATCGCTGAACTCCAACGCTACGCAACTCGTGACTAGCGACGCCTTCTTGTGACTTTCAGTTTCTGACCGGTATGCAAGTGAAGTCGTTTTTCTTGAGCGCTTCGCAGGCTTTTCGCGCGTCCGCCTCGTCGCTGAAACCGGCGAAGCGGGCGCGCACATATTCGACCGAGCCCTTGATCGTTTTTTCGGTGTAGGACTCCGCCTTGGCGAGCAAGCCGGAGAGCCGCGCGCGGGCGGCGGCAAGCTTGCCCTTGGCTTCGCCTTCGTCGGTGTAGGCGCCGATTTGAATGTGCCAGCCGGATCGCATTGCGGCGGCGTTGCCGGGCGGCGGGACCGGCGCGATCGAAGCGACGACCGACACCGGCGCGGAAGGCGGCGGGGAGGCTTGCGCGTGATCCTTGCGCGAGGTTGCCGCCGGCGCCGCTGAAACGCTTGAGGGAAGTCCCGCGGATGGCGGCGCGAAGGCGGGCGGCGCGGGCGCCGTGATCACCGCCGGCTGTTCCGGCGGCGGTGGCGCGCCCGCGGCGGCAGGCGCGGGCATGGCTGGCGAGACGTTGATTGCTCCCGAGGCATAGGACGTAATCTGCAAGGGCTGCAGGGGGGCCATGCTGGCGTTGGCGAAGGATGAAATCCGCAATACGCCGAGCGTGCCGGGCTTCGGCTCGGGCAAGGGCTGCGGCTCGCCGCCCTTGGCGAGCGCCACCGTGCGGACGGCATTCGGCCGGATCGGCTCGCGCGAACCCGGCACCGGGGGCGGCAGTGGAACGGAGGCGATGCGCGAACCATGGGCGCGGGCGGGCGGCGCCTCGGCCACGAGCGGCGAGGTGCGCTCTCCGGCATAGGCCTTGGGCAGGTATTCGTCGATCAGATCGCGCATGCGCTCGTCGCGCGCGCCGGCACTCGCGCCGCCGAGCACGACGGCGACGATCGCGCGGTTGTTGAGCTTGACGCTGGTGACGAGATTGAATCCCGACGCGCGGGTATAGCCGGTCTTGATGCCGTCGACGCCTGCGCGGTTGATCAGGTGGTTGTGGTTGGCGATCTGCGTTCCGCGCCAAAGGAACGTCTTCATCGAGAAGAAGCGATAGAGTCGCGGAAAGCGATCCTGGATCGCGCGGCCGAGAACGGCGAGGTCGCGCGCCGTGGTGATCTGCTCCTTGTCGGGCAGGCCCGAGGCGTTCTTGAACACGGTGTCTTTCATGCCGAGCGCGCGGGCTTTCCTCGTCATCAGGATGGCGAAGGCCTCTTCGTCGCCGGCGATTGCTTCGGCGATGGCGCAGGCGACGTCGTTGGCCGAGCGCGTGACCAGCGCCTTGATCGCATCCTCGACCTCGATCTTCTCACCCGGATCGAGGTCGAGCTTGGTCGGCGCCTGGTCGGCGGCGCGTTCCGAAATCGTGATCTTCTGATCGAGCTTGATGCGCCCCGCCTCGATCTGCTCGAACAGGAGGTAGAGCGTCATGATCTTGGTGAGCGAAGCGGGATGTCTCGGCAGGTCCGCCTTGGTCTCTTGCAGGGTCTTGCCGGTCTTGGCGTCGACGACGATCGAAGCAAAGCCCTCGCGCCAGCCGGAATCGGATTCGGAATCTTGGTCGGCGCGGTGGCGGCCGCGCGCCTCGACGGCGAAACTGTTGAGGAGAAGTGCCAGCATCGCGATCACGACAATCGCGAATGCCGTCCGCGAAATTCGCGGCGCCCCCCTACGCGAACGCAACATCCACACCCGTCCTTGACTTCCGGCCGGGCCAAGAACGCGGCCCGGAGCTTCCCCGTTTCTCGAAAGCGTTGCCTTGTCCCCGCAAGGCGGCGCCGTGACCGCCAAAAAGCCGCGGCCAAGGCTAAAGTTAGTGAGGGTGGCGTTAGAAAAGCGTTAAGCCGCCAAGGCCTTAGCCGAAGGTGGCAATTTTTTTATGGTGCGCCGCAAAATTTCCTTGACCTTTATGCTGCAGTGCACTATGTGCCTTTTAGAGCGGCACGGACCGCCGTTCTTCATAGCAACCCCCCCCAAGAGGCACCCGCCGCGGTCCGAGGCCGGCGGGAGTGGAGCAGGACCATGTTTCAAAATTTCGACGAGCTGCAGAAGATCACCAAAGACAACACGGACATCGCGGTGAAGAACTTCAACACGGTGTCGAAGGGCGTGCAGGCGATTGCAGTCGAAGTCGCCGATTACTCCAAGAAGTCGTTCGAGCAGAGCACGGCGGCGATCGAGAAGCTGTTCGGCGCCAAGTCGCTCGACAAGGCGATCGAAGTACAGAGCGATTACTTCAAGACCGCTTATGAAGGCTTCGTCGCCGAGGCGACCAAGATCGGTGAGCTCTATGCCGATCTCGCCAAGGAGACCTACAAGCCGATCGAGAACGCGCTCGCGAAAGTGAAGTAAGCTTTCGAATAGTCGCTGCGTAAAGTTTTGGCGTAATAAACGCTGGCCCGGTCAATCGCCGGGCCTTTGTTTTTTTTGGACCCACCATGAAGCGCCGGCTCACGGCCGGCCCGGGGATAAACGCGTCGCCGTTTTTCCAAATCCGCCGGCCCGAGATGCGCGGGCGTGGTCCGCGTCATTTTTCACGCCGCGGCACCCTTGACTCGGGCGGCGGCCGGGCTCATTGGCGCATTCGTTTATTCGATATCTTCGAGCGGCGATAGGAAGACCGTCCCTGTGCCTAGCCAAGGCCCTCGTCGATTATTGACGCCGACACCGGCTCGGATGGCCTGATCGCAGCGCGGCTCGCCATCGTCTGCCCGGCCCGGCAGATCAAGGTGAGCCATGGAACAAAACCTCCTGCAAGCGGATGATGCTGGCCGCGATCCGGCGGAGCTGGCGGCCGAACTCGCCCGCAAAAAATACCCCGCCGATATCGTCGAGGCGCTCAACAAACTGGACGTTGAGGAAGCGGCCGCGGTGCTCGCCCACCTCCCGTTCGATCGAATGGTCGAGGTCTTCGACGAACCCGAATTGAACGATCCGGCCGGATTGATGATGGCGCTGCCGGAGGAGCAGGCGAAGGTCGTGCTCTCCAGCCTCTCGGCCGACCGCGCGACCGACATATTTCAGCTGCTGCCGGGGCCGGTCCGCGCGCGATTTCTGAGCCTGCTCGATCCGGAAACCAAGACGTCGATCGAAAAACTGCTGACCTACCCGGCCAATACGGCGGGCAGCCTGATGACGACCGAATTCGTCAGCGTGCCGTCGAGCTGGTCCATCGAACAGACGCTGCAACACATCCGCCAGGTCGAGCGCACGCGGGAGACGGTCTACGCGATCTACGTGCTCGATCCGCAGAAGAAAACGCTGCTACAGGTGGTCACCTTGCGGCGGCTGATCGCCGGCGAGCCGCAGGCTTCCATCCTCACGGCCGCGCGCAACCCGATCACCACGACGCCGCTTACCGATCGCGAAGACGTCGCCCGGCTGATTTCCAAATACGATCTTCTGGCGATCCCCGTCGTCGATGACAAAGGCCACGTGCTCGGCATCGTCACGGTCGACGACATCATCGATGCCATCGTCGAGGAAGGCACCGAAGACGTTCAAAAGTTCGGCGGCATGGCCGCCATCGACGAGCCGTATATGCAAATCGGGTTTGGCCAGATGCTGTACAAGCGCGCCGGCTGGCTCTCCGTTCTGTTCGTGAGCGAGATGTTGACCGCGAGCGCCATGCAATACTTCCAGAGCGAACTCGAGAAGGCGGTGGTGCTGACGCTGTTCATTCCGCTAATCATGAGCTCGGGAGGCAATTCGGGGTCGCAGGCGACCTCGCTCTTGATCCGGTCGCTGGCCTTGCGCGAGTTGCGATTGGGCGATTGGTGGCGCGTGGTTCTGCGCGAATTGCCGACCGGGCTCACCCTCGGCGCGATTCTCGGGGTCATCGGTCTCATCCGCATCACGCTGTGGCAGAAATTCGGCATCTTCGATTATGGCGTGCACTGGGCGCTGGTGGCGGCGACCGTGGCCGCAGCGCTCGTCGGCATCGTGACCTTCGGCTCGCTGTCGGGATCGATGCTGCCGTTTGCCCTCAAGCGGCTCGGCTTCGATCCGGCCAGCGCGTCGGCGCCGTTCGTGGCGACGCTGGTGGATGTGACCGGCCTCGTGATCTACTTCAGCGTCGCGCTGGTTTTCCTGAGAGGAACCTTGCTCTAGATCGATAAGGCTGCGGAAGACACGCGGGCCCGGTTTTCCGCCGGGACTTTATTTTTACGCAAAAAGGAAAAGGCCCGGCGTGATGCCGGGCCTTTCGTATGGCGGCGAGGATCGGTTTATTGCGACAGGTGCAAATTGGCCAACGCATTGCCGATCTGTTGAAACGTCGTAATGATCTGGTTCGACGAGGTCAGCATGAAGAACTTGCTCGGATCGCTCGCGCAATTTTGCAGGATGGCCGATTGCCCGGCGCCGTCGGTGTCGACTTGGACGGTATAGACGGTGAAGCCTGCGTTCTTGATGTTGACGCAAGTCCCGGCGGGCGTAGCCCCAGCCGTGTTGTACATCCTGTAATTCACGGCCGGCGACTCGGTGTAGCTATAGGCGCCATCCCAGCGATTTTCGGTGTTGAGGCCGTCGCTCAACAGGATGATGACCTGATTGTAGGTGTAGTTCGGATCCATGGCGGGTACCGTAAACGGTCCGCCGCCGGCGAGCGACATCCAGCCCCAGACGAGGCCGATCCCTTGGTTGGTGGTGCCGGCCGGCGTCATGTTGTTGATGAGGTTGTGCAACGCGGTCCAGCTGTAGCTGAGACCCATCGCCTGTTGCGGGCAGTCCGAAGCCGGATAACGACCGGTCGGCTGCGCGGCGCTATCCTCAGCGGGAAATTTGGAAGAGTCGGGAGCCGTCGCCGGGTTCGGCTGCATGCTCGCCGATGGCGCGCTCAAATCCTGATCGGACCCCGAGGTAGTGCCGGGGCTCGTATAGCCGCTATAGCCGACGGGCGTGCCGCGATCGCCGACGCAGCCGGTCCATTGGCTGTGGTCGTAGGTCCAGGTCGCGCCGGTCCAGGTCGCGGACGTCCAGGTTCCCGCCGTCCACGTTGCCGACGTCCAAACGCCGGCTAGCCAGGTGCCGCCGTGGGTCTGGCATTGCGATTGCGTGCTCCAAGTCCCGACGCTGCAATGATGTGCCGACGTGCAGGTGCTCTGGCTTGTGAAACCGGAAATGCTGCAGGTGCCGGCCGCCTGGCAGGTGCTCTGGCTGGTGGAGCTTCCGACGCTACAGGTGCCGCAGGTGCTCTGGCTCGTGCGTCCCGAGACGCTGCAAGTGCCCGCCGCCGTGCAGGTGCTCTGCGTGGTGTAACCGGCGACGCTACAAGTGCCATGCGAGGTGCAAGTGCTTTGGGACGTGCCGTTATAGGTCGAGACGCTGCAAGTGCCCTTACTCACATTATTCGGATCGTGCTCCCACTCGTACCAGTCGATCCAGCTCGCATTGTAGTTGCTCGAGCCGGCATTGACGGCGACCGCGAAGGGAACGATCGAGATGTAGACATCTCCATTGTTCGTCGCGACGCCCTGTAATTGCGTCACGAGGTTGTTGGCGGCGGTCTTCAGTGCGGTAATCTTGCTGGACTGCAACATCGACAAGGTGTTGTCGAGCACCAGCGCGACGCGGAGCCGCGAATTGCCCCACGAAACTTGCGCATGAGCGCCGACCGGGAACGACGTGCTGGCGCCGACGAGCTTGAGAATGCTCGCGAGCTGCGTGTTGTAGGTGGTGGTGATGTCGAGCTGCAGGGTGGTGGTCGTCTGCGTGATCACGAGGTCGGATTGCTGGAAGACGAGCGGCGACTGGCCGAGATTGCCCTGAAAGATCTGCCACCCCCTGGTGTTGAGGTCGGTATCGGAGAGCGGCATCATCTTCGCGAGCATCAGGCCCGTATTGTCGAGCGAGGCTTGCAGCGCGGTGCGGCTCGCATTGGCGAGGCTGTAATCGACGGCGACGCCCATCGCGCCCATGACCGGGACGACGGCGAGCGTGAAGATGATCGCGATGTTGCCCTTGGTGTCCGAAAAAAAGCGGCGCAACGACGAAAAAGCGCGCACGAGATGCTCCATGGCTCTTTGCGGCGAACATAGAGCGCGACCCTTGCTCAAACCTTGCCGTGATCTTCGATTTCTGCGGGCGATGCCGTCCCGATCGGGGCCGAGGGTTAAGGCTTGCCTTGCCGGATCGTTAAAAATCACCATATCCGCAGGCCCCGGCTGGCCGGAATGTGGGCTTTGGCCTATATTCTCGAGGTTCGCTGCGATGCGGCGGAGGAGGAGCCCTAAAAGGACAGGGGAACTCGGGAAATGGCGTGGTGCGGGCGGCGAGGCGAGGAGATGGGGCGATATCCCGTTCAGCCGCGCATGGCCGGCGGAAACGACCGGCGCCGCAGCGATGACGAGCAGGGCACCGCCGTCATCACCCGCGTCAAGCCGCAGACCAAGCGGCCCAATCTCTACCGCGTGCTGTTGTTGAACGACGATTACACGCCGATGGAATTCGTCGTGCTGGTCTTGGAGCGGTTCTTCAACAAAGACCGCGAAGACGCCACAAGGATCATGCTTCATGTGCATCAGCACGGGGTCGGCGAATGCGGTGTCTATACGTATGAAGTCGCAGAAACCAAGGTGACGCAGGTGATGGACTTCTCGCGCAAGCACCAGCATCCTCTGCAGTGCGTGATGGAAAAAAAGTGAGTCGGGGGCGTAAGGACGAGGAATTGAATGCCGACTTTTTCGCGTAGCCTGGAACAATCCCTGCACCGCGCGCTCGCGCTCGCCAACGAGCGCCATCACGAGTACGCGACGCTCGAGCACCTGCTGTTGGCGCTGATCGAGGACCAGGACGCCGCCGCCGTGATGCGCGCCTGCAACGTCGATCTCGAAAAGCTCAAGCGCAATCTCGTCGACTACATCGACGGCGAGCTCGACAACCTGGTGATGGAAGGCGACGACGACTCCAAACCCACCGCCGGTTTCCAGCGCGTCATTCAGCGCGCGGTGATCCATGTGCAATCCTCGGGCCGCGAGGAAGTGACCGGCGCCAACGTCCTGGTCGCGATTTTCGCCGAGCGCGAGAGCCACGCCGCCTATTTCCTGCAAGAGCAGGACATGACGCGCTACGACGCCGTGAATTACATCAGCCACGGCATCGCCAAGCGGCCCGGCATGTCGGAGACGAAGCCGGTGCGCGGGCTCGAGGACGAGACCGACACCAAGCCCGGCGACGACGGAAAGAAAAAGACCGACGCGTTGGAGGCGTATTGCGTCAACCTCAACAAGAAGGCGCGCGACGGCAAGATCGATCCGTTGATCGGCCGCGAGGCGGAACTCGCGCGCACGATCCAGGTGCTCTGCCGCCGGCAGAAGAACAATCCGCTCTATGTGGGCGAGCCGGGCGTCGGCAAGACGGCGATCGCCGAGGGCCTGGCGCGCCATATCGTCAACGGCGAGGTGCCCGACGTCCTGAAAACCTCGACCGTGTTCGCGCTCGACATGGGCTCGCTCTTGGCGGGCACGCGCTACCGCGGCGATTTCGAGGAGCGGCTGAAGCAGGTCATCAAGGAGCTGGAAGCCTATCCCAACTCGATCGTGTTCATCGACGAGATCCACACGGTGATCGGCGCCGGCGCCACCTCCGGCGGCGCGATGGACGCCTCCAACTTGCTGAAGCCCGCGCTCGCCTCGGGCACGCTGCGCTGCATCGGCTCGACCACCTACAAGGAATACCGCCAGTATTTCGAGAAGGACCGCGCGCTCGTGCGGCGCTTCCAGAAGATCGACGTCAACGAGCCTTCGCCCGAGGATGCGATCAACATCCTCAAGGGGCTGAAGCCCTATTTCGAGGACTATCACAAGCTGCGCTACACCAACGAGGCGATCAAGGCGGCGGTGGACCTGTCGGTTCGCTACATCCACGACCGCAAGCTGCCCGACAAGGCGATCGACGTGATCGATGAGTCGGGCGCGGCGCAGATGCTCGTGCCCGAGGCCAAGCGCAAGAAGATGATCGGCATCAAGGAGATCGAGGCGACGGTCGCCACCATCGCGCGCGTGCCGCCGAAGACCGTCTCCAAGGACGACGCCGAGGTGCTGGCCAATCTCGAGGCGACGCTGAAGCAGGTCGTCTACGGCCAGGACAAGGCGATCAACGCGCTCACCTCGTCGATCAAGCTCGCGCGCGCGGGGCTGCGCGAGCCGGAGAAGCCGATCGGCTGCTACCTGTTCTCGGGCCCGACCGGCGTCGGCAAGACCGAGGTCGCCAAGCAGCTTGCCGCCTCGCTCGGCGTGCCGATCCACCGCTTCGACATGTCGGAATACATGGAGCGCCACACCGTCTCGCGGCTGATCGGCGCGCCGCCCGGCTATGTCGGCTTCGACCAGGGCGGCTTGCTCACCGACAACGTCGACCAGACGCCGCACTGCGTCGTGCTGTTGGACGAGATCGAGAAGGCGCATCCGGATCTGTTCAACATCCTGTTGCAGGTGATGGACCACGGCAAGCTCACCGACCACAACGGCAAGCAGGTCGACTTCCGCAACGTGGTCTTGATCATGACCACCAACGCCGGCGCCTCCGACATGGCGAAGGCGGCCTACGGCTTCACGCGCTCCAAGCGCGAGGGCGACGATCTCGAGGCGATCACCCGCATGTTCACGCCCGAGTTCAGGAACCGGCTCGACGCCACCATCACCTTCGCGCACCTGTCGCCGGAAATCATCGCCAAGGTGGTGGAGAAGTTCGTGATGCAGCTGGAGGCGCAGCTCGCCGACCGCGACGTGACGATCGAGCTCTCCGACGAGGCGCGCGCCTGGCTGGTGACGCACGGCTATGACGAGCTGATGGGCGCCCGCCCGATGGCGCGGGTGATCCAGGAGAAGGTGAAGCAGCCGCTCGCCGACGAGGTGCTGTTCGGCCGGCTCAAGCACGGCGGCCACGTGCGCGTGATCCTGACGAAGGACGAGAACGGCGCCGAGGCGCTCGGCTTCGAATATCCCGACGGTCCGGTGCAGCCGAAGCCCGAGATCGAGGAGGAAGAGGCGGACGCCAAGCGCGTGCCGAAAGCGAAGAAGGGCGGCGGCCCCGGCTCGACGCCGCCGAAGCCGAAGCCGCTGGTGAAGGTCTGAGGTTCTCTCGTCATCCCGGGTGAGGGCGCAAGCCCGAGGCCCGGGATCCAGAATCACGGAGACAAATGCGGGGACGGCGTTTCTAGATCCCGGACAGCCTCGCTTTGCTCGGCTTCCGGGATGACAACTTGGTCAAAGCCCCGGCCGGTTCGCTGGGGTTTTTGTTTTTGGTGCGGCAGCGGATTTTGCTTAGCCGTCGTCTTCCTGAGGTGCGAAGCGCGGAACGCGCCAAGCCTCGAACGACGACGGACTAAGGCACTGGCAACTCGCTCGAAGCAGACGGCGGTCGGAAAGCCAAAATATTTCAGCCACATAGCCTTTTCTGCTGGCGAGCGCCGACAGCATTTTTCCATCCACTGTGGCCGAAATGTCATAGCCGCGGCGGCGGCGGGCGGGTAGGCTTTGCTCCGGGCTTGGCCGAATCCAGGGGGAGCAGTCGTATGAAAAAGTTTCTGATTGCGGGCGTCGCTGCCGCAACGTTCTGTGGCGCGTCGGCTTTCGCAGCTGACATGCCGATGAAGGCTGCGCCTGCAGCAGTGTTTAATTGGTCTGGGTTTTATATTGGCGGCAACATCGGCGAAGAGTGGAGCAGAGATAGGGTAACGGACGTCGATGGCTACGCAGCGGCCGGTGGGCCGGGCACGCTAACGAAGCTTCGGAATACCGGCGTTTTCGGCGGCATGCAAAGTGGATTTAATATCCAATCCGGCTCCTGGGTTTATGGTTATGAAGGTGATTCCGGATGGATGAACCTAAGCAAAAAGGGACTTCTCACCGGCACGACTAGTGGCACAATGGTGGGAATGAAATCCGGTTTTTACGGTGACATGACGGGCCGTTTCGGCGCGTTAATTAATCCGACCACTCTCGTCTACGTAAAAGGTGGCTGGGCCTACTACGAAGGCCGTGATTTCTTTTCGACCGTCACTGGAAGCTTTTCGAGCAAAACCCATACCGGCCTATTTTCCGGTTGGACGCTCGGCGGCGGTGTCGAGTGGAGGTTGGGGTCCAACTGGAGCGCCAAGCTGGAATACCTTCACTTCGACTTCGGAAGCGAGCACTTCACGGTCTTTAATGCCATCGGAACGCCATTTCGATTTCGAGAGTCGGTCACAGCGGATACCGTCAAAATTGGCCTGAACTACAAGTGGGGCGACCTGAGTTGGGGCAAGAGTCCGGTCGTCGCGAAGTACTGAGCGAACGGATGAAATAAGAAGCCCCGGCCTCGCGCCGGGGTTTTTTTGTTCATTGCATCGCCGCCGCCTCCCGAAAGGCGTGAATATCCGCGGCAAGGGCAGGCGTGAGGAGTCTCATCACTCAGCCTCCGCCGCGTCGCCGAAGCGGACGATCTTGACCGTGAGCGGTTGGCCCACAGAGCCTCGCTCATGGTTGGAGCGCGCGACCGTGAACAGCCACTGCCGTGCGGCAATGCGAATCTTGGCGCGTTCCAGATTCTCCCGGGTGGGCTGCCAGCCCTTGCCGGGAATTTTCCGCCAGTCATTCGTGTGGTCGTCGGCAATGTCGAGGATTTCGTCGGCAAGCGCCTCATAGCCGATCGCGCGTGCGCTGGCATAGGCGGCGGCAAACCCGTCGACATCTTTCCTCGCCCAATTGAACACCGTGCAGGCCGCGGGCATGCCAGGATCGGCGGCGATCGAATTGAGCGAGCGGCCGCTCGCGAGCCGCCGGCAGATCTCCTCGGCGAGCTCCTTCGTATAGAGCGTGCGGGGGTCGTGCTTGTGCTGCGGGCGTGGACACCGCGCAAAAAGGCCGTCCTGGTCCTGCTTGATCCAGGAGCGCAGCGTCGATCGCGGCGGCATTTCCGGATCGCGGGCAATCGCCCGCAGCGAGGCGCCGGCTGCTAGCCGCCGGCAGATCCTCTGCGCTAGGTCTTTCGAGTAACGCATCCGCGCGCGACGGACGGTGCGGCCGGCGATTGCCGGCCTTCGAAGTTCGCGCGGCGCGGCCGCATCCTGGCTTGTGTCTCGTGCCATGGGACGATCAAGAAGACACAGATCGCCGTAACAAGTCGAGCTCTCGTCATCGTCATTGCCGGGCTTGACCCGGCAATCCACGTCTTAGCAGCAAAGTAAGGCGTGGATGCCCCGGCACGAGGTTTACCCTTGGGCCGGCCAGAGGCCGGACCCGAGGGCCGGGCATGACGAGAAAAGGGCATTGAACAGAGCGGCGAACGCAACATTGCCACGCCGCGCCAATTCGCGCGAGGCTTGGTATGAAGTCGCCGTGCCCGAATCTCCCGCCCATTCCCCGCATGCAAGTTCCAAAGGCGCGCCTTCGCCACACGCGCGCCAGTGGTACACGCGCGGGCTCTACGCCGGCTTCACCTCGGTGCAGGGCTTCGTCTTGTTCGCCTCCTATATCGGCTTCGGCGGGCTGTGCGCCGGCATCGGATTTCCGCTGGGCGCGGCGGTGTTCTCGTCCTTTCTGGTGCTGGCGCTGCCGTCGCAGCTGCTCCTGGTCGGCGGCTTCGCCGCGGGCAGCGGGGCGCTGGTGATTGCGCTTGCCGTATTCCTGTCCGCGGCGCGGCTGTTGCCGACGGTGGTGACGCTGTTGCCCTATCTGCGCGGGCGCGGCCGCCTCCCGGTGCAGCTGTTCGCCGCGCATTTCGTGGCGGTGAGCATTTGGGTCGAGAGCCGGCGGCACCTGCCGCCGCTCGCGCCGGCCGCGCGGCTGCCGTTCTATTTCGGGCTGGTGACGGTCTTCAACCTGGGTTGCGTCGCCGCCACCCTCATCGGCTACCTGCTCGCGGGCGAACTGCCGCGCGCGCTGGCCATCGGACTCACATTTCTCACGCCGATCTCGTTCCTGCTGGCGCTGACGCGCAATGCGCGCGACCGGGTCGATTACCTGTCGCTCGTCTTCGGGCTCGCGCTCGCGCCGCTGTTCGCGACCTATGGCGGCCGGCTCGATCTGCTGTGGACCGGGCTCGCCGGCGGGGCGGCGGCGTGGCTCTTTCACCGCGCGCGAAATCGGGCGAGGGCGGCATGAACGCGCTCGTCGAAAGCGGACTTTGGCCCTATCTCCTCGTCATCGTGGCGGCGTATCTGCCGACCGATGTGTGGCGGTGGCTTGCGGTGATCTTCGCGCGCCGGCTCGATGAAGACAGCGAACTGATGATTTTCGTGCGCGCGGTGGCAACCGCGCTGGTCGCGGGCGTGATCGCGCGGCTCGTGCTGTTTCCGACCGGCGATCTCGTGACGATCCCGCTCGCCATCCGCATCGGCGCGGTCGCCGGAGGGTTTGTGGTCTACTTCCTCGCCCGGCGCTCGATGCTGATCGGCGTGCTCGCCGGCGAGGCGATCATGGTCGCGGGGGCGTATTTCACGGCGGGCTGAGTAACTCCCTCTCCCCGGTCGAAGTCGGATTCATCCGACTTCGACCAGTTAAAGCGCCGAACTCGGGTGAACCCGAGTTCGGGCGGGGAGAGGGTTGGGGTGAGGGGGTCGGATGATCGAAATTCACTCTCCCCCTCACCCGGTTCTCGCCTTCGGCTCGAACCGACCTCTCCCCCAAGGGGAGAGGTGGTCCTGGTTCGATGCGCTACTTTCCCTCGAGCGCCGCCTTCAGCTTCTTCGCGTGTTCCTCGAGCACCTCCGGTTTTTCCTTCTCGCTCGCCGGCGGCTTCATGGCGACGCCGGTGTTGCGCGGAATGACGTGGACGTGCAGGTGAAAGATGACCTGGCCGCCGGCCGGCTCGTTGAATTGCTGCAGCGTGACGCCGTCGGCGCCGAACACCTTCATGCTCGCTTGCGCCACCTTCTGCGCGATCTTCATCACGTGGGCGAGGTCGTCGGGGGAGGCGTCGAGCAGATTGCGCGCGCCTTTCTTGGGGATCACCAGCGTGTGCCCCGGCGCCCGCGGCATGATGTCGAGGAAGGCGATCGCCTTGTCGTCCTCGTAAACCTTGTAGGAGGGGATGTCGCCCTTGACGATCTTGGCGAAGATGTTGTCCGGCTCGTAGGGCATATGTGCGGCTCCCGTTTTCCTTTCGATATAGGAGAGCGGCGGGGCTGTCACGCCGCTCAAAAATCGGCTTCCTCGCTGCGGAACGGCAGCGCCGCGGAAAGCTCCTCGGCTTCCGCCGCCACGTAGGCCCGCTCGTTCTGCAGATAGTCGGCGACCGCGCGGCGGAACGAGGGGTGGGCGATGTAATGCGCGGAGTGGGTGGCGACCGGGCGGTAGCCGCGCGGGATCTTGTGGGCGCCCTGCGCGCCCGCCTCGACCACCTTCAGGCCTTGCTCGATGGCGTATTCGATCGCCTGGTAGTAGCAGACCTCGAAATGCAGGAACGGCCGGTGCTCGATCGCGCCCCAATAGCGGCCGTAGATCGTGCGGCGGCCGAGGAAATTGAGCGCGCCGGCGATGAAGCGGCCGGCGCGCCTGGCCATTATCAGCACGATGCGCGCGCGCATCTTCTCGCCGACGATCGAGAAGAAGGCGCGGCTGAGGTAGGGCGTGCCCCATTTGCGCGAGCCCGTGTCCATGTAGAAGGCGAAAAAGGCATCCCAGGCTCTTTCGGTGAGATCGGAGCCGGTGAGGCGCAAAATCTCGATGCCGCCGCTGAAAGCCTCGCGCCGCTCGCGCTTGATCATCTTGCGCCGGCGGGCGGAGAGCGCGGAGAGGAAATCGTCGAACGTCGTGTAGCCCTCGTTCAGCCAGTGAAATTGGCGGTCGTTGCGGGCGAGGAAGCCGAGGCCGGTGAGATAGTTCCACTCCGGCTCGGTCGGAAAGGTGACGTGCAGGGAGGAGGCGCGCTCGCGCTTGACGAGTTCGAGGGCGCCGGCGACCAGCGCCTCGCGCGCCGCGGACGCCGAAGGGCCGCGGCGCACCAGGAGGCGAGGGCCGGTCACCGGCGTGAAGGGCACCGCGACCTGAAGCTTGGGATAGTAATCTCCGCCCGCGCGCTCGAAGGCCTCGGCCCAGCCGTGGTCGAACACATACTCGCCGCGCGAATGGCTCTTGAGATAGGCGGGCATGGCGGCGAGCGCCGCGCCGTTTTCGTCCTCGACCAGGAGATGGCGGCCGAGCCAGCCGGTGCGCGCGCTGGCGGCGCCGGATTCCTCGAGTGAGGACAAAAAATCGTGAATTATGAACGGGTTATCTTCGGCTGCTTGAGATTTTGATTCAGCTCGTTGAGATTTTAGTTCGGTTTCGGCGGGATTTTCGAATCGGCCGAATTCCTTCGCGCCGGAACTTCGCGTTTCCCCGACCGGCACGCCGCGCGCGCAGGCATCCCACGTCTCCGCCGGGATCGACCGGATCGAAGGCTCGACGCGAACGCGGAAAGACGGGCCGTTCATTCCTCTAGTCTAGAGCACGATCGCTTCCGATTGAATCAACGCGCGGCTCCAACATTTTGCCGGCGCATGATCTTTTCCGAAAGCCGGCTGCCACCCCGGATCAAGTCCGGGGCAGGCTTTTTCGGCATCATGCTCTTTTGCTGGCGCATGATCTTTTCCGAAAACCGGGTGCCACCCCGGATCGAGTCCGGGGCAGGCTTTTTCGGGATCATGCTCTTTTGCTGGCGCATGATCTTTTCCGAAAACCGGGTGCCACTTTTCGGGATCATGCGCTAAGGCCGGAAGTCCTCGAAGATCATCTGGTCGGCCCAGCGCGCCGCGCGCGCCCGGTCGGCCGCAGTGCGCACGGTCCAGGTCAACAGCGGCATGCCGAGCAGGTAGCGCGCGAATAGCGGCGCCATTGCGGGCAAGTCGCGCACCCGATAGGCGACGAAATGCGGCCGGGTCTGGCCGATATGGGTGAGGTTGCCGAGCGCGAATTTCTGCCGCGGGCTGAAGCGCCAGTCGGGATCGTTGTAGTGGCGTTCGGCGACGATGCCGCGCGGAAGCGCGGGAGCGCAGAGCCGCAGCGCCCGCACCAGCCAGGGATCGAAGCTCACCAGGGCGAAAGGACCGCTATAGCTCGCCAGCAAAGCGGCCGCGCGCTCGGCGATACGGGTATCGCCGTCCCAGCGGCTCTTCAGCTCGATCAGAAGCGGCGTGCGGGCGGCGACGCGGGCGAGAAATTCCTTGAGCGCGGGAATCCGTCCCCCTGAATCGCGATAGGCGATGTGCTTTAGGTCCCCGAACGTGCGCGCGCGCAACGGCCCGGCCGCCACCGTGAGACGCTCGAGGGTGTCGTCGTGAAACACCACCAGCTCGCCGTCGGCGGTGAGCTGGATGTCGCATTCGATCGCGTAGTTCGCCGACACCGCGGCGTCGGCGGCCTCGAGCGTATTTTCGACGATCGCGCCGCCGTGCAATCCGCGATGCGCGATCGGCCGCGCGGTCAGCCATTGAAGCGGCGGCATTTTGTGTCAATCGACCTCGAACAGAGCCTCGACTTCAACCGAGGCATCGAACGGAAGTTCCGCGACGCCGACCGTGGTGCGGGCGTGGCGGCCGGTATCGCCGAGGACCTCGACCATGAGATCGGAGGCGCCGTTCATCACCTTCGGCAGATCGCCGAAAGCGGGCGTTGCGTTGATGAATCCGCCGAGCCGCACGCAGCGCTTGATGCGGTCGAGGTCGCCGAGCGCGGCCTTGGCCTGGGCGAGGAGATTGATCGCGCAGATCCGGGCGGCGGCCTGGCCGCGCTCGATCGAAGTCTCGGCGCCGAGCTTGCCCTTGATCGCCTCGCCGCCGGGCGCGGCCGAAACCTGGCCCGAGCAGAACAGCAGACTTCCGCTGCGCACCGTCGGTACGTAGTTGGCGACGGGGGCGGGCGGCGCGGGGAGGGTGATTCCCAGTTCGGCGAGCTTCTTGTCGATTTTCCCGGCCATCTCCGCCTCCTCACGCTTTCGCCCGAATTGCCGGGTCCTTTTCGCCAATCGGGACGCTTCGCGCAAGCCGATGGCGTTGTCGCTTGGCTCGGCGCGAACTATGTTGAGCGAAAGTCATATCGAACGGACGCAGGATTTTGCATGACGAAGTTGAAGCTGATGGCGGTCGCGATCGCCGCCGGATCGCTGTTCTCCGCGCTCGCCGCCCCTGCGCAGGCCGAGCGAATTCCGCTGGCCGCGCATCGGGCGATCTACGAACTCGGGCTCGACCCCGGCAAGGCCTCGACGCGGGTCGATACGGCGCGCGGGCGGATCGCTTTCGAAATGACCGGCAACGCCTGTGAAGGCTATTCGGTCTCGCTCCGGCAAGTCACCGAGCTCGACACCGGCGAGGGCAAGCAGACGACGAGCGACTTGCGCAGCACCACCTGGGAGGACGGCCAGGCCAAATCGTTCCGTTTCAAGAACCAGAATTTCGTCAATCGCGAATTGCACGACGACGTGGACGGCACCGCCGACAAGGCCGCAGACGGGGGGCTGTCGGTGAAGCTCGCCAAGCCGAAGACGCCGCCGCTCAAACTCGGCGGCCCCGTTCTGCTGCCGACCGAGCAGCTGACGAAAATCCTCGATACCGGAGAAGCGGGCGAACATCTTCTCGCCGCCAAGGTCTATGACGGCTCGCCCGACGGGAAGAAGGTCTATGAAACGCTATCGGTGATCGGCGGCGCGATCGCGAGCCAGCCCAACGATCTCGAGGAGGCGGTGCGCGCGGCGCCGCTCACTTCGATCAAGCGCTATCCGGTGACGGTGAGCTATTTCGATCCGGGCGAGGGGACCGGCGAGCGCACACCCGCCTATACGCTCACCTTCGAGCTTTACGAGAACGGCGTCAGCCGCGCGCTCAAGCTCGACTACGGCAATTTCGCGCTGAAGGGCGATCTGAAGAGCATCGAATTTCTGAAAACGACGCCGTGCAAGAAGTGAGTGCGCCGCTCGCGCGGCAAAGTTATTTCCGCGGGCCGCGGGCGCCATTCGGCTCGCATTCGGAATTAGCGATCCGGCGCCGCAGCGGCGAGCGCATCGCGCGCGCGGCCGACGAGTTTCGGCTCGATCCCGGCGATCGCGGCGAAATCAACGAGATCGCGCTCGTGCGACAGAATGAAATCGAGCACCGCGGGCAGAAACGCGGGATCGCGCGCGGCCTTACGCAGGTTCTCGGGACCAAGCCCGCTTTCGGCGAGAAAGCGCCCGAGCCGCGCCCCGTCGCCGGCGATGTAGGCGAGCGCTTGGGTGGCGATCGCCGCGGCTTCGTCCGGCGGAAGCTTGTGGCTTTTCGAGTTCTGCGGTTGCATTTGCCTTTCCGTAACGAATAGCAAATACCGTACCATGGTACGGCACGCTTGCCGATTCTGTCAGCGCTGCGGAACGCTTGCAGGCTCCGACTCCCGCATCGCGACAGAGAATATTAAACCGGTGGCGTTAGTTCATGAGTCTCGGGTCTCGCTCGCGCCTGGATCGCGCGGAAGAAGCCGAAGCTCGAACGGATAGCCCGTCGCGTTGCGCGCGGGACGGCGAGACGGGAGCGGGTGCGATGCCGAAGACGGTGCTGATCGTGGAGGACAACGAGCTCAACATGAAGCTCTTCCACGACCTGTTGCAGGCGAATGGATTCAACACCATCGAAACCCGCAACGGAATCGAAGCGCTTGATCTCGCGCGCAAACACAAGCCGGATCTCATTTTGATGGATATCCAGTTGCCCGAGGTGTCGGGCCTCGAAGTCACCAAGTGGATCAAGGAAGACGACGAGCTGAAGTCGATCCCAGTGGTGGCAGTGACCGCCTTCGCCATGAAGGGCGACGAGGAACGGATCCGCCAGGGCGGCTGCGAGGCGTATCTGTCGAAGCCGATTTCGGTCGCCAAATTTCTCGAGACGGTGCGGCATTTCGTGAAGGATTGAGGAATGAGTGCGCGTATCCTCGTCGTCGACGACGTGCCGGCGAACCTCAAGCTGTTGGAGGTGCGGCTGGCGGCGGAGTATTTCGAGGTGATCCTCGCCTCGAACGGCGCGCAGGCGCTCGAAATTTGCGCGCGCGGCCAATGCGACATCGTCCTCCTCGACGTCATGATGCCGGACATGGACGGCTTCGAGGTCGCGCGCCGGATCAAGTCGAACCCCGCCACCCACCACATTCCGGTCATCATGGTGACCGCGCTCGACCAGCCCGCCGACCGCGTGAAGGGGCTGGAAGCAGGCGCCGACGATTTTCTCACCAAGCCGGTCGACGACGTTGCGCTGGTCGCGCGCGTGCGCTCGCTGGCGCGGCTGAAGATGGCGACCGACGAGATGCGGATGCGAGTCGCGACCTCGCGCCAGATCGGCGTATCCGATCCCGCCGTCGAAGCGATCAACGACCAGGGCCTGAACGGGCGCGTACTTGTGGTCGAGGATCATGCGGTGACGGCCGAGCGCATCGCGGCGGCGCTTTCGCGCCAGCACACGGTGGCGATCGCGGCGGACCCGCAGGAGGCGCTGTTCCGCGCCGCGGAGGGCAAGTTCGATCTCCTCATGGTGAGCATCGACCTCAAGCATTACGACGGGCTGCGCCTCGTCGGGCAGATCCGCTCGCTCGAGCGCACGCGCTACATGCCGATCCTGTTGATCGCCGACACCGATCAGAAGGCGCGGCTCCTGCGCGGCCTTGATCTTGGCGCCAACGATTATCTCCTGCGCTCCGCCGACAAGAACGAGATGGTCGCGCGCGTGCGCACGCAGGTGCGCCGCCGCCGCTTCACCGAGCGGCTGCGCGACAACGTGCAGCAATCGATGGAGCTTGCCGTCACCGACGCGCTCACCGGCCTTTACAACCGCCGCTATATGGAAAGCCACGCCGACTCGCTCGTCGAGCGGGCGGCGGCGCGCGGCAAGCCGCTGTCGGTGCTGATGGTCGACATCGATCACTTCAAGGCGATCAACGACACCTACGGCCACAATGCCGGCGACGACGTGCTGCGCGAATTTTCCGACCGTTTGCGGAGCTGCATCCGCGGCATCGACCTTGCCTGCCGCCACGGCGGGGAGGAGTTCGTGGTGGTGATGCCCGACACCGACCTCGGCGTCGCGAACAAGGTCGCCGAGCGCATCCGCCGTAGGATCGCCGGGGAGCCGTTCCCGATCGAGCGAGGGAGCCGCAGCGTCGAGGTCACGATTTCGGTGGGCTTGGCCGGCCGCATCGGGCCGCAGGATAGCTGCGCCCTGATCATGAAGCGGGCGGATTCCGCGCTTTATCGGGCCAAACGCAATGGCCGCAACCGGGTGGTGTCGGACGCCGCCTGATCGCCCGTCCGGGCTCCGGTAAGGTTAGCGCTAAAGGTAACCGCGCAAGATCACCTTGCGCGGGACCCCAGAATCGTTGGATTCAATCCAACCATCGGCTAGCGTCCAGCCCTGGGGCCGTGGCGTGGGACGTATTTCCGACAATCCAACCGGCCCCTCGAGCTAACCCTACGGAGTGCTCAGGTCCGCCGCATCTCCTGGGTCCGTGGGGTTCGGCCGGCGGGAGAGTGGCGAGAATGGCCTCTTCAGCCGCTCACCGCCGGCCACCTTCGTTGCGGAATCGAACGGGCGCCCGCCGGGCGCCCGTTCTGTTCGCGAAACACCGCGATTATTTGATCTTGCTCTCGCGAAAATCGACGTGCTTGCGCGCGATCGGGTCGTATTTCTTCTTCGTAAGCTTCTCGGTCATCGTGCGCGAATTTTTCTTGGTGACGTAATAGAAGCCGGTGTCGGCGCTCGACACGAGCTTGATCTTCAGGGTCACTGCCTTGGCCATGGTCGCAAACCTCGCGAATTCGGGGGCAAGCTAGCCATCGAGCGATGATTGTCAAGGAATCGTTCAGGCAAGCTCGTCGCGGTGAAACTTGCCGTTCTTCGAATAGAAGAAGGGAATCGAGGCCTCTTTCGAAAAGCCCGCCTGCAGCCGGTTCTCCAGCTCCTCCAGGATCACCTTGGTGATGGCGGGAATCTTCTCCCTGCGCGCGTCGGCGAGCGCGAGCCACTTCAATTCGACGAATTCGGAATCGGGCCCGGCGGCGCCCGGCAATTCGACCGCGACGTGGCTGCGATCGGCGGCAAAGAAGCGGGTGTCGAAACGGCGCGGCCGGCCGGGCGGCGTGATCGCGCGGGCGATGAAGACGAGCGCGCCGATATCGGGATGCACGCCGGCCTCGCGAAACGGCTGCCAAGCGGGCGAGGGCACCTCGAGCGGGCGCGCGTCGCGGCGGCCTATGAGGAGGCCGGTCTCCTCGCAGGTTTCGCGGATGGCGGCGAGGGCTAGCCCACGGGCGCGCGTCGCGTTGATTTTCGGCGAGCCCAGCAACAGGCGGCGTGCGCTCACCGGATCGAGGCTGCCGGCCGCCTTCATGCGGCCGTCGATCGCGTCGTAGCTGCCGCCGGGAAACACGAACATGCCCGGCATGAAGGCGTGGCCGTCGTGGCGCTTGCCGAACAGGACGCTCGGCGCGCGCTCGGCGCGGTCGAGCAGGATCAGCGTGGCGGCGTCGCGCGGCCGCCGATAGGGCGCCTTCGCTTTTGCCTCGCTGCGCGCGAGATATTTCGTCAGCTCGTTGAATTCGCTCATGTCGTTTTCCGTGCGCTCGTTCGTCTACCGCGCGATTTCCTTATGGCCCGAGGCTGTTCGGCTCGCGCGCCGCGTCAGAACCCGGATCGAATCCGTGCATGCGATAGGCCCACTGCAGGGCGACGATCGCGCCTTTGACCGGTTGCAGGAGCAGCAGCGCGAGCGCGACGGTGGCGGGCAGCCAGAAGGCGAATTGAATCCAGTAGGCCGGTCTATAGGCCAACTCGATGGCGAGCGCCAATGGCACTACGATGTGGCCGACGATCAGGATAACGAAGTAGGCGGGGGCATCATCGGCGCGGTGATGATGGAACATTTCGCCGCAGATCGGGCAATGATTTGCGACCTTGAGGTAGGCGCAAAACATCCGTCCGCGCCCGCAATTCGGACAACGGCCGAGGAGGCCGCGCGCGAGCGCGGGCCAAAGGACACGGCGCGCGAGAGGATCGCCCTTCATGCTCATCGTTTCCGCCGATGCCGTTGCGGATGCTTTTTCCGCGGCTGTTGCGCCCGTTGCGGAGGACGATGGCGCTCGGCGCGGCCACGCCTGATGTCATAGCGCCCTTCCGAAAGGATTTCGAATCTTAACGCGCCGGCGATCGGAATCGCCTCGACGAGTTTCACCTCGATCTTGTCGCCGAGCCGGTACGACTCGCCGCTCTTATCGCCAATCAGCGCGTGATGCTTTTCCTCGTAGCGGAAGAACTCGCTGCCGATGGTGCGCGCCGGCACGAAACCGTCGGCGCCGGTTTCGTCGAGTTTGACGAACAGGCCGGCGCGCGTCACGCCCGAGACGTG
>Ga0075426_10000714_pt1 | contig 23074 bp, 22 predicted proteins | sample SoiMethybrSBSTD5_FD_75304 | JGI IMG/M metagenome (GOLD analysis project Ga0075426, IMG submission 75304) | Bulk soil microbial communities from a Populus tree surrounding site in Tennessee, USA - Soil MetaG P. TD hybrid SBSTD5 | ecosystem: Environmental > Terrestrial > Soil > Tree plantation...
TCTGGCGGCGAAACCAGTCGCGGATCGCGTTCTGCGTGATGCGATGAAACAGCAACGGCAGCTCCGCCGCCGGGCGGTCGCCGTACTTCTCCGCGAGGCGGAGCATCGCGTCCTGCACGATGTCGAGCGCCGCGTCCTGGTCGCGGACGGCGAATACGGCCTGCTTGAACGCGCGCCGCTCGACGCCCTTGAGAAACGCCGACAGCTCGCTGCGGGAAGCCAGTAGGACCCTCTGCCGGGGCGGTGTTGTTGCCGGCGATGGTACCAAAATCGCCTGCCTGCCGACGCCGCTCATATTGACCGCACCGCACCAAGCCTTTATTGTTCAAAGGTTTCCAATGGACAGGATCAAGACCAGCCAGATCACCGGCGCCGAGATCGTCGTGCGGTGCCTGCAGCAGGAGGGGGTCGAATACGTGTTCGGCTACCCCGGCGGCGCGGTGCTTTTCATCTACGACGAGCTCTTCAAGCAGGACAAGGTGCGCCATGTCCTGGTGCGCCATGAGCAGGGGGCGGTCCACGCCGCCGACGGCTATTCGCGCTCGTCGAAGAAGGTCGGCGTATGTCTCGTCACCTCGGGTCCGGGCGTTACGAACGCCGTCACCGGCATCGCCACCGCGTACATGGACTCGATCCCGCTCGTGGTACTGACCGGCCAGGTGCCGACGCACGCCATCGGCCTGGACGCCTTCCAGGAGTGCGACACCGTCGGCATCACGCGTCCGATCGTGAAGCACAACATGCTGGTCAAGGACGTGAAGGACCTTGCGTCCGCCATCAAGAAGGCGTTCCACATCGCGGCCACCGGGCGGCCCGGTCCGGTGGTGGTGGACATCCCGAAGGACGTGACCGCGGCGGTGACCGAGTTCCACTATCCCGAGACGATCGCCATGCGCTCCTACAACCCGGTGCGCAAGGGCCACGCCGGCCAGATCAAGAAAGCCGTGCAGCTCCTCCTCGAGGCGCAGCGGCCGATGGTCTATACCGGCGGCGGGGTGGTGCTCTCGGACGCTTCTTCTCAACTGATTGACTTAGTAAGAACCCTCGGGTTCCCCTGTACCAATACCCTGATGGGCCTCGGCGCCTATCCGGCGACCGACAAGCAGTTCCTCGGCATGCTGGGCATGCACGGGACCTACGAAGCCAACATGGCGATGCAGCACTGCGACGTGCTGCTCGCGATCGGCGCGCGCTTCGACGACCGCGTCATCGGCAACCCGGCGCATTTCGCGCAGAACCCGCGCAAGATCATCCATATCGACATCGATCCGTCGTCGATCTCCAAGCGCGTGAAGGTCGACGTGCCGATCGTCGGCAACATCCCCGACGTGCTGGAGGATCTTCTCAAGTTAATAAAATCCTCCGGGGCAAAGATTGACGAAAAATCAATTGGCCCCTGGTGGAAGCAGATCGGCGAGTGGCGCGCGAAGGACTGCCTGCGCTACGACCGCAAGTCCGCGATCATCAAGCCGCAGTTCGTGCTCGAGAAGCTCTACGAGGTCACGCGCGGCGAGGCCTTCGTCACCTCCGACGTCGGGCAGCACCAGATGTGGGCGGCGCAGTTCTACAAGTTCGACCAGCCGCGGCGCTGGATCAACTCGGGCGGCCTCGGCACCATGGGCTTCGGCCTGCCGGCGGCGATGGGCGTGCAGCTCGCCAACCCCGGCGCCACCGTCGCGTGCGTCACCGGCGAGTCGTCGATCCAGATGTGCCTGCAGGAGCTCTCGACCTGCAAGCAGTACCGCCTGCCGATCAAGGTCATCAACCTGAACAACAAGTACATGGGCATGGTGCGGCAGTGGCAGCAGTTCTTCCACGGCAACCGGTATTCCGAGTCCTACATGGACGCGCTGCCCGACTTCGTCAAGCTCGCCGAGGGCTACGGCCACCGCGGCGTGCTGGTGGAAAAGCCCGCCGACGTCGAACCCGCCCTGCGGGAGGCCTTCGCGGCAAAGAACGAGCTCGTGTTCCTCGACTTCGTCACCGACCAGAAGGAGAACGTCTACCCGATGATCCCCGGCGGCAAGGGGATCACCGAGATGATCCTCTACGAGGATCTGTGACTAGACATATCATTTCGGTGCTCGTCGAGAACGAGGCGGGCGCGCTGTCCCGCATCTCCGGCCTGTTCTCCGCGCGGGGCTACAACATCGAGACCTTGACCGTGGCGCCGACCGAGGACGCTTCGATGTCGCGCATGACCATCGTCACCACCGGCTCCGAGGACGTGGTCGAGCAGATCACCAAGCAGCTGAACAAGCTGATCGAGGTGGTGAAGGTGATCGACCTTTCCGAGGCCGAGCACATCGAGCGCGAGCTCATGCTGATCAAGGTGCGCGCCGGGGCGAAGGAGCGCGAGGACATGAAGCGCATGGCCGACATCTTCCGCGGCCGCATCATCGACGTGTCCGACAACACCTACACGATCGAGCTCACCGGCGACACGCGCAAGCTCGATGCGTTCATCCACGCGCTCGACCAGGCGAGCATTATCGAGACCGTGCGCACCGGGGCGAGTGGAATCGGGCGCGGCAACCGGGTGTTGCGGGTTTAGTCCCACTTTGCTTCGCGTTTAAGTTTCTCAGAGGAATTGCCAATGAAGGTCTATTACGACAAGGACGCCGATCTTTCCCTCATCAAGGGAAAGAAGGTCACCATCCTCGGCTACGGCTCGCAGGGCCATGCCCACGCCCAGAACCTGCAGGAGTCGGGCGTCAAGGTGGGCGTGGGACTGCGCAAGAGCGGCGCGTCCTGGGACAAGGCGAAGAAGGGCGGCGTCGAGGTCGCCGAGATCGACGAGGCGATCAAGAGCGCCGACATCGTCATGGTGCTGCTGCCCGACGAGCACCACGCCGCCATCTACCAGCAGTACATCGAGCCCAATATCCGGAAAGGCGCGTCGCTCGCCTTCGCGCACGGCTTCAACATCCACTACGGCCTGATCCAGCCGCGCGAAGACCTCGACGTGTGGATGGTGGCGCCGAAGGCGCCGGGCCACACCGTGCGCTCGACCTATAGCGGGGGCGGCGGGGTGCCGATGCTGATCGCAGTGCATCGCGACCGCTCGGGCAAGGCGCGCGACCTCGCGCTCTCCTACGCCGCGGCGATCGGCGGCGGCAAGGCCGGCATCATCGAGACCAACTTCAAGGAAGAGACCGAGACCGATCTCTTCGGCGAGCAGACCGTGCTGTGCGGCGGCTGCGTCGAGCTGGTGAAGGCGGGGTTCGACACGCTGGTCGAGGCGGGTTATGCGCCGGAAATGGCGTACTTCGAGTGCCTGCACGAGCTGAAGCTCATCGTCGACCTCATGTACGAGGGCGGCATCGGCACCATGAACTATTCGATCTCGAACAACGCGGAATACGGCGAGTACGTCTCGGGGCCGAAGATCATCGACGAGGGCACGCGCCGGCGCATGAAGGAGATCCTGTACCGCATCCAGTCGGGCGAGTACGCCAAGGAGTTCGTGCTCGAGAACCGCGCCGGAGCGCCCACGCTGCTCTCCCGCAGGCGCATGACCGCGGAGCTGCCGATCGAGAAGGTCGGGGCGCGGCTGCGCGAGATGATGCCCTGGATCAGGAAAAACCGCCTGGTCGACACTTCGCGCAACTGAGGAGCGCAGGAGCGCGTGACGCCGCCCTGGCCGCATCCGATCATCGCCCGCGAGGGCTGGCCGTTCCTCCTCGCGGCGCTCGCCGCATCGGCGCTGGCGGCCTGGTGGCTCGGCTGGTGGTCGGCTCCCCTGTGGCTCGCCACCGTCTTCATCCTGCAGTTCTTCCGCGACCCGCCGCGCGAGGCGCCGGAGGACCCTGCCGCGGTGCTCTCGCCGGCGGACGGCCGCATCGTCGAGGTGAGCCGCAGCCACGACCCGTACCTCAAGCGCGAGGCGCTCAAGGTGAGCGTCTTCATGAACGTGTTCAACGTGCATTCCAACCGCGCCCCCGCCGACGGCACGGTGAAGGAGCGCTGGTACTTCGGCGGCGCCTTCGTCAACGCGGCGCTCGACAAGGCCTCCACTTCGAACGAGCGCAACGCCCTGTGGATCCAGCGCGACGACGGTCAGGACCTCACCTGCGTGCAGGTGGCGGGCCTGATCGCACGGCGCATCCTGTGCTATGTTGAGCCGGGCGCGCGCGTGGTGCGGGGTCAGCGGTTCGGCTTCATCCGCTTCGGCTCGCGCGTGGACCTGTACCTGCCGCCGGACGCGCAGGCCAAGGCGGCGATCGGCGAAAAGGTGTACGCGGCGACAAGCGTGCTCGCATGGCTGAAGACCCCGAGCTCGAAGACCCGGTAGAGGAGCACTCGGCCCACGCGCGGCACGACGACATGCCGCCGCACGCCCGGCTCGGCGGCCTGCGCCGGCGCGGCATCTACCTGCTGCCGAACCTCTTCACCACCGGCGTCCTGTTCTGCGGCTTCTTCGCCATCGTGCAGGCGATGAACCAGCGCTTCGAGGTCGGCGCGATCGCGATCTTCGTCGCCATGGTGCTCGACGGCATGGACGGGCGCGTCGCGCGCTGGACCAACACGCAAAGCGAGTTCGGCGCCCAGTTCGACAGCATCGCCGACATGGTTGCCTTCGGCGCCGCGCCCGGGCTGATCGCCTACATCTGGGTGCTGAAGGACCTCGGCACGCTGGGGTGGATCGGCGCCTTCATCTACTGCGCCGGCGCGGGGATCCGCCTCGCGCGCTTCAACGCGAACATCACGCTCGTCGACAAGCGCTATTTCCAGGGCCTGCCGAGCCCGTCGGGCGCGGCGGTGATGACCGGCCTGGTCTGGGTGCTGGTCGACTTCGGCTTCACCCCCACCGGCTGGCTCGCCATCCTGACGTGGATGGTCGCGGTGTTTGCCGGCGTCACCATGGTCTCGAACGTGCCGTTCTGGAGCTTCAAGGAAGTGAACTGGAAGAAACGCGTGCCGCTCTGGGTGATCCTGGTGTGCGTGATCGCGATCTCCGTGATCGCCTCGCGGCCCTCGCTCGTGCTGTGGGCGCTCTTCATGTCGTACGCATTCTCCGGCTACGTCATGTGGGCGATGGGGCACCGCGTGCGCCCGGTCCTGCCGGACGAATGAGAAGTCCCATCTGGGCGAGTACCGCGCGTCCCATCAGCCCGTAGGGGTTGGCGAGCGTCTCCGCGATCTCGAAGTGGTTGTAGCCTTCCCCGAGAATCAGCTCGACGGCTTTTCCGGCGCGCTCCAGGACGGCGGCGAACTCGCGCGTCTGGCGCTGGAACTCGGGCGTTTCGAGCGAACCGTAGAGCAGCACGATCGGCGCGCGCACGCGCTCGAGATGCCGCTGCGGCGACAGCTCGGCTTCCATCTCGTCGCTGAAGCGCACGTACGCGCTGCGCTTGGAGAGGCGAGGCGCTTCCAGGTCGTACATGCCGCTGCACAGCGTGTAACCCTTGACGATGTCGTTTGGGAGGCTGAACCGAGGCTGCCAGTCGGTTGTGGCGGCCACGCCGGCGAGGTGCGCGCCGGAGGAGGTGCCCGAGACGTACACCCGCTCGGGGTCGCCGCCGAACACCGCCGCATTGCGGTAAACCCAGGCGATCGCGCGGCGCACCTGGTCGGCCATCACGAAGAGGTCGCCGCCGCAATCGGGCGCATTGTCGAAATCGAGCGCGACGTAGTGCGAGCCTGCGTCGACGAGCATCTCGGCGGCGGCGGCGCACTCGCTGGCGCGTCCCGCGCGCCACGCCCCTCCATGGACGAACACATGCACCGGAGAACCGCTCTTCCCGCAAGGGTATACATCGAGGCCCTCGTTGCGCCCCGCGCCGTAGGCGAAGCGCCTCGGCTCGCCCAGACGCCTGCGCGCCGCCGCCGAAGCGCGGTTGCGGCGTTCGAGCAATTGGTCACGGTTCGGCGCGTACACCGCCTGGTCGTAGGCGTCGTCGAGCGCTTTCTGATCGTAGTCGCGAAAAACCGGCTGCATTGCACACTGCTCCTTGTCAAAGTGGTTGAAGTTGCACTGCAACCACGGCTGCGCAGGCGCACTATTCTCACGTGGTCATGGCGACTTTAGGGGGACGTCATGGGCAAGGTGGGAAGAAGCTATCCGCGTTTCGAGGCAGTCGCTGAACCGTCCGCTGCGCCGGCCGCGGTGGGCGAGGATTCGAACTTTCAGACGCGTCTGGGCGCGCTCATCGGCATCGTGGGCGCGCTGGGACTCATCGTCTGGCTGATGGCGCTGCTGGTGCGCTGAGCGCCAGGCCGGCGCGCACCCACTGCGCGAAGCGGTGCGCGTCGAACTCCTGCGGCACGTAGACGCCGTGGCGGAACTCGCGCGACTGCAGGCCCTGCTGCTGCCATTCGCAGTTGCGCGCATCCTGCCGGTTGGTGAGGTCCCAGAGCGCCACATAATGCTGCAGATCGGCCTCGGCAAGCGGCAGGTGCCGCGGCTCGAACAGCCAGTCGTACACCATGCGCACGCTCTGCGGGCCGGTCGGGAACATCAGCTGCGAGTTCACATAGTCCGGGTGCACGTTCAGAAACAGGTTGGGTAGCACCGTGTCGGCGCTGTAGAGCCGCGAGCGCTCCTCTTCGTTCAGGCCGCCGAATGCCGGCAGGCGCGCAGTCCCGTCGAGCGTCAGCGTCTGGGCGCCTGCGCGGTATTCGGGCTTCGCTTCGACGCCGCCGCGCAGCCCCCACGCCCCCGCCTCCTGGTAGGCGGTGACGATGCGGCAAAACTCGGGGTGCACCGGCGGGCAGTGGAAGCATTCCGAGAAGTTCTCGGCGAGGAGCTTCCAGTTCGCGGCCACGTCGAGCACGATGCGCTTGCCGATCCTCAGGCCGGCAAACCCGTAGCGGTGGTAGCGCTCGGCGCGATGGCCGATCACGTCGGCAAGCGGCGCCGGATCCCTGCCGAGGTGGACGAACACGAACCCGCCCCAGCTCGCCGCCGCAACCTCGAGCAGCGGGAAGTCCTCCCGCCTGAAATCCGGCGTTTCCATGCGGCGCGGCGTGGCGACCAGCCGCCCGCCGAGGTCGTAGGTCCAGGCGTGGTACGGGCAGACGATGCGCCCGCGCGTGAAGCGGCCGCGCTCTTCCGTACAGAGCACCGAGCCGCGGTGCCGGCAGGTGTTGTGGAATGCGCGCAGCCCACTGGATTCATCTCTCAGGAGGACCAAGCTTTGCGTCCCGACGCGCACGAGCCGCCAGTCGCCGGGCGCGGGAAGCTCTTCGTCGCGCGCGACGCAGATCCAGCGTCCGTACCAGAACACCTCGAGCTCGCGCTCGTAGTGTGCCGGGTCCCGGTACCAGCTTGCCGGCAGCCCCGGCTCCAGCTGCTTCAATGCTTCCCTTGTCATGTTCCAAGAGTAAAGCTATAGTCGCCCCATGCAACAGGCCAAGCTTGTCGTTTCCCTTCTCTCGGCGCTCCTCGCGCTGGGCCTGCTGCTGCGCCTCGCGCGCTAAATTCCCCTTCCCACAATCCGAGTAGCATCCTAGCTGGCCTCGAGCAGCATGCGAGCCGGCGATAATCCGCCAAGGGATCATCCCATGAGCAAGGAAAACCTGATCATCTTCGACACCACCATGCGCGACGGCGAGCAAAGCCCGGGCGCCTCCATGACGCGCGACGAGAAGCTGCGCATCGCGCGCGCGCTGGAGCGCATGCGCATCGACGTGATCGAGGCCGGGTTCCCGGCCTCGTCCAACGGCGACTTCGAGGCGGTGCGTGCGATCGCCAACGTCATCAAGGATTCGACCGTCTGTGGCCTGTGCCGCGCCAACGACCGCGACATCCAGCGCGGCATCGACGCCCTGAAGGGCGCCAGCGCCTGGCGCATTCACACCTTCATCGCGACGAGCGCCCTGCACATGGAGAAGAAGCTGCGGATGACGCCGGAACAGGTGTATGAGCAGGCGAAGCTCTCGGTGCGCTTCGCGCGCAATGCCTGCCCCGACGTCGAGTTCTCGCCCGAGGACGGATCGCGCTCGGACCTCGACTTCCTCTGCCGCGTGCTCGAGGCGGTGATCAAGGAAGGCGCGACCACCATCAACATTCCGGATACCGTGGGATATGCGGTCCCTCAGCAATTCGGTGAGTTCATTAAGAGGCTAAGAGAAAGAATTCCGAACTCCGACAAGGCCGTCTGGAGCGTGCATTGCCACAACGACCTCGGCATGGCGGTCGCCAACTCGCTCGCCGCGGTGCAGCTCGGCGGCGCGCGCCAGATCGAGTGCACCATCAACGGCCTGGGCGAGCGCGCCGGCAACACCTCGCTCGAGGAAGTCGTCATGGCGGTGCGGACGCGGAAGGATTTCTTCGACCTGGACACGAAGGTCGATACCACCCATATCGTGCCGACGTCGCGCCTGGTGTCGCAGATCACGGGGTTCGTGGTGCAGCCGAACAAGGCGGTGGTCGGGGCGAACGCGTTCGCCCACGCCTCCGGCATCCACCAGGACGGCGTGCTCAAGGCGCGCGACACCTACGAGATCATGCGCGCCGAGGACGTGGGCTGGTCGGCCAACAAGATCGTGCTCGGCAAGCTGTCCGGCCGCAACGCCTTCAAGCAGCGCCTGAAGGAGCTCGGCATCGAGCTGGAGAGCGACGACGCGGCCAACAAGGCGTTCCAGCGCTTCAAAGACCTGGCCGACAAGAAGGCCGAGATCTTCGACGAGGACCTGATGCAGCTGGTGGCGCAGGAGGCGGGCGCGGCGACCGAGGAGCACTGGCAGCTGGTCACCATGAACCAGGCGAGCGGCGTGGGGCAGAAGCCCCACGCTTCGGTGGTTCTGACGGAAAAGAATGTTGAAAAGCGCGCCGACTCGCAAGGTGACGGCCCGGTCGACGCCACCTTCAAGGCGATCGAGAGTCTGGCGAAGAGCGGCGCCGAGCTGCTGCTCTACTCGGTCAACGCGGTGACGCAGGGCACCGAGTCGCAGGGCGAGGTCACGGTGCGCCTGTCGAAGGGCGGACGCATCGTCAACGGGGTCGGCGCGGACACCGACATCGTGGTGGCCTCCGCCAAGGCCTACATCAGCGCGCTCAACAAGCTGGAAAGCAAGGCCGAACGGGTGAACCCGCAGTACCAGCTGTAACGTCAAAAGGGAGGGCATGGCGATGGAGAGAACCGGAGGGCTGCACCAGCGCCTGAACAGGTTGTCGAAGGGGATCGGAGAGCTGCTGGTCGACGCCTTCCACAACCTCGCGCTGTTCGCCATCGGCGGCGCGATCGTCTGGTCGGCGGTGCACGCCTTCGTCGGCATGGCTGCCAGGGGGCACGCCTCGATCGAGGATATCCTGCTCCTCTTCATCTACCTCGAGCTGGGCGCGATGGTCGGCATCTACTTCAAGACCAACCATATGCCGGTGCGCTTTCTCATCTATGTAGGCATCACCGCGTTGACGCGCCACATCGTCGGCGACATCGCGTCGCACCACACGCTCGACTGGGGCCTGGTGGTGGTCCCGGTCGCGATCCTGCTGCTGGCGCTCGCCAACCTGGTCGTGCGCTACGGCTCCGCCCGCTTCCCCTCGTCGGCAGCGAGCGACCGGCCCTGAAGAAGCCCGCGACCGCCAAGCCCAGGCTGCGCCGCTCCTGGCTCTTCGTAGCCGGCGCGGACGAGGCGGCACATCGTGCCGCCGGCCGCTCGGGCGCCGACGCCATCATCCTGGAGCTGGAAGACTTCACGCCGCCCGAGCTGCGGCCGAAGGCGCGGGCGCTTGCCGCCGAAGTGCTGGACGAATGGCGGGCGACCGGCGCGCTCGCCGGCGTGCGCATCAACCCCTTCGAGACCTGCGGCCGCGAAGACCTGGTGGGGGTGCTGGCGGGGCGGCCGGATTTCATCATGATGTCCAAGGTGGAGTCGCCGGCCCAAGTGAAGGCGCTCGAGGCCGAGACCGGTGGCGCGGTGGACCTGGTTCCGAACGTCGAAACCGCCGCCGGGCTCCTCAACACCTGCGCGATCGCCAAGGCGAGCAAGCGCGTGGTGGCCGCGCTCGTGGCGAGCGAGGACATGGTGGCCGACCTCGGGGCGGCGCGCAGCCGCCGCGGCGGCGAGCTCGCCTACGTGCGCAGCCGCTTCCTCGTCGAGTGCCGCGCCGCGGGCGTCGAGGCGATCGACTGCCCGTATACGTTCAGCGACGTCGAGGGCGCCGCCGCCGACGCGCGCTACGCGCGGCGCCTGGGCTACCGCATGAAGAGCCTGGTCCATCCCGCGCACGTCGCCGCAGTGAACCGCGCGCTCACGCCGAATCTCGCGCGCGCCAGGCGGATCGTCGCCGCATTCGAAAAGGCGCGTGCGCAGGGCAAGGACCGCGCCCGGCTGGACGGCGCGCTGATCGAGGTGCCGGCCTACGCCGCGGCTAAGCGCCTGCTCGAGTCAGACGGGCAAAGCTGACCGCCGCAGCGAAGAAGGCGAGGGCCAGGACGATTTCCGCCGCCGCCAACGTGCGCGAAAGGCCGAGCTCGGCCCACGCGCGCGTCGTTCCTTCGGCGAAGTAGGCGAGGATCAGCATGCTGGCCCACTGGTACGTATACCTGTTTCCGGAAAGCACTCCCGTCAATGCCGGCGCCAGGGGCAGCGCCTTCAGGGCGAGCCACGAGCCGCCCGGGCGCAGCGGCGCGAGCCACAGCTCCCAGGCGAGGCACAGGCAGATCAGCAGCGTGAGGCTGCCGAACGCTATCAACCTAAACAAGTTTGAGAGCGATTTCCGCAAGGCGGCGCCCCTGCGCGATGCAGAGCGTGCGCTCGTCTGCGCTCACCGGCAGGTCGTCGCCGAGGCCGGCAAAGTGGCTCGCTCCGTACGGCGTTCCGCCGGCGCGCGTCGCGTTGAGCTCGGCCTGCGTGTAGGGCAGGCCGAGGACCAGCATGCCGTGGTGCAGGAGCGGGAGCATCATCGAGACCAGCGTCGTCTCCTGCCCGCCGTGCAGGCTCGCGGTGGAGGTGAACACGCAGGCGGGCTTGCCGGCGAGCGCGCCCCGGTTCCAGAGGAGCGCGGTGCCGTCCAGGAAGTGCTTGAGCGGCGCGGCCATGTTGCCGAAGCGCGTCGGGCTGCCGAGCGCGAGCCCGGCGCAGTCGACGAGGTCCTGCAGCTCGCAGTACGGCGCGCCCTCCGACGGAATCGCCTTCTCGTCGCCGATGTTGGTGAACACGCGCGGCACGGTGCGAAGGCGCGCCGCCGCGCCGGGAACCCGCTCGATGCCTTCGCCGATCAGCTCGGCCATGCGGCGCACCGAGCCGCCCACGCTGTAATACAGGACCAAAACCGGGGAGGGATGCGAGGGGTACGCGGCCACTTCGGTATCATAAAAGCAATGAAGCCTAGCGCGTGGCGCGGCGCCGCAGAATTCCTGATGGCCGTGACGCGCCGCTTCTACGAGGATCGTGCGCCGCAGGCCGCGGGCAGCCTCACCTTCACCAGCCTTCTTTCGGTCGTGCCGCTGCTCGCCGTGGCGCTCTCGCTGGCGAGCGCGTTCCCGGTGTTCGACGAGGCGATCAACACGCTGCAGCTGTTTCTCTTCGAGAATTTCCTGCCCGACGCCGACGGCGTGGAGACGATCAGCGAGCAGCTCCTGTCGTTTACCGAGCAGGCGGGACGCCTCACCACGATCGGCCTCGCTTTCCTGGTGGTGACGGCGGTGATGCTGATGCTCACGATCGACGACACCCTCAACCGCATCTTCCGGGTGCGCCGGCGCCGGCAACTCGCGCACAAGATCATCGTGTACTGGAGCGTGCTCACGCTCTGGCCGGTGCTGATCGGCGCGAGCCTGTCGCTCACGACCTATCTCATCGGCAACGTTTCGATCCCGCTGCGCCTCGTGCCTTTCGCGTTCACCTGGCTGGCGCTCACGCTGCTCTACATCCTCGTGCCGTACCGGCACGTCGAGCTGCTCCACGCGGCGGCCGGCGGCCTCCTTGCCGGCACGGCGTTCGAGATCGCGAAGCGCGCCTTCGCCCTCTACCTCGCCAACTTTCCCACCTACACCATGATCTACGGCGCTTTTGCCGCGCTGCCGATCTTTCTCCTCTGGATGTACGTCTCCTGGCTGGTTGTGCTCGCGGGCGCCGTGTTCACCGCGATGCTGCCCGGCTACCGGGTCATCGCGCTGGAGCGCAACCGGGCGCCGGGGCGCGAGCTCACCGAGGCGCTCGATATCCTGGCCGTGCTCTCGCGCGCCCAGGACGGCGGCTACGTGCTGCCGCTCACGCGCATCGCGACCCAGGCCGAAGTGATGCCCGACCGGTGCGAGATCGTGCTCGAGCGCTGCGCGCAGCTCGGCTGGGTCGCCAAGGCCGAGAGGGACGGCTGGGTTCTCGCGCGCGATGCGGATACCATCCGCCTCGCGGACATCTACCGAGCCTTCGTGCTCGATCCGGACCTGACCGGCGAGCGCCTCGCCGAGCACTGGAAGCATATCGACGCTTCGCTCGGCGCGTCGCTGCGCCAGCTCTCCGCAAAGGAAACCGCCACATGACTCCGATTCCCCGCGCCGAGCGCCTCATCGCCGCCCTGGACGTGCCCACGGCCGCCGAGGCGCGCGCGCTCGTCGAGCGGCTGGGCGACACGGTGCGGTTCTACAAGGTGGGCCTCGAGCTCTTCAGCGCGCCAGGCTGCTTCGAGCTCGTCGCGTGGCTCGCCGAGCGCGGCCACAAGGTGTTCGCCGATCTCAAGTTCCACGACATTCCCGAGACCGTGCGGCGCGCGGTCGCCAACGTGCGCAGCCGCGGCGCGACTTTCCTGACCGTCCACGGCCACCGCTCGGTGATGGAGGCGGCGGCAGGCGAGAAGGGGCCGATGAAGATCCTCGCCGTGACGGTCCTCACCAGCTTCGATCAGGACGACCTGGACGAAATGGGCGCCACCAAAACGGTTGGGCAGCTCGTCCTTTCCCGCGCGAAAGGGGCCGTGGAGGCCGGCTGCGACGGTGTGATTGCCTCGGGGCATGAGGCATCAAAGCTGAAAGCCGAATTCGGCAATCGACTGCTGGTCGTAACGCCGGGCATCCGTCCTGTTGGGGCCGATGTCGGCGATCAAAAGCGCACGGTGGACGTGGCGCAGGCGTTCGCCGCCGGCGCGGACTACATTGTGGTCGGGCGGCCGATCCGCGCGGCGGCGGATCCGCGCGCCGCCGCCGCTGCGATCCAGGAGACGATCGCTAGGATTTTTGCAGCGACTGGATGAGCCGCCGGAGGTGCTCGAGGTGGGGGAGGAGGGGACCGTAGAAGAGCTCGGCGCCGCCGCGCTCGACCAGGATGGTGGGGAAGTTCTCCACCTCCCGGTCGCCGACTTCCGCGGCGTCGTCCTCGATGTCGAGCCAGCGGAAGCGCGCGCCGGGGAACTCCTTCGCCAGCTCGAAGAAGCCCTCGCGGTAGCCCTCGCAGCTGTCGCACCAAAGGGCGCATATGCAGGTGACGTTCACGGTGACGTCCGGGGTCGCGTCCATCGATGACGGATTCTATTCACGCGCTCGCTGGAATAGCGGGTCTCGTCGCCATAGCCTGGCTCTTAGGCGAAAAGCGCGCCGCGGTGCCGTGGCGGGCAATCGTTGCGGGCCTCGTCCTGCAGCTCGGCATGGCGGTGATCTTCCTTAAGGTCGGGCCAGTCAAGGAGGCGTTTTTAAAGCTGAACGACGCGCTCCTCGTGCTCGAGCAGGCGACGCAGGCCGGGACAGGCCTGGTATTCGGCTACCTCGGCGGCGGCCCGGTGCCGTTCACGGTGACCGATGCAGGAGCAACTTTCGTGCTCGCCTTCAGGGCGCTGCCGATCGTCCTCGTGATGAGCGCCCTGAGCGCGCTGCTCTTTTACTGGCGCGTCCTGCCGGCGATCGTGCGCGCGCTTTCGATCGCGCTGGAAAAACTCATGCGGGTGGGCGGTGTGGTGGGGCTCTCCACGGCCGCGAACATCTTCGTCGGCATGGTGGAGGCGCCGCTCTTCGTGCGGCCGTATCTCCCGCGCGTGTCGCGCGGCGAGCTCTTTGCCATCATGGTCGGCGGCATGGCGTCGATCGCGGGCACGGTGCTGTTTCTTTATGCCGCCATCCTGCGCGCGGTCATCCCCGACGCGGTGGCGCATCTCCTCATCGCCTCGATCCTCTCCGCGCCGGCCGCCCTCGTCATCGCCTTCCTCATGGTGCCGCCCGAGGGCGCCGTCACGGGCGGCAACGTCGAGCTGCGCTCGGAAGCATCGAGCAGCATGGATGCACTGACGCGCGGCACGCTCGACGGCGCGCAGCTCCTCCTGAACATCGTCGCCATGCTCGTGGTGTTCGTCGCGCTCGTCGCGCTCGTCAACCTCGTCATCGCCCCGTACAGCCTGCAGGGCGCGCTCGGCTGGGCCCTCGCGCCCCTCGCCTGGCTTTGCGGCATCCCGTGGAGCGAGGCGCGCGCCGCCGGCGCGCTCCTCGGGACGAAGACCGTCATCAACGAGCTCGTAGCTTATGTGGATCTCTCGAAAATGACCGAGCTCTCCGAGCGCAGCCGCGTATTGCTGACCTACGCGCTCTGCGGGTTCGCCAACTTCGGCAGCCTCGGCATCATGATCGGCGGGCTGGGCACGATGTGCCCTGAGCGGCGCGCCGAAGTCGTGGCGCTCGGGCTGAAGTCGATCGTCGCCGGCACGCTCGCGACTTGCCTTACTGCCGCGACGGTCGCACTGCTCATCTGATCGCATGTAGCTGTTCGGCTACAAGAGGATCAGGCGTTCTGCGATAGCCGCGTTTTGCTGCGGAGCACTAGGATGGTCCCATGCGTATGGCCCCGGACCTTCTGGAAAGCGCTTCGCAAACGCTGGACTTCTGCGCCTTGACCAAGGACATCCTCGCGCTGTGCGAGCCGTTCGGGCCGGTGCACTCGTTCAAGCTGGTCCACAACCGGGGCGCGGCGCGCGTTGCCTGCGTGATCGAGCTCGAATCGCCCAAGCAGGAGCCGGCGCTCGCCCGAGCGCTCGGCGGCCGCAGCGTCAACGGCGCCGTCTGCGTCGAGTTCGAAGTCGGGCGGGACTTCGAGGCGCGGCGCCGGGTCGTTGCCATCGCGCCCCAGTCGGCGCGCGAGGCGCGAATCGCGGCTGCATAGACCCCGTCCGGGGTCTTTTTCTATATAAGTACGGACTCCATGAGTCTCGTGCGCGTACTGCACGTCACGCCCGAGTGCGCGCCGATGACCAAGACCGGCGGCCTGGGCGATGTGAGCGCAGCGCTGCCCGCGGCGCTACGCGCATCCGGCGTCGACGCGATGACGCTGCTGCCGGGCTATCCGGCGGTGCTCGACCATGTCGGACGCGCGCCCGAAGCGGCGCGGCTCACGTTGCTCGGCTTCCAATGCCGGCTGCTGCGCGCGGACCCGCTCATCGTCCTCGACTGTCCGCCGCTCTACGAGCGCGACGGCGGGCCCTACCACAGGCCCGACGGCCGCGACTGGGATGACAACCCGCAGCGCTTCGGGGTGCTCTCCCGCGCCGCCGCGGTTCTCGGCGGCGCGCGCAATCCGCTCGACTGGCGAGCGCAGATCGTGCACTGCCACGATTGGCCGGCCGGCCTCGCTCCGTTCTACCTGCGCCTCGAGCCGGAACCCGCGGCGTCGGTGATGACGATCCACAATCTCGCCTTCCAGGGGAACTACGACGCGCAGCTCCTCGCGAGCCTCGAGCTGCCGCCGTCCGCGTTCACCATCGACGGCGTCGAGTTCTACGGCCGGCTCTCGTTCCTGAAAGGCGGCATTGCGAGCGCGGACGCCGTGACCACGGTCAGCCCGACGTACGCGTCGGAGATCCAGACCCCCGAGTTCGGCCACGGCATGGACGGGCTGCTGCGGCATCGGCACGCCGTGCTGAGCGGCATCCTGAACGGCATCGATGACGCCGAGTGGGATCCGGCGAGCGATGCGCGCATCGCGCAGCGCTACGACGCGCGCACGCTCGAGGGCAAGTCCGCGAACAAGGCCGCGCTGCAGCGGCGCTTCAACCTGGAACGCGACGCCGGAGTGCCGCTCATCGGCGTGGTCTCGCGCCTCACGCACCAGAAAGGCATCGACCTGCTCGCCGGAGCGGTTGACGCGCTCGTAGCGCTGCCCGCGCAGCTTGCGGTGCTCGGCAAGGGCGAGACCGGCCTGGAGCACGCGCTTGCGAGCGCGGCTGCGCGCCATCCGGGAAAGGTGGCGCTCGAGGTGGCCTTCGACGAAGACCTCGCGCACGCCGTCGAGGCGGGCGCCGACCTTTTCGCGATGCCTTCTCGATTCGAGCCTTGCGGCCTCAACCAGATGTACAGCCAGCGCTATGGCACGCCGCCGGTGGTACGCGCCACCGGCGGGCTGGTCGACACGGTGCAGGACGGGGTGACCGGATTTCTGTTCGAACGGGCGGAGAGCGATGCTCTGCACCAGGCACTCAAGCGGGCGAGCGCCGCGTATGCCGACCCTGCGCGCTGGCGAAGCCTGCAGCGCGCCGGGATGGAGCGGGACTTCAGCTGGTCGGCAGCCGCTCGTCGCTACGCAGATCTCTACCTGGCGCTTGCCAGCGTGCCGCCGCGCTAGCCGCGATTTCGGCCGTTGCCTTGGCGTCCTCGGGGTGCCAGGCGCGCAGCTTCTCGAGCAGCGCGGCATCATGCTCGCCGCGGATCGGCCAGCGCCGATTCCAGAGGTTGAAGCGCGGCCGGTGCCCCGTCGCGTCCTGCTGCGCAGCGGCAAGCGCGGTGAGCGTGCCGACGTCGCGCCAGTACGCCGGCTCCTCGTGCTCGAGGAGCCCGGGCACCTGGTTTTCGGCGAAGTCATAGGCGTAGACGCGCGCCTCCCTGCTGAGCCGCGGCAGCAGGTCGCGGCCGAAATCGAATTCGCCGCGCGCGACGCCTTCCTCGAGCGCGCGCTCAAGGACACGCGGGTCGAAGAGGTAGTTGCCCATGGACGCGTAGGCCTGCGCCGGGTTGCGCGGGCTCGGTGCGGCGCGCCGCGGCTTCTCGTGGAACTCGCGCACCCGGCCATCGGCGCCTGCGCTGATGATGCCGAACGACGAGGCCTTCTCAAGCGGCACGCCGACCGCGGCCACTGTCGCGTCGGCCTCGCGCTGGCAATGGAAATCGATCATTTGGCGTACGTCCATCCGATAGACGTGGTCGGCGGCGAAGATCGCCACTACATCGGGCGCATGCTCTTGCAGCACGTCGAGGTACTGGTGCACGGCGTCGGCGGTGCCGCGGAAAGGCCGCCGGTTCGAGCGTGGCAGCAGTACCTTGATTACGCTGCCCGGCGCGTCGAACCACGGCGCCCACGCGGCGGCGATATGGCGCATCAGCGAGTCAGGCTTGTACTGTGCGAGCACGTAGATCGTCGAGAGCTTCGAGTTCACCAGGTTGCTCAGCACGAAGTCCACGATGCGGTAGCCGTTGGCAAACGGCAGCGCGGGCTTCGAGTGCTCGGCCGTCAGGGGATACAGGCGCGTGCCTTCCCCGCCAGCGAGGACCACGGCGACGATCTTCATGAGTTTGTGCACCTCTACAGTGGTGTGGAAGTTCTTGCAGCGACCCGGCACGATGATAGGAAGTAGTGCGAACAGCGACTATCGCCCGGACTTGATTCGTGAAGTAGCGCGGTGCCGACCAAATGTAGCGTATGGATGACAGGAAATTTTCCAATCCGGCGCCGATGCGGCGCGCGGCATTTGCACGACTACGATGATCTTTCAGTGGAAAGGCGAATGCCTGGAACCGATTGCTGCACTGCTTCGTCTTGGGGATTCCCGCACCGCGATCGATTTCCGCGGCGCGGGACGGTTGGCGTAATCTAGCGCTCGCGCATGGACGCTCCCGCTCGCATTGTCGTTGCGCCGAGTACGCTATGGCGTGGCCGGCCCTACCCGTTGGGCGCCACCTGGGACGGGGCAGGCGTCAACTTCGCGCTCTTTTCGAAGAATGCCGAGCGGGTCGAGCTGTGCCTCTTCGATCCCAAGGGGCGGCGCGAGGTGGAGCGCGTCGAGCTCCTCGAGCGCACGAATTTCGTCTGGCATTGCTACCTTCCGGACGCCCGGCCGGGGCTGCTCTACGGTTACCGCGTCCATGGGCCGAACGATCCGGAGCGGGGGCACCGCTTCGATCCGGCCAGGATTCTGCTAGATCCGTACGCGAAGCTGATCCGCGGCAAGATCGCCGCCGGCCTGGGCCGCTGCCAGGTCGTCGATACCGCGTTCAGCTGGGGCGAGGACCGTGCACCGCGCACGCCCTGGCACGACACGCTGATCTACGAGCTCCACGTCAAGGGCTTCACGCAGCGCCATCCCGAGGTCCCGGAGCAGCTTCGCGGCACCTACGCGGGCCTCGCCACCGCGCCGGCGATCGAGCACCTGAAGAAGCTCGGCGTCACCGCCGTCGAGCTGCTTCCGGTCCAGGCCTTCGTCGACGAGCGGCATCTCCTGCAGCAAGGCCTGCGCAACTATTGGGGCTACAACAGCATCGGGTTCTTCGCGCCCGAGCTGCGCTATTCCGCCACCGGCACGCTGGGCGAGTTCAAGAGCATGGTGAAGACGCTGCACTCGGCGGGCATCGAGGTGATCCTGGACGTGGTCTACAACCACACCGGCGAGGGCGACCATGCCGGGCCGACGCTTTCGTTCCGCGGCATCGACAACGCCATCTACTACCGCCTCGATGCCGCCAGCCCGCGCCGCTATCTCAATTTCACCGGCACCGGCAACAGCTTCAATTCGGCGCACCGCGTGGTGCTGGCGCTCATCATGGACAGCCTGCGCTACTGGGTCGAGGAGATGCACGTCGACGGCTTCCGCTTCGACCTCGCCACGACGCTGGCGCGCAACGCCTCGCACGCGTTCGACCGCAACGGGGCGTTTCTCTCCGCGATGCGCCAGGACCCCGTGCTGTCGCAGGTGAAGCTGATCGCCGAGCCCTGGGACATCGCCCAGGGCGGCTACCAGCTCGGCAACTTTCCGCCCGGCTGGGCCGAATGGAACGACAAGTACCGCGACTCCGTGCGCTCGTACTGGAAAGGCGAGGGCGGCGTGATCGGCGAGGTTGCTTCGCGACTCTCGGGCTCGAGCGACATCTTCCAGCCCGCGGGCCGCGGCCCGGCCGCGAGCATCAACTTCGTCACCGCGCACGACGGCTTCACGCTCCAGGACCTGGTGAGCTACGCCGAGAAGCACAACGAGGCCAATCTGGAAGGCAACCGCGACGGCTCGGACAACAACCGCAGCTGGAACTGCGGCGTCGAGGGGCCGACGGACAACCCGGCGATTCTTTCACTCCGGAGAAGACAAAAGCGCAACCTGCTCGCGACACTGTTCTTTTCGCAGGGCGTGCCGATGCTTGTCGCCGGGGACGAGCTCGGCCGCACGCAGCGCGGCAACAACAACGCCTACTGCCACGACAGCGAGCTTTCCTGGATGGACTGGGAGAACGCGGATCCGGCGCTGCTCGAATTTACAAGGAAGTTGATCAGATTGAGAAACGGGCATCCGCTGTTCCGCCGCCGCACCTATTTCCGCGGGCGCGAGGTGCGCGAGGCGCAGATGAAGGACATCTCCTGGCTCAACGCCGACGGCGCCGAGATGAGCGACGAAGACTGGGCGCGCAGCTCCGCGCGCTCGCTCGGCGTGCTGATCTCCGGGCGCGGTTTGAGCGAGCGCGACGAGCTTGGCCGGCCGGTGGAGGACGACGACGTGCTGCTGCTCCTCAACGCGCACGACGATACCGTGGCATTCACGCTTCCGGGCGCGGAAGGAGAACGCTGGGACGCCCTCATCGATACCGGCCATCCCGACTTCGAAGGCAAGCGCTACGGCCGCGGCACCACCTATCCGCTCGCGGCGCGGGCGCTCGCGCTTCTCGTCAAACCCAACAGGCGAGACCCAGCTCGAACCGATGCGTGAGGAGCTCGTGCCGCGGGAACACGCGGATGCGGTAGTCCAGGCGGCCGGAGAGACCGGGCTTTAGGTCGATGCGATAACGGTGCTCGCCGTTGTCGAGGGCGCCCTCGGCGGCCAGCTCGTGGCTGTGCTGCACCATCGGCGCCTCGCGCATGCCGCGCGCGAGCAGCAGCTCCACGCAGACGTCGGTCGGCGCGAGCCCGTTCAGCCGCACGGCGATCTCGACCGGGACGCTGTCGCCGAACTGGATGCGGGTCTTGGGCGTGTCCAGGCGCCGTGCCGCGACGCCGGGCCAGGCCGCGCGCACGCGCGCTTTCCATTGCGCCACGGACTTCGCGCCCTCGTAGCCGCGCTCCGCGTATCTGCGTCCCTGGCGCGAGGCGGGCAGGTAGTACTTGGAGACGTACTCGCCGAGCATGCGCGAGGCGTCGTAGCGCGGCAGGAGCGAGGCCATCGAGCGCTTGGCGATGCGGATCCATTCGGGGGAATAGCCCATGTTCGCGCCGCTGTTCGGCCGCTGGTAGTAGAGCGGCACCACCCGATCCTGCAGGATTTCGTAGAGCGTGCGCGCCTCCTCGCGGTCGCGCCGGTGCGGCTCGAGCTCGGGCGAGGCCGGCTTGATGCCGAAGCCGTTGTCGCCGTCGTAGCCCTCGTCCCACCAGCCGTCGAGGATCGACAGATTCAGCACGCCGTTCATTCCCGCCTTCATTCCCGAGGTGCCGGAGGCTTCCAGCGGATGCACCGGGTTGTTCAGCCACACGTCGACGCCCGCCACCAGGCGCCGCGCGAGGTGCAGGTCGTAGCCCTCGAGGAAAAGGATCCGCCCCTCGAAGTCCGGCGCCTGCGACATCTGCGCGATGGCGCGGATGAGATCCTGGCCCGGCTCGTCGGCGGGGTGCGCCTTGCCGGAGAAAAGGAACAGCACCGGGCGCTCGCGGTCGGACACGATCCGCTGCAGGCGTTCCATGTCGGTGAAGAGCAGGGTGGCGCGCTTGTAGGTGGCGAAGCGCCTGCCGAAGCCGATCGTGAGCACGTGCGGCTTGGCCGGATCGGCGTAGCGCAGCAGCCGCTCGAGGTGCGACTCGCTGCCGTGGTTGCGCGTGTGCTGGATCTGCAGCCGGTGGCGCACCATGTGCAGCATCCGCGCCTTGATGTCCTGGCGCACGCTCCAGAAGATGTGGTCGGGAATGTCGCGGATCTTTTCCCAGATGCCCGGATAGCCCAGGCGGTGCATCCAGCCCACGCCGAGGAACCGGTCGAGCACTTCGCCCCATTCCGGCGCGAGGAACGTGGGCACGTGCACCGCGTTCGTGATGTAGCCCACCGGGTTTTCTTCCGGCGAGACCTGCGGCCAGAAGTCCTTGAGCAGGTCCTGCGACACGCCGCCGTGAATGCGCGACACGCCGTTGTGGTGCCGCGAGCCGCGGATCGCGAGCGCCGTCATGTTGAAGTCGCCGCCCGAGGGCGGGCGGGCGAGCGCGGCGACCTTGTCCGGGGCACCCAGCTCGCCGAACAGGCTCTTCACGTACGGCACCACGGTCGCGTCGGTGAACTGGTCGTGTCCCGCCGGCACCGGCGTATGAGTGGTGAACACCGTGTTGGACGCCACCGCCTCGATGGCCGCCTCCAGCGCGAGGCCCCCGGCCACGAGGGCGCGCACCCGCTCCAATACGAGGAACGCGGCGTGGCCTTCGTTGATGTGCCATACCGTCGGCTCGAAGCCGAGCGCCGCGAGCGCGCGCATGCCGCCGACGCCGAGGACGATCTCCTGCTCGAGGCGCGTGGTCCGGTCGCCGCCGTAGAGGCGATGCACGATGTCGCGTTCGCGCTCGGCGTTCTCCGGCAGGTCGGTGTCGAGGAGGTAGAGCGAGACGTGGCCGACCCGCGCCTGCCACACCTTCACCAGGAGCTTGCGCGCCGGGAACGCGAGCTCGACGCTGAGCTCCGTGCCGTCCTTGCGCTTCACCGCCTCGATCGGCAGGTCCTCGAAGTCCGAGTCGTAATAGGCGGCGCGCTGGCGGCCGTCGCCGTCGATCGTCTGGGTGAAATAGCCCTGCCGGTACATGAGGCCGACGGCCACGAAGGGAAGCTGGAAATCGCTCGCCGCCTTGCAGTGGTCGCCGGCCAGGATGCCGAGGCCGCCGGAATAGATCGGCAGGCTTTCGTGGATGCCGAATTCGGCGCAGAAGTATGCCACCAGGTCTTCGCGCTGCACCGCGCCCGAGTTCTGCCGGAACGGCGGCTCCGCGTGGTAGGCATCGAAAGCGGCCAATACCCGCGTGAGGCTGTCGAGAAACGCCGGGTCGGTCGCGGCGTCGATCAGGCGCTGCTCGTCGATCCTCTTCAGCAACGCCTTCGGGCTGTGCCCGACCGCGTCCCACAGCGGCGGGTTCAGCTTGGCGAAGAGCGCCCGCGTCGGACGGTCCCAGCTGTACCAGAGGTTGTGCGCGAGCTCCTGGAGGCGCGCCAGGCGCTTGGGAATGCGCGGATTGACCTCGAGGAAGTAGCGCGTACCGGGCGGCATGGAATTTTCCGCGCGCCACTCTTCCTACTTCAGTGCGTCGCGCGCGGAACGCGAATTCTACAGAAGGTTTTGTTACGGGATCGGAACGGCTGCGAGCAGCTGTGCGCCGACGTCGACGCGGCGGGAAGTGTCGTGCGCCGGGCGCAGTCGGTGGGCGGCGACGCCGGCGAGCACGGCCTGCACGTCTTCCGGCAGCACCTTGTCCCGGCCCTCGAGCAGCGCCCAGGCGCGCGCGCAGTGCACCAGCGCGAGCGCCGCGCGCGGCGAAAGGCCGGCGACATAGTGGGCCGAGCGGCGCGTGTGCTCCACGATCGCCTGCACGTAGTCGAGCAGCGCCGCGGCCACGTAGACACGCTGCACGCTCGCCTGGAGCTCCATCAGCTCAGCCGGGCTCATGCACGGGTCGAGCGTGGCGAGGAGGTCGCGCCGGTCGGTGCCGGCGAGCAGCGCCCGCTCGGCCTCGCGGTCGGGATAGCCGAGCTCGATGCGCATGGTGAAGCGGTCGAGCTGCGACTCGGGCAGGGGAAAGGTGCCGACCTGCTCCGACGGATTCTGCGTGGCGATGACGAAGAAGGGCGTCGGCAGCTTGCGCGTCTCGCCCTCGGCGGTCACCTGGTGCTCCTCCATCGCCTCGAGCAGCGCCGACTGCGTCTTGGGCGTGGCGCGGTTCACCTCGTCGGCGAGGATCACCTGCGCGAAGATCGGGCCGGGGTGGAACTTGAAGC
>Ga0075426_10000715_pt1 | contig 23064 bp, 19 predicted proteins | sample SoiMethybrSBSTD5_FD_75304 | JGI IMG/M metagenome (GOLD analysis project Ga0075426, IMG submission 75304) | Bulk soil microbial communities from a Populus tree surrounding site in Tennessee, USA - Soil MetaG P. TD hybrid SBSTD5 | ecosystem: Environmental > Terrestrial > Soil > Tree plantation...
TAGCCGACGCTGTCCTCCTCGGGATCGAGCTCGAGGATGTTGACGCCGGCGACGAGAGCGTCGAGGACGTCGGCCCCCTGCATGATCATGGCGAAGGCCTTCTGGACGCAGGTCACGTCGCCGCCATTCTTGAAGACGTTGCCGTTGGCCGAAGAGATGACGACCGGCTGGACGCTCTTCGGGGCCATCACGGCGGGAGCCTGCCCGAAGAGGGCACGCGGAGTGGCCGCCACCAGGCCGGCCGAGGCGCCGGCGCGAATGAAATCACGGCGGTTCAGCTTGTCAGTCATCGGCGATTTCCTCCGCGCGGGAGTCTACACCGCGGGGCAAGCCGCTCGAACGCTCACATGGCACGCCGTTCGCATTCCCAGGCGCGCATAACATAGCGGAGGTTCTTCAATGAAAAACAGCCATCATGTCCGCACCGCCCTCCTAGTCCTCTCCCTCGTCCTCCTGACCTGCCTCCTGGCAGCCGCGGCGCCCGCCCCCGACGTGGCCGACAAGCGCATTCCCCACGTTCAGGTGATCGTCCCCGAGGAAGACCGCTTCAGCCCCTTCGCCATGACGGTCCTGGCCGGCGAAGCCGTCCGCTGGATCAACCGGGATACCGACGATCACACCATCGTCAGCCTCGACGTCTCCAATACGACCGGGCCGCACAAGATCAACATCGTCCTCAAGGGGACCGACAACAATGGCGGCAAGCCAGGACAGTTTCAATTGGTCTTCGACAAGCCTGGGACGTGGGTCTACTACTGCCGCTTCCACTCCCACCTCGGCGACGACCACCAGCCCATCGCTCCCGGCCCCGAGGGCGGAATCCAGGATGCCGACGGCAACTTCGGCGTTCCGATGATGGGCGTCATCACCGTCTTGCCCCACCCCTGATCAAGAGAAAGCGCCAAGAGAAAGGGCCACCCTGATGAAGGGTGGCCCAACTCGAAAACACAAGCCGGGCCTGGCCCGGCGAGGTCAGCTCAGATCTTGGTGACGTTGGCGGCGGCAGGACCCTTGTTGCCGGCGACGATGTCGAACTCGACACGATCGCCTTCGGCAAGGCTCTTGAAGCCCGATCCCTGAATTGCCGAGTGGTGCACGAAGCAATCCTTCTGCCCGTCCTCCGGCGTAATGAAACCAAATCCCTTGCTGTCGTTGAACCACTTCACTCGGCCAGTCGTACGCATGTTCTTTTTCTCTCTTTCTGTTTGGTGACTCCAGAAACACGAAAGACCTGGTCTAACCAGGTCCCCTTGCGTGTGTGTCTGGTGAGCCCGGAGCCGTCCATGGCGCCTGGGACAAAGGAACCCTACACCCTTCGGTCCGCCATGTCAAGCAGGGAGTAAAAGGCGCCACCGACCGGCGGTCGTGGTCCGGCAGAGCCCGAGCGGCGGATTCTTTGCGACATCTTTGTGCCTCACCCAAACCGCCCCATCTATGCTGGTCGATGGCCGACAGACGGGCCTGGGTTTTGGGTGGCCAAAGGAGGTTGCGATGAAACAGTCTTCGTCGTCACGCCCGCGCTGGATCGCGGGATTTGCCGGCCTGATGCTCCTTCCGCTCGGCGCCTGGAGCGCGGGCGGCGAGAGCACGGGCGCCCTCTCTGCTGCCGCGCCGGCCTGCCCGGTGCCGGGCAAGATCGAGCACGTCATCTTCCTGCTCAAGGAGAACCGGACGTTCGACAACTATTTCGGCCAGTTCCCGGGCGCCAACGGCATCACGACGGCGCTCGACTCGGCCGGCAAGGTGGTCCCTCTCGCCCACGCCAGCGACACCAACTTCGGCTGCGACATCGATCACTCCATGCAAGGAGCGGATCTGGCGTGGGACTGCGGCGAGATGGACAAGTTCGACCTCATCAACTTCGGCAATCCCAAAGGCGCGACGGGCTGCGACACCACGAAGGCGGCGCCCTACAAGAACCACAGCCTGACGCAGTTCACCCAGGCGGACATCCCCAACTACTGGGCGCTCGCCCAGCACTTCACGCTCGGCGACAACATGTTCTCGGCGCTCCGCGGCCCGAGCTACCCGAACCACATGTACACGGTGGCGGCGCAGAGCGGCGGCTTCACGCTGGGGGTGGGCGCGGTGAACAATCCCGGCAACATCTTCAGCACTTCCGGCGGCTGGGGCTGCGACGTGCCGAACCAGACGGAGCAGACGCTGCCGTTCGGCAAGCGGGTGTGCCCCGTCACCGCCACCTTCGGCACGCACTCCTCCTGCTGGACCGGCGTCCCCACACTGGCCGAGGAGATCGAGGCCACCGGCACCATCGACTGGCGCTACTACGCGCCGGGCCCGGGGCAAGGCGGCTACGTCTGGTCGATCTTCAACGCCTTCCCGCAGATCCGCAACGACCCGACGCGCTGGGCCAAAGTCGTTCCCTACACGCAGCTCCTCACCGATCTGACCAGCAACAGCCTGCAGGCGATCTCCTGGATCGTCTTCCCCGGCGGCTTGAGCGAGCATCCGCCGAGCAGCGTCTGCGCCGGCGAAAACTACACCGTCACGGTGGTCAACGCCCTGGAATCCAGCCCCTACTGGTGCACGACGGCGCTCTTCATCACCTGGGACGACTTCGGCGGCTTCTTCGACCACGTGCAGCCCTTCAACCAGCCGAACGTGGACATTTACGGCCCTGGCTTCCGGGTGCCGCTTATCGTGGTTTCGCCCTATGCGCGAGCCAACTTCATCGACTCGCACCAGTTCGACTTCACCAGCCTGTTGCGTTTCGCCGAGGTCACTTTCGGCCTCAAGCCGCTGACCAACCGCGACGCCGGCGCCGGCACGATGGAGAGCGTCTTCAACTTCAACCGCGTGACGCAGCCGCTGTTCCTCAATCAGCGCACCTGCCCGCCGCTGCCGCCGGGCGTGAAGCCGGGCCCGGACGACGACTTCGACGACTAGGTCGAGAGACGATCGACGAGCCCTTTCTCGCCGTGAACCCGGCGAACGCTCAGCTCATGGCCGCCACGGCGCAGCGGTTCAGCCAGCTCCAGTTGGGGCTGCTGACCTCTTTCCAGGTCGCACGGCCCGGGAATCACAACAGGGGGCCGGACTGTTTTCGAGGGTGGAAGCAGGCAGCTTGAAAAGTCGGTTCTTTGGCAGCACCGAAGCCCCTGGGGTAGCCGAGACAGCTCCGCGGCTGAGCCTCGGAGCGCGAGGGATGAGACACGGAGCCTCAGCGCTTGCGCTCTGATCCTCAGCCACTGAGGCTCAGAGTCTCAACGGCTGAGGCTCCGATCCTCAGCGCCTGCGCTCCGATCCTCGACGGCTGCGCTCCTTGTCTCGGCCGCTGAGCCTCCGATCCTCAGCGCCTGCGCTCGGAGCCTCAGGCGCTGAGACACCGAGTCTCAGCCGTTGCGCTCCATGTCTCGACGGCTGCGCTCCATGTCTCAGCCTCTGATCCTCGCGTTGCCGCCTCCCACCCGTTGGATTCCGTCACCGGACCGAGCTTCTGGAGCGTTCCCTCGTCCGCTGGCGCCGTGCCCCCGCGCCGTGCAGCCCGCGGTTCGAGTTGGGGAGACGCGCCCCGGTTCGGCGGGATGGCGCGGTCGTCCGCTGCCGGCGTGCACCCGCTCGCCGCCGGTCCCGCACGGCTCGTTTTCCCGAAGCCCCAGCCTGGAGCGGCTCGCGAGCACGGCCGGCTAGAAATTCCGCGATCTCTTGCGCGTGCTCCGCCTCCGATCCGCCAGGCCACAGGTCTCGCCGCAGCCGCAGCCAGGACGCGGCGTCCTGCGGAGTGACGGCACGGATCGTGGTCATGATGCGTGCCGCCACTCGGGTCTCAGCTCCGTTCTCAGCTCCGCGCCGGCCTCCGCATCCGGCGCAGGGCCGCGATCCCGAGCGAGGGAGACTCTAGCAGCAGTGGCCCTTCTGTGCTTGCCTCCAGGCGCCTATACGGCTCACCGCTCGGCAGGCCGCGGCGCCTGCTCCCGCACTGCATCGAGCTCCGCTTCGAGGGCGTTGGCGATATCACGGACGCGGCTGGCGAGAGTGGGGCACCGGCGGGCGATGTGCGCTTCCTCGGGTGTCAGCTCCGAGGCCTCGACCTCGCGGCCCAGGTAGGCGAGAAAGCCCTGCAAGTGGCGGAGATCGGCCACCACTGCGCGCGCCTGGTGGCGGAAGCTCCCCTCGGGCTCGAGCGGCCAGTGCGAGGAGTACTCCAGGGCCATGTTGTACAGGTGATCGGCCATCGCGCGCCACGTGGCGTTCGCGTCCGGGTCGGTGATCGAGGCCAGCGTGGTCTCGCGGAAGCCCTCGAAACGCTCGTAGCGGTCCGGATCGATGACCGGCGGCACGGCGGCGCGCCGGCCCTTGACATCAGGCGGCTCAGCCAACGGTTCCCTCTCTTTCTGCTTTGGGTTTGGCGTGCGCGGCATGAGGATCGACTGGAGGCCGGCCCACAGCGCGGGCTCGTCGAGGGGCCGGTCTGCGAGCTCCTGATAACGGAGAGCGAGGAGACGCCGCAGACGGGCGACGGCGTCCCGCGGGCTGGTTCCCTGTGCCTGGAGGTCGAGGTTGGAGAGCCGCGCCGTCACGCCGAGTCTCCGCGAGGAAAAAAGAAGGACCGGCAACGGCGCCACCAGGATGAATTCCCGGCCGGGCAGCCACCGGATCACGGCAGCCTGGGGAAGCGGCTGGACGTCCTTGGCGCTCGCGCGCCAGCGCGCCACGACCTCCCGCACCTGTGCGATGGCCTCGGGGCTCCAGTCGAGAAACCTGGCGCGCTTCGTAAGCGGGAGCTTCGCGCGCCGGTGACGGAGGAGATTCATGAAGCGCGGATAGGAGACGCCGAGGAGGGTTGCGACCTCGCGAGTCGTCCAGCGGACGGGCCGCATGGAGAGCCGGACCAACAGGCGGCGCAGGCCGGCGACGTTCTCCGTGCTCCACGAATAGAGCCCGCCCGCGTCCTTGCCGACTGCCAGGATCTCCGCGAAGCGGTTGACGAGAGCGAGAACCCGGGCAGGAGTGATGCCGGTGAGGGCCGCCACCTGGCGGGTGCCGAGCCCTTCGCGCGGGCCGTCGGAGCGCCGGCGCGGAGGCGCCGCGGCGGCTTCCTGCAGCCGGCGGATCGCTTCCGGCTGCCACATCAGTTGGCCGCGCGTGCCCCGGGGAACGGCGATCCGGTGCCGGTGCCGGAGAGCGCGCACGCGCTCGGCGTCGACGCCGAGCTGCGCCGCGACTTCCGCGGTCGTGGCGCCGGTCTGGCTTTCGACGGCGATCGTCCGCCGCCACTCGGCCAGAGCTTCCTGGAGCACCGGCAACGACTCCGGAGCCCAGCGCCGGGGAGTCCTTCGAGCCGCGAAGGTGATGCGGTCGCCCAGCGATCTCAGGAGCTTGCCCAAGTGGTATGGGGAGATGCTCAGGCGCGCACAGACCTCCGCCGTCGACAGCTTGCCGTCGGGCTCCGGCGGCTCGGCGCGGCGGCGGAGAAGAGCGCGAGCGGTCTCCAGAGCCGGCGCCGTCCACAGCAGGCCGCCCTTGCCTCGTTCGACCTGGAAGAGCGGACGCTGATGGTAGAAGAGGGAATAGAGGGCTTCGCGGCGGATGCCGAGGAGACTCGCGGCCTCGGCCGTCGAAAAGACCATTTCCGGAGCCGCCGGCCCATCACCGGCGGCGCCTTCTCCTGTCTCTGCGATCACCTCCGCCGGCACTTCATCCTCTCTAGAGAGCATCGAGCTTGTGGGTCACGTGTCCTCGAAATGGTGGTCTGCGGCAACTTATAGAGAGAGAAGCGGCATGCCATCAGCCCGTCATGGAATCCGGGTGTGGTGGCTCGCCGTCGGCCAGGAGCCAAATCGGCCGCGTGACCGCGGCGCACTGTCGGCAGCCGGCCAGGAGATGACGCACGATCGCCCGCCTCTCCTCTCGCGATGTCTCGCCGCGCAGGAAGCACCGGAGGAGGTCGGGCTTCGGGTGGTGCCGGCTGTCCACAGCCAAGAAGCTAGGCCCGGTTCAACTGCCCTGTGCGCAGGATCGGCCGATTCTCCTTCTTCGATGCTCTTTTCATGGTTTTTTTCGTGGACCAGAAAGAGAGAGCACGCGGTATGTCACGAAAGGCTCGGCAGAGGCACACTCTTCTTTAGAAGCAGGACAACGGAGATCTCGATGGCGAAGAAGATTCCGTCGCTCTACGGGCTCGCGCTGACAAACCTCATGGAGGCCCGCGGCTGGACCGCGAAGGCTCTCGCCGCCGCCGCCGGCGTGTCCGCGAGCACGATCTCGGCGTACACGACGGGCGACAATTCACTGACCCGGGAGCGCTTGGAAGAGCTGGCCAAGTTGATGGGCCTGGAGGCCGAGGACGTCGAGCAGGCCGTCCTCGCCGCCAGCCTGGTCCTGCCCCAACCGCCGGCGACCTGGTCGCCGGTCGATCCCACACCGCAGGAGCGCCGCGTCATCGACAAAGCCGCTGCCCTGGCCGCGCGCGACACGGCGGACCAGGTGCGGGCCGACCTCCTGCGCGACCTGCGGGCGGAGAAGAGGGAGGCGGCGCTCGCCGAGGGCAGGGCCCTGGCCAGCGTGCTCAAGACCTACTCGGACGCCGACCGCCGCACTCTGGTGGAAGACGCGCCCGACTACCAGCACTGGGGCCTCGCCGTCGCGCTCTGCCTCGACAGCGAACGGGCGGCTGCGGACAAGCCGCGCGAGGCCGTGAAGCTGGCCGAGCTGGCGGTCTTTGTGGCGCGCCATGTGCCCGGAACCGACGCCTGGAGGTCGCGGCTCGAGGGCTGGTGCACCGGGTTCCTCGCCAATGCGCAAAGGGTTGCCTTGAGCCTGCCACGCTCCGAGGAAACGTTCGGGCGGGTCTGGCCGCTGTGGGAAGCTGGCGAGGACGAGGCGGGCTTGCTCTCGGAAGCATACCTACTGGATATGGAGGCGTCCTTGCGGCGAGATCAGCGGCGCTTCCCAGAGGCGCTCAAGCGTCACGAGGAAGCGCTGGAGTTGGCCCAGCCCGAAGAGACCGGGTTCATTCTGCTCAACAAGAGCGCCACCCTCGAAGAAAAGGGAGACATTGAGCTGTCTCTGCAGGCACTTGAGCAGGCTGCACCGTTGATCGACGGCGAGCGCCTGCCGCGGCTCAGGTGGGTCCTGAGGTTCAATCAAACAGCCTGCCTCGTGAGGCTTGGAAGGGCTTCTGAGGCAGAGCTAATCCTTCCCGAGGTGCGAAAGCTTGCAGAGAGGTTACGCAACCGCATCGATCTGCTCAAGACCCTGTGGCTGAGCGCGCTCGTGGCGGCCGGTCTCGGTCGCCAGCAGGAGGCTCGCGAAGCCTTAGAGCAGGTGCGGCGCGACTTTGAGACGCTGGCGCTTCCATACCACTACGCACTAACGAGCCTTGACCTCGCACTCCAGTATGGGGAGGAAGGGTGTTTTTCGAAGGTCATGGCGGTGGCAGAAGAGATTCTCAAGATCTTCGAGGCCCAGGGAGTGCCTCGGGAGGCCATCGCCGCCGTGCTTCTTTTCCGAGACGCGGCAGAGAAGGAGCAGGTCACCACCGAACTGGTGCGCCGCCTCCAGAATTACCTCTCGAACGTGAGGCGCAATCCCGAGCTCCGCTTCGAGCCATGACCTGCCCTTCTCGGAGCGCCAAGAAATCAGCTTCCAGGCAGGCAACCGCCATGAGGGTCTGCGATACAGCCCGCGTCGATGCTGGGCCCAGCCTTGGCCGGCACACCGCTATTTGTCTTGCAGGTGCCGTGCGGGTCGATCCAGCACCCCACGTCACCCGCGGCAGAATGGGCAAGGCTCAATGTGCAGCCGCCGTGAGGGTCGATGTAGCAGCCAGCTTCCAGCCACATGGTCGTGAGAGCGTGCCAAAGACGCATGGCGACCTCGGTGGAGGCCTGGTGGCTTTGTGCCTCGTGGGGCGCAGCCCACGCTGCAGGTGCGATGAGCGTCGCAGCGAGCAGAGCGCAGAAGATGGACAGTGTCAGACGGCTCCGGGACATTGAAACCTCCTCTCGGGGGAGGCCTCTCCAGGCCGGCCGCCGTTGGCCGGGCGGGCGCCTCTCCACCTACATGGTGCCCTGAGCCGGGTGAACTAATCCACCGGATCGTCATCAACGATGAGCCGACACGAGGAGAGAGAGACATGGCCACCAGAGAGAACGACCGGACGGATCTGGGGGAGCTCATCTCGTTTCTTCGCTGGTTTGTTGGTTGGTCCCGGCCCAAGCTCGGCCGGAAAACCGGCCTCGACAAGAGCCAACTCGCCCGCTACGAGGCGGGCGACGAAACGCCGGGGCCGGCGAACCTTTCGAAGATCACGCAGGCGACCGGCGTGCCGCCTTTGGTCCAGGACTTCATCCGCTGGTGCCTACGTCTCATCCGCAAGGCGGTCAAGGCGGGGGAGAGGGCGCGGGTGCCGGCAGGAAAGCCCGAGAGCCTGGACGCCACGCGCGCCGTCGTGTGGAACGCCGTCGACCGTACACTCTCGCTCGCCCGCGCCGAGCTGGCGCTCCTGCAGGCTCCGCAGTCCTGCCAGCCTTGCCCTCCCACCGAGGCGGACCATCGGCGCGTGGACGTCCTGTGGCAGCGGCTGAAGACCGCCTCGGAGGCGAAGCGACGGCTGCTCGTCGAAGGGGCACAGGCGTATAGGGACTGGCTCCTCTGCGTCCGCATCTGCAAGGAGAGTGAGACCACGGCGGCGGACGATCCGAGCGAGGCGCTCCATTTGGCTGAGCTGGCCGTTTTTGTGGCCCAGCGCGTTCCAGGCACCGAGGCTTGGCGATCGCGCCTGCAGGGCTGGTGCACAGGCGCACTCGCCAACGCCCAGAGAGTTGGCAGCACCTTGCCGAGGTCGGAGGCGACGTTCGGTCGCGTTTGGCGCCTCTGGCGCGCTGGGAAGGACGAAGCTGGCCTCCTCTCCGACGCGTACTTGCTCGATCTTGAGGCCTCGCTGCGCCGCGACCAGCGAAGGTTTGCACGTGCGCTCAGACTGCACGAGGACGCGATGAAGCTTGCGCGGCCGGTCGAGCGGGGCTCTATCCTTCTCAACAAGAGTGCCACGCTTGAGGAGAAAGGCGACCTCGAGCTGGCTTTCCGCACCCTTGGGCAGGCCGCTGCTGTGATCGACGGCGAGCGCCAGCCGCGGCTCCGCTGGGTCCTCTGTTTCAACCAGGCCGCGGTGCTCATCCGGCTCGGCCGGGCCGCCGAGGCGGCTCCGATTGTGCGCGAAGTGCGAACTCTTGCCGAGCGGCTGGGCAACAGAATCGACCTGATCAAGACGACATGGTTGGAAGGAAACCTGCTCGCCGGCCTCAGCCGGCGGCAGGAAGCCGTGGAGGCTCTGGAGAAGACCCGCCGCGACCTGGACGCAGAGGAGCTCCCCTACGACTACGCCCTGGCGAGCCTGGATCTGGCGCTGGTCTACCGCGAGGAAGGGCGCTTTCCGGAGATCGCGGCCCTGGCCGCCGAGATCCTGACGATCTTCGAGGCGCAGGGGGTACAGCGTGAGGCGCTCGCCGCCGTCATCCTCTTGCGCGAGGCCGCCGAAAAGGAGCAGGTCACCGCCGATCTCGTGCGCCGTCTGGCCGACTACCTGAAGCGGGCACAGCGGGAGCCGGGGCTGCGGTTCGGAGGGTGAGGCGCCGGGTGAGTTCGTGCGGCTGACTCTCCTGCTCGGTCGGGCCGCTGCGGCTGCTCTCTTGTCGCGACTCCCGGTCTTTTCAGGACAATCTATTCTATTTTGGTGACAGTATCAGGGTAAGCGGGCTCTGGGGAGAGAAATTTTGTCATGAGTATCGGCCCGTGAACGACAGTGGCCGGTTCAAATGTTTCCAACTACGAGGGAGACATGACAACAACGCGTGCACGAACGTGCAAATCCTCGTAACTCGTGACAGTTTACTGGCTCCGCTGCGAGCGGTTCGCGAATTTTGAGCCCTGGAAGGAGATCCTGGTTGTCGCGTCGGCGATATTTGTGACAGAACTCCGCGCCCGGGACTCGGCGAGGCGGTTCGCTGTCACGGAAAGTAGGGAATGTGTTATATAATTCGCGGAATATATAACACAAACCACGGAACACATAACACTTCCCGAGGAGTTGCGACAGATGGAGCGCGGCGCGGCGGCCGGGGAACGGCGGCGCTTCATCGGGCCGCAGGGGCTTGGTGGTAGCGGCGCTGCTATGCTTGCGGCCCTTCGAAAGGAGCCTGCCCGACAGGCTGTTGAGGCCTCGAGCCAAGGAGACTCCATGTTCACCGCCAATCCGATGCAGCCGCCGGCCAACGTCTACATGTACACGCTCCATCCGACACGCCCGGCGATGCTCACGCAAGGATCGACCGACGAGGAAAAGGCGCTGGCCGCGCAGCACTGGGCCTATTCGCAGGAGCTCCTCGCGAAAAAGATCATCATCTTCGCCGGCCGCACTCTGGTGACGACCGAAGACAGCTTTGCGATCTGCGTGATCCAGACCAGCTCGGAGGAGGAGGCGCGGGCGATCATGGACGGCGATCCGGCGGTCAAAGGCGGTGTCTTCCGGGCCCGTCTGTTCCCCTATCAGCCGATGCTCATCGGCGAGTGGCCGGGGTAGCCGCCGCAGTAGCCATGGACGGGAAGCGCCGGCAGGACATCCATCCGGGGCTGGCCGTCGAGATCGTCCTCAAGCAGGATCAAGCGACCGGCAAGACCACCCGTGGCATCGTGCGCGAGATCCTGACCCGCTCGCCCACCCATCCGCATGGCATCAAGGTCCGGCTGACGAGCGGGCAGGTGGGCCGGGTGAAGGCCGTCGTGCCGCGACAGGCGTAGCTTGACGCGGCGGTGCTCAGGAGCGGTTTTCCTCAGGAGCGTTGCCGACAGCGTCGAAGAACGCCTCGGGATGGCGGGCGACGATTTGGAGCAGCACCCGAGCGCTGCCTTCTGACTCCACGATGACCACGCCCGGAGTAGGCGCCAATGACGCACTGTCTGGCAAGCCGAGGTGTGGCCGAGGTGTGGCCGTCCTCGACGGTGCGCGATCCTCCTCGGCCCCCCGAGGCCGAGAAGGCCTCGGGGAGCACGGCAGCAGACGTGATCTAGAAGGAGACCAGGAGTCCCAGTTGAACCTGGCTGAAGTCGAGAGTCGGCGAGGCGGTCAGGGCCCAATCGTAGTTGTAGGTCAACTCGAGAGCGAAGCGGCGATCGAGCGGCACGTTGAGGCCGAGGCCGAGGTTGCCGCCGCCTTCGAAGTCCCCGGGGTGGAAGTGATACAGGCCGAGGCCGCCATTCAAGAACAGGTGGACCGGTGCTCCCGGGTTGACGGTGAACTTCGCGTTGGCCGACAGCGTCGAGACGTCGGTGTCGGGGTTCCCCGCACGGCCGTCGAAACGCGACGAGCCGACGCGGACGTCCCACGCCCACTGCGGCTGCCAGGGGTAAACGAAGTCCAGATGGAAAGTCGACCCCTGTTTGGCGATGTGGTGCAGCGCGCCGTGGGGATCAGCCAGCCCGGCATGAAGACTGAGGAAGGGGGGCGTCCTGGCGGTCAGGGTGCGGCTCACGATCGGCGTGTCCGGATCGTTGCTCGCGATCGTCAGGCCGCAGCTCTTCGCGCCTGGCAGCACGGGAGTGAAGCGGGCGACCAGATTCAGACAGGAGCCGGGACCGACTGCGGCCGGGAAGGGATTGTTGACGAGGGTGAAATCTCCGCACCCGACCGCCGCCGAAGCGACTGACAGGGGGCAGGTGCCGACGTTGCACACGGAGAGCGTCCTCTCGGCCGGCTTCCAGGCCGAGGCGACGCCGAAGTCCGTCGCGCCGGTCACCCGGATGTCCGGCTCGGTGCCGTTGCCGGTGACCTGAACCGTGGTGTTGGGCTTCGCCGGGTCGTTGCTCGGGATCGTCAGCGTCGCCGACTGCGGGCCCGCGGCCGCAGGGTTGAACGCCACCTGGAAGGGGAAGCAGAAGTCGTGGCTGATCGTCACCGGATAGCCGGAGGAGGGCACGGTCACGGAGAATTTCGGGTTGGACGAGGTGATCGCTGCGACGATGAGGTCGGACTTGCCAGTGTTACAGACGTTGAGCGTTCCGGCGTGGCTCGCGCCCGTGCAGGTATCTCCGAGGTCGACACTGCCCGGCACTTGGATTTGGGGGACCAGCGAGGGCGTCGCCGATTGGCAGGGCGTCGGGGTGGAGGCGCAGGCCTCGTTGCCGGCCGGCTGGGCGATCGCCTGATAGAAATAGGTGGTGCCATTGGCGACGCCGCTGTCGATCAGCGTGCCGCCCGCGAAGTCTTCGGCGATCTTGGTGAAACCGGCGTTGCAACCCACCTCGTTGCGGTAGATGTCGAAGACGCCGGTGCCGGTGACCGTCACCGCGACCGAGTTGTCGCCGGGAGCGACCGCCAGGGAAGACACCGGCGGCGGTGTACAGCCGGCGAACGTGACGCTCGCTCCCGGATCGGACGGGCAAGCGATGCCGTGACGGTCGAAGGCCGCGAAGAGCGCGCCGCCGTGCGGAGTGCCGTTCGTGAGATCGCCATCGTCGTCGTCGACCGCCCGCATGGTCTTCCACCACGATCCGATGTTGCAGCCGTCCGAGGTGAAGGTGCCACCGGTCGTGCAGGTAAAGCCGGTCGTCGAGGATGGCCGCGAGAGGTACCACAGGCGGTCGAGGGTGGTCCAGGCGGCGCCGGTGCCCGGGTTGGGGAGATCACGGTTGGCGAAGTCCCAGATCGCTTCCGAGGCGACGTAGGACTCGCAGTGCACCTCCCGCCCGCAGGGACCCCCGCCACCGCCGCAATGGGTCTGGGTGAAGTTGCTCACCGTGGCCGGAGCATTCGAGGCGTGCTTGGCGAAATCGACGTCGCGCACCCCGGTGCAGGCGGTGCAGGCGTCGCCATACCCTCCGCAGTTGCCGCCCAGGAAGCCTGGCCCGATGCAGGAGTTGTGAAGGGCGATCACCGCCGTGACGTCGGCATAGGCTTCGCTGGTGTTCTCCAGCGGCGTGCCGTCGTTCTGATCGAGGCCATGGCCGAACTCGTGCAGCGACACCGCGGAGATCTCTCCGGTGTTGCCGCAGCCGCCGCCCGACTTGAAGAAGTTCAGGCTCGAGCCGTCCCAGTAGGCGTTGCACGTCTGGTTGAGGTTGACGTTCACGGACAGTTTCTGGGTCAGCCAGGTGTTGGCGGGCAGCCAGGCGCGACCGACCTCCTTGATGCGATTGACCTGGTAAAACTGGGTCCGCGACGAGTGGGTGTTCCCGGCGCCGCCGTGGCCAGGAGTGGTGCAGTCGGTGCCGCCCGAGGTGCCGAAGCCGATATTGCCGACCCCGTCGGAGGCCTGCGAGATCCCGCCGCAGGTGTCGAAGATCTGCACGAAGGGACCGTTCAGTGTCGAGTTGGTGAGGGCGGTGAAGTTGTACAGACCCGCCGAATTGGCCGCGCCGCCCGCGGCGTCGGCGAAGGGCATGGCCCGGGTGACCTCGGGGCCGACGGCCGGCGAGGACTGGAAGATTCCGCCGGTGATCTGGGCGGTGGCGTAGGCATTGACGTCCACCAGCTCGAGCAGCTTGCCGGAGCTCGCGTCGACGCGCGCCCGCCAGGTCCCCATCACGCCGCGGCGGCGAAAGGTGAGCTGCCACACCTTGACGATCGTGCGCCCCTGGCCGGGCGCGAAGCCGAGAGCGCCTCTCGAGCTGCCGGCGTTGGCCGGCAGGAGGTGGAGACTTCCGGCATCCAGAAGCGTGTCTTTCGCGGTCAGCCCCCCGATGTATTTCGCCACCACGGCCCTGGCCTTGAAACGGTCGACCGTCGTGGGGGGCACCGTGGCGCCTGGAGACGGCAGCAGCTCGGAGCCGAGCTGGATGAGGTTGCCGTTGTTGACGCGGAACACGACATGCGCGCCCTCGACGACGAGGCCGTCGCGCACGAGGTCGAAATCCACCACCCAGAGATAGTCGGCGGGATGCCCGGACCGGCCCTGGTTCAAGACCAGGTCCTTGCCGGTGAGGCCCAGGGCCGGGCCGAGGAGCTCGAGCTCGCGGCGCGCGATGGCCTCCAAGGTCCCCAGGCTGAGCTCGCGGCCCGCGGCCGGGGTGAGCGAGTTGCCGCGGCCGGGGATCCAGGGGATGCCGCCGCCCTCGGCTGCGGCGATCAGCCCGGTCCGCTGGTCGACCGACGCCCGCCATTCGACTTTGGTACGACCGCGAAAAGCCTCCCAACCGCTCCGCACTGCCGACGGCGCGGCGCTCCGGGAATCCGCGAGGGGCACGATGATCTGTGAGGGCGCGAGCTCCTCGCTCCGGAAGGCGAGCTTCGACAGCGCATCGTTGGATTGCTTCGCGACCTGGGCAGCCGCCGGGCCGCTCGCCGCGATCGCGATGGCCAACAGGCAGACCAGCCGGGACGAAGCAGCGTACCTGGGCATGGTTTCCTCCTTGTCGAGACGGACCGCGCCGAGTTGAGGCCGGCGAGCGGTGTTTACTGAACCAGGCGACAACTCCCGAGGATTTGTTACGCTCGCCTCGGCGCATCCGGCTCAGTCGAGGACTCTTTCAGGTGGAACGAACCGTGAAACCTGTTTTGCCTTCTGCGAGGATCTCGAGGAGCGCCTGGCAGGGTTCTTCCAGAGGACGGTGGTATCCTTGGCCGCGGATAGCCCCCGCTATCCTGAAGAGGGCTCCATGGGTGCCTCGCAGCGAAGGGAGCGATGATGCAGTGGAATGAAATCCGTCGGTCCCACGCTGGTCAGTGGCTGTTGGTCGAAGCCATCGCCGCGCAGTCTCGCGCCGGAAAACGGATCGTCGAGGATCTTGCGGTCGTCGGCGCCTATCCGGATGGAATGGCTGCGATGACTGGATACAAAGATCTGCACCGGCGGGAGCCTGGCCGGGAGCTCTATGTGGTTCATACCGATCGTGAGACCCTCGATATCGGCGAGCTGCACTGGTTTGGGATCCGCGCGGCTTCATGAAGATCCGATCCAATGGCTACCGTGAGCTTCAGCGTACCCGACGACATCAAGGAGGCCTTCCAGGTGACGTTCGCCAACGAGAATCGGAGCGCGATCGTCGCCACGCTCATGAAGCAGGCTGTCGAAGAGAGGAAGCGGGAGAAGCGGCGGGTCGCAGCAATCGATGCTCTCCTGGACCTTCGTGAGCGACAGCGGCCGGCGACGGATGCCGAGATTGCCAAGGCCCGTCAGGCAGGGCGGCCTTGAGGATCGTCGTCCCCAGCGTGATCGTAACGATCAATCGTGGGTGGCGCGCCTATAGAAGAGTCAAGGCCTCGTCAGCGCTACGCTTCGGAACTGAACCATGAAACACTCTTGGCCTTCCGCGCTCATCTCGATGAGTGAGGCTTTACTGATCTCCGGCGATACGCCGTAGACGATTCTGGCCTTCATGGGAATGCCGGAGACAAGAACTGAGCCCACGCCTCCCCCCTTTGAAGCCCCCAGGGAGACCTCGGTGGCCTTGAATTCAGTGCCGTCTTCCCCGATGAGGCGAGAGGTTCTGTAACAGCGACCTCCAAGATATAAATTCCGATCATCTCCTTTATTCGTGACCAGCATATCGCAGGACACGGTGTTACCAGATAGCACGCACCCCTTGAGTTCAAAGAGGAAGCCATCGATCTCTTGGTGTAGTTCGCTGTGGTTGCCCCCCGGCTCTTGCGAGTTTCTCTTTTCCTGGTTGCTTTCAGTCCGGGCAGGGAGAAGCGCTCCCAGGATCTTCCGCAAGTCGTCGTCCTTGACGATCTTCGTCTGCGCCGCGCTGAAGATGTTCCCCGTTTGAGCATCGATCAGGCGGCAGTTGAGCGCCACATAGGTCTGGAGGTCGGTGATTGTGCCGGTGACGATCGCGTCGACGCCGGCGATCTTGCCGAGCCTTTTGGCGGTGTCCGGGTCGATCAGACCGGTCTGGCCGAGCCTGAGCTCGCCCACCAGTTTGTCGAGCATAGACCGTTCAACAATCGCGAGCCCTCCAATTGTGAACAGGTCAGTGACCAGCTCCTCGGAGACGTAGGTGCCCAAAACGGTCGGCTGGCCGTCGAGCTCGCGGAATGGGAGGACGGCGATCTTCCGCTTCTGCTCCTTCGCCACGTTGGTCGCGATCTGCGTCGCGAGATCCTTGATCCCGTCGGCCATGACCTTCTGCGCCGAGGCCGGCCCTCCCTGGGCGACCAGGAGTAGGGTTCCAACTGCGACGGCGATCCCGAACAGATGTCTCATGATCCTTCCTCCGGCGACTGCCTATGGGGACCGGGCGACGCGCAGACGTACGCTGCGAGCCTCCTTGTTGATACCGAGGACATACACAGAATACCGCTTTTCGCCTGCTGTGAAGACAAACCGCGCGCCAGGGCTGAGGACGGCATGCGGTTCGCCATTCACCGAGACGGTCACGAATCGTTCCTGTCCGACCTCGTTGAAGGCGACCGCGAGCGATGCCTGATCCGAGAGGACGGTGGTCTGTTCGCCGTCATGGAGTGTGACCTCGACGGGCGATTCGAGAACCGGCTTCACAATGACGACTGCGGGCGTCCGTTCGTGGACCGGAGCCAGGGTGGACTGGGCAGGCGTGGGCACGGGAGCCGGAGTGGCTTCTGGTGGCTCATGCTTTTTCACGTCGGCGTCGCTGGGCGCTGGGCGCATGCGGTCGTTTTGCGGTTCCTTGGGAGCGAAGACGAAGAGTCTCAGCCCGATCGCGAGGACGAGTCCTAAGACGGTTGCCACTACCCATCGTCTCCAGGCGGGCCGCTGCGCGACGATGTCTTTCTCCGGATAGAGCTCGCCGTTGGGCGTCCGCATGAAGAGGACCGGCGTCGCCCATTCGAAGCTTTCCCGATCTGCGGAGTGCACGGCCTGTCGTCCTTCGGCGACGGCGGCATCGACCGGATCGCTTGCGGCGAGCCGTTGGTAGAAGGCTTGGCTGAAGGCAATGGCGGCCTGGTCGGAGATCGGGATCTGCATGGCGACCACCGCCGGCAGACCGCCGAGCACCAGCGAGCCGGCCACGCCTGCGAAGGGGTCGAAGCCCGCTCCACCAGCAGGCTCGCCGAGCTCCTGGGACGCCGCCGCCGATTCGCATGCGTTGAGCACAACCAGGCGCAGCCTCGGGAAGTCGGCGAGCTTGTTGACCAGATCCGTACCGGACACCGGGTCCGCATTCCCGTCCTCGGTTTCGAAAAAGAGGACCCGTTCCGTCTGTCGCGTCGTCTGTTCCGATACGGAGCCGCCGTGGCCCATGAAGTGGAGCACGTGGCACTCCTGGGCGAGGAGCGTCTGGCGCAGCGCCGCGAGGGTGGGCGACCGCGGGGTCACGAGGTCGAGTCCGGATGCCGATCCGACCGCCTGCCGGAGGTTACGAAGCTCCCGGGCCAGGTTGAGGCGATCGAGGCCGGGATGACGCGGGTTGGCGGCTACGGCGACGATGCGGAGGACAGTGGGGCGGGGAGCCGCGTAGACGGGCCTCGGCACGGCGAGGTAACGGACGACGGGCCGGCGTCGGCTGAGAGCCGGCGACTCCGGCGTGTCGGGTTGACGAAGGAGCTCCCACGGGAAGGCCTGAAAGGCGGCGAGGCTAGGATCACGGGGATCGAGCATCAGCTCGAGGCGTAACCCGGCCGCGGGGTCCGCCTCCAGAAGATCGAGGCTGCGCTCGTAGAGGCGCAAGATCTCGCCTGGAAAGAGAGACGTGAAGAGCCGCTCGCCGATCGCCGCGGGAGATCGAGTTGGCTCGGTAATCGCTTGGGCGGTGAGATTCCGCACGCTCCGCCACAGGGCGGTCTGCAGCGCGCCGGCCTCATCCGGCCGGAAGGGCGGGATGAAGGGGGCGCGCCCTTCGCCTCGCGGCGACCAGGCGTGGACAGTGAAGCTCGCGGCGGGTCCCGCCACGATCTGGAGTCGGAAGCGTTGATATCTCAATGTAGTAGACCCACAATACCAGAAGGTTGACCCAGAACCGTTGGGTCCTTGATTCGCTGCGTCCGCGCACGGTGGTATCCTTGTCCTTGAGAGGCCGCATGGCGATCATCAACTTCAAGCAAGCAAAAGAGCAGCTCTCGGACCTGCTGGACCGCGTCGCGGAGGGCGAGGAGATTGTCATCGCGAAGAGCGGCCGGCCGGTCGCCAAGCTGGTGCGCCTGCCTCGCCAGCCGCGGCAGCCCGGCCGGCTCAAAGGGCGCATTCATATCGCGCCTGACTTTGACGATCCGTTGCCCGAGAGTATCGCCGCCGGGTTCCGCGGAGACCACGATTGAGGCTTCTGCTCGACACGCATGCGTTCCTCTGGTGGCTCAACGATGATCCGAAGCTCCGAGCGAAGGCCAGGGCGGCTATCTCCGACCCTGGGGCCTCGGTCTACGTGAGCGCTGCGACCATCTGGGAGCTCTCGATCAAGGCCGGACTTGGCAAATTGGACCTTGAAGATACCGATCCCGTTGGGGAGATCGCCGCGAACGATTTCCTGGAGCTACGGATTTCGGCACGACACGCACAGGCCGCGGGGGCCCTGCCTCGACATCACGACGATCCGTTCGACAGGATGCTGGTCGCCCAGGCTCAGCTGGAAGACCTGGTGATCGTGACCCACGACTCGAAGATCGATGATTACGGAGTCGCGACGCTCGCGACTTGACCTGGCGCCTGCCTCACTCCGCGGCCGGCCGCGTCGGCTATGATTGGGGGGTCGAGGTAAACACCCGCGGTCCCAAACCGTAGAGAAGGGGAGGCCCCCGGAGCCGGAGTCAGCGGGGGAGGGAGACTTTTTGTGAAACGCAAGGTTCTCTGGATTCTCGCCGTCCTCGTGCTGGTGGCGGCGCTCGGCGGCTTCGCCTGGTCGCGGCGGGGTCCGGCGCCGGTCGAGGTGCAGGTGGCGGACGTCGGGCGCGAGGATCTGCAGGCCAAGGTCAGCGCCAACGGCAACATCCAGGCGCAGAAGAAAGTCGACATCTCGGCGACGATCGCCGGCCAGATCACCCATCTCGCGGTGGAGGAGGGGGACCGGGTCAAGAAAGGGCAGTTCCTGCTCCAGATCGACGCGGTCAATCCGCGCGCCGCGGCGCGCAGCAACGAGTATTCGATGCAGGCCCTGCGCCAGGACCTGGAGTCGGCCCGCGCCACGCTCGCCCAGGCGCACGTCGACCTCCAGCGCACGGAGCAGAACTACAAGTCGGGGATCGTCCCCAAGTCGGATCTCGACCGCGCGCGGACGGTGGTCAGCACAGCCGAGTCGGCGGTGCAGGCGGCGCAGCGCCGCGTCGAGCAGGCGGGCGCAACTCTCGAAGGGGCGCGCGACATCCTGGCGAAGACGACGATCCGCGCGCCGATGGACGGCGTCATCACCGCCCGCCGGGTCGAGGAGGGTGAGGTGGCGGTGATCGGGATCCAGAACAGCCCGGGGACGGTCCTGCTCACCATCTCCGACATGTCGGTGGTGGAGGCGGAGATGGAGGTGGACGAGACGTCGATCCCCACCGTCCACCTCGGCCAGGAGGTGCGGGTCCGCCTCGACTCCTACCCCAACCAGACGTTCCGCGGCGTGGTCACCGAGGTCGGCAGCAGCCCGCTCACCGCGGCGGCGAACCAGGCGATCAAGTTCAAGGTCAAGGTCCGCCTCACCGATCCGCCGGCCGGCATCAAACCGGGCCTCTCCGCCCGCGCCGACATCCTGACCGGCTTCCGTGCGAAAGCGCTGGCGGTGCCGCTCCAGGCGCTGGTGGTGCGTGACATCGAGCGCAAGCCGGGGCAGCCGGCGCCGCCCCCCGACGCGCCGCGCGATCAGGAGGGCGTCTATCTGATGGAGTCGGGAAAGGCCCGCTTCCAGCCGCTCAAGACCGGCCTCGTCGGCGATCTCGCCATCGAGGTCCTCGATGGGCTCAAGGGGGGCGAGAAGGTGATCACCGGTCCGTTCAAGGCGCTGCGAACGCTCAATCCGGGGGACAAGGTCCAGCTCGAGAAGCCGAAGAAGGGAGAGGGGCGGAGCACCCCCGGCTGATGGACCTGGCGGAGCTCTTTCGCGAAGCGCTGCAGGCGATCCGGACGCACGCCCTGCGCAGCTTCCTCACCTTGCTCGGGATCGTCATCGGCGTCACCACCCTGGTCGGCGTCATCTCGGTCATCTCGGGATTGAACGGCTTCGTGCGCAACAAGCTCTTCCTGCTGGCCCCGGACGTCTTCGTGGTCACCAAGTTCGGCATCATCCGCAGCCGCGAGGAGTTCTTGAACGCCTTGAAGCGCCCGGACGTCGAGTGGGACGACCTCCTGCGCCTCAAGACCCTGCTGCGCAAGGCCGAGCATGTGGGCGCCTCGGTGAATTCCACCGCGCTCGTGAAGCACGGCGACAAGCGGCTCCCCGACGTCAAGGTCATCGCCGCCACCGCCAACTACGCCGAGCTGATGAATCTCGATCTGGCAGGGGGGCGGTTCTTCCTCGACAGTGAAGCGCGGACCGCGCAGGCGGTGGCCGTGATCGGCTCCGACGTCAAAGCCGAGCTCTTTCCGCAGCTCGATCCGATCGGCCGCACGGTGCTCATCAACAGCGTCCCGCTCCGAGTGATCGGTCTCCTCACCGAGCAGGGGCAGACGCTCGGCGAGAGCCGCGACAATGTGGTGCTGATGCCCCTCGAAACGTATCGCAATGCGTTCGGCAGCCGCGACAGCCTCGGCATCCTGGTCCAGGCCAAGGGCGGAGTCGCGGGCGTCGAGGACGCCGTCGACGAGGCGCGCAGCGTGATGCGGGCGCTCCGCCACACCGACTTCCGCGCACCCGACTCGTTCGGCATCGTCACCGCCGAGAACTTGCAGGAGCTGTGGCGCCAGATCTCGGCGGCGGCGTTCCTGCTCACCATCCTCATCGCCTCGGTGTCGCTCGGCGTCGGCGGGATCGTGATCATGAACATCATGCTGGTCGCGGTGGCGGAGAGAACAGCGGAGATCGGCCTGCGCCGGGCGGTGGGAGCGCGCCAGCGCGACGTGCGCCGCCAGTTCCTGCTCGAAGCGGCGCTCTTGTCGCTGGCCGGCGGCGTGATCGGCGTCCTCGGCGGCGGCCTGGTCGCCCTGCTGGTCGATCGCGTGGCCCACTTCCCGGCCACCTTGACGCCGGCCACCGCGGCCCTCGGGCTCGCGCTCTCCGTGGTGGTCGGGCTGGCCGCCGGCTACTGGCCGGCGGTCCACGCCTCCAGCCTCCTGCCGGTGGACGCTTTGCGGGCCGAGTAAGATGCGAGGAATGATGCACGCACCGGTCCGCCTCCGCCTGTCCTGGACCGAAAACGTCCGCTTCGCCCTGGGAGCGATGCGGGCACAGAAGCTGCGCACCTTCCTCACCCTCCTGGGCGTCGTGGCCGGCGTGTCGACCGTGATCATGATGGTCTCCTTCGTGGCCGGCTTCGACCGTTCAGTGGCCACGGCCTTCTCGAATTTCGGCACCCACCTGGTGCAGTTCCAGAAGTTCGAGCCGCGCTTCGGCGACCATGGGCAACGGCCGGAGGAGCAGCGCAACCGCCGGGACCTGACGCTGGCGGATGCGGCGGCGCTCAAGCGTCTGGGGACGCTGGCCGCAGCCGTCTCTCCGGAGCGCTATCTCTCCGCGGCAATCGACGTGCGCACCGCCCGCGCCGCGGCCAACAACCCGCGGACAGCCGGCGTCACGCCGGACTACGCCCTGGCCAACAACGGCTTCGTCGACGACGGCCGCTTCATCACCGATTCCGACGTGCTCCATAGCTCCCGCGTCGCGGTCCTGGGCTCCGACGTCGTCGACGCGCTGTTCCCGCACCAGGACCCGATCGGCCGCCGGATCACGGTCGATGGGCGCGCCTTCGACGTCGTCGGCGTGCTGGCCAAGAAGGGCTCCTTCCTCGGCGGCAGCAACGACAACCTGCTCCTCATCCCGCTCTCCACGTTCGACGACCAGTACCCCCAGATCCGCGACGGCGGCGGCGACACCCTGCACATCGCCACGGTTCCCAAGCGGGCGGACGACTTCGAGGCCCTGATCGAGCAGGAGACGGCGATCCTGCGCGCCCACCGCAAGCTGCGGCCCAACGAGCCCAACGACTTCGCGCTGTTCACCAGCGTCGGCATGCTGCGCAACTTCCAACAGATCACCGGCGGCATCGCGGCGGTGATGATCCTCATCGCCGGCATCGCACTCCTGGTGGGCGGCGTCGGCGTCATGAACATCATGCTCGTCAACGTCACCCAGCGGACCCGGGAGATCGGCCTGCGCAAGGCCGTGGGCGGGACGCGGCGGGACATCGCCGTGCAATTCCTCGCCGAGTCGGTGACGCTCACCGGCGTCGGCGGCGCGATCGGCATCGTGATCGGTCTTTCGGCCGCTTTGTTCGCCCGTCTCGTCTTCGATTTCCGCGCGGCGGCTCCGCTGTGGTCGGTCCTCCTGGGCTTCGGCGTCTCCACCGCGGTGGGCCTCGCCGCCGGCCTGTGGCCCGCCATCAAGGCGGCCGCCAAGGACCCGATCGAGGCGTTGCGCTACGAATAGGCTCTCCACCCTCGGCGCGCTGGCAGGCGGGATCGCGCTGCTCGCCGCCGCCGCCCACGCCGCCGTCTGCCCGGCGCCGGCCGCGCTGCCCGAGGCGCCGGTCGCGCTCTCGCCCGCCAATCCCCGGTATCTCTTCTATCAAGGGAGCGCCCTTCCCCTCGTCGGCCTGTCGCACGAAACCATCTGTCACATTGCCCAGCCGCAGCGCCAGGACCGCTATTGCACGTTGGAGAGCTACAAAGGCGTCCTCGCGACGCTGCAACAGGACGGCAACGACGTGATCCGTCTGTGGGCGATCTTCAACCACAGCCCGGGCGCCGGGGCGTACGGCGCGCCCTTCGCGAACGAGCAGCCGTTCGTCCGCACCGGAGGCAAATGGGATCTCGGCCGGATCGACGAGACCTATCTGGCCAACCTCGAGAGCGTCGTCTGCGAGGCCTACAGCCGGGGCATCGCCGTCGAGGTCACGCTGTTCGATCCCTGGAGCCCGGCGTGGGCGACGAGCCCGTTCAATCCCGCGAACACGATCGATCCGGAGAAGCAGGGCTTCACGGAGCGCCGGTTCTTTGCGCGCTTCGAGGATGCGAAGACCCGAGCGGATGTCGCGCCGCAGAATACCTTCTCGCGTGGAGC
>Ga0075426_10000719_pt1 | contig 23006 bp, 17 predicted proteins | sample SoiMethybrSBSTD5_FD_75304 | JGI IMG/M metagenome (GOLD analysis project Ga0075426, IMG submission 75304) | Bulk soil microbial communities from a Populus tree surrounding site in Tennessee, USA - Soil MetaG P. TD hybrid SBSTD5 | ecosystem: Environmental > Terrestrial > Soil > Tree plantation...
TCGGTCGAGAGCGTTTGTTGCGTCATTTTTCGCGCCGGGTCTGGGTTATGGACATTGAATTGCTACTGTCCACGAGCACTCTATCATCGCGGTTAAAGAAGGTCAACGAAACTCCGGTAACTTGACCATGTTCGGCATCAAAAATGCTAGGCGGACTGGCCGGTGTTCCCGTGAGGACGAATTTCTCCTCATCGGCGGTATATACCAGACGATTGCCGACGGCTCGCCTTCCCGGCTGCTGCAGCAGAATATTTCCTGTCGCATCAATCGTTTGCACCTGACTGGGTGCTTTTCCTGCCTGACCTTTCGGAGTTGGCTGTTGTTGGCTCTGGGCGCGCAATGTGACGACAGCTCGGCCAGCTCGCAGAGTCGAATCTGCACTTTTAAGAACGATCGCGCCGTCGAAAATCGCCTCCCGCTGGGCGTCGTCGTAATGAAGGTGGTCCGCCAGGACATCTACAGGAACCTGCTTCCCGCTTTGGTCTGCCTGTACAAAAACTGTGGAAACCCGCGCATTCCCTTGCGCCTCAGCGTCCAGAGTTCGTTCCTTACGATTGAAATCGATCAACGGCGCCTGAACGATGTTCCCGCCCTGCCACAGGCGAGCGCCTCCACTAAAGCGGGCTGCACCCGTCGAGCTCTTCGCTACCATCTGCTCGGCGGTGACGTGGACTGGCACCGAAGATGTAAGCATCGCTCCAGAAGCAGGTTGTTTCTGCTGGGTGTTCCGCCCCGTCTTCTGCTCCGCGTAGGTGGTCTTTACATTGCCGTTGGCCCTGGTTTCTCCGGTTGCACGGCTTAGAGTGAGCGAGTTGCTGGTGAGCGTTGAGCCGCTGGATGCCTCTTTGTAACGGACGTTGCCGCTCAGGGCCATTGTGTCCGTCGGCTGGTTGTAGGTAGCGCGATCGGCGGTGGCGCTGCGTTGATCTTCCTGAATCTGGACATTCCCGCTTTGGACCACCCGCTCGAGTGTTTGCGTCTTCCCGGAAGCGAACGTCGCGACCATGTCGCGGCTCTGGCTAATCCGATCCGGTTTGCCGGGCGAGAAAGAAACGATCTTTACAGGATCGGCTCCTGTGAGGCTTGAAATGCGATTATCTCCTGCAAACTTCGCTTCAAAGTGACTCGAGGTAATTGTTGTCTTTGCGGTTGTGGGATGCGCGTTTGTTTGTGAGCTAGTCTCGGGATTCGTGAGCACGAGTTCCGCTGTGCCGACGCTGGTCGCCGTCGTAAGACGCGAACCTCGGACCAGCTCAAGATCGAGACCGTCACCGTGAAATTCAGTTCCACGGCCTTCTGAACCGACTGGTTTGACGGGATCTTTAGCTGCCGTCCCAGCGGCGGCTGCATTCCCACTTTGGGCACTTTGAGCGAGATCGACGTGATTGCGAAGGTGCGCCGATTTGATTTGATTGTCAGGCCCGAAGCTGAGTAAAACTTCGCCCGCATTGCCGTGCGAGGCCCTCGCTCCTTGCGTCACCCAATTCACTGCGCCAGTGAGACGTCCACTGGTCGCCTGATTGTTGGGCCCGAAGGTGAAGGTTGCGCGGGCCGAGTGGAGCTGCGCGCTGCGCTCGCCTTTGACGAGCGCGTCGACTCCCCCGCTCGCGTCGGCTCGGGAAACGGTGTTGTCCTCGCGAAGATGCAAAAGGACGTGCTGAGCTTCAAGGCGTCGAATGCCGGATTCAGCGCGGAGATCCGTCAGCGTGAGTTGTTGCGTCTCCTGCTCGTAATAAGCGCTCGATGCGCGTAGATCAGTCCGCGTTGGGCCGCTCGTGAGCAGATGCACATCGGAATACAACTTGAATGTGCCCTTCTTCGAATCGTAAGTGGCGCCTACGGCTGAACCGGTTCCTTGCGGCAACTGAAAGGTGATCAGTTCGGCTGTGTGCGCAATACCAGTTTTTTGATTGAAAACCAGACCTGAAGTGTCGAGATGCAAAGGACTGCCAGTCTTATTAACGGATGCTTCCGGCTTCGAAGTGCCCGGCTCCACGGCCTGCAGTTGAATTCCAACTTTTCCTTTGGCAGTAACATCGCCGGTTTGCGCGTCGTACTCGAAATCGTCGCCGGTGATCTCGTCCAGCCGATCAGAATTTCTCCCGTAAGAGACAATCTTCACGTTGTGAAGCTCGGCCTTGCCGCCTTGTCTATAACGGACCGCGTTCGAAGCAGAGATCGAGAAGATGGTGTGGCCGGCAGCCGATTGGGAATAGGTAAACCCCTGCGTATTCTGCTGGATATTCGCGCCGAGCTTCGCGGGAAGATCGCGTACAGCCCTCTGCACCCGATAACGGGCGTACAGGTAAAAGCCCGCGACCACGCCAATCATCAGCAGCGCAGAAATTCCGAACCACAGGCGTAACCGCGAGAAAGAAGAGGGCACGAAATCAGGTTACAGGGGCAGAGTGAAACCGAACAACTTAGTGCATCCAATGCTATGGTGAGATGGCGGCAGCAGTCGCCTCGCGGCTCTGCATAGTTCCTCCCTGCTTTCTGAAGTCGCAAACGCGTAGCTCAATTCCGCCGAACTCAGGATGCGTGTTCTCGTCCAGCGTGAAGGCAAGATCGATGCTGTCGTTCGCGAGAATCCCTTCATCCGCGATTCGCTCAGCCATACGCCAGGCCATGGCGTCAAAGCGCATGGCTTTGCCGTTCGTCTGACAAACGCGCATCTTAGCGTGCTTCTCCTTGAGCACCTTGGGAGGCAATAGAATCCGAAGATGACGCGCTACGAAGATCGGCTCGCGATTGCCGACGCCGAATGGCTCCATTCGCTGGACAGTCTGAATGAGTTCGGAATTAATTTCGGATAGTTCGATTTCGGCTTCAGCCTCGAGTACCGGAATCAGATCCTCGGGCGTCAACCGCTGGCGGGCGTAGAGATCAAGACGTGTGCGAAGTTCGTCGATGCGCTCGGAAGGTAATGAGAAGCCGACTGCGTGCGCGTGTCCGCCGAAGCGCGTGAACAGTTCGTGGCAGCTTTCGAGGGCGCCGAGCAGATGAAAAGCGGGAATGGAACGTCCTGAGCCGTGCGCTTCGCCGTTGTCGCGGCTGATGACTAACGCCGGACGATAGGTGCGCTCGACCACTCTTGTTGCCGCGATGCCAATGACACCGCGATGCCATCCCTCGCCGTCAAGAACGATGCAGCGGGCATCGGCAAATTGCGGTTCGGTGAGACGAGCTTCGAGGCTCTGCACAATCTGCTGCTCGCTCGCCTGGCGATCGGAGTTAAGCTGATTCAATCGGGCTGCGAGCTCACGCGCTTTCTCTTCTTCCCGCGCTTCAAACAGCTCAATGACGGTTTGAGCGACATCCATGCGACCAGCGGCGTTCATGCGCGGCGCGATCCGAAACGCTACATCTGAGGCTGAGAGCTGGCGCTGCTTATCTGCAAGCTGCGCGACTGTCATCAGCGCGCGTAGGCCCACATTGCGCGGATCGCGCAATCCGGCAAGTCCCAATTTGGCGATCACGCGATTTTCGCCGACCAGCGGGACCGCGTCCGCGATTGTTGCAATCGCCGCGATCTTCAGGAACGACGGGAGCAGTCGGCGGCGAGCATCGGCTTCATCACGAGCTTCGAGCAGCGCCTGTGCAATCTTGAATGCGATACCTGCGCCGCACAGTGACTTGCACGGATAGCTGCAATCCGGCTGATTGGGATTGAGCACGGCAAGGGCGTGCGGAAGCTGACCGTCTTCAGGAAGGTGATGATCCGTGACGATCAGATCCAATCCGACCCGGCGAGCGGCCTCTGCGGCCGCGAAGGCGCGAATGCCTGTATCGACGCTGATCACCAGGCGCACGCCGTTCTCGGCTGCACGCTCGATGACGTCGTCTTTCATTCCATAGCCGTCTCGAATGCGATGCGGCACGTGAAACTCGGCCGTTCCTCCGACAATCTCGATCGCCTTCTTGAGGATCACGATAGCGGTGGTGCCATCCACGTCGTAGTCGCCGTAAATGAGAATGCGCTCGCGGTTGGTGACCGCCTGCTGAATGCACGCGACCGCTTCGCGCATGCCTTTCATCAGATACGGCGGGTGCAGATGATCGATTTTAGGGTCAAGAAACTCGCGGGCGGCGTCGGCGTTTCCCACACCGCGTCCGACGAGCAGCCGGGCGACCAGCGGAGAGACATGAGCTTCGGCGGCGATTCGGGCCGCGAGCTGTTCGTCAACGGATTTAATAATCCAGCGCAGAAGAAAGGCTCCTAAGCGGCTAAGCTCCTGAGCTTCTGAGCCAAACAAATGGCCGAATCGTGTCGAGCTTAGCCGATTAGGAGCTTAGCAGCTTAGGCGCTTCCTTCAACCTTCTTTTCCGGACGCCGTAGCGCCACCGCATGGTGACAAGGCCTGCGACAGCTAGTAAGCACAGCTCAATGAACACTTTCTCTCCGTCGAAAATATCAACCGGAGCTTTTTCGAGGTTGGGATTGGTGAAGATGCTGTGCCAGAAGATCGCGACCGCCGCTGCATAGATCACGAAGTGGAAAGACTTCCACAAATGACGGCCAAGACTCAACCGAAAGTAGGACGTAATTACAACCACAATGACGCAGTACAGGGCGATAGCGCCGATGGTGTTCTCCAGCGGCTGAACCGGCGAATGCACGGGGTAGAGAATGTCGCTGACTCGAAATCTCTCTCTCGCTGATGCGAGCAGCACCACCGGATGCAGAACGCAGGCGCCCAGCAGCCCGTAACCAGTCCAGTTGTGGATAGCAAAAATGTTGAAGCGATGATGCGGCCAGTATCGCCATGGGCTATATCGCATTGCAATCAGCGAGCCTATCAGTAGGTTGATTGTGGCCAGTCCAACCGCCACGAGACCGATATCGGCTGAGAGATCAATTGCGGTCATCGGGAGAGGGCGAACATCCATTCGGTTACGCTCAGGGCAGGCTCCGGTTCACGATGGTCAAAATGGGAGGTCACGGAGAAAATACTCACACGATTGCTTAGACTAATTTCTTGAGACAAGGTTCCAGTTCTGCCAACGAATTTATTCGCGGGAGATCGGTTTTGGAGTAAACGCCGGCGATATCCATCAGCATCGGCTTCATGCCTGCTTGTTGAGCTCCTAGATAATCGACTGCATAAATATCGCCAAGATACAGCGCTCGATCTGCCTGAACGCTCATCGCACTGAGCGCCGCCTGAAATATTTGTGGCGCGGGCTTCTCATGTCCGACGTTTCCCGAGTCAGTAACATGCTCGAAATACGGACCGAATCCCAAACTGGCGAGTCGCTCGCCCATGTGTCCGTCGGAATTAGAAATCACCGCGAGACGAAATTTGCGCTTAAGCGACGCTAACACTTCGAACGTACCCGGCCGCATGCGGCTCCAGTTCGCGGATGTGCGTATGAGTCTCACAAGCTGGGCGTGAAGCTCACCATCGTTAACCCCAATCTCGCTAAGTAAGCGCGAGTAGTACGTATCCCAGTAGCTTTGATCGACTTTCGTCGTCTGCGAAACGACCTGATCCATTCCTTTGCGAGCCGCGCGCTCAGCGACAAGTAGTTGGGCTTCTGTCGGACGCACACCGTGATTCCAAAGTGGAACCAGAGTCTTTTCGTGGTCGGGAAACAGGAGCGTACCGCCGACGTCGAAGAATATAACTTCGATGGCCATGGCGTGCGCTTATTGCGCCAGGCGCTCCTCTCGGCGCCGTGTCAGGTAGAAGTACACGGCCGGGGTGACGAGCAGGGAGAGCACCATTGAGATCAGGATGCCGCCGATCACCGCTATGGCGAGTGGCTGCAGCATCTCGGAGCCAGAACCAAGCGCGAAGGCTAGCGGCAACATGCCGGCTACAGCAGCGATAGCGGTCATCGCGATGGGACGCAGGCGGCGCCGTCCGGCGCGCATCATTGCATCCTCCGCATCGAAACCGGCGCGGCGGAATTCATGCTCGGCATCGAGCAGCAGAATGCCGTTCTTCGCAACAATGCCGATCACCATGATCAACCCCATAAACGCGGAGACACTAAACGTTGTTCCCGTTATGAGAAGCGCGAAGAATACGCCGGCGGTCGAGAGCAGCGCTGAAGAAAGAATTGCCGTCGGTGCGGAGAAGCTGCGGAACTCGAACAGCAGCACTGCAAACACAAATGCGAAAGCCATCACGAATACGAAGATGAAGTCGCGAAACGTTTGCTGCTGCTCGGCGTACAAGCCGCCATATTCGATCCGTACTGAGGAAGGCAAATTCAGTTTGGCAATTGCGCTTTTGACTTTCGCAATGCCCGTTCCCAAATCGAGACCTTCGAGACGAGCAGTAACTTCGAGGTCGCGTTGAAGGTTCTCTCGGCGAATCTCCGTCTGTCCCGGGAGTTGTGTCACGGTGGCCAGTGAGCCCAGCGTCGCAGTGCGTCCAGCTGAGCTTACTAACAGAGTATTGTTCATCGCTTCGATGCTGGCGCGGCTCGCATCGGGAAAACGTACGCGCACCGTATAAGCGCGGTCGTTCACGACGACGGGAGTTGTTGCCGGTTCACCTTCAAGGATTGCGGATGCATCGATGGCGACTTCGTCTGGAGTAAATCCGGCCCGCGCTGTGGTCGCGGGATCGATTTGATAATTCACCGCCGGTCCACTGGTCGTATTCTCAACTCCGTTTTGGATATCGACCACGCCATTGATCTTTGAAATCGCATCGGCGACTTGGGGACCGATTTTGCCCAGGAGCGCTGCATCTTCAGAGAAGAACTTGATCACCACAGGTTCTGGCGCGCTGGTCAGGTCGCCGATCATATCCTGCAGCAATTCGGGAAATTCCGTATCGAGCTCCGGCTCCTGCTGTTTGAGCTTCGCGCGCACGTCCGCAATGACCTCATCAGTTGAGCGCTCGTGGCTTGCTTTCAACTTCACGGAGATATCGCCGGTGTTGGCCTCGGTAACTGAAGCGAGACCGAGTTGCAATCCTGTGCGGCGCGAAGTGCTCTCGACCTCTGGCTCTTTGCGAATGATCTGCTCAACATGGTTGATCACTCGATTCGTCTCGGAAAGCGAGCTGCCGGGAGGCATGATGTAGTCAACAATGAACCCGCCTTCATCCATGGAAGGCAACAGGTCAGAGCCGAGTCCGCGATAACAGAAGTAGGCGACTACAATCAGAACTACACTGCCGCCCGCCAGAAGCAGTGGACGTTCCAGAGCCCGCCGCAGCCAGCGCTCGTAGAAGTTCACAACCGCACGGAACTTCTTTCCGTATGAAGACTCTTCGGCTTCAATCATGCGCTCGAGGCGTTCGCGTTCGCTCCAGTTTTCTGATCCTTGCTCGATGACCTCGTGCTCGGCTTTGCGCCGCACGAAGTATTGGCTGAGATTCGGCGTCCAGGTCAGCGCCAGCGCTAGTGAGGTGAAGAGCGCGACTGCCATGGTGATCGCCAGGGCACGAAAGAAGGTTCCGTATACGCCGTGGATCGCAACCAATGGCAGGAAGACGACGATCGGCGTAATGGTCGATCCGATCAGCGGCGCGGTGACTTCTTTCAGCGCGCTATAGATTGCCTGAAGACGACCTTGGCCGAGATCGCGATGGAGAACGATGTTCTCGATCACCACGATGGCATCGTCGATGACAAGCCCGACGGCAGCGGCAAGGCCACCGAGCGTCATCAGATTGAAGCTCTCGCCCAGCGCCTTGAGCACAATGAAGGTGATCACGATGGTGATGGGTATCACCATGCCGGCAACCGCCGAGCTTCCCCAATCACGCAGGAAAGCAACGATCACAATGGCTGCGAGAACCAGGCCTATGAAGATGGCGTCGCGCACACTTTTGATGGCGTCGCGCACCAAACCTGACTGATCGTAATAAGGCAGCAGCTTGATGCCGGGCGGCAGCGATTTACGCAGTTCGTCAATCTTCGCATTTACTTCATCGGCAACTTGAACGGTGTTGCTGTCCGGCTGACGGTTGATCGAAAGCAGCACTGCCGGCTTTCCGTTGGCGGTCACAACCGTGTACTTGGGCATTACACCCTTCGTGACCGTCGCCACATCGGTAATGTGGACGGGAACACCGGCATTGTTGGTCTTGATCACGATCTGCCCGAGTTGTTCTGGGTTACGCACCTGTCCGTTTACCAAGCCCAGAACGAGCTGATGATTTTCCTGAATGAGACCGGGAGAATCGACCAGATTGGTCTTGGTTACGGCATTCAAGATGTCCTGAACCGTGACCGAAGCGCTCAGCAGCTTGGACGGATCGGGGGTGATGAGATATTCGGGCTCGTCGCCTCCCTGCACGAGCACCGTAGCCACACCGTTCAGACGATTGATTTGCGGCTTCAGCGTGTATGTTGCCAGTTCCCAAAGCTGTGTCTGCGGAACACTGTCCGAGGTCAAACTAAATCCCATTATGGGAAAGCTGGCGAAAGTCAGCCGATGCGTGTCGATCTTGGCAGTATTTGGAAGTGACGTCTGCACCTGTGCAACGGCCGCGTTCACAAGCTGCAGAGTCGTTACCATATCCACGTTCCAGTTGAAGAACAGATCAACTTCCGCCGAACCGCGGCTGGTAATGGAATTCACGCGCAGCAATCCGGGAACGCTGTTGACCGCGTCTTCCACCGGACGCGTAATGGTGACCATCATCTGATCGATCGGCATCACGCCGTTGTCGATGCCGATGATGATGCGGGGAAAGTTCACTTCAGGAAAAACAGCGACAGGAATAGTGAACGCAAGATACGCACCCATGATCGCCAGCGCGATGATTAAGAAGATGAGAGGCTTAGAGAGACGCGAGAACCAATAGTTCGCGGGCGGAGCCGGGATCGGATGCGCCTCATCGATGGGCGTGACCTTGGTGGCCATTGGCTATGGCTCGCTCCCGCCTTCTTTGTCTTTATTTTTGTCCTCGTCGCTCTCGCCAGCGGGCGGTGTAGGCGCTTCAACTTTGACCTTAGTATTGTCTGGCAGGCCATACGGGCCAACGGCCACAATCTGCTCTCCGGCTTTAAGACCACTGACTACCTGAATGGAATCCTGATTCTGAATTCCCGTTTCGACCTCGCGTTTGTGCGCCATGCCGTCGCTGCCGATCACCATGACCGACTTCTTGCCATCTTCGTCAGTGACCACCGCCTGCGTGGGCACAATCAGCGCATTGGGGACAGTTTTGGCGGTCATCGTCAGCGTGGTTGACGCACCGGCTTTCAGGACGCGTTTTGGATTCGGCGCCTGAACCCAGACCTCCACGGTCGTGCTGCCGGGGTCAAGCGCCGGACTCACCATTGTGACCTTTCCCTTAATGGGCTCGTCAGAACCAAGCGCGGAGAGGGTTGCGATGTCGCCCTTCTTAAGCAGCGCAGCCTGATTCTGGGGGATATGCGCCTTCGCAACCATCTGTGAGAGGTCCATTACGGTCACGAGAGGAGCACCGGCCTGCGGCATCATGCCGGGATACCAGGGACCATCGGTCACGACACCGTCAATCGGGCTGCGGATTTCAGAATAGCCAAGCTGCGCAACCGCGCTTTGGTATTTCCCTTGTGCTGAGACGAGCTGAGCTTTCGCCGACTTGAGCTCCTGTTCGTGTCCAACTGACTGCAATCCGGCAAGATGCTTCTGAGCCTGCTCATTCTGAGCCTTCGCTTGGACTAGAGCGACAGCAGCCGTATCGAGGTCCTTGCGCGGAAGGGCTCCCTGATCGAACAAGCTCTTGCGGCTGTCATAGAGCTTCTGCTGCGCATCGAGATTTTCTTTCGCAGCTTGCGCATCCCCCTGGGCTTTCTGCAGCTCTTCGGGAACAGAATTGTTGGTGGCGATTACTTCGGCGGCCTGTGCCTGCTCGAGGTCGCCGCGGTTCTGCTCGGCAGCAGCAGCGAGATCTTTGTTCTCCAGCGTCAGCAGCAACTGACCTTTGTGGACCTTCGCCCCACGTACGACATACGGTTTTTGCACCGGCGATGCAATTTTGGGGACGATCGTCGCCTGACTGATGGGAAACAGAACGGCGTCGGTGGTGATGGTCTGCGAAATGCTTCCTTGCTTCACCGCAGCCGCCTGGACAGTCACAATGGGCTGCGGCTCGGCTTGTTCTTTGGAGCAGCCAGTCAGGCAGCCAGCGGCAATCGCCAGCGCTCCACAACTAATCGTCTTGCGAATGGCCATGCAGTTAAAAGACGCCGGTAAGCGTCTGCAGATTAGCGATTGCCAGCCGGTACCGGGCTTCCCCGTCATCATAATTGTTGCGCGCCGTTACGAGCGAATTCTGCGCATCCACCACTTCCAGCGCGGTCGCCTCGCCGGCCTGATAGCGCAGATTCGTCAGCCGCACGCTTTCCGCAGCCAAATCGGCTGATTGTTGCAGAACTTCCAGCTCGATCTTCGCGGCTTCGGCTTCGGCATAGAGCGACTTCAAATCGGCCAACAGCTTCCGTTGCGCCGCCGAGAGCTGGATCTGAGCGAGCTCGCGCTGCAGCTCCGTCTGCTTTACCTTGCTGCGCGTCGTTCCCCAGTTCCAGATTGGAATATTCAAGGATGCACCTGCCGAGTATCCGAGATTGCGGATCGGGCCGTCTGGAGTGGGAGTATTCACCGCGAAGTGAGTAGCGTCAATGCCGTAAAAGTAATCGAGTGTTAACGTCGGCAAGTAGGCCGCGCGCGAGGAGAGCACCGCGTAATTAGCTGCGCGAACCGTCTGCATCGCGGCATACAAATCCGGATTTTTGGTCTTGGCCTGTTGCTCGACCTCCTGCATCGGAGGAAGCGGCGGCGGCAAGCGCAGATCGTCCACGGTCGAATAATTCTGATTGAAGTTCGGAAAAACCAGCACGGCCAAATCAAGATGCGCCTTGTCCATGGCGAGCTGAGCCTCGCGGAGCGCGCGGTTGGCATCGTTCGATTGCAGTTGAGCCTTAATGACGTCGGAATGCGCGACCTCTCCGCCTTGCTCCAGTTTCTGGCTCAGATCGAGGAAGCGCTTGGCTTCGGCGGCTGCAAGCTGGGCATTGGCATATTTCCGCTTACTGACCACCTCCGCGTAATAGATCTGCACCACCGTCGCCACTAAACCGCGAGCAGCGATTTCAGCTTTCGCCCGCGCCGCAGCAGACGCGGCCGAGGTGCGGCTGTAATCGGCGAATTGCGCGCCGCTGATCATCTCGTGCGCATTGCCCTGGCTTACATATTCATGAACTGCATTGTTAGCGATGTAACGCGGAGTCGAAGTTCCGGTCCCTTCCGTATACAGATATTCCGTGTTCTCGCTCACGCCGGGCAGCAGCGCGGCCCGTGCCTGCACATGATCCTCGTGCGCAATTCCCGCCTCTGTGAGCGCTGAACGATAAGTCGGATCGAGCTTGCGAGCGCGCTGCAGCGCGTCCTGCAGGGTGATCACAACTGGAGCTTGAGAATCGGGCGCAGCAGTCGCTTGAGCAGTAGAAGCGGCACCCGACGGAGCACCAGCCTGCTGCGCCGCCGCGCTCACAACTGACAGAACCACACCAACTGCCAGAATTCCAGTCTTCATCTGCTCAGCACTCTCCTTGATTTACGCTGTTCGCATTCAGCGCAAGATTATTGCAGAGTCTCGCCTGCTTTGATGCGCACCCGGACCTAACCGGCCTCACAGCCGTAAATGGCGCAGCTACCCTGGGCCGAGGCGTGCGATGACTAGCAGGCAAAGGGCTGGACCTTGATTTGGGCTCTGCGGGTCCGTTGAGTTGGAGACCGAGGTTCTATGGAACGGCTAGTTGCACCACCTCGTACCTGCAGCCAACCGCCCCTTTTCGTAGCTCCATGATTCCGAACCTATGTCACAATCCGGCCCAAAGGAGCATCCATGAGCACACTCAAACACCAAGCGCGCATCGCAGGGCTCCTCTATCTAACACTGATGACCGCTCCCCTGCGCCTGATTTATATTCCCAGCCATTTGTTTGTCGCCAACAACGCGAGTGCCACCTCGGCGAACATCGCTGCCCATGAAACCCTTTTCCGACTCGGCATGCTCAGTGACCTGTTCACGGCGACGATGGGCATTTTTCTCACACTGGCACTCTACCGGCTATTTAAGGGAGTGGACGAAGGACTCGCCCGTCTTGTCGTGATCCTCGGGGCACTGCTGGTCACGCCCATCTACTTCTTGAATACGATCAATGACGCGGCTGCGCTGCTCCTCGCCCGCGGCCCAGACTTCCTATCGGTGTTCGACAAGCCGCAGCGCGACGCACTCGTCATGGTCTTCATCCGCATGCACGGCCAGGGCGTACTCGCCAAAGAGGTGTTCTGGGGACTCTGGCTGTTTCCCTTCGGCCTGCTGGTGTACAAGTCGCGGTTTATTCCGCGGATCCTCGGCGTCTGGCTGATGCTCAACTGCTTTGCCTACCTGGCGACCAGCGTTACCGGCATCCTGTGGCCGGCGTATGAGCAGCGAGTTTCGAATTGGGTATTCCCAGTCATGTTCGGCGAACTCGCAATCATGCTGTGGCTGATCATCGTAGGAGCGAAGGAGAGACAGCCGTTGGCCACGGCCGCAGCGTGATTCTTAGATTCCTGCGATCCCCGTTTTCCTGCAGAGGCGGGGTCGCGGGGTCGCGGGATACGATGCGATCAGGATTTCCGCTTCTGCGCCAACAAAACCATTCCCTGCCGAGACTTCGCTACGTCTCCTATGAGTATAGTTGACAATCTCGTTGCTCTCCTATATCTATAGGAGAGCGGACGGATTTGAATCGATGCCGAAGAAAACCAGAGTTCTGACTCCTTTAGAACGGCGAATCATGCGTGTGCTCTGGGAGGGTGGCGCAGGGAATGTCCAGAAAGTCTTGCAGGGGCTGACTGGTGAGCCTCAACTTGCCTATACGACCGTGCAAACCACGCTGAATGTTCTGCAACGCAAGGGGAAAGTGAGAAGAAAGCTGGTTGGACGTGCCTACGAATACAGCGCCATGGTTTCTCAGGAGGCGGCCGATTCACATGCGGTCAGGGACGTCCTGCAAAAGGTCTTTCAAGGATCAGTGGACGACCTGCTCCTGTGTTTGGTTCGGAGCAAGCAACTGGACGCGCAAAAACTTGCCGAGTTGCAGGCAAAGTTAGAAGAGAGTGAGAGCGGGGAGGAGGAACCAAAATGAGCCTGCTTCAAGAGAGCTTATTCGACCTGCTTCTCAATGCTCTTCTGCAAATTGGCTTTTTCGCCATCGTGGCGACAATCTTCTCGCGTCTCTTTGCGAAGGCGAAAGCAAAGTATCAATACTGCTTCTATCTCGCAGTTCTCCTCTTCTGTCTGGCGGCTCCAGTTGCCAATACTTTTTGGCATTGGCCTTCAACAGTAGTCGCCGAGAAATCTCAACAGAGGATTTCCTCGGAGGCTGGAGCGGCGAATCGCATTCTTTGGATTTGGCAGGACCGTACCAGGCCGCATGAGCAGTTCATCATTCCGACGGGCGTCCAAACCTGGATCATCGGAGCCTGGGGAATGTTTGTCCTGCTTCGGCTCGCCCGCTTCAGCCGGGCGGTTCAACGAGTCCGTCGGCTACGTAAAGAAGCATCCGTGTTTTCTTCTGCCCGATTTGGGATGGCCAGCGAGAACATCGAGGGTAACCAGCGAGTCGTCCTTCTGGAATCTACGGCCATTGATGATCCTGTGACCTTGGGGGTATTTCATCCCGCCATCCTGCTGCCCAGTAAAGTGCTTCCAGAACTTGGCGAGCAGGAGCTCTCGGCAATTCTTTTGCACGAATATGGACATATCCGTCGCAGAGACTTTCTGGTCCACATCCTTTGTGAATTGATCTCGCTGTCGGTGGCGTGGCACCCCGGCATCGCCTATCTCATATCAAAGCTTTCACAGACGCGAGAGCTCGCCTGTGATGACTATGCTGCGTCCCGATTTGGGAAGCGCCGATCGTACGCCAACACACTTCTACGCCTGGCGTCACTGTGCTTGCGCGTTCCTCGTGCCAGCGCTGCGGGGCTGGGGATTTTCGATGGTGACAACCTGGAGCTTCGAATCATGATGCTGACCGAGAAAACACGTTCGTTATCGCGGGCCGGTGTAGTCGGGCTTGCACTATTAACCGGCTTAACCTTTGGCGCGGGGGCAGTGCTCGCGCATGCGATGAGTCTGCAAGCAGGCTCTGAACCCTCTAAGACGGCAGAAAAGTTTGCAGGAACCTGGCATTGGATGTACGGCAGAAGGAGTTTTTCCACAATGATTCTGGTTCGGAGCGGATCCGGATTTACGGGGTCCGTTACTCCATCCCGAATTTCGCTGAGCGACGATGGAGGACTAATGCAGGCTGATCCGTCTGAAGACAGCAAGCCGGATCCGATCAAAGCAACTCTGGAAGGTTCTGCGCTGCGCGTCACGGTCGGTGACAGTAATAGGCCATTTGAATTCACTGTGACTCTGAAGGACGACACGCACGCGGAAATCCGCCCGGCAGGGGCACCGCCAAATATGAAGCCCATACGGGCTGAGAAAGTTCATCAGTGATTGTCTCGCGACATGCGCCGGCAGGTGGAGTGCAGCCTCTCGACAGAGAATGAAATGACTCTGCTAAGTCGGCACGTCCGCACCACCTGATGAACTTTAACCGTCACTTCCCCTTTGCCATTGGGCGAGATTTCGAGTGGCTCGACATGCGGATCAACGAGTGTCCGTTGGCGTGTCCACTAGCTGCGAACCTCATCACGTCGTGGACGTGGCCACCTCCCGTTCCATTTGCCCAAACCACCTCGGGATGCGCGGCCGCGAGAACGCTCTCGATCTCGCGGCCATTGAATAGGGCATAGACTCGTTTCAGGAGTTTAACGTCATCCGAAATTCCGTTCTCCCTTTCACGTTCCCACAGTGGAACTCCCCGAGCAACAGAATCGGTTCCTAGCCCTGCTTGAAGTTATGCCAACTGCCGCCTGTCCTGTACAGCGGATACTTTTTGATGTTGAGGTTGCAGCAGAATGCGGAAAGCAAGTGCGTGGGTGATCAGCAGTAGTGGCACGATAAGAGTCGGGAGGAAGTACGTCGCTCCCAACTGTCCCGCCATGAGCCCTGCGTGATTGCCTTGGTAAAAGGCGTTGAAGAGATCGGCTGCTCCCCAGATATTGAAGATCCATGCGAACGCGACGCCGGCCGCACTGGGCAGTGATATCAGCGCGAGCATGGCAAGTACCGCGGCAATGATGTCTCCATACGCCGCCGCGTGCGCGAAGGTGGATGGCAGTTCAGGCGACACGACTCCTGGGACCAGAAATGCTAATCCCATAAAGCGGAAGCTGTGCAGGACCAGCAGAGGCCGCAACGCTTCGGCGCGTTGCCGAGAGCGGAGTTCCGGCCAGATGTATCGGGCGGCGACGATCGACCACGCGATGAGGCTGAATGCGACACTGATGAAAAACGCGAATTGTGACATGATGAATTCCTCCTTCTTAGAATTCCAGTTTGGGATTGCGTGCTGGGTTCGCGACGATCACCTGGTGCGCGGCTCCACCCAGCCGAGACGATCGCTATTGCTGCGGTCGTCATTGCTGCGATTCGGGACCCACTAATGCTCTGAGCGGCATCAACGGTCCGACGGGAATGTACTGCTCATCCATCAATTGCTCCTTGGCGAGCGGCAGCGTTTCCATAATGGTTCGCGCCTCGTCCTCGCTCTTCGCTTCAACCAGGAAGACGATGCCCTTGCCATCACCGCGCGAATACCACTCGCGGATTTTTCCATTGAGATAAAGCTGCACAGTCGCTCGAATTTCGTCGGGTATGACAGCCATGATTTGTTGAGGGTTTACGCCGTGCTTGGCCGTCTGAATGACCATCACCGCGTCGGTATCGCCACGCTGGGCACGCCCGAGGCGGTTCCGGACGGAATCTGCGCAACCGACGCTATCGGCAGCATTGCAGTGAGAAGCGAAATCATGAGTTTCATCCCTTAGCCTTTCTGTTTGGTTTGACGTTGTTGGTTTCCCGCAAAGAGTACGTGCGTACTCTATGTGGGCAAAAAAATTTACTCTGCAGCGAAGGACTTTATGAAAAACTCCCTCGCGTCCATCAGGTACTGCTCACGCCTTTGCGGGCTCGAAGCCACCCGGGCCATCATCAACACGCCTGCCATACTGGGAAACAACACCCTGAGCTTCGCCATTTTGTCTTCTCGCGTCTCGCCGGGCATGAATGGCAGAAGCCGCTCTCGATAGGCCTCCAGCAGCGCCTCGATCCTTTTGCGCACGGCTACCGGTTTCCGCGCGAGCTCCGGCCCGAGGGTGGCGCGTACGCAACCGCTTCCTGGCGAGTTCGCATGGCCCACGCTTAGATAGCGCTCGATCATCGCCCGCAGAGCCTGACCTTCGGGCGCGGATTTTGCAACCTCCACCATGCCGTTTCCCGTCTCGTCGAGAGCCCGCGCCACGGCTTCAACAAAGAGATCGTCCTTGCTCTTGAAATGCCGGTAGAAGCCTCCTTTTGTCAGGCCTACCTTTTTCATCACGGTCCCGATGCCGCTGCTATCAGCGCCATGTTCGCGGAAAGAACGAGCGGCGACGGAAAGAATGTTCTCGTGGTTCTGTGCCTTGTGTTCGGGCGAGTACCGCATGAGGCAAAGAGTACGCCCGTACTCTACGGTTGTCAAGTTCGAATTGATTCTGCTCGGAAATGGGCCCAGATGGGACAAGAACCGGAAAACAGCGGCTAGTGGCAGTCACAAGTGTTCTCAAGTGATTTCCCAAAATAGGAAGAGCCAGGCCCTGTGCGGTACTGACCTCTGCAGACAGTACTCGAATCGCCGCTGGGTCCACCGCGCTAAGGACACGGATGCGGCATAGCCGGAGTGGGTGGGATGCCGGGGATCACAGTTGGCGGCGTGCCTGGCGAATCGCCGATTGCTGGAGTTCCGGGGATCACGATATCGGGTGTACCCGGCGTTCCCGGGGTGTAGCAGATGCCGTGGTCGGTATTTGGCGCAGACGGCGATGGAAGCCGTTTGACAACAATCGTCGAGGAGCGTTCGCTGCCTTGGCCATGGCCGCAGTGACCTGCTCTCGATCGAGCGTGAGCGGCCGTGGTAAGCGCATTTCCAGCGCTGAGCCGGCATCCACGTAGAAGTAGTGAGTCCGCGCCAGCAAAGCAAAAGAGACGACGGTTCCGGCAACCAGTCCGACTGGTACTCCCAACGGCGACTCCCGTGAGCGTATTGGTCTTTATCGACATGTCCCCGAGCGTGGACGTGTGCGTGGGGTGGGCTGCCCTGCCGATGAGCGCCCCGAATCCGAGCCCGGCAAAAGGCGCAACTAACGCTGCGGTACTCCTTCCCGAAGTGGGATTGGCGAATGCGCTCCCTTCCTCGCTCTCCGCGGTAATCGGACCGCTGACACTGGCGATATACCCGTTCGCGAAGACGAACGCGACGGAGTCGAGAGACATCTCGCCGCGGCTACCGTGGCGCACCAACTTGCTCACTTTTGCCTGAATAAAGGTGCCGGCGGGAATCGCCACTCTATCGTTGGCGAGGACTGGCGCAGTGGTTTGCACGTAGATCTCATCTCCACGATGCGTTGTCTTGCTGTTCAGCGGGTGCGTGAATACGAGGGCGACTTGAGTGTCCGCAGGAATGGTTAGAGTGTTGGGCAGCACAGGCGCATTCTGGGTGCCTCCTGCGGCCTGATGACCTCCACTGTCCGTGGTCAGCGTCTGCTGCGCGAAGCTGGTTGCGGCGAGCAACAGAACTGGCATGACTGACATTGCCCCGAGAACCGGGCTAGTCTCGAAAAGGGAACGGATAAAAACTAACGATCGTCTGGCAAACATCATTGGCAGCCTCCAGTGGAAAGCTGATAGCTTGCGCAGCCTTCGAATTGTGCGCCGGGGGATGTGCGCCTTCTGCAGAAATAGACGCATCACACCGAATCGGGAATCGTAATCTTTGGTGAAAGTGTGTAAACGTGGGCCGAATCGGGAAAGTCTTGACGTTTGGGACCGACGGCACCAAGTCACACTCCGTGACAGACATCCCCTGATGCTTTCCCTGCTCGGTCGGGAGGCATGCTCTAGAAGTCGTCGCAGACGCGATGGAGCGAATTTCCTGAAATCCGTGTTAGTTCCCCGATCAACACGCAAATTTGCGGGTCTTGGGCAGAATTCGAGGATTTGTCCTCCTTAACTTCTTGACTCGCTGCTTAATTCTCTGTTCAGGGAATTGGGCCTCAGAGAAAGCACAACGCTTCGGGCTGACTTTTAGATAATCCACATCCCTGGGCAGGATTTCTTGGCATATACTCCTCTGACCCAAATTTGAGCTGCAGAACTTTCCCGGCAACATTAACGCGAGCGAAATAGAGCAGCCGAAATTCCGGCTGCACGAAAATGCGAGGCATGATGATGAGTACAACTGCTTACGCAACTCAGACAACGCTTATCGATCGAACCGCACAGACGCGGATTGCCTCGATCGATTTGCTCCGCGGCCTGGTAATGATTCTGATGGCCATCGATCATGTGCGCGTGTTTTCCGGCGTGCCTGCGGGTGGACCAACGCCGGGCGTCTTCTTCACGCGCTGGGTGACACATTTCTGCGCGCCTGCGTTCATCTTCCTCGCAGGGACCAGCGCATTTCTTTACGGCCGCAGACACACAAACCTCTCGCGCTTTCTGCTCACGCGAGGCCTGTGGCTGATTGCTTTGGAATTCACGGTGCTGCGCCTCGCTTGGACCTTTAACCTCGATTTCCGGCATTACGAAATGGCAGGAGTCATTTGGGTGATCGGAATTTGTATGGTGCTGATGGCGGGCTTGGTAAAGCTGCCGCTGAAGGCGCTCGCCGTATTCGGGCTCGTCGTGATTGCCGCGCATAACCTCGCCGACTCGCGTCTTTTCTCCTGGGCTGAGCATTTGAACGAGCACTCCGCGTCGGGGCTTTGGAAAATTTTGTACGTCGGCTTCTACGCTGGACCGGTGCAGTTAGGCAGCCTGCAACTGTTCGTGCTGTACTCAATTATTCCGTGGATCGGAGTGATGGCTGCTGGCTACGCCTTCGGCAAGATTCTGACATTCGAGCCGGGGCGCAGGCGAAAGCTGTGCCTGACAATTGGCTTCTCGGCCATCGGTCTTTTCCTCGTACTGCGCGGATTCAATCTCTATGGCGATCCGTCCCCCTGGCATCACGGATCGCGCATGCCTGCAGTGCTTGCGTTTCTGAACACGACGAAATATCCAGCATCGCTCTGCTTCCTGCTGATGACACTTGGACCGGCGATTGCCAGTATTCCGCTGCTCGAGTCGGCGTCCGGTGCGATAGCGCGGGTCGTAAACGTCTTTGGGCGAGCACCTTTCTTTTATTATGTGCTGCACATTCCGCTGATCCATGTGCTGGCGCTCATCGTGTCCAAGCTGCGGTTCGGTTATGTGAATCCGTGGCTCTTCACGAATCACCCTATGGGGAATCCGCGGCCTCCTGCGGGTTACACATGGGATCTCTGGCTGTTGTATCTCGTCTGGGCAATCGCAATTGCCTTGCTCTATTTCCCGTGCCGCAGGTTTGCTGCCTTGAAAGCACGAAGAACGGAGTGGTGGCTGCGATATCTGTAGCGAGATCCGAAATTGAATTCAGCGGACTCAGATCTACTCCGATCACGTCTCATCTCAATCATTGCATTGGCAGCTCTACACCCGCGGAGGCTCACGTCTGCCGTATAGTTTTAGTGTTCATTTCGGCCTTAGACGAACGAGGAGATCATGAAAAAGCTAGCTATATACGCGCTGTTTGTGAGTGCCGTTTGTGTATGCCTTCGCGCACAGAACCCGCCCGCTGCCGGCTATCACATTATTCACGAGTACAAGCTCGGAGGTGATACCGGCTGGGACTATCTCACGATGGATGCATCGTCCCGGCGCCTCTACATCTCGCACGGCACGCATGTTGAGGTGATCAACATCGACACCGGCAAGGTCGAAGGCGACATCACCGACTTGAAAGGCGTGCACGGCATCGCGCTCGATAAAGACGCGAATAAAGGATTCATCAGCGACGGACGCGATAATTCCGTTGTCGTCTTCGATTTGAAAACTTTGAAGCAGACGGGGAAAGTCCAGGCGGGCACGAATCCTGACGCGATTCTTTTCGATCCCGCGACCAAACACGTCTTTGCCTTTAATGGCCGCAGCGGGAATGCAACGGTAATCGAATCGAAAGACAACAGCGTCGCCGGCACCATTGATTTGGGCGGCAAACCCGAATTCGCTGTCGCTGACGGCAAAGGCAAAGTCTTCGTGAATCTGGAAGACAAGTCTTCGCTGGTGGAGATCGACTCAAAAGAATTGAAGGTGTTGAATACCTGGTCGTTGTCGCCAGGTGAAGGTCCGAGCGGGCTCGCAATTGATCCGCAGAACGAGGTGTTGTTCTCGGGCTGCGATAACGAGAAGATGGTCGTGGTCGATGGCAAAAGCGGCAAAGTTCTCGCGACCGAGACCATCGGCAAAGGCGTGGATGCTACAGCCTGGGATCGAGGACTGAAGCAGGCCTACAGCTCCAATGGCCAGAGCGGGAACATCACCATCGTGAAAGAAGGTTCACCGACGAACTTTGCAGTTGTTGGTGACGTGACTACCAAGCCTCGGGCGCGCACGATGGCCGTCGACGAAAAAACGCACAACCTTATTACTGTTACCGCGCAATTCGAAACACAGTCCGAACCGGCGCCGGGCCAACAGCGGCAGCGTCCCAAAATGGTCCCGGATACGTTTGAGGTGCTGGTGTACGGGAAGTAAAAATCATTGACAGCTGACACAGAGTGCCATAGAGGAAAGCAGAGAAATTGTCCTTGCCTCTATGTTCTCTGTGTCCTCTGTGGTTTGCAACCCGAGTTAGGCGAGAAACTTTCACTAGTTGACTGTGTTTTGCCTGTCAAGCGATGATTTCTTTTGAAATATGGAGAGCTTTGCCAGAACCGGCCTTATCTTAATCCTGGCTCCAGTCTTATCGTTCGCCGCCTCGAAGAAGTTACCTTCTCCCAAAAAGACTCCGCCCCCACTCACGCAGGAGCAGCGCGCCATTCACGCTCTCAACCGGCTGACTTTCGGGCCGCGTCCGGGAGATCTCGATTACGTGTTGCAGATCGGCGTGGACAAATGGATCGACCAGCAACTACATCCGGAGTCGATCGACGACTCGGCCGCGAACGCTCGGCTTGCGCCGCTGCGCACGCTTAGCATGAGTCCGAAGGAGCTGGTACAGCGGTTTCCCAGTCCGGGAATGATCCGCGCCGTCGCCGATGGCAAATTACAGCCGCCGAATGACCCGATGCTGGCGATGGTCTATCGCGCGCAGCTCACGCGGCTCGAGGTACAAAAGCAGCAGAAGGTAGCCACGACTGTGGCCATCGATACGAACAGCAAAACTCCCGAAGAGATGCAGCGCGATCAGCAGAAGCAGGTTGCCATGGCACTCGCGAACGATCTGCTTGCGCTGGCGAAAGACCAGCGATTTCCCACTTTGGAAGGCTACTCCGGCGATCAACTCCTGGCTCTGGGCACAGCTACTCCTGGCGATTTGCGAGGACGCCTGAATGCCGACTTTACGCCTGAGCAGCGCGAAGCGTTTCAGGCGCTCGGGTATCCCCCTAGTGTGGCCGTCGGCGAACTGCAGCAGGCCAAATTGCTCCGCGCCATTTATAGCGAGCGCCAGTTGCAGGAGGTGATGACCGACTTCTGGTTCAATCACTTCAACGTCTTCCTCAACAAAGACGCTGACCAGCACTACACCACCAGCTACGAGCGCGATGTGATCCGTCCTCACGCATTGGGCAAATTCCGCGACCTCCTGATCGCCACAGCGCGGAGTCCGGCGATGCTGTTCTATCTCGATAACTGGACGAGCATTGGACCGGACTCGAAAGCCGCAGGCGCCGGAAAGAACCGGGCTCCCGATCCCAAACGCGGGCTGAACGAGAACTATGCGCGCGAGATCATGGAGCTGCACACGCTGAGCGTCGATGGCGGATACAGCCAAAACGACATCATCGAACTTGCCAAGGTGCTCACCGGATGGACGATCGATAATCCCAGCCAGGGCGGCGGATTCATCTTCGATCCGCGCAAACACGAGCCGGGCGACAAGCACGTGCTCGGGATCATGATTCACGAAAACGGGGAAGAGGAAGGCATGGAGATGCTGGATAAACTCGCCGGCAGCCCCCAGACGGCGCACTTCATCGCGAAGAAGTTGGCGCAGCGATTCGTCGCCGACAATCCTCCGCCTGCACTGGTCAATCGTCTGGCCGATCGATTCCTGCAGAGCGATGGCGACATTCGCGAGGTCCTGCACACGCTCTTTACTTCTCCTGAATTCTGGTCGCCTCAGAGCTATCGCGCGAAGGTAAAGACTCCGCTGGAGTTTGTTGTCTCAGCGGTGCGGGCCGGCGGGGCAGAAGTAGTGAATCCTGGGCCGCTGATTCAGACCCTCGCCAAAATGGGCGAACCTCTTTACCAGATGCAGCCTCCGACAGGCTATCCGATGCGAGCCGATTATTGGGTTAACTCGGACGCGCTGCTCGATCGGCTGAACTTTGCGATCCAGATGAGTAATGGCCAGGTCAGTGGGTTAAAGTTCGATGCGGCGCGTCTGCTCAGTCTTGGCGTGCTTACCGACATCCAATCTCCCGACGTAAATGCGAAGGACGTGCATGATCCTCAAATGCGTGGCGCTGATCGTGCAATGTCCTTGCTGGAATGGACGCTGCTCCAAGGCGATGTCTCGAAACAGACTCAAATCTTGCTCGACCAGCGACTCTCTGAACAGGAGCAGACTGCGCCGTTAATGAAAGATCCTGCAAAAGGACTGGCGACGATTGCAGGCATCCTTTTAGGCTCACCTGAATTTCAAAAACGCTGAAGCGAGCTATCGTGGACCGCAAGCCGAAGATTCTTAGATCTGCGAGACCCCCAGACAGGTCCCTCATCTAGTCATCCTCATCGTCGGTCACGTCCTAGGCGGCTTCATAGTCGCGATATTCGTTTCCACGCTTATCACCAACTTCTTTCCGGAGCTCTCCAACATTT
>Ga0075426_10000720_pt1 | contig 22994 bp, 26 predicted proteins | sample SoiMethybrSBSTD5_FD_75304 | JGI IMG/M metagenome (GOLD analysis project Ga0075426, IMG submission 75304) | Bulk soil microbial communities from a Populus tree surrounding site in Tennessee, USA - Soil MetaG P. TD hybrid SBSTD5 | ecosystem: Environmental > Terrestrial > Soil > Tree plantation...
TGAGCGTCATCGCCGGCGGCTTCGGTACCGAGGGCGGCAAGCCCGCCGCCGCCGGCGCGCAGCCTGCGGGCGAAGTGCATGCGATCGCCGCCGGCGAAACCGCCGAGCTCCTGCGCAGTGCGAAGAACGTGATCATCGTGCCGGGATACGGGATGGCGGTGGCGCAGGCGCAGCACGCGGTGTACGAGATCACCAAGGTCCTGCGCGAGCGCGGCGTCAACGTGCGCTTCGGCATCCATCCGGTCGCGGGCCGCATGCCGGGGCACATGAACGTGCTGCTGGCGGAAGCGAAAGTGCCCTACGACATCGTCCTCGAGATGGACGAGATCAACGCCGACTTCCCGCAGACCGACGTCGCCATGGTGATCGGCGCGAACGACATTGTGAACCCGGCGGCGCAGGAGGATCCCTCGAGCCCGATCGCCGGGATGCCGGTGCTGCAGGTCTGGAACGCGAAGACCGTGGTCGTGATGAAGCGCAGCATGGCCTCCGGCTATGCCGGCGTGGACAATCCGCTCTTCTACAAGGACAACACGCGCATGCTGTTCGGCGACGCGAAGAAGATGCTCGACGAGGTGCTCGTCGCGCTGAAGGCGTGATCAGGATCGGCGTTTCGCCGCGGCTCTTCCATCCCGAGCCGGGCGCGCGCGGCGTGCACACGAAGCTCCTCGACTACCTCGAGCATTCGGTCGCCGAGTGGCTGCTCGAGCGCGGCGCGCTGCCTTTCCTCATCCCGGTCAGCGCGCGCGCGGCTGACTACGTTGGCGCCATCGACGGGCTGCTCTTGCAGGGCGGCGCGGACATCAGCCCGCTCAGCTACGGCGAAGAGCCGCGCAAGCCGGAATGGTCCGGCGACCCGATGCGCGATCGCTTCGAGATCGAGCTCGTGCGGGCCTGCATTGCGGCCGGCAAGCCGGTGCTCGGCATCTGCCGCGGCGCGCAGATCATCAACGTGGCGCTCGGCGGCAGCCTGCACCAGGACATCCCCGCGCATCGCAGCGAGGGCTACGACACGCATGCGCACGAGGTGCGCCTCGAGCCGGCGTCCGGGCTCGCCCGCCTCTATGGCGAGCTCGGCCCGCGACACGTGGTGTCGATCCATCACCAGGCGATCAACCGGCTGGGACGCGATCTCGTGGTCGAGGCGCGCTCGGTCGACGACGGGATAGTGGAGGCGATCCGCATGAAGGGCACGAGCTACGTATGCGCGGTGCAGTGGCATCCCGAGTTCCATCGCGGCCGCAACGGCTTCCTCGACGGCGGGCCGCTCGCGGACGAGTTTCTCGCGGCGGCCGGCGCATGAGATCGGTCGTCGTCCGCCTCTTCGAGCGCGAGCGCGGCCTCTTCGCCGGCGCGCTGGTCATCGCCGCCGCGTGCGTCGCACTCGGGGTGCCGATCGACTTTGTCCTCTTCGGACTGACGCTCGCCGGCGTGGCGCTCTTCCACCATCACACGCTGCAGGTCGCGCTCATCGGCCTCGCGATCATCCTCGCTTACAAGCTCGGCTTCGCCGGCTTCAAGACCGGCCCGGGGTTCGGCGGGCTCGCGCGCCACATGGCGAACGAGTGGGTGATCCTCGCCAACCTGTTCGGCCTGCTCCTCGGCTTCGCCTTGCTCTCCAACCATTTCGAGGAGAGCAGGGTGCCGGCGCTGCTGCCGCGTTTTTTGCCCGACGACTGGAAGGGCGCATGGCTGCTGCTGATTATGATCTTCGTGCTCTCTTCCTTCCTCGACAACATCGCGGCGGCGCTGATCGGCGGCACGATCGCGCGCGCGGTCTTCCGCGGCAAGGTGCACATCGGCTATCTCGCGGCGATCGTCGCCGCCTCCAACGCCGGCGGCTCGGGCAGCGTCGTCGGCGACACGACGACCACCATGATGTGGATCGACGGCGTCAGCCCGCTCGACGTGCTCGAGGCCTTCGTCGCCTCCGGCGCGGCGATGTTCATCTTTGGCATTCCGGCCGCGCTGCAGCAGCAGCGGCATTCGCCGATCACCAAGGATGCGGCGCGCGGCATCCGCGTCGACTGGGCGCGCGTCTCGATCGTCGCGCTGATTTTGATCGCTGCGATCATTGCCAACGTGATCGCCAATGTGAAGTACCCCGAGCTCTCCGATCGCTTCCCGTTCATCGGCGCGGCCGTCTGGCTCGCGATCCTCGTCACCGCGCCTTGGCGCCGTCCGCAATGGTCACTGCTGCCCGGGGCGTTCAAGGGCAGCATCTTTCTGCTTTCGCTGATCCTGTGCGCCTCGCTCATGCCGGTGGAGAAGCTGCCTGCGGCGTCGTGGCAGACGGCGCTCGGCCTGGGCTTCGTGTCGGCCGTGTTCGACAACATCCCGCTCACCGCACTCGCGCTCACGCAGGGCGGCTACGACTGGGGCTACCTCGCGTACGCAGTGGGCTTCGGCGGCTCGATGATCTGGTTCGGCTCCTCCGCCGGCGTCGCGCTGTGCGGCATGTATCCGCAGGGCAAATCGGTCGGGCTGTGGCTTAAGCATGGCTGGCATGTCGCCGTGGCCTACGTGATCTGCTTCTTCCTGATGTTCGCCCTCATCGGCTGGCATCCCAATGCGCCGCACAAGGCGCGGGCCGCGCAAACACCGCAGTCGACGCCTTATTCCACAAGCGCGATCGCCTTGCTGCCGGCGAAACGTGTCGCTCTCTACGGCGGGGGCTGAGCCACCGATGAGCTCGCCCGCGTTGCTCGCGGCCAGCGAGGCGGCCGAGCGCATGCAAGAGCGCCTCCTCACTTCCGAAGAGCTGGTCGCCGCGTGCCTCGAGCGCATCCGCCAGGTCGAGCCGACGGTCCAGGCCTGGCAATTCCTCGACGAAGAGCACGCGCTCGACCAGGCGCGTGCGGCGGATGAGCGCAGGCGCAGGGGTCAGCCGGTCGGCGACCTGAACGGCATTCCGGTCGGCGTGAAGGACATCATCGATACCGCGGACATGCCGACCGAGAACGGCACGGTGCTGCACAAGGGCCGCACGCCGCGCGCCGACGCCGCGGTTGTCGCGGCGCTGCGCGCGGCCGGCGCCGTGATCATGGGCAAGACCGTCACCACCGAATGCGCGTATTTCAACCCGGGAAAGACGCGCAACCCGCACAACCCGGAGCACACGCCCGGCGGCTCCTCGAGCGGCTCGGCGGCGGCGGTGGCGGCGCACATGGTGCCGCTCGCGCTCGGCAGCCAGACCGCCGGCTCTGTGATCCGGCCCGGCGCTTTCTGCGGCGATTACGCGTTCAAGCCGACGCACGGGCTCATCCCACGCACGGGCGTGCTCGCGCTCTCGCGCACCCTCGATCACATCGGCATGTTCGCGCGCAGTATCGACGACGTCGCGCTCATCGCCGAGGCGCTCGTCGGCTACGACGAGGGTGATCCGGATACGCGGCCGCGAGCGCGCGTGCCGTTCCGCGCGCTCGCGGTCGAGAAGCCGCCCATCGAGCCGAAGCTCGCCTTCATCAAGACGCCGCACTGGGGGCGCGTCGAAACCGACGCCAAGGAAGCCTATGGCGAGCTCATCGATGCGCTCGGCGACCGGGTGGAGGAGGTGGAGCTCTTTTCTGCCGCGAGCGCGGCCTGGGACTGGCAGCGCATGATCATGGAGGCCGAGATGGCGGCGAACCTCGAGCCGCTGTGGCGAAACGGCAAAGAGAAGCTCTCGGAGCGCCTGCGTGCGCTGATCGAGCGCGGCTGCGAGACGCGCGCGATCGACTACCAGCGCGCGCTGCGCAGCGTGCCGCCGCTCGTCGAGAGCTTCGACGAGCTCTTCACGCAGAAGTACGACGCCATCATCACACCGCCGGCGCTCGGCACTGCGCCGAAGGGCCTGGGCGCCACCGGCGACCCGGTGTTCTGCGTGCTGTGGACGCTGCTCGGCATGCCCGCGCTGACCCTGCCGCTCCTGCGCGGCGCAAACGGCCTGCCGCTCGGCGTGCAGCTCGTGGGCCGCCGCAACTACGACGGCCGCCTGCTGCGCACGGCGCGCTGGCTGGAAAAACGGCTGGGTTAGGCGGCTGCGGCGAGCGGGCGCAGCCGATCGAGCTCGGCGCGCAGCTGTTCGATCTCGGAACGATCGGAGAACGTCGCCACCCAGTGGGTGATGCGTCCCTCGGCGTTGCGCAGTGGCCCGAGCGCAAGCTCGACGTGGCGCACGCTGCCGTCGCGCGACCAGGCCTTGAGCGTGCGGCGCGGGGCCGCTTCGGCGAGCAGGCGATGCACGAGGGCCTCGTCGCCGCGGAAGGCGAGCGCGCCGAGCGGCCGGCCGAGCGCCTCCCCGGCACGGCAGCCGAAAAAGGCTTCAAACGCCGGATTGACGTAAGTCACCGGCCGCGCCGGCGCGCCGGCGTCGAGGACGGCGACGGGGAAGCCGCAGGCGCCCAGGGCGGCGCGCGCCATCGCGGCGTCAGAAAGGAGTTGAGCAAGTGCCGGCGTGCTTTCGCGCCGGCGCGAATCAGCGAAGCTCATCCTCCGCTTTTGCCACGATTCGCCGCGCGCAACAAGTGTCAGCTTGCGGCGACATCCGCGGCCAGCCCCTGCCGGCGTTTGGCCGAGAGCGAATAGCAGTAGCGTCGCAGCCGCTCGAGCTGCGCCGTCTCGATGGTCTCGCGCAGGAACGTCATGTTGCGCTCGATCTCCGACTGGTAGAGGCTCGGACCGTCGAAGTGGGACTCGGCGTAGCGGTCGGCGCCCTCGAGCTTCTTGGCGATGCGCGTGCGTGCCACATACTCGTAGAAGCCGGGTGTCTTGATGATGAGGTCGTCCGGAGAGCTGTACCGCACGATTTCGCGCCCGTCGGGCAGCTGCTCGCGCGCGATCCTGCCCCACACGAATTCGTCGTACAGGAACTCGCGCACCTTCTCGAGGTACATGCGGTCCGACATCTGGCCGATGAGGTCGGCGGTGCCGACCATGCAGCCGATCATGCGGTCGCGCGGGTCGTCGACCGGGATGTCGTCGACGTCCATCTCGTAGCCGGTGAAATGCACGAGGCGCGAGGCGAGCGCGGCCTCCGGCGCGAAGCCGACCTTCGGCAGGTAGGCGGAGATGAAGTCCGCGCTGCGGCTGACGTGCACTTTCGTGAAAATGGCGCCGTTCTCGACCTGCGCTTCGGAGCTGCGCTTCAGGTAGCCCGAGTCGTGCAGCAGGGCGATCAGGATTCCCAGCGCGGCGCGCCGCGCGCCGAGGCGATCGGCGGGCGCGCAGCTGCGGTCGTGGCCGTCCACCAGGCGCGCCATGGCGAGCGTCATGTCAAGCGTGTGACGCATGTCGTGGTAGAGCGTGTCGCAGCTCAGATACCCGGGGTAGCGGCCTTCGAAGAGCGCGTGGAAGTCGTCGAACGCACGCTCGAGCGGGGCGAACTCGGCGCCCGGATAGCGCGTGGCGAACAGCCGCAGCACTGCTTCGCGCACGTTGGCCGGGTGCTCGACGTTCACCCGGTTCGTGACGTCGTTCTGGTTGAGCCGGTCTTGCATCGCAGGCGCGCCTCCCCAGGACGCCCGCGCCGATTATTGCCCCCGGTACCGTCGGAGGCAAGGATAAATGACGCGGGAGCCGGCCGATAAGCCGGGTTCTGTGATCACGTCGGGCGAACCCGGCGCGACCGGCAGCCATTCCTCTGGGCGCGGGGTCGCCCCCGCGCTCTAGCCACCTACCCGCAAGCTTGGCCGAGCCGGCCTGCCGTTATGGGGTTACCACAACGTCGCTTGCCTATTTGGTGTTGCTCCGGATGGAGGTTGCCGCGTTTCACCCCTCGGGTTTCGCATCTATTAAATGCGGCCCGAGGACTCGTCTCTGTGGCCCTCTTCGTCACGTCGCCGTGCCAGGGCGTTACCCTGCATCCTGCTCTGCGGAGCCCGGACTTTCCTCCGCGCACGAATGCGCGGCGGCTGCCTGGCCGACTCCCGCTTGCAATTTTACCTGCCGGGGCGGAGCCTATAAAGGTGGAGGTGGACCATGAAACGGCGGCTCTACTTTCTTCTTCCCGATGTGCAGAGCGCGTCGCGCACGGCGGACGACCTGCTGCTCGCGCGCGTCGAGGACCGCCACATGCACTTCCTCGCGCGGCGTGGCACCGATCTGGGCGAGCTGCACGAGGCGAGCTATCTCATCAAAACGGACCTCATGCGCGGCGCCGGCATCGGCCTTTTCTGCGGCGCGCTCGCAGGCGTCATCCTCGGCTACCTGATCGTCAACCATCCGCCCGAGGGCACGCATCCGGGCCTCGCTGCGGCGGTGATTGCCGCGATCATCGGTGCATTGCTCGGCGTGTGGCTCGGCAGCATGGCAGCGACCGCGGTGCCCAACTCGCGCCTGCGCCAGTTCGACGGCGAGATCCAGCACGGCAAAGTGCTGCTCATCGTCGACGTGCCCTACGAGCAGGTCGACCGCATCCGCGACATCGTCGCCGCGCGCCACCCCGAGGTCGTGCTCTCGGCGCAGGAGACGCGCTACCCGGCATTCCCGTGACGGAAATAGCGCTCGTCGTCGTAGAACTGCGAGCGCTCGTTGTCCGCCCAGCCCGGGTAGCCGAACACCGGTAGCGGCGCCAGATCGCGCGGGCTAGCGCCTGGCGGCAGCCGCGCGAGCCACGCGGCCGCCGCCTCGTCACAGTCGTCCCGCGGTCGCGCGAAGAGCGCCTTGCACGTGATGCCGGGCCAGGGCTTGAGCGCCTGCTCGAGCGCCGCATGGCCGAGCACGACGAATCGCATCGCCGCCTTTACCCGCTCACGGTGCGTCCAGAAGAGCTCCTTCCAGCGCAACTCGCGCGCGAGCCGGTTGAGCGCCTCGTCCGCGCACACGACGATGGCGCCGCCTTCGTCGAAGATGGTGAGCAGGTCACGCAGGCGCCCGCGCTGGCCGCTTTCCGTCGGTATGGTCGCCGCGTGCAGCGCGTTGATGCGCGCCTTGGTGCGCGGAAAGGCGAGCCAGCAGAGGGCGTTGAACCAGTCGTGCAGATTCTCCGCCCGCGTCTCCACGCGACCGGTCTCGTGCACGCGCAGCTCGTAGGCGCCGCGTCTTTCCCCCGGCGCCACGAAGCGCACCGGCATGCCGCTCTCGGTCGCAAGGCCCGCCGCCTCGGCGGCGGCATTCAGCGCGGCGAGCGAGCGCCCGAGCTTGAGCCAGGGGCGCACGGCGTCGTAGACGGGATGCGCTAAGCGAGCTTCCAGGGGATCGTTTCGCCTGCACGCAGCGGCACGAGCGGCTCGCCGCCGAAGCCGATGGTCTCGGGCACGCGCCATTCCTCGCGCACGAGCGTCACCGTGCCGGCGTTGCGCGGCAACCCGTAGAAGCTCGCGCCGTGCTCGGCTGCGAAGGCTTCGAGCTTGTCGAGCGCACCCGCTTCCTCGAAGGCGACGGCATAGAGCTCGAGCGCCGCGTGCGCCGTGTAGATGCCGGCGCAGCCGCAGGGCGCTTCCTTCGCGCCGCGAGCGTGCGGCGCGCTGTCGGTGCCGAGAAAGAACTTCGCATTGCCCGAGGTCGCCGCCTCTACCAGCGCCTCGCGATGCTCCTCGCGCTTGAGCACCGGAAGGCAGTAGTGATGCGGGCGGATGCCGCCCATGAAGAGCGCGTTGCGGTTCATGAGCAGGTGATGCGCCGTGATCGTCGCCGCGACATTGGCCCCGGTGATCTCCACGTACTGCACGGCGTCGCGCGTCGTGATGTGCTCGAGGACCACCTTGAGCTGCGTGAAGCGGGCGACGAGCGGCGCAAGCGTCTCCTCGATGAAGGCCTTCTCACGGTCGAAAACGTCGATCGCCGGATCGGTCGACTCGCCGTGCACGAGGAGCGGCAGGCCGATTTCCTCCATGCGCTCGAGCGTGTGGAAGCAGCGCGAGATGCGCGTCACGCCGGCGTCCGAGTGCGTCGTGGCGCCGGCGGGGTAGAGCTTGACGCCGTGTATGCGCCCGGAGAGCTTCGCGCGCGAGATCTCCTCGGCCGGCGTGTCGTCGGTGAGGTAGAGCGTCATCAGCGGCTCGAATTGCAGGCCCTCGGGCAGCTCGCCGAGGATGCGGTCGCGATAATGCAGTGCCAGCGCCGTGGTCGTCACCGGCGGCCTGAGATTGGGCATCACGATGGCGCGCGCGAACCGCCGCGCGGTGTCGCCGAGCACGGAGGCCATCGCGGGGCCGTCGCGCAGGTGCACGTGGAAATCATCCGGCCGCCTCAGCGTGATGCGATCCATCGGCGCCGGATTCTACTTGCCCCGCTCGAGCGCCCGGCGGTAGAGCGCGGCCTTTGGCAAGCCGGTGATGCGCGCTGCGAGCTTCGCCGCTTCGCTCGGCGCGAGCGCCTCGAGCAGCACCTCGAGCACGCGCTCGGCGTCGAGCGCGCTTGCCGGGCGCTCCTCGCCGGGGGCGAGCACGAGCACGAACTCGCCCTGCTGGCGTTCCTTACGGCCGCTCAACCAGTCGGCCGCGCTGCCCAGCGGCAGGCGCGCGACCTCCTCGAATTTCTTGGTGAGCTCGCGCGCGATGACAATTTCGCGCTCGGCGCCGAACTGCGCGGCGAGGTCGGCGAGCGTCTCGGCGATGCGATGCGGCGCCTCGTAGAGCACCACCGGCCAGGGCAGCTCGAGCGCGCCGAGCGCCTTGCGCCGTGCGCCTTGCGCCGCGGGCAGGAAGCCGGCGAAGAGGAAGCGGTTCGCCGCGAAGCCGCAGGCCGAAATCGCGGCGGCGGCCGCGCTCGGCCCGGGGATCGGGCTCACCGGGATGCCGGCCCGATGCGCTTCGGCGACCACGAAGGCGCCCGGATCGGCGAGGCCGGGCGTGCCCGCGTCGCTCACCAGGGCCACGTTCTTGCCTTCGCGCAGCGCCGCGATCAGCTTGGGCGCGGCGGCGCGCTCGTTGTGCTCGTGCAGCGCCATGGTGCGCGCCTCGATGCCGTAGCGCGCGAGCAGCGTGCGCGTGGTGCGCGTGTCCTCGCAGGCGACGAGGTGAGCGGCACGCAACGTATCGAGCGCACGCGGGCTCGCATCGGCGAGGTTGCCGAGCGGCGTCGCCACGACGTACAGCGTCCCGGTCAACCGCGGCCTCGCTCCATTCGTTAAGCCTGCCATGAACCGCGAAGGGGCGCGAGCCGAAGAGCTGTGCGCCGATCTGATGCGTGCGGCCGGCCTTACGCTCATCGAGCGCAACTGGCGCTGCCGGCACGGCGAGATCGACCTCATCGCCGAGGAGGCGGGCACGCTCGTCTTCGCGGAGGTGCGCATGCGCTCGCCGGGCAACTTCGGCGGCGCGGCCGAGAGCGTGACCGCCGCCAAGCGCTCGCGCCTGCTCGCCGCGGCGCGGCTCTATCTCATGCGACGCCCGGATGCGCTCTGCCGTTTCGATGTCTTCCTCGTCGACGGGCCGCCGCGCCACGTGCAGTGGATTCGCAACGCGTTCGGCGAATAGCGCTCGGCATCGCGCTTTGCTTCACCGCGGCGCATGCCGAAGAGAGGACGCCCGCGGTACGGCTGATCGTGCAGAGCTCGCCCCTCGCGGGTTTTCGCCATTACGCGGCCATGGCGGTGTGGGACGAGATGCGCGTCGGCGATGCGCTCGAGCTCGGGCGCGAGCCCGACAATGCCTACGACGCCAACGCGGTGAGCGTTTCGTGGCACGGCCATAAGCTCGGCTATGTGCCGCGACGCGAGAACGCAGCGCTCGCATGGGCGATGGACCGCGGCGAGCGACTGAGCGCGCGCATCAGCCGGCTCGCGCGCCATCCGAACCCGGCGCGCCGCCTCGAGGTCGAGGTGGCTGCCGAGTGAGCGTGTAAAATCGCCGCGGTCATGCAACAGGCGGACGCGAGGCTCATTCAGCGCATAGCGGGTCATTTCGCCGAGAGCGCGCGCCTTAAGATGCAGGCGGCGGGTGCGCTCGGCGCGCCCATCGCGCATGCGGGGCTCATGCTCGCGCAGGCGCTGAAGGCGGGCGGCAAGGTGCTCGCGTGCGGCAACGGCGGCTCCGCCGCCGACGCCCAGCATTTCGCCGCCGAGCTCGTCAACCGCTTCGAGGCCGAGCGCCCGCCGCTCGCCGCCGTCGCGCTCACGACCGACAGCTCCAACCTCACGTCCATCGCCAACGATTACGCCTGGGAGCAGGTGTTCGCCAAGCAGCTGCGCGCGCTCGGCCGGCGCGGCGACGTGCTGCTCGCCATCTCCACCAGCGGCAATTCGAAGAACGTGCTCGAGGCCCTGGCGGTTGCGCATGAGCTCGGTGTGCGCGTGGTCGCGCTCACCGGCAGCGGCGGCGGCAAGATGGCCGCGCAGCTCGCGCCGGACGACGTGCACATCTGCGTGCCGCACAAGACGACGGCGCGCATCCAGGAGGTGCACCTGCTCGTGCTGCACTGCCTGTGCGATGCGATCGATTTCGAGCTCTTCGGGGGCAAGCAGTGAACCGATTGCTGATCGCCGCGCTTGCCCTTGCCTCATCGGTGCTGCAGGGCTGCGTGCCCATGATGCTCGGCGCCGGCGGCGCCGCCGCCTACAGCTCGCTCGAGGACCGGCGCACGGCCGGGACCCAGCTCGACGACGAGTCGATCGAGGTGCGCGCCTCCAACCGCATCTCCGACCGCTTCGGCTCGCGCGTGCACATCAACGTGACTTCGTACAACCGCGTCGCGCTCATCACCGGCGAGGTGCCCGACGAGGGCGCGCGCGACGAGGTCGAGAAGATCGTGCGCGCCGTGCCGAACGTGCGCGAGGTCACGAACGACCTGCAGGTCTCCGGCATCTCCTCGTACGCGTCGCGCGCGAACGACACCTATCTCACCTCGAAGGTGCGCGGGCGCCTCTTCGACACCAAGCGCGTGAGCCCGGTGCACCTCAAGGTCGTCACCGAGGCCGGCGTCGTCTACCTGATGGGCGTCGTGACCGAGCCCGAGGCGGACGAGGCCGTCGACATTGCGCGCAATACCGGCGGCGTGCGCAAGGTGGTGAAGGTGTTCGAATACTGCAAGCCCACCGACGAGCAATGCCGCCCGCCGGCGACGAAGAAGGCGGGCACGTAGTCCCGGGCTTCGAAGCGAAGATCCGCGATCCGCGCTCGCTCGACTGGCTCGGGGCGCTCGAGCGGCCGCTCGTCTTCACGAACGGCGTTTTCGACGTGCTGCATCGCGGCCACGTCACCTATCTCGCCCGCGCTCGTGCGCTGGGCGCGAGCTTGCTGGTCGCGCTCAACAGCGATGCGTCGGCACGGCGCCTGGGCAAGGGCGCCGAGCGGCCGATCAACCCGCTTGCCGATCGCCTCGCCGTCGTGGCCGCGCTCGAGGCCGTGAGCGCGGTCACCTGGTTCGACGAAGACACGCCCGAGCGGCTGATCGCCGCCTGCCGGCCGGACGTCCTCGCGAAAGGCGGCGACTGGCCGGTCGAGCGCATCGCCGGCGCGGCGGCGGTCCTCGCCCGCGGCGGCCGCGTGGTTTCCATTCCCTTCGAGCATGAACGCTCGACGACGGCGCTGGTCGAGCGCATCAGAGGTACCATTGTTCCGTGAAGCTTCACCAGCTTAAGGTCGAGTACGACGCCGAGCAGGACCGCCTGATCATGCTGGTCGCGACCAGCGAGGCGATGGAGCTGCGCCTGTCGCTCACGCGGCGCTTCGTGAAGCTGCTCTGGCCGCTGCTCGTCAAGCTCGCCGAGGAAGCGAGCCCGCGCATCCGCACCCAGGCGAACCCCGAGGCGCGCAAGGCGCTCCTCGGCCTCGAGCACGAGCATGCCGTCTCGAAGGCCGACTTCAGCAAGCCCTACGACGCCGAAGGCGCGAGCCGGCCGCTCGGCGACTCGCCGCTCCTCCTCGCGCGCATCCAGACCGGCCATGACCGCAACGGCCAGCCGGTCGTCGCGCTGCATCCGGCCGAGGGCCAGGGCGTCACGCTCTCGTTCGACTCGGTGCTCCTGCATTCGCTCTGCCGGCTGCTGCAGGCGGCGGTGAAGAAGAGCGACTGGGACATGGAACTCAAGCTTCCGGGGACCGAAGCAGCCGAAGCCGGCGAACGGCCGGCGCGCACCTTGAATTGAGTTCATTCGATCAGCTTGGCTTGATCCCGCCGCTCATGCAGGCGGTCGCGGACTTGGGCTACGAGAAGCCCACGCCGGTGCAGGAGCAGGCGATTCCGCTGGTGCTCGCCGGGCGCGACCTCATGGCGGGCGCGCAGACCGGCACCGGCAAGACGGCGGCGTTCGCGCTGCCCATCCTGCAGCGCTTTGCGCGGCTCGCGAGCACGTCGACCTCGCCCGCGCGCCATCCGGTGCGCGCGCTCGTGCTCACGCCGACGCGCGAGCTGGCGGTGCAGGTCGCCGAGAGCTTCCGCGACTACGGAAGACACGTGCCGCTGCGCAGCACCGTCGTCTACGGCGGCGTCGACATGAACGCGCAGATCGCGGAGCTGCGCCGGGGCGTCGAGGTCCTGGTCGCGACGCCGGGACGGCTCCTCGACCACGTCCAGAACAAGACGGTAATGTTCAACCAGGTCTCGGTGCTCGTGCTCGACGAGGCCGATCGCATGCTCGACATGGGCTTCCTGCCCGACATCAAGCGCATCATCGCGCTGTTGCCGCGCGAGCGGCAGAACCTCCTCTTCTCGGCGACCTTTCCCGATGAGATCCGCACGCTCGCGAAGACCCTGCTGCGCAACCCGGCCGAAGTGCAGGTCGCCGCGCGCAATGCCAGCGCCGAGCTCGTCACGCACGTGCTGCACCCTGCCGCGCGCGAAAAGAAGCGCGAGCTCCTCGCCTACATCGTCCAGACGCGCGGCCTGAAGCAGGTGCTCGTCTTCACCGGCACGAAGATCGGCGCCAATCGCCTCGCGCACCAGCTGCGCCGCGATCACATCCAGGCCGACGCGATCCACGGCGACAAGACCCAGGCCGAGCGCGAGGCCGCGCTCGCCGATTTCAAGGCCGGCAAGACCGCGGTGCTGGTCGCGACCGACGTCGCGTCGCGTGGCCTCGACATCGAGGGCTTGCCGCAGGTGATCAATTTCGACGTGCCGCATTCGCCCGAAGACTACGTGCATCGCATCGGCCGTACCGGGCGCGCCGGCCTCACGGGCGAGGCGATCTCGCTCGTCGCTCCCGAGGACATGGAGATGCTCGGCGCCATCGAGCGCCTGATCAAGAAGCGCATCGAGCGCGTGCTGGTTCCCGGGTTCGAGCCGAGCGGCGCCACGGTCGCCACGCTGATGGGCGATCAGCCTTCGCGGCGCGCCGCACCCGCCGTGCGCCGCGACCGGCCGCCCAAGCCGCCGGCCGATCCGATTTTCTCGAAGCCCTACGAGCCCGGCGCTGCGCCTTCGCCCGTGCCCAAGCCCGAAGCGCCCCGGGAACCGGGCAAGCGCAAGCCGCCGCAGGTGGCGGCGCTCTTGGGCGGCCTTAAACGAGCGTAAAGCCTAGACGCAGCGCGCGCCGTCGACCTCGATGCACGCGCCGCTTATGAACGCGGCCTCGTCCGACGCCAGATAGAGGCACGCGTTCGCCACATCGAGCGGCGTTGAGAAGCGCCCGAGCGGGATGGTCGCCATGAAGCGCTTCTTCGCTTCCTCCGTCACCGCGCCGCCGGCGAACTCGGCCGACAGACCCGTGTCCGGGCTGAACACCGGATTCACGCAATTGACGCGGATCTTGTCCGCGCCGAACTCCGCGGCCATCGATTTCGAGAGCAGGATGACCGCGCCCTTCGAGCTGTTGTAGACGCTGAGCCCCGGGCGCGGGCGCAGGCCGGCGGTCGAGGCGATGTTGACGAAGCAGCCGCCGCCGCCGCGCCGGAACACGGGAACGGCGTGCATCGCCGAAAGGTAGACGCTCTTCACGTTGACGGCATAGACCTTGTCGAACTCCGCCTCGCTCACCTCGAGATAGGGCTTGTTACGGTGCGTCCACCCGGCGTTGTTGACGACGATCGACAGCTTGTCGCCCGCCTCGCGCACCAGTCTTGCCCAGTCGGCGGTCTTCGTGACGTCGGCCGACACGAATCGGCCGTTGATTTCTTTTGCCACTCGCTCGCCCTGCGGGTTCACGTCATTGACGATCACGTGCGCGCCTTCCTCGGCGAAGCGCCGGGCGATGCCGGCGCCGAAGCCCGAGCCGGCGCCGGTGACGATGGCCACCTTGTCCTTGAGACGCATCAGCCTTTCTCCTTGAATGGCGTGTGTTCGACGAGTTCGTTGACGTACTGGGTGATCCCCAGCGTCTCGCGTTCGAGGAAGTGCTCCACGGCACGGGCGAATTTCGGGTGCGCGAGCCAGTGCGCCGAGAGCGCCTGCACCGGCATCAGGCCGCGGAAGATCTTGTGCTCGCCCTGCGCGCCGCCCTCGAATACCTGCAGCTTGCGCGAAATTGCGTACTCGATCGCCTGGTAGTAGCAGCACTCGAAGTGAAGGAGCGGGACGTGCTCCACGCAGCCCCAGTAGCGCCCATACAGCGACTGTGCGTCGCGCAGCAGCAAGGAAGCGGCGAGTGGCTTGCCCTCGCGCTCGGCGATCACGAGGGTCACGTTGTCCGGCAGCTGGGCGCTCAGACGCAGGAAGAAATCCAGGTTCAGGTATGGCGTCGAGCGGTGCGCGGCATAGGTGCGCCGGTAGCAGCGGTTGAAGAATTCCCAGTGTGTGCGCTCGATGGCGGCGCCTTCGAGCCAGCGAAAAGCGACGCCTGCCTCGCGCACGCGGCGGCGCTCCTGGCGGATGTTCTTGCGCCGCGCGTGCGATAGCCGCCCGAGGAAGTCCTCGAAGTCGGCGTAGCCCTCGTTCTGCCAGTGGAACTGCACCGTGCGGCGCATGAGGAAGCCTTCGCCGGCGAGGACCGCGGCATCCTCGTCGCGTGCGAAGAGGATGTGCAGCGAGGAAGCCTCGCGCGCAAGCTCGAGCGCCGCCTTGACCAGGGCTTTTTTGTCGGACGCGCAAGCGCCGAGCAGGCGCGGTCCGCGCACCGGCGTGAAGGGCACCGCGCAGACGAGCTTCGGGTAGTAGTCGATGCCATGTCGCTCGTGCGCTTCGGCCCACGCCCAGTCGAACACGTATTCGCCGTACGAATGGTTCTTGGCGAAGAGCGGCATCGCGCCGACGAGCTCGCCCGCACGGCTCAAGAGCACGAACTGCGGCAGCCAGCCGCTGCGCGCGGCGGCGCAGCCGGTATCGATCAGCGCCGCGAGGAACTCGTGGCGCATGAACGGCTGGACGCCGGCGAGCGCATTCCATGCATCGCGGTCCACGCGCGCGAGCGAATCGACGATGCGGACGCTTTCCAAGTCGCTACGATACAATGGCCCTCCTCAGCGGGAGAGAGCCGATGAAGAAAATCGAAGCGATCGTCAAACCGTTCAAGCTCGACGAAGTGCGCGAAGCGCTCTCCGAAGTGGGCGTCACCGGGCTCACCGTCACCGAAGTGAAAGGCTTCGGCCGGCAGAAAGGCCACACTGAGCTCTACCGCGGCGCCGAGTACGTGGTCGATTTCCTGCCGAAGGTGAAGATCGAGGTGGTCGTCGGCAACGATCAGGTCGAGCGCGCGATCGACGCGATCGTCAAGTCGGCGCGCACCGGCAAGATCGGCGACGGCAAGATCTTCGTCACCGGGGTCGAGCACGTGGTGCGCATCCGCACCGGCGAGACCAACGAAGCCGCCGTTTAGGCTTTTAGCAGGACCAGCACGGCGCCGCTGCCGCCTTGTGCAGCCGGCGCCTGGCTGAAGGCGAGCACTTCTTCCCGCAGCAGCCACTTGCGCAGCAGGCGCTTGAGCACGGGCTCGCGCTGGCGCGAGCCCAATCCCTTGCCGTGGACGATGCGCACGCAGAGCCGCCCGCGGCGCCGGCACTGGCGCAGGAATTCGGCGACGCTCACCGCGGCGACCTGCCGGTTCATGCCATGCAGGTCGAGCTCGTCCTCCACCACCCAGTGCCCGCGGCGCAGCTTGCGCAGCACTTCGCGCTGCAAGCCCTCGCGCAGGTAGACCAGCTCCTCGCCGGTCTCAAGCGCGTCGTCGAGCGACAGCGGGCCGGCGAGCGACTCGGCGAGCGCGGCGCGCTCGTCGCGCAGTCGCTGGCGGGGGACGGGCGCGACCTTTTGCCGGTGGATGATGCGCTTGGACGGCGCGAGCGGCTCGGCGTCCGCTACGGCCCGGCGGAATTCTGGGTCTTCAGGCAGCGAGGCCATCGAGGTATTTCTCGGCATCGAGCGCCGCCATGCAGCCCGAGCCGGCGCTCGTCACCGCCTGGCGGTACACATGGTCCTGGACATCGCCCGCGGCGAAGACGCCCGAGACGCTCGTCGCGCTCGCCATGCCTTCCGAGCCGCCGCGCGTGACGATGTAGCCTTCGCGCATCTCGAGCTGGCTGGCGAAAATCTGCGTGTTCGGCGTGTGGCCAATGGCGACGAAGAGGCCTTTCGCCGCGATTTCCCGCTTTTTTTCCTTCTTGAGATCGTGAACGCGCACCGCGGTGACGCCGCTCTGGTCGCCGAGCACCTCGTCGACCACGGCGTCGAGCACGAGGCCGATCTTGCCGTCGGCGACGCGCTTCATGAGCTTGTCCTGCATGATCTTCTCGGCGCGGAAGCGGTCGCGCCGGTGCACGAGCTGCACGCTTCTCGTGATGTTGGCGAGGTAGAGCGCCTCTTCGACCGCGGTGTTGCCGCCGCCGACCACGACCACATCCTCGCCCTTGTAGAAGAAACCGTCGCAGGTCGCGCAGGCGGACACGCCGCGCCCCATGAACTTCTGCTCCGAGGGCAGGCCGAGGTACTTGGCCGAGGCGCCGGTCGCGATGATGAGCGCGTCGCAGGTGTACGTGGCGAGATCGCCCTCGAGGGCGAAAGGACGCCCGCCGAGGCGCGCGGTATGGATGTGGTCGTGCAGGATCTCGGTGTCGAAACGCTCCGCATGCCGGCGGAAGCGCTCCATCAGGTCCGGGCCCTGCACGCCGTCGGCGTCCGCCGGCCAGTTGTCGACGTCGGTGGTGGTCATGAGCTGGCCGCCCTGCGCCAGCCCGGCGACGAGCAGCGGCCTGAGGTTGGCGCGGGCGGCATACACTGCGGCGGTGTAGCCGGCCGGGCCTGAACCGAGAATCAGCAGGCGCGAATGACGCGTCGTGCGAGCAGCCATGGGGTCGGAAAATTATAAGGCCGCGCTTCTGCTACCATAGATTCGCAATAACGAAGGGGGCGTTTCTGCTATGGCGACGACGGTATCGACGGCGGTGTTGAAGGCGGTGCCGCTGTTCGCGAGCTTTCCCGAAGATCAGCTGCGCATGCTCACGACGATGGTCGCGCGGCGCAGCGCGGGCCGCAACACCACCATCATGTCGAGCGGTGATGCCACCGACTCGCTCTACATCGTCCTTTCGGGGCGACTCAAGGTGATGATGAGCGACTCCGAGGGCAAGGAAGTCATTCTTTCGATCCTGGGGCCGGGCGAATTCTTCGGCGAGATGGGGCTGATCGACGACGAGCCGCGCTCGGCGAGCGTGGTCACCATCGAGCCCTGCGAGCTGCTCTCGATCACCAAGCGCGACTTCAAGCGCTGCCTTGCCGAGAACTTCGAGATGGCGATGGCGGTGATGCGCGGCCTCGTGCGGCGGCTGCGCGAGGCCGACCGCAAGATCGGCAGCCTGGCGCTGCTCGATGTCTACGGGCGCGTGGCGCGGCTGCTCCTCGACATGGCCGAGAACGTGAACGGCGAGAAGATCGTCACCAAGCGCCTGCCCAAGCAGGACATCGCCAAGATGATCGGCGCCTCCCGCGAGATGGTGAGCCGTGTGATGAAGGACCTGCAGACCGGCGGCTACATCGAGATGCGGGGTTCCAACATCGTGCTGCGCGACACGATCATGCTGCCGGAGTAACCCTGGCCGTAGCACACAAGAGCGGCCCCGCGCCGCTTCCGGCCCGGCTTGCGGGCCTGGTACGCGAAGCAAAGTGGCTTCTCCTCGGCGCGGCGGCGCTGTACCTCCTGCTCGTCCTCGTCACGTACCACCGCGACGACCCCGGCTGGTCGCACACGGCGACCGACGCCGTGACGCGCAACGCCGGCGGCGTGTTCGGCGCCTGGCTCGCCGACGTGCTCCTCTATCTTTTCGGCGTCTCGGCGTACTGGCTGGTCGCGCTCGGCATCGCCGCGGTGCTCTGGGGCTACCGGCGTCTCCAGGCGCGCGCGGTGGGCATCGCGATCGGCGGCTTTGCTGTGCTCGTCATCTCGAGCGCCGCGCTCGAGGCGCTGCGCCTGCATAACCTCGGCGTCACGCTGCCGCTCGCTCCGGGCGGCATCGTCGGCGATGTCGCGGGCGGCGGACTTTCGGTCGCGCTCGGCTTCACCGGCGCGACGCTCGTCCTGCTTGCACTCGCGGCAGCGGGCCTGAGCCTCTTCACCGGCGTCTCGTGGCTGACCCTCTCGGAGCTCGTCGGCTTCGCCATCGAATCGGCCGCCATTGCGGCACGGCGAGCCTGGGAGCGGCGCGTGGACCGGCGCCTGGGCGAGCGCGCGCGCGAGGAGCGCGAGGTGGCGCTCGAGGCGGACAAGAAACGCGAGGAGAACCACCCGCCGCTTCGCATCGAGCCGCCAGTGGCCGAGATCCGCAAATCCGAGCGCGTGCTGAAAGAGAAGCAGGCGCCGCTCTTCGAGGAGCTGCCCGACACGCCGCTGCCGCCCCTCAAGCTGCTCGATGACGCAAGCGCCGAGGGCGAGCAGGTAAGCCCGGAAACGCTGGAATTCACTTCGCGCCTGATCGAGAAGAAGCTCTCGGACTTCGGCGTCGCGGTGAAGGTGCTTGCCGCGTACCCCGGGCCCGTCATCACGCGCTACGAGGTCGAGCCCGCCGTCGGCGTGAAGGGCAGCCAGATCGTCAACCTGGTGAAGGACCTGGCGCGCGCGCTGTCGGTCGTCTCGATCCGGGTGGTCGAGACGATCCCCGGCAAGTCCTGCATGGGGCTCGAGATCCCGAACCCGCATCGCCAGATCGTTCGCCTGTCCGAAATACTGGGCTCGGAGGCCTACCACGCGCTCAACTCGCCGCTCGCCATCGCGCTCGGCAAGGATATCGCCGGCAATCCGGTGGTCGCCGACCTTGCGCGCATGCCGCATCTGCTGGTCGCCGGCACGACGGGCTCCGGCAAGTCGGTCGCGCTGAACGCGATGATCCTCGCGCTCCTCTACAAGGCCGAGCCGCGCACGATCCGCCTGATCTTCATCGATCCCAAGATGCTGGAGCTCTCCGTCTACAAGGACATTCCGCATCTCCTCTGTCCCGTGGTCACCGACATGAAGCAGGCGGTGAACGCGCTCACCTGGTGCGTGGCCGAGATGGAGCGGCGCTACAAGCTGATGAACTGGATCGGCGCGCGCAATCTCTCGGGGTACAACCATCGCGTGGTGGAGCAGGAATTCCAGGACCCCTTCGCCCTCGATGCCGGACAGGCGCAGACGCTCGCGCCGCTGCCGCAGGTCGTCGTCGTGATCGACGAGCTCGCCGACCTCATGATGGTCGTCGGCAAGAAAGTGGAGGAGCTGATCGCGCGCCTGGCGGCCAAGGCGCGCGCCTCCGGCATCCACCTGATCCTCGCCACGCAGCGCCCCTCGGTCGACGTCATCACCGGGCTCATCAAGGCCAACATTCCGACGCGCATCGCCTTCCAGGTGTCTTCCAAGGTCGATTCGCGCACGATCCTCGACCAGTCGGGCGCCGAGGCGCTGCTCGGCGCGGGCGACATGCTCTACCTGCCGCCAGGCAGCGGGCTGCCGCAGCGCGTGCACGGCGCCTTCGTCGCCGACCATGAGGTCAGCAAAGTGGTCGCGCATCTCAAGACGCTCGCGAGGCCCGAGTACCTCGGCGAAGTGCTCGAACCCGCGTCGGCCGAGGAAGGCGCGGCGGGAGCCGATGGCGTGCCGAGCGGCGAGAAGGATCCGCTCTACGACCAGGCGGTGGAGATCGTCCTGCGCACGCGGCGGCCCTCCATCTCGCTCGTGCAGCGGCACCTGCGCATCGGCTACAACCGCGCCGCGCGCCTGATCGAGGACATGGAGCGGGCGGGCATGGTCTCGGCGATGCAGTCGAACGGCAACCGCGAGGTGTTGGTCCCCGCCAAAGCAGAGTAGCTTTGCGCCTATGCGACTTTTACTGAGCGCCGCGGCGCTCCTTCTCGCGCTGTCCGTCCAGGCGGCGAGCCTCGAGCGCTACAAGGAGTTCTTGGACGGCACGCGCTCGGCGCGCGCGCAATTCGACCAGAAGGTCTACGACCGCAACGGCAAGCTGGTGCAGGAATCGCACGGCAGCTTCGTGTTCGAGCGCCCGGGCCGCTTTCGCTGGGTATACGACAAGCCCGCCGACCAGGTCATCGTCGGCGACGGCAAGCGCGTGTGGATCTACGACCCGCAGCTCAACCAGGTGACGGTGCGCAAGCTCACCGCCGCGCTCGGCTCGACTCCGGCGGCGCTCCTCGCGGGCTCGAGCGATGTCGCCTCGGCCTTCCGGCTCGCCGACGCCGGCGCGAAAGACGGGCTGGAATGGATGGAGGCGAAGCCCCGCGAGCGCGAAGCGGGCTTCGAGCGCGTGCTCATGGGCTTCGGCGCGAACGGCCTGCAGGCGATGGAGCTCACCGACAACTTCGGCCAGACGACGCTGCTGCGCTTCACCAAGCTCGAGCGCAACCCGAAAGTGAATCCTTCGGAGTTCCGCTTCAGCCCGCCCAAGGGCGCCGACGTCCTCGGCGACAAATGACGGATTTGTTCGCGCCCGCGCAGCCCGTCGCGCCGCTCGCCGACGCGCTGCGCCCGCAGACGCTCGACGACGTGGTCGGCCAGGAGCACCTGCTCGGGCCGGGCCGGCCGCTGCGCCTCGCGTTCGAGTCCGGGCGCCCGCACTCGATGATCCTCTGGGGCCCGCCCGGCTCGGGCAAGACGACCATCGCGCGGCTGATGGCGAAGGCCTTCAACGCCGAGTTCGTTGCCCTCTCCGCCGTCTTCTCGGGCGTGAAGGACATCCGTGAAGCCGTCGCCGCCGCGCAGGCGCGGCTCGAGCAGTTCGGCCGGCGCACCATCCTCTTCGTCGACGAAGTGCACCGCTTCAACAAGGCGCAGCAGGACGCCTTCCTGCCTTACGTCGAGCAGGGCCTCATCACCTTCGTCGGCGCGACGACCGAGAACCCGTCGTTCGAAGTGAATAGCGCGCTGCTCTCGCGCGCGACGGTGTACGTCCTTGAGCCGCTGCGGCCCGAGCACCTTGGCGCGCTGCTCGATCGCACCGGCCTGCCCATGGACGAGGCGGCGCGCGCGAGGCTCACCGGCTTTGCCGACGGCGATGCGAGGCGGCTGCTCAACGCCGTCGAGATACTGAAGAACACTGGCCATTCGCCCATCGACGGCGCGTTCGTCGAGCAGACGCTGGCCAAGAACCTGCGCCGCTTCGACAAGGGCGGCGAGCAGTTCTACGACCAGATCTCGGCGCTGCACAAGGCGGTGCGCGGCTCGGATGCCGACGCGTCGCTCTACTGGATGGTGCGCATGCTCGACGGCGGCGCCGATCCGCTCTACGTCGGCCGGCGCGTCGTGCGCATGGCGGTGGAGGACATCGGGCTCGCCGATCCGCGCGCGCTGCGCCTCGCGCTCGACGCCTGCGAGACCTACGAACGCCTGGGCAGCCCCGAGGGCGAGCTCGCGCTCGCGCAAGCGGTGGTGTACCTCGCGGTCGCGCCCAAATCGAATGCGATTTACGAGGCCTATAATGCCGCGCGCGATTTCGTCGCCAAGGACGGGACGCGTCCCGTGCCGCTCCACATCCGAAACGCACCCACGTCGCTCATGAAGCAGCTCGGCTATGGAAGAGACTACCGCTACGCGCACGACGAGGAAGGCGCGTACGCCGCGGGCGAGAACTACCTGCCCGAAGGCATGCCGCCGATCGAGTGGTACCGGCCCACGGAGCGCGGCATGGAAGCGAAGCTCGCCGAGCGCATCGCGGAGCTGCGGCGGCGCGATGCCGCGGCGGGCAAGAAGCGATGATCGACATCCAGTTGCTGCGCCAAGATTCCGAGGCAGTCGCGCGCCGCCTCGCCACCCGAGGCGGCAACCCGTTCGACGCCGACCAGTTCCGGCGCTTCGAAAAGGCGCGCAAAGACCTGCAGACCGCGGTCGAGCAGGCGCAGGCCTCGCGCAACCGCATCGCCAAGGACATCGGCCAGGCGAAAGCGAAGGGCCACGACATCGCGCCGCTGCTCGCACAGGGTGAGAAGCTGAAGTCGCTGCTCGAAGAATCCGAGCAGCAGCTCGTAAGACTGCAGGAAGGTTTCCAGGACTTCCTCGGCCGCATTCCCAACATCCCGCACGAGTCCGTGCCGGTCGGCGACGCCGACGCCAATCGAGAGGAAAGGCGCTGGGGAGAACCGCGCAAGTTCGATTTCCCGCCAAAGGATCACGTCGACATCGGCGAAGCGCTCGGTGGCCTGGATTTCGCGACCGGCGCGAAAGTCGCCGGCAGCCGCTTCGTCGTCATGAAAGGCGCCGTCGCTCGCCTGCATCGCGCGATCGCGCAATTCATGCTCGACGTGCATACGCGTGAGCATGGCTACACCGAGACCTACGCGCCGTACATGGTGACGCCGGAGTGCGCGAACGGGGTGTCGAGCCTCGCCAAGTTCGAGGGCGATCTTTTCAAGGTGGCGGGTGAGCGCACGCTCTACCTGATTCCGACCGCGGAGTACCCGGTCACCAATTACGTGCGCGACGAGATCCTGCCGCTCGAGCGGCTGCCGGTGAAGTACGTCTGCCATTCGCCGTGCTTTCGCTCCGAGGCCGGCTCGGCCGGCAAGGACACGCGCGGCATGATCCGCAATCACCAGTTCGACAAGGTGGAGCTCGTGCAGATCGTGCATCCGGAAAAATCGTACGCCGCTCACGAGGAGCTGACCTCGCATGCCGAAGCGATCCTGCGCAAGCTCGAGCTGCCCTATCGCGTCGTGACGCTCAGCACCGGCGACATGGGCTTCTCCGCCGCGAAGACCTACGACCTCGAGGTGTGGCTGCCGGCACAGAA
>Ga0075426_10000721_pt1 | contig 22983 bp, 21 predicted proteins | sample SoiMethybrSBSTD5_FD_75304 | JGI IMG/M metagenome (GOLD analysis project Ga0075426, IMG submission 75304) | Bulk soil microbial communities from a Populus tree surrounding site in Tennessee, USA - Soil MetaG P. TD hybrid SBSTD5 | ecosystem: Environmental > Terrestrial > Soil > Tree plantation...
GGGAATTTCTGGCCCGCGCCAAAGCGCTGGTACGCCGCGCCAAGGGACAGCCCACCCCCATGCTGGTGGTGGCCGACCTGGAAGTGAACACCATCGAACGCTCGGTGCGGCGCGCCGGACACGACATTACACTAACGCCCATGGAATACCGGGTGCTCGAATACCTGGCGCACCGGCCCCGGGCTGTTGTTTCAAAGACGGAACTTCTGGAACACCTCTACGATTACAATTGGGAGAAATTCAGCAATGTCATCGAGGTGTACATCTCGGGCTTGCGCCGAAAGATTGATGATGGGGCGCCTGTAAAATTGATTCGCACCCTGCGCGGCCAAGGCTATGCCCTGCGCGTGGAAGAAGGGCGAAGGTGAGGCTTTAAGTTTCAAGGTTTCACGGTTTCACAGGCTTCAGAGTTTCACGGGTTTCCAGGCTCAGAACAATGCTTGTCCGGGAGCGGTGGAACTTCACAAACCAGGGATACTCTAGTTTTCTCGACCTAACGATGAAACGCCTCTCATTAACGGGCCGGCTCATTGCGATGGTAGTTGGCGCTCAGTTCCTGCTGGCTATCGGCCTGGTGTTGGTGGGCATCACCTTTGCCCGGCGGCAGCTGCTGGCAGCTTTCGATATGAGCCTGCAGGGCAAAGCCCGCGCCATTGCCGCGCTGGTTTACTATCCGCCGGACGGCAAGCCGGGGTTGCTGATCGACGAGGACGAGGCCCCCCCTCCTTTCGATGTTTCGCGTCCCGACATTTATCAGGTGACGAGCGCGATCCGGAAGTTCGAAGCCCACTCCAAAAACTTCGACACGGCATTTCTGCGCGGCGAACCGTCGCGCGGCGAGTACTGGAATTTCACCTCCAAGGGAGTGCCCTATCGCGGATTGATTCTGCGCAACGTCTCCATTCGTGATGCCCAAATCGACACCCTGGACACTGATGTGAGCCTGGACGTGTTCTACGCCGCGCCCACCCTCGACATCACCCGCCGCGCCGACGAGGTGGGCATGATGGTGGGCGGGGCCAGTCTACTGCTGCTGGTGCTAACCGGTTTGCTGGCCGCCTGGGCGGTGCGCCGGGGCTTGTGGCCGCTGCACGGGCTGGCGGGGGAGGCGGCCGGCATTTCGGTCAAGAACTGGAATTTCCGTCCCCCCAAAGCCGCTTTGGAGACACCGGAACTGGCGCCTCTGGCGCATGCCATTGAAACCGTGCTGGGCAAGCTGGAACTGGCTTTCGAGCAGCAACGTGAATTCCTGGCGGATGCGGCCCATGAACTCAAGACCTCTGTGGCCATCCTGAAATCCACCTTTCAATCCCTGCTGCAAAAGCCGCGCTCGCCCCATGAATACCGAGCCGGGCTCCTGGACTTGCTGGGCGACGTGGACCGCCTGGAGGAACTGCTCAACCGCATGCTGCGCCTGGCGCGGGCCGAACAGCAGGTGGCCGATGGCGAAGCGCGCACCCTGGATGTCGCCGACCTCGCTTCCACCTGCGAAATGGCGGTAGCGCGCATCAAGAATCTGGCCGCGACTCGGGGAATAGAAGTTCAGTTCTCCGGCGATGGCGGGGGCACAGTGCGCGCCGATCCTGAAGATCTGGAACTGGTCTGGGTCAACCTGCTGGAAAACGCCATCCAGCACAGCCCGCCAAGCTCCACCGTACGTCTGCAATTGGAGCGCACTGCCGACAGCGCTTGCATCAGCGTGCAGGACTGGGGCACCGGCATCGCTCCCCAGGACCTGCCCTACATCTTCGAACGTTTCCGCCGGGGCGATCCCTCGCGGTCGCGAGAGACAGGGGGATTTGGCCTGGGTCTAGCCATCGCCAAGGCTATCGTGGAGGCTTACGGCGGCAACATCCAGGCGAAGAGCACGCAGCAGGAAGGGACGTGCATTTGGGTAAGCTTGCCGTTCAGCAAACAAGCCGAGCCCGACTCTTCCGCGGTGCCTTCGCCGGAAGCATCTTGAGCGAATGCACTTCCTCACATTGGCGTGATAACACGCAGTAGAGTTTTGCTAGCGCGCCACGTCCCTCCCAAATCGGCACGTGCAGGCAAATTTTTGTGACGCTTTCTCTTTCCTTCGGGCTCTCCAGGTTTAGGCTTTCGGTATCCGAGATTTGATGTCGCGACGTCTGGCGAAACTGATTTCGCCCTCCCGGTGGGCGGAGTCGAACCCTGATAAACAACCTCACTGAAAGGAGCGCTTCCTATGTACGCACGTATGCTGGAAGGCAACCTGAAGCTGGAGAAGAAACCCGAGTTCCTGACCAAGGTGCGCCAGGAAATCCTGCCTATTCTCAAGAGGCACAAGGGATTTGTGGACATCATCGGCCTGGAGAACGAGGCCAAGCCGGAGAGATTCTGCATTCTCAGCCTATGGCACACCAAGAACGACGCCGAGCGCTATGAGCGCGAAACCTTTCCCAAGGTAAACGAAATTGTTAAGCCCTTCCTAACCATGCCGATGGTGGTGAACACCTTCATGGTGGAGACCACCATTTCCGAGCACGTGATTGCCGCAGTGGCGGCTTGAACGGCGAGCCATCACTGCGCAAGCGGCCTCGGCATTCGCCCCGCCGGGGCCGTCTTTTTCCAACCTGAGGACGCAGACGGTTTTTGCAATCAGTGGTGCGAAGAAGACTTGCTACGATGCCCCGGCGGCCTGCGCCTTAACCAGTCCGTGCAGGGCCTGGGCTGATTCCGGAGATAGCTGCGCAAATTCAATGCCCATCCCCATGCTGGGGTGCACCACGCGCACCACGCCGGGCAGGCGCACGCGCGCTCCATTGGCCTGAAATAATATTTCCACGTTGGTGCCCACCGGCTCGGGCGTCATGATCTCCATATAGCAGCCGGTCAGGCTGATGTCGCTCAGGAAGCCGCGAAATGTGGCGCTGCTCCCCCGCTTGCAGAATTCCGCTTCGCAGCGAAAATCGTAGCGGGTTGCCGGACGTTTCTCCATTCTGCCAAATTCAAGCATGCCACCCGTACCAGGGGGAAGTTACCAAAGACGTTCGCCGCTTGTTTCGCCATGCAGCGCTGGCTCCATGTCCTGCAAACTCGCCATTTCCCGTCGGGCGGAAAAGAGCGGATGACATTCGGCCCTGTGTCATTTACCCAATCAGAGGCCGCAGGCACGCCGGCGAGTCGAGTTCGCCTTCTTGGCCGATGACGTTACTTTTGCGCTCCGGGAGGTCACTATGCGTCTGCCTCATCCTGGCACTGCCGTGCTGCTGGGAGTGCTTCTGTTTTCTCTGGGTTGCGGCTACGGCTCCCACAACTACAACACTATGACCGGCAACACGCCCACTACGGCGGCGCCCGCCATCACCCAGCTTTCCCCCAGTTCAGCTACATCGGGCGGCATGGGCTTCGTGCTGACGGTGAATGGCAGCAATTTCGGCACCGATGCCACGTTGTACTGGAACGGCGCGCCTCGTTCCAGCACCTATGTCACGACGAACCAGGTGACGGCCGCAATCTCGGCTGCCGACATCGCCAATAAAGGCACGGTTTCCGTGTATGTTCGCAGTAACAATCAGAATTCCAACACCGTGAAATTCATGGTGAATTGAGACAAGCCGAGCCGGCCGCAGCCACAATCATTTTTCCTGTCCTGGTGCGATAATCGGGTCGCCTGGCGATTGCCGGGAACTCCATGCCCGACCTACCTACCGCCTACATTTCCGAAGTTGTTCGCGCGCTTCGAGCTTACAAGAGGCTTGCGGAAGGGGCGCTTGCCCAACTCAGTGACGAGGAATTTGTTCGCCGGCCCGATCCCGAGTCGCTTAGCGCCGCTTTGATCGTGAAGCACATTGCCGGCAACCTGCGCTCGCGCTTCACCGATTTTCTGACCAGCGACGGCGAGAAGCCCGACCGCCACCGCGACCAGGAATTTGAGGATTCTGCCGGGATGGGGCGCGCCCAACTGATGCGCTCCTGGGAAGAGAGCTGGACCATTTTGTTCAGCAGCCTGGAGGCGCTGCGCCCTCAGGACCTGGAGCGCACCGTCCCCATTCGCGGCGAACCTTATTCCGTGCTCAAGGCGCTCAATGTAGCTTCGCTGCACTACGCCTACCACATTGGGCAGATCGCGTATCTGGCCAAGCACTTTCGCGGATCCGATTGGAAATCGCTTAGCGTGCCCAAGCCTGGCCAGCAGAAGTACAGGCCATGATGCATGCGTGTAGGCGCCGCTGCGCCTGCCCTGCGCTGGGCACAGCCCCGCGCCCACGCCAGCAGCGACCTGCGCGCCCCAATGTTAGAATCAGGAGTTTCCTGCTGCACTCCGCCCCCGGCGCGTAGGAACGGAAGGTGAGAAACCTGAATGGCTGAAACCATGCTCGCCGTGGTGAAGCCCGAGCCGAAACCGGGCGCCGAAGTCCGCGACGTCGCCATCCCCAAGATCGGCCTGACTGACGTGCTCGTGAAGGTCAAGGTGGCTTCCGTTTGCGGCACCGACCTGCACATCTACAACTGGGATCCCTGGGCGCAGCGCCGCATCCATCCGCCTCTCATACCCGGGCACGAATTCTGTGGCGTGGTGGCGGCCGTGGGCGGCGAGGTCACCAGCGTCAAGGAAGGCGACTTTGTCTCCGCGGAAATGCATGTGGCCTGCGGCAAGTGCCTGCAGTGCCGCACCGGCGAAGCTCATATTTGCCAATTCGTGAAGATCATCGGGGTGGACGACAACGGCGCCTTCGCCGAGTACGTGCGCATTCCCGAATCCAACATCTGGAAGCTGGATCCGGAGATTCCCCAGGAATACGCGTCGATCCTCGACCCCCTGGGAAACGCCGTCCATACTGTGCTGGCGGGAGAAATCGCCGCTCGGACTGTGGCTATCACCGGCTGCGGCCCCATCGGCCTGTTTGCCATCGCGGTGGCCCGGGCCGTGGGCGCCACCGCGGTTTATGCGATCGAAACCAACCAGTACCGCCGAAAAATCGCCCAGCAGATGAAGGCGGATTACGTGCTCGATCCCAAAGCCGAGGACGTGCGCGCCTTTGTGATGGACCACACCGGCGGTCAGGGCGTGGATGTGGTGCTGGAAATGGCGGGTCACCCGGATGCCATTCGAACAGCCTTCAACATCGTGCGCCGCGGCGGCCGCATTTCCCTCCTAGGCCTGACCTCCAAGCCAATAGCTTTGAACTTTTCCGAAGACATTATTTTTAAGGGCATCACCATCCAGGGCATCAATGGGCGCCGCATGTACCAGACCTGGTACCAGATGACCGCGCTGCTCAAGGCGGGCAAACTCGACCTGCACCCCGTTATTACGGACCGCATGTCCATGAAGGACTTCAGCAAGGGCATGGAGCGGCTGAAAACCGGCGAGGCCAGCAAGATCCTGCTCTATCCGAATGGCGTGAAATGACCGCGTTTGGCTGGGCGTCCGAGCCCAGCCGCGGTCATCCCGAGCGCAGCGAAGGATCTCAAGACGTGCCTCCGTGTCGCTGTGATGAAATCATTATTTCTTATCGGGCTCTAGCTTGAGCGCGGCGGAGTTCATGCAGTAGCGCAGCCCGGTAGGCGCAGGCCCATCTTCGAACACATGCCCCAGATGGGCCCCACAACGCGCGCACAGCGCTTCCGTGCGCACCATGCCATGACTGCGGTCGAGGTGCGCCTCCACCCGCTCTTCTTTCAGGGGCTGCCAGAAGCTGGGCCAGCCGGTGCCGGACTCGTACTTGGCTTCCGAGCTGAACAGCGGCTCCCCGCAGCACACGCACTTGTAGGTGCCGTGCTCCTTGGCGTTCCAGTAGCGTCCACTAAAAGCCGGTTCGGTGCCCTTCTGACGGGTAACGTAGTACTCGTCGGGGGAAAGCTGCTGGCGCCACTCGGCGTCGGTTTTGGTCAGTTTTTCTACCATGTTGTAAAAGGGGCCAGGGGGTCGGGTATTGATAGTTAGTAGCGGGCAGGCTGGTGATCCAGTACCACCGATCTGCACGCAGCCGATCGCCAACTACTAACTCCCAGCTACCGACCGCTGCCCACTGACTCCCACTCCTGACTCGGTGATGTTGGCTACTCCAATTTCGCGCTCATCGTAATTTTCGCGTTCAGCACTTTGGAAACCGGGCAGCCTGCCTTGGCCGCGTCCGCCGCTTTCTCGAATGCCGCTTTGTCGGCTTTCGGTACCTTGCCGGTCACATCCAGGTGAACGGCGGTAATCGTCCAGCCGGAATCCAGCTTTTCCAGGGTCAAGGTCGCGTTGGTTTTGATGCTGTCCGGAGTCAGCCCGGCGTTCCCCAACTGCGCCGAAAGGGCCATGGAGAAGCAGCCCGCGTGTGCCGCCGCGATCAGCTCTTCCGGGTTGGTGCCAGGCTGATCGCCGAACCGCGTACCAAATGAGAATGGCGTTTTGGAAAACACTCCGCTACTGGAAGAAACCGCTCCTGAGCCTTCCTTCAAACTGCCCTTCCACTCCGCGCTTGCCTTGCGTTGCATTCCGTTCTCCTCGCATCAAGATATAAGTGCGAATTAGACATTGTATTAGGGGACGATTCAATCGGGCAAAGAGCCGGGGCCGGGAATCAGCGGGGTGGTAGCTGGAAGCGGGTAGTTCGTAGCTGGCCAACGCCGCCCCGCCGGCCGACTACCAACTGCCAGCTACCACCTACTGATTGTGTGGCAGATCGCTCGACCATGAATCCGCCACAATGTGCCAATCGCCGCCCTGGCGCTTTCTCCACACGGTCAGGTACTTGCCCTTGTCGGGCTTTTGCCCGCCGCCTTCCTTGGGCACTTTCATGGTGTAGGTGCCCACGTCGAAGGCCAGATCGCCGGTCTGCTTCACGTAGGTGACTTCAAATTTCAATTCGGTGTAGCCGTGGTGCAGAGGCCGGCTCAGGTACTCGCGAATGGCCTCCCGGCCATGCACGGCAGGGTGATGCGGCGGCAGGTAGACCGCGTCTTCGGCATAAAGTTGGGCCAGCTTTCCCGGCTGCCGCGAGTTCCAGTAGCGCGCCCAGTCGTCTCCGGTTTTATGGATGATTGCACTCACGTCCGCATTCAGCGTCGGCTCCGCCTTCATATCCGCCTCCCGGACAATTTTACGCGCAACGTCCGGTTGGATGTCTGTGAGCACGCGCCTGCTGCTTGCGCCAAGTTTCACCTTGGCACTGCAGGGGGCAGTTGGCCCGGTGTTCGAAAAAAAAGGGGGCGGAATTTCCGCCCCCGAAGCTAGCCGCACGCTATGGTGCGGGTGGAGAGTTTAGAAGGTGAACCGCAGGGCAAACTCCATCAGCCGCGGTTTGTTCAGCGTGTTGGTAAAGGTGCCAAAGGTCGCGGCAGTTGCCAGGGTGTTGTTGCCGTTGAACTGCATCTGGCCCACGTCGAACCGCGGGGTGTTGGTGATGTTGAAGGTTTCCCAGCGGAAGCTAAAGTCCTTGCCTTCGGTAACCTTCCAGGTCTTGCCCAGGCTGGCGTCAATGTCGAAGGTGCCCGGACCGCGCAGGTTATTACGTTGTCCGGACTCGCCCGGAAAGGCCAAGCGGAAGTCCTTGATTGCAGCCGATGGATCCTGGAAGACGTTGGGCAGCACCGAACCGCCAGGGGTGGCAGCCACCAGGTAACTTCCAGTCTTAGGCATTGGTCCATTCTGCACCACGTTGGAAGTAAGCTGCCAGTCGGTGCCCCAGAAGCCCAAGCCGGGCCCCACACTGAACGGGAATCCGCTGGACCAGCGCCACAGGCCGGAAATGGACCAGCCGCCTACCAGCGCGTTGAGCACGCCGCCCATGCCGCTGCCAAAATGCTTGCCGCGGCCGACCGGAAGCTCATATACCCAGTTGGAGTTAATCTGATGGGTATTGTCGAAGTCGGAAACGGCACGCAACTGCTTCGGCGACCAGGCATTGATGATCTGGCTGGCGCCCACACCGAAGCCTTCAAACTCGTTGATGCGCTCCGCATTCGAGCCGACATCTATGGACTTGGAGTAGGTGTAGTTCAGGTCGAAGTTCAGCCCGTTGCTCATGCGCTTGCGCAGGCTGAGCTGCATCCCGTTGTAGACGCTGTTACCGATGCTGCGCCAGGCGTACAGCGACGACCACTGCGGGTTGTAGAAATCGTAGCCGTTGGTCTGCTTACCGTTGATGGTGGCGCAAGCCGGGAAACAGCCGCCGGGACCGTTGACTCCGAAACCGCCAGGTACGTCAATTCCGTACAGAGCGCTGGTTTCGTTCCCCGTGAAACAGGAATACATGTCGTAGACAGCCTGCGTCGCGGTAACGTTCCCGGTGATGCTGCCGTCGCCGGGTGCGCAGCCGAATCCGGGTCCGGACCCAAATCCAAGCTGGGTAGCGGCAGCTCCGGCAGCGCTGGGGAAGAAATTCTGCCAGAAAGGAATGTTCTTAATCGCTTGAATGGGTGTACCGGCGTTCGCCGCCTTTGCCAACAACGTTGCCGCGGTGAAGTAGTCCATATGCGACTTCGGATCCACCAGATTCACCGGCTGCGATATGTCCTCTTCCTGCAGCAGGTGGTGGGCGAAGCGGCCAACATAGGAAGCCTCCACCACGAAATTCTTAGGCAATTCCCGGGTGACGCTGAAATTCACCACGTGAGAGTAGGGGGTGTGCATTTTGCCATCCAAGCCCCAGGTAATAGCAAAACCGCCGCCACCAAGGTCCGCAGGCGGAATACTGGGGAAAGGCCCGCTGGGGGGCGGCGGCAAAATATTGCCGATGGCCGACATGGTCGGAATGCTGGTCACCGTGGGCGCCACGATGCGCGGACTGGTGTCAGGCGTCTGCGTGCCAGCCGGGTTGTCAATCAGCGTAGTCAGGCCGAATGAGCCATTGCGGTCGAAGCTGTTGACGATGCCCTCGCCGAAGTGGTCATAGTAGAGCCCGTAGCCGCCGCGCACAGAAAACTTGCCGGCGCTGCCTCCAGTAATGTGCTTGAGGATGCCATTGTCATACGAAGGCGCCCAGGCGAAGGAGAAGCGTGGAGCGATGTTTCCGTAATCCCAGTTCCACAGAGGCGGTTTGCCATTCGCTGGCCCAGAGAGCCCCAACCCTACCAGGTTGGTGCACTTATTAGGATCGGGAGGGCAGACGTTGTAGGGCAGCCCCTGCTGGGCCAACTGCCCGCGCTGGGTATAGAACTGGCTGAGATCGACGGTCGGAGCCACCTGGTTGCCGTTCACCTCATAGGGAGGTTGCAGCAGCGTGTAACGAGCACCAAAGGTCAGAGTCAGGGTGGGGGTTACGCGCAATGTATCCTGCGCATACCACTCGGCTTCATGCGCTCTAAAATGACGCGGGACAAAGGCGCCTTGAGGCAGAAGGGCAGCGGTCTTGTCACGGTTGTACTCGCCTTCCACGAAGGGAACGAGGCCGGCGAGAGCCGCCATGGGCAGGTCGTACGACTGGCCAAAGTCGCTGGAGACGGCCGGGAAACCGAAGTTGCCCGGGTCCAATGTCCCGCCTGACCCCGCAATGCCCGCGGCTTGTAGCCAGGAAACGTTGGTCTGGCCAAAGTTGAACGAATCGGTATTGCCCAGCCGCTCGTCGTTAATGATGCGAATGTTGCCGCCGAACTGGAAGGTGTGTTTGCCCTTGGTCCAGGTGACATCATCCACCAGGTTGTGCATGGGGACGATAACGCGGGTGGTTGGTGTCTCGCCATGGAGATCATTCAACCCGCGGAAGTTGACGAAGGCCGAGTTCTGCAAGCCAACATTGTCAATGCCCTCGCGGATGAACCCGTATCGAAAATTGTTGATCAGGTTATCGCGCAATATGGCGGTGTAGCCGACAGAGATGCCCTTGTTATTGCCCTTGTTGGTGACGTTCGGGGGATCGCCGGGGAACTCGGGCCCGTCGTTGCCTATGCCGGCAATGCTGTCGTTCTGCAGGTTGCCGCGCACGAACAACCGGTGATTGCCGTTTTGCGTCAGGTTGTAGTCCAGCTTCACAATATACGTGTCCAGTTTGGCGGGAGCGCCCGCCGTAAACTGGAAGCCGCGGAAGTTGAAGCCGTCGCCCACGATATTGGTATTGGGCAGCGGGTACTGCTTGAAAATCTGCATAACAGCCGGATTGGCGCCTGGCCCGAGCGGGCAAGTAGCGCTGCAGGGATCCATGCTGGCAATGTCAGCTGGTGATAGCCGCTGCACTGTGCCCGTGTCCGTGATGTAGCTGATGAACCCATTGCGCAGGTCCGCGCTCGGCACCGTGCGAACAATGGACGTGTTCTCGCGCAAGCGCTGCCCTTCATAGGTTGCAAAGAAGAACAGCCGGTCCTTCTTAATGGGCCCGCCGATGGCGCCGCCGAAGGTGTTGCGGATCAGCTTGCCGGGAATATTGGGCTCGCCCGCGCCGAGTTGCGCATTCTTCACAAACCAATCATTGGCGGTGGTGAAAGTCGGCCGGTGATATTCGTACAAAGTGCCGTGAAAATCGTTGGTGCCGCTCTTGGTGACCAGAACCACCTGTGCGCCGGAAGAACGGCCTTCATCGGCATTGCCGCCGGTGGTAGTCACGCGAAATTCCTGCAGGGAATCCAGCGTGGCGCGAAGCGCGCCCTGGAAAGCCTGGCCCAGGATGGGATCGTTGTTGTCCACGCCATCAATGGTGATGTTGGCCTGGTCGCTGCGCGCGCCAGCGACTGAGCCGCTGCGGCTGTCTTCGCTCTGCGGCATGGCCTGATCGTTGTTGCCCGTATACGCCACACCCGCCTGCAGACTCAGAATGCCCGTGGGATCGCGCCCCTCAAAGGGCAGATCCTGAATTTGCAAGGCGTTAAACGCATGTCCCAGGCTGGCGTCCTGCGTATTCACCAGGGGCGCGGCGCCCGTCACTTCAACCGTAGTCGCGGCCCCGGCCACCTGCATGCCCAAATCCAACTGGGCGGGCGTGTTGACCATCAGGATCACATTGTCCTGGGTAAGCGTGGCGAAGCCGGACGCATTTGCCGTCAGCTTGTAAGTAGCCGGCGGAACTTCGATGAATTGGTATGCCCCCTGCGGCCCGGACTTCACCGTCCGGGTATAGCCGGTTTTAGGATTGCTCAAGGTGACAGTTGCCCCAGGAATGACTGCCCCCTTGGGATCGGTTACCGTTCCACGCAGGGAAGATGTGCCCGTCTGGGCAAATACATAGGCGCTGAGCAAGGCTGCGAAGGCGACTAGGGAGATCAGCTTAGCGATGCGCATCTGGCGCTCCTGAATTTTTTTCTGAACACGCGACGTCCAAAATGGGCCGAGAGATTTGTCAGCTACTGTGCAATTCAGAGCCCAAATCTGGTTAAGGATTTGGCGGGCAACTCCGACAAAAACCAATAGCTTAGACAGCTAATGCCCACCAACAACACCAATTTACATAGGAGCGATACAGGTTTTTGTAGATGACAATTGTTGTGCCCGCCCAATCTCACGCAGCCCTGGCCAGCCGGCGCGAGACAAACCCGCCATATTAGAATGCAGCCCGCCATGAAAACTCTGCGCCTGTTGTCTATCGCCCTCATGCTGGTCTTAACTGCCAGCGCGCAAACACCTCCCGTTGCCGGTGCGCAGCAGTTCGCCAGTATCGGCAATCTGAAGTTGCAGAGCGGCCAGATGATCCGCGACTGCAGCATCGGCTATCGCACCTTCGGCCAGTTAAACGACGACAAATCCAACGCCGTGCTCTTCCCTACCTGGTTCGGCGGGCGCACGCAGGACCTGGTGGATTTAATCGGTCCCGGCAAGCTGGTAGACAGCACAAAATATTTTGTTGTGGCGGTGGACGCACTGGGGGATGGGGTTTCCTGCTCGCCTTCCAACAGCCGGGCACAGCGGCGCATGAAATTTCCCCAGTTCGCCATTCGCGACATGGTGGAGAGCCAGCACGAGTTGCTCACGCGCGTGTTGCACCTCACCCACGTGCACGCGGTGATGGGCATCTCCATGGGCGGCATGCAGACGTTTCAGTGGGCGGTCGCCTATCCCGACTTCGTGGACAAGGCGATTCCCATCGTGGGCTCGCCGCGACTGGCGCCCTATGACCTGCTGCTGTGGCAAACCATGATTGATGCTATCGAGCAAAACCCGCTGTGGAAGAATGGCAATTACAAAAAACAGCCAGTGCCACATGAAGTGGAGCAGATCGGCGAATTGGCGCTCTCCACTCCCGAGCATTACAACCACGAGATGACGCGGGAGAAGTTTTTCGATTCGCTGAAAAAACCGGCCGACACGCGTTTCGACAGCAACGACCGCATTCGCCAGGCGCAGTCCATGATGGCCCTCGACGTGAGCGCGCCCTTTGGCGGCTCCATGGAAAAAGCAGCCGCCGCGGTGAAGGCGCCCATGCTCATCGTCGTGGACGCGCACGATCACATGGTGACGCCCGGCCCGGCGCTGGATTTTGCCAAGCTAAAGAGCGCTGAAACACTGGTGCTGGAGAACGATTGCGGCCACCTGGGCCCGGGTTGCGACCAGGCCAAAGTCAGCGCCGCGATAGCAGAGTTTTTAGGGAGGCGTTAGCTACAGGTTTCAACGTGCGGCAGGTTTCAAGGTTTCTCGCCAAGACGTTACTGAGGCCGAAACATAGAAACCCTGGAACCTGGTGTTTTTGAAACTTTGAAACCTGTTTTTTTTCAGCAGCAGCCGAAGGGCCGCCGGGAGTCTTTCTGAACCTCTCGAGCCGCGGCTACGGCTGCCGCGACCAACACAGCTACACCGCTCAATGCCACTGCCCACATAAGCTTTTCCCTCTTCTCTAGGACTGGATACGCCCCGTTTACAGTTAATTGGATTCTTTCCGGGCAGAAGATGTTGGACGGCTAAGTTATCTTGGGGCTTGCATTTACGCGGACGGAGCTGGGTTAGGCGGCGCGCTGCGCCTGATGACGCAGGCGTACCCGGCAACAACCCTACTTCGGCGTGTTCTCGCTCCGGGGGTGTAAAATTGATGGTTTCCTACCGTTTCCCGGGTCCTCCCGGGACACTTAAGAGAGGCGTAATCATGGCTACAATGCAAGCCCCGCCGCGGGCACGGATTCATGAAGGGCCATTCGTCAACGAGCCACTGACCGACTTCACGCGCGAAGAGAACGCGCGCAAGATGCGAGCAGCAGTGGAGAAAGTGCGCGGCCAACTCGGCCGCGAATACGACCTGATCATCGGCGGTCGCCGAGTAAAAACCCAGGACAAGATCAAATCCATCAACCCGGCTAAGCCCTCGGAAATGGTCGGGCTGTTCCAAAAGGCGGGCAAGGACCATGTGGAACCGGCGATGGACGCGGCGCTCAAGGCGTTTGAGAGCTGGAGCCGCACCTCCGTGGAAGAACGGGCCGCCATCGTGTTCCGCACTGCGGAAATCCTGCGTGAGCGTAAGTTTGAGTACGCCGCCTGGATGGTGTTCGAAGTCGGCAAGAACTATGCCGAGGCCGATGCCGACATCGCAGAACTGATTGATTTCTGCGAATTCTACCCGCGAGAAGCGCTGCGCCTGGCCAAGGCGGAACCGCCGGTACAACTGCCTGGCGAGCGCGACCTGCTCATGTACATCCCGCTGGGTGTGGGCGCGGTGATTCCGCCGTGGAACTTTCCCAGCGCCATCATGGGCGGAATGACCCTGGCCTCCATTGTGTGCGGCAATACCGTGATCCTGAAGCCCTCGAGCGACTCGCCCGCCATCGCGGCCAAATTTGTGGAGGCATTGGAAGAAGCCGGCCTGCCCGAAGGGGTGGTCAATTTCTGCCCGGGGGCGGGCGCCAGCTTCGGCAATGCGGTGGTGGCGCATCCCAAGACGCGCTTCATCGCCTTCACCGGTTCTCGGGAAGTGGGTCTCGACATCAACAAGCGTGCCGCAGAACACGCGCCCGGCCAGGTTTGGATCAAGCGCACCATCCTCGAAATGGGCGGAAAAGACGCCATTATCGTGGATGCGGATGCCAATCTCGATGCCGCAGTGGACGGCGTAGCCGCGGCTGCTTTCGGCTTCTCCGGGCAAAAGTGCTCGGCGTGCTCGCGCGCCATCATTGACGAGCGCATCTACGACAAGTTCCTGGAGCGCCTGAAAGCGCGCGTTGAGAAGATCACCGTCGGCGATCCCACGAAGAACCCGGGCATGGGACCGGTGATCAACGAGGGCTCAATGAAGTCCATCCTCGAATACATTGAAGTGGGACAGAAGCAAGGCGGGCGCCTGCTGACGGGAGGCAAGCGCGACAGCAATGCCGGCGAGGGTTGGTTCGTGCAGCCCACCGTGATTGCCGATGTCAAACCGGGCGACCGCGTCGAGCAGGAAGAAATTTTCGGCCCGGTCCTGGCAGTAATCAAGTCGCGCAATTTCGACGAAGCCCTGCAGATTGCCAATGACACCGAATTCGGCCTCACTGGCGCTGTCTATTCCAGTTCCAAGGACAAGCTGGACCGTGCCATCCGCGAGTTTCACGTCGGGAATCTGTACATCAACCGCAAATGTACGGGTGCCATCGTGGGGGCGCACCCCTTCGGCGGGTTCAATATGTCCGGCACCGATTCCAAGTCGGGCGGCCCGGACTACCTGTACCTTTTCACCCAGGCCAAGTCAGTGGGAATTAAAACCACGTAGCTGATCTAATTCGTGGAAGGCGGGGCGAGCTGCGGCTCGCACTTTTCTTTCAGCCCAGCGGCCACTGGCCAAGCCAACGGTTGCCTTTACGGCAGCTGCCAGTCCAGCGCGTAGATTTCTTGCGTACTGATGTCGCGCACGAATAGCGGTGTTTTGTCCGGAGCCAGACCCGTCCACGAGCCCGGGCCGAACTGGCCGGGGAAAGTACGCAACGATTTCAGGTCCACTATCCTGGTCATTTCGCCGTCGCTGATGCGCAACTGGTAGAAGGCCGGTTGGCTGCTGAACAAAGTATCGAAATAAAGGGACCGCGAATCGGGAGCCCACGTGATGTACCCAATCAATCCCAAGTTGGTGGCTAGCTGGCGCCAGCTCTGCTTCTCTATGTCGAATAGCATTAGCTTGGCATTGTCATAGGAAATGGCAACAATGCTGCGCCCATCCGGCGACCAGCGTGGTCCAAATACATCCTGCGAGCCGGGCAGACGCGAGACCTTGCGTGTCTGCAACTCGACAATCTCAATGTACAAATGCTGCTGGCCCCGGGGCTGGTGTCCCATTGCCAGGTACTTGCCATCGGCTGACCAGGTGGGATCAGTTTCTCCTCCGTTGGCGTTCGTAAGCGCGGTAGAACCTCCGCCGTCCCGGGGCACCAGAAAAACTTTCCAGGGCTGTCCCGGAGTAATCCCGGAAAAGGCGATCTGGCGGCCATCCGGCGACCAATGCGCAAGTGCGGCTCGCATGGGCGGAAAGGTCAACTGCAGGCGCTCGCTCCCGTCAGGCCGGCTGCGCCACAGGATGTCTTCCGGATAACTGACGTAGGTGATCCATTTGCCGTCGCGGGAGAACTCCACCTCGCCGGCAGAGACGCCGCCCAGGTACGGCAGGAAGGCGCCTGATTTAGCCTCATACCGCACCAGTTCGGCTCGCGGTTGCATGCCAATCGCGTACAGTTTCTTGCCGTCGCGGCTGGGCAGGGGTCGGAAAAAGGACAGCGGACCCGCAGTGAGCTGCATGGGCTGATGCGAGCTCCTGTGCAACAATGACGAACTCTCCGCCATCAGCCACAGGTTGGTCGCTCCCTCGCGAGTGCTCTGAAAAACGTAGTACCGGCCATCCGGCGTCCATCTGCCGCAGCATTCCTGCGCGGGACGATTCCAGCCGGGCAGCAGTTCGTGCATGCCGCTGCCATCACTGCGCATCTCCCACAGGGAGGAATTGTTGGTGGTCTCATCCGCCAGGGTCATGCGAATTCGGGTGCCGTCGGGCGAGTAAGCCGCGCTAACCACAATGCCGGGAGCAGTGGCCAGCTTGCGCGGATTGCCAGCATCGTGGTCGGCAATATAGATGTCCCGTCCCACCGGATAGAAAAGCTGCCCGTTGGGCGCCCAGATGCCGCCGCGGGCCACGGAACCGAGCCGGCGAGGTGCACCGGCCGGAAGGGGGAGTGACCAGAGCGGTTTGTTAGTTGGAGCGGACTGCGCCACCAGCAACTCCGAACCGTCTGCTGAAACGTCGCCCACCATGGCATTGCTCAGGGGCACGCTAAGGGGCGCAGTTTCCCCTCCGTTGACCGACACCTGTGCGATGGTCTGATTGGTCCCCGAGCTCTCGGTGAGGTATAACCGGCTGCCATCGCTGACCAGCATGATTTTTTGCAGGCCGTCGTTGGTCAGTTGTCGCGAGCCCGTGATGCGCGGCGCGGGAAGAGGAGTGCGCAAAAGGAACACCGCCGCCACGACCAGCGCTGCTGCGCCGGCGACTGCCAGTACGATCCAACGATAATCGCTGGCCCGCCGCGGCCGGGCCTCAGCCGTCGAAAGAATGCGATCCGAATCGGTGTCCCGCTTCAGACGCTTCAGATCGGCACGCATCTCGGCGGCAGTCTGATAACGCAAATCGCGATCCTTCTCCAGCGCCTTTTCAATGATCTCTGCCAGCTGAGGAGGGATCTCTGGATTGAGGCGGACGGCAGCCGTCGGGGCGCGGTTCAGGATGGAGTCGAAAACCGCGCCAGAAGTTGCGCCGCGAAAAGGCACGGTGCCCGTAACCATCTCGTAGAGGAGGGCACCGAAGGAAAATAGGTCGCTGCGGGCGTCCAGTTCCTTGCCGCGAATCTGCTCCGGCGACATGTACGCGACGGTGCCGAGAGTGACTCCGGAACTGGTCAGCGAATCAACTGCTGTGCTGCTTGTCGCTGCACCGGAGACAGTCGCCTGGGCCGCCATTACGGGGTGCAGAGACTTGGCCAGGCCAAAGTCCAGGATCTTGGCCTGCCCGCGGGTGGTGACAAAAATATTGGCTGGCTTGATATCGCGGTGCAGGATGCCCTTTTCGTGGGCGGCGTCCAAGGCGTCGGCGATCTGGATGGCAAGCTCCAGGACCGTGTCCAGATCCATCGGCTTGCCGGCGATGCGCTGCTTAAGCGTCTGCCCATCGAGCAGTTGCATGGCCAGGAAGGGCTGGCTGTCCTGCTGCCCGAAATCGTAAACCGTGCAGATGTTGGGGTGGTCGAGTGCGGAAGCGGCGCGGGCTTCTCGCTGAAAGCGCTCCAATACGGCGGGGTCCCCCGCTACTTCCTGGGAAAGGAATTTGAGGGCTACGCGGCGGCCCAGGTTCAGGTCCTCGGCCTCGTAGACCACACCCATCCCGCCGCCGCCAATCTGGCTGACGATACGATAGTGGGAAACCGTCTTCCCGCTCATGACAACCCGAGCCTTTGTCGCTTTGCTATGTCCATGGTAGCAGCAGCTTGCCTCAGGTGGCGAGGACCTGTGAGCCCGAGTTCCTGGTTAGAGCCTCTCGCCCGCCTGGAATTTTGGTAAACATTGACACGGCTTATCCGCCTGCCGGAGAATGAGATGGCTAGGTGGGGTATCTCAGGCCTCGCCCCCCGTGGGGCTGGAACTGGCGAAGTAGGTTATGGCCAGAATTCTCTGTGTGGACGATGAGCCGAATGTGGTGGCGCTGAAGTGCGCCATCCTGGAGTCCGCGGGCCACACTGTTACCGCCGCCACTTCCGCCCACGACGCCATCGCCAAGCTCTCCCACAACAACTACGACGCCGTGGTCACCGATTGGCGGCTGGGCGACGCCAATGGCCGCGCTGTGGTGCAGGCCGCCAAAAACCGGCCCGCCCTTCCCGTAGTGGTGGTGTCCGGTTATGTAGCCGAAGCTTTTCAGGCCGCGGAACCATTGGCCGACCTCTACCTGGAAAAACCGGTGAATCCCGAAGAACTGGTCACCATCGTCAACGAACTGCTCAAAAGCGACGAAAAGGCCGCCTCCGACTAGAATCACTTGCCAGTCCCAGTTCACTGTTCCTGATCCGCAGGTGGCACTGTTTATGTCCAGGCTCACGGCGAAGCAAAGAAAAACAACAAAATAAAAAACGCCGCGCTCAAAGCGCGGCGTTTCACTTTCGAGAATGCTTAGTTTGCCTGCGGAGCGGGTGGTGCGGCGGTCATGGTTGCGGCCGTGGCAGCGGCGGCTTCCGCGAGTATGCGGTGGTGGATGGTGAACAGCGCCAGTTCCAGCCGGTCAGACACCCCGATCTTGTCGTACACATTGCGCAGGTAGTTCTTGATCACCTGCTCAGTGGTGCCCAACTGGGTGGCAATTTCCTTATTCTTATAACCCTGCACAATCAGCGCCACGATGCGCAATTCCTTCGCGGTCAGGCGATCGCGCACCCGCAGTCCCACCATATCGTTCTCGGTAAGCTCGGTGGGCACGGCTAAATCCTGCACCCAGCTTTCGCCGGCGGCCGTCTTGCGCACGCATTCCACCAGGGCGGGGCCGGTCACATTGCGGTAAACCACACCATGGGCGCCGGTGTTCATAAAGCGGCTGGAAGTCTCGCCCGTATCGGCCAGCACCACCACCCGGGTCTTGGCTTTGGCGGCGGCCTGCACGATGGGTGTGAGGTCGGGATGAAAGTTGCTTGCCACTACCACCACGGCGGCGCGGAACTTGTCCACCGCCATGAGCAACTGCTCGAGAGTCTGGGCCTGGGCGACAATTCTCATGTCGTCCTCCACCGCCAGTACTTTGGCGATTCCCGCCCGGAATATTGCCTGATTGTCGGCCAGAATCAGTTTCACCATGGCGCGCAGCCTCCGCTGTGCTATGTATTGCGAACGAACTCGTACGAATCAATTACGCAGGCCACCCCACGAAAATTCTTGTCTCCGTTGCGGCCTTTCGGCGGGGTGTCGGTGCGTACTACCCGCCCGCGGCCCTGGATGGTCACGTTGTGATCGCTGCCGGTTACCTCCGGCGGCAAGGTGATTTCAAACTCTACCTGGGACCCGACGTCCAGCGAAGCATCTCCCTGGATGTAAACTCCGGCGGCGCTCAGGTTACCCGTCACCGCCTTATGCTCGGCGCCGGCTTCCGCTTTATGAACACGAATTGGTAGTTGCAAAGGGAAACGCTTCCCCGTCCGGTTTTCCGCCACGGGACCTCCTCCCGTTTGGCCTTTTACAGGCCGTACTGGGTTGTGGGCTTTAGTGCTGGCAAGCCTTATACCACGCCGGAGACCGGGAATAAAGGAGAGATGTACCAGAAGGCTTAAGCACGTAGGTTCCCATGACTTTAGTAACTAAGGGAATACCTAGCACTTCCGAGCCATTGGCGAGTACCAGAGTTCCACACCCGGAACTTGATATCCGGTACTCGCAACGCGCTCGTTAGTCACGCGTGAGGATGCCGCCGAAGCCGTAACCCAGCATCAGTCCGCACACGCCGACGACAGCCGAAGCCGGCCAGAAGTAGCGCCGGGCATTGCGCCGCAGGTCCAGCTTCTCCCGCATTTGCACGCGCAGTTCGGCTACGGAGTTATGCAACCGGCGGCGTTGCTCGGCCGCCTGCAATTCCAGCAGATCAGTAGGAATGTTGCTCGCGCTCATACCTGGGTCCTCGCTTCATGCTGCAGCCAGATTTGATCTTCTTTCAGCACCTTGATGGTTTTCTTGGGCATTATCCCCTGGGCGCGCAGTTCCTTCAGCCCAAACGCCGCCGCCATGCCTCCCACAATGGAGTACAGCACGGCCACAATGATGAAGGACAAGAACCAGCGGAACGGATTGCCGTAAAACGCAACAGAAATCAGCCCCACCAGGCAGAGGGTGAACAGCACGAAAGCGGTTGCTAAGAACACAACAGCAGTGGCTATCATGGGAAGGGCGGTTTTGAACGTGCGCATTTTCTCGCCCAATTCCGCCTTCAACATCGTGATGCGAGTCTGCAGAAATTCCTTCAGCTCATCCTTGACCTCGTTCACCACTCCGGCAAAGCTTCGCCCGTTAAAATTGACGCTCTGATCAGCCACGTCTCCCCCTTCCTAGCCGCAAAAAGATACCCAGCAGAAACGCCGCTCCGCCAATAGCCGCTATGACCGCCAGGGGCCGCTCGTTCGTAAGGCGCACGGCGCGCCAACGAACCATGCGGGCGCGTTCGGTTGCCGAATCCCTGGCATTCTGCGCCAGTCGCGAAGCCTTAACTCTGGCCTCCTCCAACTTGGCCGTGGCCTGCATCCTGGCCTGCTCAACGGCGGCGCTGGCCCGGTCCTTAAGCTCTCCTGCTTTCTCCTGGACGTCTTCAACTTTCTGCCGCGCCAATTGCTTCAGCTGCTCGGTGCTGGAGGGGCCACCCTCGCCACCACCCCGGATCACCGTAAACCGCTCCCGCGCGTTCTGGACCTGGCGCGTCGCCGTGCCCAGAGCGCCGCCGATAGTCTCCGCCGCGTCGTTCAGGCGAGGGTTGCTGCGCGTACCTTCCGGCAATTCCCGCTCCGGATCCAAAACCGGCCCATCCGGGGGCAGCATCTCTTCCATACGTTTGGTTTCAGCCATGATTATTCCTTTCCGCCGAGAACCTTTCCCTGCTCTTGACGTTGGATGTGGATATGAAGCGCGGTGTTTGCAGGGCCTGGATTGCCGAAGAGAAACGGGTACCACGGCCAGCACAGGGCCGTGTTGCTGGAGGGCGCTGCTGAAGCACGGGAAACTCTCGCGTGCAGCAGCGCACATCGCAGCTTAGCTCAGAACGCTCCCCCGCCGCCTCCGCCGAAGCCCCCGCCAGAGAAGCCGCCGCCCCCGCCAAACCCTCCGCCGCTCCAACCGGAACCGCTGGAACTTGCCCGGGGTGCGGAGACAAACACCTGGTTCATGTCGTAGGACATGCTATGCATGCTGCTGGAGAACAGGATGGGGTTGAACATGACGCCGTTAGGAGAGACATACCAGCTGGGTGGGTTCTGCACGATGCCGGCAAAGGCCTGGGCCCAGTGGTGCTCCACTCCCAGCGCCATGGCAAAGGGCAGGAACTTCTCGAAGGTGTCTGGGGGCATGCGCTTAATGCGGTCGGCATCCACCCGGTTCATGAATTCCTCAAATCCGAGGATAGCCACCCGGGTGCGCGCCCCCTTCAAGGTCTTGCAGGTCATCTGGCGCCCGAACAGCCACACGATGAGCGCAGCCACCAGGATGGTCACAACTGCGATCGGTACCGACCCAAAAACATCAGCTGTGCCGGTCACGGCCAGCAGGATGAAAGGCGCGGCCACCAGTACCGCTCCGCCCAGCAGGTACGCGTTGGCGGAATCAGGGTCAATCAGGTACATCCCCTTGCGTCGCAGGGCTGACATGATGTCGTCGCGAATGACCGGAATGGCAGTGTAGAAGCGGTTCTTCAGGCTGGAAAGGCGGGTTTCGTTCACCCCGCCGGCAAAAATATTTTCCAGCATAACCTGCTCGTGGGGCGCCAGGCCCGTCCACTTGGGCTGAGGAATGAGCAGATGAAAAATGTAGTCCTTATGCTGGAACACTAAACCTTTGTCCACCGTCTCTTCAATCTTGATGAAACCGCGCACCGCCAGGTCCACAATGGTGGAGGTGATGTCGCGGGGGTTAACCGTGTCATCAATCAGCGAGCCTACCTCTGCCGGCGTCATGTCCGTGGGCGGCCCGTACAGGGGAGCCACTGAGAGCCCCGGGTTGGGGTCGCGCCCTTTGAACCACCACAGGCAGAACATCACCACAAAAGCCCAGGGCGGCAGCAGCACCAGAGGGTTACTGCGCAGGAACCAGCTCGCCCGTGTCAGCGGCCCTGGTTGTTGCAGAATGCCTTTTGGGATGTAGATATCAATCGTCAGGCCACCCCGCATCGGGAGCGGACTCGTGGTCTCAAAGCGCACATTGGCGCCGTTCACTTCCGCGGTTGCGTCGTGGCTGACGGAGCCGTACAGGCCGGTGAAAGCCTGGGCCCGCAGACTACCGGCGGAGTTTTCCGGGAGGTGGACAAAAGCGGACGCGTGGTCAATGGGCACCGGCCAGTCGTTGCCGGTCACGTTCCAGTAGAACTCATCGTAGCTGGGAAAATAGCGGGCCGCGTTGGGTATGCTGTAGTCAATCTCCACCGTCTTGGTGGTGTCCTCCGCCCCGGGAATGTAGATCTTCAGGTGGCGATAGCCGTTGCGGATGCTGGATTCGTATTTGAGCCGGTTGCCGGAGCCGTCCGTGATCCCGGTGATCTTCAGAAACAGGCTGTAATTAGTGCCGTGCGGTCCCGGATACTCAAGGGGAATATCACGGTAGATGCCGTGATAGGCGCCGTTGAAGGCCAGGCCAATACGCTCGCTGACGTTGGCCCGGCCCTCGCGGTCAAGGTTCACCGTGGAATGAAAGTCGGTGATGCGCCATTCCGCCCTGGCCGGATAGGCGGCCAGCGCCAGGCAGCACAGAAGCAACAGGCGCAGCCAGGGTGCCGACTTCGCGAACTTCGTTCTGCCCAGCATTAGAACTTCACAACAACGTTCTCGCGGTCAGCCGGTGTTTCCAGTTCGAAATACTGGCGTGGCTGGAATCCCAGCATATTGCCGAAAATGTTGGTGGGAAAAGTCTGCAGCTTGGTATTGAAGTCGCGCACCACGGCGTTGTAGTAGCGGCGGGCGTTCTGGATGTTGTCTTCCGTCTGGGTCAGCTGCCCTTGCAAGGCGGTGAACTCTTCGGAGGCCCGCAGCTGCGGGTAATTCTCCGCGACTGCCAGCAAGCCGCGCAGGGCCTGCGTCAGCTGCCCTTCGGCCACCGACCGATCCGCCGGCGACGTGGCGGTCATCGCTGCCGAGCGATACTTGGCGATGTTCTCGAAAGTGCCTTTTTCGTGGGCGGCGTAGCCTTTCACCGTTTCCACCAGGTTGGGAATCAGGTCGTGCCGCCGCTTAAGCTGCACATCAATGTCCGACCAGGAGGCGTCCGCGCGCACGCGCAAACGGATCAGGCCGTTGTACATGGCGATGAAGAAGCCCACCACCACAACGATGACGATTAAAAAAATGATCAGGGCCATCACAGGCTCCGGTTTTCAGTTTTTGCGGGGACCCGTACAGGGCAAGTTATCACAGGCGAGAACGCGGGTACAGAGTCGGTCGCCG
>Ga0075426_10000722_pt1 | contig 22981 bp, 22 predicted proteins | sample SoiMethybrSBSTD5_FD_75304 | JGI IMG/M metagenome (GOLD analysis project Ga0075426, IMG submission 75304) | Bulk soil microbial communities from a Populus tree surrounding site in Tennessee, USA - Soil MetaG P. TD hybrid SBSTD5 | ecosystem: Environmental > Terrestrial > Soil > Tree plantation...
CTCTGTGGTCTCTGTGGTCTCTGTGTTTCCGCTCTAATCAGTCAGGAAAGCAAAAAGAATGAGACTCCTCCGCTACGGTGCCCCCGGCCGCGAGAAGCCCGGCCTCGCCGACAAGGACGGCAACATCCGCGACCTGTCGAAGGTGATCGCGCAGATCGACGACCAGCTGCTCGCGCCGCGCAACCTCGCGCGCCTCGCGCGCGTGAAGCCGGAGACGCTGCCGATCGTGCGCGGCAACCCGCGCCTCGGCGTTCCTTACGCGGGAATCAGCAAGTTCGTCGCCATCGGCCTGAACTACAGCGACCACGCAGCCGAATCCAACATGCCGATCCCGCCCGAGCCGATCATCTTCATGAAGGCGACGACGTGCCTCGCCGGCCCGAACGACGACGTCGTGCAGCCGAAGAATTCCACCAAGCTCGACTGGGAGGTGGAGCTCGGCGTGGTCATCGGCACGAAGGCGCAGTACGTATCCGAATCGAAGGCGCTCGACTACGTCGCGGGGTACTGCGTCGTGAACGACGTCTCGGAGCGCAACTTCCAGCTCGAGCGCGGCAGCCAGTGGGATCGCGGCAAGGGCTGCGACACCTTCGGTCCGGTGGGGCCGTGGCTCGTCACCACCGACGAGATCGCCGATCCGCAAACGCTCGACCTCTGGCTCGACGTGAACGGGGAAAAGCGCCAGCGCGGCAACACGCGCACGATGATCTTCGGCTGCGCGGCGCTGGTGTCGTACGTGAGCCAGTTCATGACGCTGCTTCCCGGCGACATCATCACCACCGGCACGCCGCCCGGCGTGGGGCTCGGCATGAAGCCGGCGCCGATCTACCTCAAGCCCGGCGACGCGATCACGCTCGGCATCAGCGGGCTGGGCGAGCAGCGCCAGAAAGTCGTCGCGTACTCCGGAAAGTAGATGATCCGCGTCGCGCGCGAACGCCTCACGGCGTGGGCCATTGCCTGCCTCGAAAAGGTCGGCGTGCCGCATGACGAGGCGAAGCTCGTCGCCGAGTCGCTGGTGCAGACGAGCGTGTGGGGCATCGATTCGCACGGCGTGCTGCGCCTCACGCACTATTTGAATCGCATGACGAAGGGCTCGATCAAGCCCGCGGCGATGCCCGTGGTCACGCGCACCGGTCCCGTCACCGCGCAGGTGCATGGCGAGGACGGCCTCGGCATCGTGCACGCCACACTCGCGATGGAGGAAGCGATCGACATGGCGAAGGAGTCGGGCGCGGGCATCGTCGGCGTCGGGCATTCGTCGCACTGCGGCGCGATCGGCCTCTACACCCGCATGGCCGCGCGCGAGGGCCTCATCGGCATCGCGATGACGCATTCGAACTCCGTCGTCGTGCCGCACGGCGGGCGCCGCAAGTACTTCGGCACGAATCCCATCTCCTTCGCATTTCCGCGCAGGGCGGGAGAGCCGCTGTGCCTCGACATGGCGACGGCGCAGGTCGCGTGGAACAAGGTCCTCAATGCGCGCATCGAGGGACGCACGCTCGAGCCGGGGCTCGCGGTCGACGGCGACGGCAATCCGACGACCGATCCCGCCAAGGCGGCTGCCGGCGTTCCCCTCGGCGGCCCGACCTACGGCTACAAGGGCTACGGGCTCGCGTTCGTCATCGACCTCCTGTGCGGCGTGCTGAACGGCATGACGTTCGGGCGCCACATCACCGGCATGTACGAGGAGCTCGACAAGCCGCGCAAGATCGGCCATTTCATGATCGCGATCGATCCCGCCCGTTTCGCGGGCGGCGCGGCGCTCGAGTCGCAGGTCGACGCGGTGATCGCCGACCTGCGCACGCAGGGCGAGATCCTCTTTCCCGGCGAGCCGGAGCTCATCGCGGAGAAGGAGCGCGTCGCCGCGGGCGTTCCCATCGACAGCGAGGCCCTGAAGGACATGAACGCGTGGTCGAAGAAACTCGGCGTGGCTCCGCTCACGGAGGCGGCTTGAAGAAGGATCTCCTCGTCGCCGGCCCGATGCACGGAGCGACGCTCAAGGTCCTCGACGACACCTACACGACGCACAAGCTCTGGCTCGCACCCGACCGCGACGCCTTCCTCGCCTCGCTCGCCGATCGCATCGACGCGGTCGCCACCTCGGGGCGCTACGGCATGGACGACGCCACGATGGCGAAGCTGCCGAAGCTCAAGTTGATCGCGCACTTCGGCGTCGGCGTGGATTCGATCGACGTCGATGCCGTGAAGCGGCGCGGCATCGCGCTCACCAATACGCCCGACGTGCTCACCGACGACGTCGCCGATATTGCGATGGGATTGCTGCTCGCGACGGTGCGCAAGATCGCGGCGGGCGATCGCTACGTGCGCGAAGGCAAGTGGCTGAAGAGCGGCGCGATGCCGCTCACCGATTCGATCCAGGGGAAGACCCTCGGTATCGTCGGGCTCGGGCGTATCGGGCGCGCGATCGCGAAGCGCGCCGAGGCGTTCAACCTGAAGATCGCCTACCAGGGCCCGCGCCGCAAGACCGATGTGCCGTGGCCCTACTTCGAGGATGCGGTCGCGCTCGCGCGCGCAGCCGATTTCCTCGTCGCGGCGTGTCCGGGCGGGGAGGAGACGCGCGGTCTCGTGAGCCGCGCGGTGCTCGAAGCGCTCGGGCCCGAGGGCGTCGTCGTCAACATTTCGCGCGGATCCGTCATCGACGAGCCCGCGATGGTGGATTTGCTGAAGAGCGGCAAGCTCGGCGGCGCCGGCCTCGACGTCTTCGACAAGGAGCCCGCCGTTCCCGAGGAGCTCCTCGCGATGGACAACGTCGTGCTGCAGCCCCACGTCGGCAGCGCGACGCACCCCACGCGCCGCGCCATGGGCCAGCTCGTCATCGACAACCTCGCCCTCTACTTCGCGGGCAAGCCTCTCAAGACGCCTTACTGACTTTCCCGAGGATGCGCGGGCCGCGCGCGCCGGTGGCGGCAGGAACGTTGCCGGGGTTGCCTTCGAGCGCGAGCTTCGCGAGGAGCGCGAAGATGACCGCCTCCTTGGCCTCGCCGTCGAAGAAGACCTCGTCGAAGCGGCGCACGGTGCGCGGCGCGAGCAGCGCCTTCAATCGTTCCATCAGCACCGGATGGCGCGCTCCTCCGCCGCTCGGCAGCACCTCCGCGACATCGCGGCGCACGAAGCGGTCGAAGGCGTCCGCGATGCTGCGCGCGGTGAGCTCGACGGCAGTGGCGACGATGTCCTCGTGGCTCGCGTTCTCGTCCTGCTCACGGCAGCGGTCGATGAAATCGCGCACGTAGTCGGCGCCGAAGAGCTCGCGGCCGGTCGACTTGGGCGGCGGCGCGGCGAAATACGGATGCTCGAGGAGCGCGTCGATCACGGCCTGCATCGGCTTGCCCTTGCGCGCGAGGAGTCCATCGCGGTCGTAGGTCACGCCCGGAAAGAGCGATTCGACGACCGCGTCGGTCACCGCGACTCCGGGCCCGGTATCGAACGCGCGGATCCCTTCCGGGTGCCCTCCCGGCGGGACGATGGTGACGTTGCCGATGCCGCCGATGTTCTGCAGCGCCCGCCAATGCGACGGCGCGGAGAAGAGCAGCGCATCGGCGATCGGCGCGAGCGGCGCGCCCTGGCCTCCGGCCGCGATATCGGCAACGCGGAAATCGCCCACCGTGTCGAGCCCGGTACGCTCCGCGATCACCGCCGTCTCGCCGATCTGCAGCGTCGAGTGCGGCGGCTCGTGCCAGATGGTCTGGCCGTGCGAGCCCACGGCGCGGATCTGCGATCGCGGCACGCCCGACTTTTCGATCGCCTCCAGCGCCGCCTCGGCAAGCCAGTTGCCGAGATCGAATCCCACGCGGCAGTAGTCGCGCGCCCGCGCCTCGCGCATCACGGCGCGGAGCCTTCGCCGTTGCTCGTCGTCGTACGGATGCTGCACATACGCGAGGAGCTCGACGCGAAAGCGCCCGTCCTCCGGATGGAAACGCGCGACGGCCGCGCTCACCCCGTCGAGCGACGTGCCCGACATGAGGCCCACATAGACGTCGGGCGCGCTCATGCGATGGGCGGCGGATCTTCGCCGGTCGCGCGCCGGATCGCGCCGCCGGCCTCGGCGAGCTTCGCCTCCGCGTCCTCGCGCGTGAGGTCGAGCTTGTGCATCACGATCGCGATCTTCACGCTCCCGCCCGCCTCGCGCAGCAGCATGTACGCCTGGCGCCGGTCGATGCCGCAGACTTCCATGAGGATGCGCTCGCTGCGGTCGCGCAGCTTGTTGTTGGTCGCCTTCAGGTCGACCATGAGGTTGCCGAAGGTCTTCCCGAGCCGGATCATCGCGCCGGTCGTGATCATGTTGAGCACGAGCTTGGTCGCCGTGCCCGCCTTCATGCGCGTGGAGCCCGCGATCACCTCGGGTCCCGTGATCGGCACGATGGCGACGTCGGCGAGCCGCACGATGTCCGCGCTCGGCGGGCTGCACGCGACGATCGCGGTCGCGGCGCCGCGCGCTTTCGCTTCCGCGAGCCCCGCGCGCACGTACGGCGTCGATCCCGAAGCCGCGATGCCGACGACGAAATCGGCGGCGCCCACGTTGCGGGCGGCGATGTCGCCGCGCGCCTCGTCGGGCCGGTCCTCGGCCCCCTCCTGCGCGGTGAGGAGCGCCTTGTCGCCGCCGGCGATGATGCCCTGCACGAGATCGGGCGGCGTGCCGAACGTGGGCGGGCATTCGGCGGCGTCGAGGACGCCGAGCCGCCCGGAGGTGCCGGCGCCGATATAGAAGAGACGGCCGCCCGCGCGGAAGCTCAGCTCGGCGAGGTCGATCGCGCGCGCGATGTTCTCGCGCTGCGAGGCGACCGCCGCGGCCACGGCCGCGTCCTCGGCGGCGATCACGTCGACGATTTCGAGCGGCGCGGCGAGGTCGATCGCGGCGCTGCGCGGGTTGCGCTGCTCCGTGATGCGCGGATCGAGCGGTTGGCGCGGCGCGGTCATGGCCACGATGCTAGCGCAGCTTGGCGAGGTCGATCTCGAAGATGATGGGAAGGCGCTGCGGCCAGTTGAGGTACTTCTTCGCGCCCGCTTCGGAAACCGCCCAGAGCTGGCCTTCGTCGTCGAAGGCGATGCCCTCGATGCCCGCGAGCGTGTGGTGGCGCGCGAGCACGCGGCCGGTACGGCGATCGAGGCGATAGAGCGCGCCGCTGCGGCTGCTGCTCGCCGAGAGCCAGATGAAATCGCCCGCGAACGCGGCACCCTGCGCGAGCGGCGGAATCGCGATCGTCTCGAGCACCGCGCGCTCGTCGATCGTGCGCCCGTCCTGGTCGTCGAAGATGCGCAGCGCGAGGCGCTGCATCTTCGCGCGCGCCGCGTCCTTCTGCACGGTGTAGCGCCCGATCCACAGGTCCGCGCCGTCGAAGGCGCAGAAGTGCCCTTCCAGCTCGCCGCCGAGCTTCACGTGGCCGCGCAGCGCCCGCTCGGCGCTGCCGGTCCCGAACGCGGCCGAGAGGTCGATGCGCCACAGGTCGTGGATGTCGGCCAGCACGAGCAGCCCGCCGCTCACGTTGGCGAGCCCGGCCGCGTGACCGCACCCGGCGGGCGCGTCGAACTGTCCCGTCACGCGTCCGGTCGCGATATCCACGCGGAAAATGCGGCAAGGCCCCCGGGTGACCGCGACGTCGCCGCTGCGGTAAGCGGCGAGGAGGACCGAGCGCCCGTCGATCGCGAGCCCTTGCGGCACGTACTCGTCGTCCAGTCCCGGCGCCCAGATCTGCTGCGTCGTCGCCTGCGCGTTCGCGAAGGAGACCGCGTGCGCGTCGAGATACTCCGGCTTCTTGCCGAGGATCTCGGCGCAGGCGCAGGCCGGCGCGAGGCCGAGGACGAGGATCGCAAGCGCGTGCATTGTTCTCATGTCAGCGCAACCATGGCTTCGCCCAGCCGAGCCCGGCGCTGGTCGCGGCCTTCGGGCGGTATTCGCAGCCGACCCAGCCGTCGTAACCGAGCTCGTCGAGGAGCGCGAGGAGATAAGGATAATTGACCTCGCCCACGTCCGGCTCATGACGGTCGGGGACGCCGGCGATCTGCACGTGCCCCACGCGCGCGATGTGCTGGCGCAGCTTCATCGCGAGATCGCCTTCGACGACCTGGCAGTGGTAGAAGTCCATCTGCACTTGCAGGTTCGGCGCGCCGACGTCCGCGCACACCGCGTGCGCCTCGTCCTGGCGGTTGAGGAAGTAGCCGGGGATGTCGCGCGTGTTGATGGGCTCGATGACGATGCGGATGCCGGCGGAGGCGGCCTCGGCGGCGGCGAACGCGAGATTGTTCAGGTACGCGGTGCGATGGCGTTCGCGATCGTCGTTCGCGCCGATGAGCCCCGCCATGACGTGGATGCGCGTGTTGCCGAGAACGCGCGCGTATTCGAGCGCCTTGTCGATCGAGCGCCTGAACTCGTCGACCCGGTCGGGCAACGACGCGATGCCGCGTTCGCCCTTGGCCCATTCGCCGGGCGGCGCGTTGAAGAGCGCCTGCTCGAGGCCGGCGGCGTTGAGCCGCGACTTGAGCTCGATCGCGGGATGATCGTAGGGAAAGAGATACTCGACGCCGTGGAATCCGTCGCGCGCGGCGGCGGCGAAGCGCTCGAGGAACGGGTGCTCGCCGTACATCATCGTGAGATTGGCGGCGAGGCTGGGCATGTCACCAGCGCGCGCCGAACGCGCGGCGCAGCTCCTCGATCTGCGGCTCGGTGAGAGGCTCAGCGCGATAGCCCATCAGCATCCACAGCTTCGCCGTCTCCTCGAGCTCCTCGAGGACGGCCATCGCGCTGGCGGGCGAGTCGTGCCAGACGTTGGGCCCGAGGCGGTCGAGCATCACGGCGCGGATCGGCGCGCCGCGCGCGGCGTAGTCCGCGATCGACTTCGCGACCAGGTCGCCGGCCTTCGGATCGCCGGGCCGATGATAAGGAATCAGCGGCACGTGCCCGACTTTCATGACGAAGTACGGCGTCACCGGCGGCAGCAGCTCCGCATCCTTCCATGGGCCGGCGAGCGTGAGCGCGACAAGGTGCGTCGAATGCGTGTGGATGACGCAGCGCGCGGCCGGATCGGCGGCGTAGATGCGCTTGTGCAACGCGAGCGTCTTGCTCGGCCGGTCGCCGCCCGTGTGCTTGCCTTCCGCGTCGACGCGCGAAAGGCGCGCCTCGTCGAGGAAGCCCAGGCAGGAATCCGTCGGCGTGATGAGGAAGCCGCCGTCGTCGAGCTTCACGCTCACGTTGCCGGCGGTCGCGTGCACGTAGCCGCGACCGAAGAGGCTCGCGCCGACGCGCAGGATCTCGCGCCTGAGCTTCGCCTCATCCATGGGAGAAGGCCTTGCGGAAGAAATCGGGCGCGCCGAAATTCCCGCTCTTCAGCGCGAGATGCATCACGTCGCCGTTCACGCTCGCCGCGCACCACGGCACGCCGGGATCGATCTGCGGCCCGATGCGCAGCTTCTCGACGCCGAGCGCCTGCACGACGGCGCCGGACGTCTCGCCGCCCGCGACCACGAGGCGGCGCACGCCGCGCTCGACGAGACCCGTCGCGACTTTCGCGAGCACGCTTTCCACGAGCGACCCGGCGCGCTCCACGCCCAGGCGATCCTGCACCGACTTCACGGATAGCGGCTCGGCGGTCGAGTACACGAGCGGCGTGCCTTTTTCGAGCGCGCCGTCGCACCACGCCAGGATCGTGCGCGCGGCCGCGTCCGGCGACTGGATCGCGAGCGGGTCGATCGCGATGGCGAGGCCGCCCGAGGCGACGAATTCGTGCACCTGCGTGTTGGTCGCCGTCGAGCAGCTCCCGGAGACCACCGCCGCCTTGCCGTGCGCGTCCGGCAGGATCGCCGCCTGCGGCGTGGGTGAGATGCCGAAGTTCGGCGGCAGCCCGATCGCGACACCCGATCCCGCGGTGACGAGCGGCAGGTCCCGGAATGCCGCGCCCATGCGGCGCAGGTCCTCGTCGCTGATCGCGTCGACGATGGCGATCGCCACACCCTGACGCCGCAGCTCGTCGATGCGCGCGCGGATCGCCTCGGCGCCTTTGGCGACCACCGCGTAGTCGACAAGGCCGACCTTGCGCTTGCATTGCGCCTGCAGCACGCGCACGAGGTTGGCGTCGGTCATGGGCGTCAACGGATGGTCGCGCATGCCCGATTCGTCGAGCGGCACGTCGCCCACGAAGAGATAGCCCTTGAAGATCGTGCGCTTGTTTTGGGGAAACGCGGGGCACGCGATGGTGAAGCCGGCGCCGAGCGCGTCCATCAGCGCCTCGGTGACGGGACCGATGTTGCCCCGCGGCGTGGAATCGAAGGTCGAGCAGTACTTGAAGTAGATCTGCTTCGCGCCCGCGTCCTGCAGCCACTTCAACGCCGCGAGCGATTGCGCCACCGCGTCTTGCGCGGGAATCGTGCGCGACTTGAGCGCCACCACCACCGCGTCCACTTCGTCGTCGGGCGGCGCCTTCGGAACGCCGATCGCCTGCACCACGCGCATGCCGGAGCGCACGAGGTTGTTCGCGAGGTCGGTCGCGCCGGTGAAATCGTCGGCGATGCACCCCAGCAGGATTCCCGGGCTCATTCCTTCACGGCCCCGGTCATCCCGGACACGTAGTACTCGACGAAGAACGAATACATGATCGCGACGGGAAGCGAGCCCAGGAGCGCCCCCGCCATGAGCGCTCCCCAGTGGTAGACGTCGCCCTCGACGAGCTCGGTCACCACGCCGACGGGCACGGTCTTCACCTCCGAGGACGAGACGAACGTGAGCGCGTAGATGAACTCGTTCCACGAGAGCGTGAAGGCGAAGATGCCCGCCGAGATGAGGCCGGGGACCGCGAGCGGCAGGATGATCTTCACCAGGATCTGCCAGCGCGTCGCGCCGTCGATGAGCGCGCATTCCTCGAGCTCGAAGGGGATGGTGCGGAAGTAGCCCATCAGCAGCCACGTGCAGAACGGAATGAGGAACGTGGGATAGGTGAGGATCAGCGCCCAGCGCGTGTCGAAGATGCCGAGCTGGAAGACGATGGTCGCGAGCGGGATGAAGAGGATCGACGGCGGCACGAGGTAGGCGAGGAAGATCGCGAGCCCGACCTGCTTCGAGCCGTGGAAGCGCAATCGCTCGATCGCATAAGCGGCGAAGACGCTCGCGGCGAGCGAGGCGAAGGTCGAGGTGACCGAGACGATCACCGTGTTCCACATCCAGTCCGGATACGGCGTCTCGAAGATGAGGTGCTTGAAGTGCTCGAGCGTGGGGGCCGCCACCCAGAAGGGATTGCCTTCGCGCGACAGGAGCTCCGCGTTGGGCTTCAGCGACGTGGTGCCCATCCAGTAGAACGGGAAGAGCAGCACGAAGACGAAGATGCCGAGCGGGATGTAGAGCGTCACCACGCGCCGCGGCACGCTCTCGAGGTACTGCATGCCCTCGCTGGTCGCGACCTGGACGCGGGCCATCAGTCTTTCGCTCCCTGTTGCCAGGCGCGGCGCTGCAGTCCGAAATAGCTGAAGAGGATCGCGGCGAGCAGGAACGGGATCATCAGCGTGGCGAGCGCCGCGCCTTCGCCGAGCGAGCCGCCGGGGATCGCGCGCTGGAAGGAGAGCGTGGCCATGAGGTGCGTCGCGTTGAGCGGGCCGCCGCGCGTGATCACGTAGATCAACTGGAAGTCGGTGAACGTGAAGAGCACCGAGAAGGTCATCACCACCGCGATGATGGGCGTAAGCAGCGGTAAGGTCACGTAGCGAAAGCGCTGCCACGGCGTCGCGCCGTCGAGCGCCGCCGCTTCATAGAGCGACGGCGAGATCGTCTGCAGCCCGGCGAGCAGGCAGATCGCCACGAACGGGACGCCGCGCCAGATGTTGGCCGCGATCACCGAGAAGCGCGCGTTCCACGGGTCGCCGAGGAAGTCGATGTACTGGTGGATGAGGCCCATCCGCGTGAGCGCCCACGAGATGATCGAGAACTGCGCGTCGTAAAGCCACCAGAACGCGATCGCGGAGAGCGCCGTCGGCACGATGAACGGCAGCAGCACGATCGCGCGGAAGAACGACTTGAACGGGAGGTTGCGGTTGAGCAGGAGTGCCAGCCACAACCCGAGCGCGAACTTGATGACGCTCGCGACGATCGTATAGAAGAGCGTGTTGAAGAGCGAGAGTCGCGCGACCTGGTCGCCCACCAGGTACTTGAAGTTGTCGAGCCCGACCCAGACGCCGGAGCGCCCGATCTTCGTGTCGGTGAATCCGAGCCAGGTGCCGAGCCCGAGCGGATACGTGAGGAACACCAACAACAGCACTCCCGCGGGCAGCATGAACGCGAGCCCGAGGAAGTGCCGGTTGTTGAAGAGGCGCGTCAAACTTTGTAGTAACGCTCCGCGCGCGCCTTCGCGCGCTCCATCGCCTCCTTCACCGTCTTCGAGCCCGACACGGCCTCGGCGACCATGTTGACCATGATGAAGTCGGCCATCGTGGCGGCGGACGCGTAGCCCATGGGACCCGCGTAGCCGTTGGGAAGCATGATCTTCATCGAGTTGCTGTACGGACCGTTCTTCGGGTCGGAGGTCCACAGCGGGTTCTTCTCGTACGCCTTGAGCGGATGCGAGACGTAGCCGAGAGCGGCCTGCTGCCACGGCTCGTACTGCTCCTTCTCCATCATGTAGGCGAGGTAGGCCTTCGCCGCGTTCGGGTACTTCGAGTACTTGAACAGCATCATCGGGAAGAAGAGGTTGAGCTCCGTGGTCTTCCCGATCGGGCCGACCGGCAGGTTGGCGTGGCCGATGTCGGCCGCCATCTCGTTCAGCTTCGCGTCCTTCGACGTCTTCGCCGCGTAGTAGATCGAGATGCCGTTGGTGGTCATGCCGATCTGGCCGTCGAGGAAGGCCTTGTTGTTGTTGGGATCGAGCCACGAGAGCGTCCCCGGGATGAACGTCTCGTAGAGTTGCTTGCCGTAGTTGAGCGCCGCTTCGGTCTCGGGGCTCGCGATGACGACGTTGCCCTTCTCGTCGACCATCTTGCCGCCGTGCGACCACACGAGCCAGTGCGTCCAGACGTTGCCGTCGCCCGTGGCGTTGCCGAGCGCGAAGCCGGGTGGAAGGCCCGCGGCCTTGTAGGCCTGCGCGAGCTTGAGGAAGCCGGCGAGGTCCTTCGGGAACTGCTCGAAGCCCGCCTTCTTCATCGCGCCGATGCGATGCACGACCGCGTTGCCGGCGCAGCCCATGGGAACCGCGATCCACTTGTTCTTCTCCATGCAGTACGACTTGCACACGTCGTACCAGCCGCCGTACTTGCCGCCGAGGTAGTTGCAGACGTCGGTGACGTCGACGAGCTTGTCGGGATACTGGTGCGCGTCTTCGAACGTGGAGATGATGATGTCGGGGCCGCTGCCGACGTTCGCCGCGACCGCCGCCTTCGGACGCACGTCCTCCCAGCCTTCATGGTCGACGCGCACCGGGATCTTGTACTGGTCGCTGAACTTCTTGGTGTTCTCCATCCACTTGTCTTCGTCGCCCTGGACGAAGCGCTTCCAGCGCAGCACGCGCAGCGTCGCGCCCTTTTCCGGCGCCCATTTCGCCTGCGCCCACGCATCCGTCGCGCCGACTCCAAGCGCACCGGCGGCGGCGGCGCCCGCCGTCGTCTTCAGGAATTCCCGTCTCGTGAATTTCGACATCGCTCCTCTCCTCGTTGTTGGGGACAGACTCCGCGTTCCGCTATCCGGGAAGCGGAGTCTGTCCCCGGTTTTGAAGGGACTTGCCGCTTTCCGCATCGAACAGGTGCGAGCGGGCGTCGTCCGGCGTGAGCCGGATCGTCTCGCCCGATTGGAAATCGTGGCGCTCGCGGAAGACCGCCGTCACCTCCACGTCGCCGATCTTGCTGAAGACCTGCGTATCCGCGCCCGTCGGCTCCACCACCACGACCGAGGCCGCGAGGCCGGCGCCCTCGCTCGCGAGCGAGAGGTGCTCCGGACGCGTGCCGTAGATCACCCTCTGGCCGTCGGCTCCGGCCGTGCCGCGCGGCGCGGGAATGCGCACGCCGCCGGGAAGCTCGACCTGCGCGGCGCCGTTCGCGCGCTTGAGCGTCCCGGGCAGGAAGTTCATCGCCGGAGAGCCGATGAAGCCGGCGACGAAGAGGTTCGCCGGGCGGTCGTAGAGCTCGAGCGGATTGCCGCGCTGCTCGACGAGGCCGTCGCGCATCACCACGATCTGGTCGGCCATGGTCATGGCCTCGATCTGGTCGTGGGTCACGTAGATCGACGTGGTCTTCAGCCGCTGGTGCAATTCCTTGAGCTCGGTGCGCATCGCCACGCGCAGCTTCGCGTCGAGGTTCGAGAGCGGCTCGTCGAAGAGGAACACCTGCGGGTCGCGCACGATGCAGCGGCCCATGGCCACCCGCTGGCGCTGGCCGCCGGAGAGCTGCCGCGGATAGCGGTCGAGATAGTCGGTGAGGCCGAGGATCGCCGCGGCGGAGGCGACGCGCTTGTCGATCTCGGCGCGCGGGCGCTTCGCGAGCAGCATGCTGAAGGCCATGTTGTCGCGCACCGTCATGTGCGGATAGAGCGCGTAGTTCTGGAACACCATGGCGATGTCGCGTTCCTTCGGCGGCATCGCGTTCACCACCTTGCCGCCGATCTCGATCTCGCCGCCCGAGATCTCCTCGAGCCCGGCGATCATGCGAAGCAGCGTCGACTTGCCGCAGCCCGACGGGCCCACGAGCACCGCGAACTCGCCGTCGGCGATGTCGACGGAGACGCCGCGGATGATGTGCGCGCCGCCGAAGTACTTGTGAACGTCACGGATATGAACCGCGGCCACTAACGACCCTCTCCCCCGCCCTCTCCCAAGGGAGAGGGTGATTTCCCTTCGACGACGACGTAGGTCGGGCGGCCCGTCTTCGCCCAGTCGATGAGATTCTGCGCCGCCTTGGTCCGCAGCTCCTTCTCCCCCTCGGCCGAATAGAAGGCGGCGTGGGGCGAGAGGATGACCCGCGGATGACGAAGGATCGCATGATTCGCGGGCATCGGTTCCCGAGGCAGCACGTCGAGCCCCGCGCCCTCGAGCGTGCCATCGTCGAGCGCCGCCACGACCGCGTCGATGTCGGCCACCGCCCCGCGCGCCGTGTTCACGAGGAAGGAGCCCTTCTTCATCGTCGCGAGGCGGCTTGCGTTCACGATGTGCCGCGTCTCGCCGTCGAGCGGCGTGTGCAGCGAGAGCACGTCGGAGTCGCGAAACAGGTCCGCGAGCGTGACGCGCTGCGCGCGATTCGCGAAATCGGACTCGGGGATATACGGGTCGCACGCGATCACGCGGCCGAACACCGTGCGCGAGATCTCCGCCATGCGCTTGCCGATGCGGCCGAGGCCGAGGATGCCGAGCGCCAGCTCGCGCGGACGCCGCAGGGGCCCGGTCGAGGTGTAATGCCAGGTGCCCGCGCGCACGTCGCGGTCGAAGAAGACGAGGTGGCGCACGAGCGCGGTCGCCATCGCGAGAGCGTGCGTGGCGACCTCGCCCACGCCGTAGTCGGGAGAGTTGGCGACCCAGACGCCGAAGCGCTTCGCGTCCGCCGTGTTCACGGTGTCGAAGCCCGCGCCCATGCGGCTCACGACGCGGATCTCGGGCCGCGCGGCGAACACCTTCGCGTTGAGCGGCGCGTATTGCGACAGCACGCCCTGGCAGCCCACCGCCGCCGCGATCACGTCGTCCTCGGTGACGCAGCGTCCCTCGACCACCTCGATTCCCGCCTCGCGGAAGATCTGCTTCTCGAGCTCGACGTCGGGAAAGTCATAGTCGCTGATAAGAACACGCAAATGCACCCTCTCCCCGGCCCTCCCCCAGGGGGAGGGAGATTTCTAGTGGTTGTCGCGCGGGACGTCGGCGCCGCTCTTGCCGACGAGGAAGTCGAGGTCCGCGCCCTCGCTCGCCTGGTTCACATGCTCGACGTAGAGCTTCCAGTAGCCGCGCGCGAGGTGCGCCTTCGGCTTCTTCCAGCGCTTGCGCCGCGCGGCGAGCTCCTTGTCGGAGACGAGCACGTTCAGCTTGCGATTCGCGACATCGAGCTCGATCGTGTCGCCGCTTTCGACGAGCGCGAGCGGCCCGCCGGCGGCCGCCTCCGGACAGACGTGCAGCACCACGGTGCCGTACGCCGTGCCGCTCATGCGCGCGTCCGAGATGCGCACCATGTCGGTCACGCCTTTCTTGAGGAGCTTCTTCGGGATCGCCATGTTGCCGACCTCGGCCATGCCCGGATAACCCTTCGGCCCGCAGTACTTGAGGACCATCACGCAGGTCTCGTCGATGTCGAGCGCCGGATCGTCGACGCGCGCGTGGAAATCGTCGATGTCTTCGAACACGACCGCGCGGCCCTTGTGCTTCATGAGCTTCGGCGTCGCGGCCGAGGGCTTGATGATCGCGCCGTCGGGACAGAGGTTGCCGCGCAGCACCGCGATGCCGGTGTCACGCTTGAATGGCTTCGCGAACGGACGGATCACCCCGGGATTGTCGTTGCGCGCCTCCTTGTTGTTCTCCCACAGCGTCTTGCCGTTCGCGGTCATCGCGTCCCTGTTGAGCAGGCCCTGCTCGCCGAGCGCGCGGATGACGACGGGCAACCCGCCCGCGTAGCAGAAATCCTCCATGAGGAACTGGCCGTTGGGCTGCAGGTCGACGAGCGTGTGCACGCCGCGGCCGAGCTCGTCCCAGTCCTCGAGGTCGAGCTTCACGCCGACGCGCCGCGCGATGGCGGTGAGATGGATGACCGCATTGGTCGAGCCGCCGATGGCAGCGTTCACGCGGATCGCGTTCTCGAAGGCCGCGCGCGTGAGGAGCGACGAGAGGCGGATATCCTGCTTCACCATCTCGACGATGCGCCGCCCCGCCATGCGCGCGATCACGTAACGGCGCGCGTCGACCGCGGGAAACGCGGCATTGCCGGGGAGCCCGACGCCGAGCGCCTCGACCATGGAGGCCATCGTGGAGGCGGTTCCCATCGTCATGCAGTGGCCGTGGGAGCGGTTCATGCAGCTTTCGGCCTCGTGGAAATCGTCGAGCGAGATCTTGCCGGCGCGAAGATTCTCCGAAAGCTCCCACACACCCGTGCCCGATCCGAGGCGCTGGCCGCGATACACGCCGGAGAGCATCGGGCCGCCGGAGACGCCGATCGTCGGCAGGTCGCAGCTCGCCGCGCCCATGAGGAGCGAGGGCGTGGTCTTGTCGCAGCCCATCAGCAGCACGACGCCGTCGATGGGATTGCCGCGGATCGACTCCTCGACGTCCATGCTCGCGAGGTTGCGGTAGAGCATCGCCGTGGGCCTGAGCAGCGTCTCGCCGAGCGACATCACCGGGAATTCGCACGGGAAACCGCCGGCGTCGAGCACGCCCATCTTCACGTGCTCGGCGAGCACGCGGAAGTGCGAGTTGCACGGCGTGAGCTCGGAATAGGTGTTGCAGATGCCGATGACCGGGCGGCCGTCGAACTGGTCGTGCGGCACGCCGCGGTTCTTCACCCACGAGCGGTAGATGAAGCCCATCTTGCCTTCGCGGCCGAACCATTCCTGGCTGCGGCGGCGTTTGCGGGATGCCATTGCGGGAAGTGTCTCGAGAGTCTCGCGCGAGGTTACGGGCGCGGCGCTCCATGGTCAAGTGGTCAGGCCAATTTCCGCCTCGCGGCCCAGTACAATTCCACATCGTGCCACCCGCCCTCTTCCACGTTTCGCGCCTCGCGATCGCCGTCTTGCTTCTCGGCGCCGCGGCCGCGCGCGCCGGCGTCGAGCCGCTGCCGGGATCGTCGCCGCAGACCGGGCGGCTCGGCGCCTCCTTCCCGGTGGCGCTCGCGGTCATGGTGCGCGACGCGAACGGCAAGGCGGTGGCGGGAACGGACGTGCGCTTCATCCACGCCTCCGGCGCGATCTGCTGCCTCATCCCGAACGACACCGCGGGCTATCACGTGCGCACCGACGCCTCCGGCATCGCCACGCTCCCCTACGCCTTCGCGCTTTCGCCCGGCGTCTATCGCATCGACGTCGAATCGGCCTACGGCGCCACACAGCTGCACCTGGAGACGGCCGACAGCCCGCCGCCGGCCTCGGTGCTGGTCATCGGCGGCGACGGCCAGACGCTCAGGCCGGGCGCGCCCTTTTCCGAAGCGCCGCGCGCGCGCGTCTTCGACACCGACGGCGCTCCGCTGCCCTTCGCCGTCGCATGGATCGCCACCACGCCGCCGCAGGGCCCACCCCTCATCGCGATCGCGGACATGGAAGGCATCATCACCGCGCCGCCGCTCGTTCCCGCGGGCACGCTGGGCCCGGGGCGCATGACCTTCACCGCGTGGTCGCGCCAGCCGGGGAAGGTGAGCGCGACCATCACCTATACGATCGAGGCTTTCTAAAGATTCTCTTTGCAGCGAGCTATTCCCATTTGACTTTGACGTGAGGGGCGGATGAACCAGCTCGACATGAGGGGCCGCAATGCCGTCGTGACCGGCGGCGCCGCCGGGATCGGCCTTGCGATCGCGCAGCGCCTCGCGGCTTCCGGAGCGCGCGTGAGCCTCTGGGACCGCGACGAGAAGGCGCTCGCCGAGAGCGCCAGGGCCATCGGCAAGGCCACGCACACGGTGCGCGTCGACGTGAGCGACGATACCGACGTGTGCCTCGCGCGCGACGAATCGGTGCGCGAGCTGGGGCGGATCGACGCGCTCGTGTGCAGCGCCGGCATCACCGGCCCGAACACGACGACGTGGGAATACCCGGTGAAGGACTGGAAGCTCGTCCTCGACATCAACCTCACCGGCGTCTTCCTCTGCAACCGCGCGCTGGTGCCGCACATGCGGTCGAACGACTACGGGCGCATCGTCAACATCGCTTCCATCGCCGGCAAGGAAGGCAATCCCAACGCGAGCGCGTACAGCGCCTCGAAGGCGGGCGTCGTCTCGCTCACGAAATCGCTCGGCAAGGAGCTCGCGAAAACCGGCATCCGCGTGAACTGCGTGACGCCGGCGGCGGTCGCGACCGCCATGTTCAGCCAGATGACGCAGGCGCACATCGACTTCATGCTCTCGAAGATCCCGATGGGACGCTTCGGCAAGGTGGAGGAGATCGCGGCGCTGGTCGCGTGGCTCTGCACCGAGGAATGCTCGTTCTCCACCGCGGCGGTTTTCGACCTCTCCGGGGGTCGCGCCGTCTACTAGAAATCGGAGTAGAGTCGGTTTACACCCCGGCAGCACCGGAACCCATCGCTTTTCCTGATCAGGAGGAGTGCCGATGAAGATTTCCGTTTCCCTCACCGTCAATGGCAAGCCCGTGTCGGCCGAAGTGCAGGCGCGAACCTTGCTCGTGGAGTTCCTGCGCGACGAGCTGCAGCTCACCGGCACCCACGTGGGCTGCGATACCGCGCAGTGCGGCGCCTGCACCATCCTCGTCGACGGCAAGCCCGTGAAAAGCTGCAACCTTCTCGCCGTCCAGGCGCAGGGCGCGGCGGTGACGACCATCGAAGGGCTCGCCACCAACGGGTCGTTGCATCCGATGCAGGCGGCTTTCAAGAAACACCACGGCCTGCAATGCGGTTTCTGCACGCCGGGAATGGTCCTTGCAGCCGTCGGGCTCGCGGAACGCACCAAGGAGCCAACCGAGGCGCAGGTGCGCGAAGCGCTCGACGGTAATTTCTGCCGCTGCACCGGCTATCACAACATCGTGAAGGCGGTGACAGAAGGCCTGAAGGAAATGGCTTAGGAGGCGACCATGGCCGATACCCCTGTCAAGGACAAAGCAACAACCGCGCGGGCCACCACACCCGTCGCGAAGCCCGCCGGCCCGATCGGCGCCCGCATCGAACGCAAGGAAGACCAGCGCTTCCTCACGGGCGCGGGCAACTACACCGACGACATCACGCTCGCCAACCAGAGCTACGCCTGCTTCGTGCGCTCGACGCGCGCACACGCGCGGCTTCGCTCGGTGCGCACGGACGCCGCGAAGCGCGCGCCCGGCGTGCTCGCCGTCTACACCTACGCCGACCTGCCGCAAGCGGTCGGCGGATTGCCGTGCGGCTGGCTCATCACCGGAAGCGACGGGAAGCCCATGAAGGAGCCGAAGCATCCGCTGCTTGCGACCGGCAAGGTGCGCTACGTCGGCGACCACATCGCGCTCGTCATCGCGCAGACCCTGGAGCAGGCGAAGGAAGCGGCGGCCGCGGTCGAGGTCGATTACGAGGACCTGCCCGCGGTGGTGGACGTGCGCGACGCGCTCAAGCAAGGCGCGACCGCGGTGCACGACGAGGCGCCCGACAACCGCTGCTTCACCTGGGCGCTCGGCGACAAGGCCGCGGTCGACGCGGCGTTCGCGAAAGCGAAGCACGTGACGACGCTCGAATTCGTCAACAACCGGCTCATCCCGAATGCGATCGAGCCGCGCGCGTGCAACGCCGCGCACTCGAAGGCCGACGATTCCTACACGCTCCACGTCGCGAACCAGAATCCGCACGTCGAACGGCTGCTCATGGCGGCCTTCGTCCTCGGCATTCCCGAGCACAAGCTGCGCGTGATCGCGCCGGACGTGGGCGGCGGCTTCGGATCGAAGATCTATCTCTACGCCGAGGAGACGCTGTGCGTGTGGGCCTCCAAGCTCGTCGGCCGTCCGGTCAAGTGGACGGCGGAGCGCACGGAGTCGTTCCTCTCGGATGCGCACGGACGCGACCATTTCACCCGCGCCGAGCTCGCGCTCGACGCCGAGGGCAAGTTCCTCGGGCTGCGCGTGAAGACATCGGCGGCGATGGGCGCCTATCTCTCCACGTTCTCCACCTGCATCCCGACGATCCTCTACGCGACACTCCTCGCCGGTCAGTACACGACGCCCGCGATCCATGCGGAAGTGACGGCGGTCTTCACCAACACCTCGCCGGTCGACGCGTATCGCGGCGCGGGCCGGCCCGAAGCGACATATGTGGTGGAACGGCTCGTCGCGACCGCGGCGCGCGAGATGGGAATCGCGCAGGACGAGATCCGCCGGCGCAACTTCATCCGCACGTTCCCCTACTCCACGCCGGTCGCGCTCACCTACGACATCGGCGACTACGACGCCTGCCTCGATCGGGCGCTCAAGCTCGCCGACGTCGCCGGCTTCGAGAAGCGCAAGGAAGAGGCGCGGCGGCGCGGGATGCTGCGCGGCATCGGCTTCTCGTCGTACATCGAGGCGTGCGGCCTCGCGCCCTCGAACATCGCGGGCGCGCTCGGCGCGCGCGCAGGCCTCTTCGAGGTGGGCGAAGTGCGCGTGCACCCGACCGGCAAGGTGAGCGTCTTCACCGGCTCGCACAGCCACGGCCAGGGGCACGAGACCACGTTCTCGCAGGTCGTCGCCGAGCGTCTCGGCATCGGCATCGAGGATGTCGAGATCGTGCACGGCGACACGGGGCGCATCCCGTTCGGCATGGGCACGTACGGATCGCGCTCGATCGCCGTCGGCGGCACCGCGCTCATGAAGGCACTCGACAAGATCGTCGCGAAGGCGCGCAAGATCGCCGCGCACCTCATGAAGGCGAACGAGGCCGACGTCGATTTCGTCAACGGGACCTTCACGGTACGCGGCACTGCGCAGAACATTCCTTTCGCGCAGGTCGCGCTCGCCGCGTACGTGCCGCACAACTATCCGCTCGACCGCCTCGAGCCGGGCCTCGACGAGATCGCGTTCTACGATCCGACGAACTTCACCTATCCGGCGGGGACGCACATCTGCGAGGTCGAGATCGATCCCGAGACCGGCGAGACGAAGATCGTGGGCTTCACCGCCGTCGACGACTTCGGCAACATCGTGAATCCGATGATCGTCGAGGGACAGGTGCATGGCGGCATCGCGCAGGGGATCGGCCAGGCTCTTCTCGAAGGCTGCGTCTACGACCGCGAGTCGGGACAGCTCCTCACGGCGAGCTACATGGACTATGCCCTGCCGCGCGCATCCGACCTGCCCAGCTTCCAGGTCGACAATCGTGTCACCGCGTGCACGCACAACCCGCTGGGCGTCAAAGGCTGCGGCGAGGCGGGGGCGATCGGCGCTCCGGCCGCGGTGATCAACGCGATCTGCGATGCGACGGGTGCCAAGGACGTCGAGATGCCCGCGACCTCCGAACGGGTCTGGCGGGCGCTTCAATCGAGGAGGCCAGCATGAACCGCTTCGGCTACTACGATCCCACCTCGGTGCAGAAGGCGGCCGGCATCGCCGCCGACAAGGCAGATGCGAAGTACCTCGCTGGCGGGCAGTCGCTGCTCGCGACGATGAAGCTCGGGCTCGCCGAGCCGAGCGACCTCATCGACCTCGCGCAGATTCCGGACCTGCGCGGCATCCGCGTCGAGGCGAACGGCACCGCGATCGCGATCGGCGCGATGACGCGCCATGCGGAGGTAGCGGCGTCGATGGATATCGCCGCGCGCATTCCCGCGCTCGCGAACCTCGCCTCCGTCATCGGCGACAGGCAGGTGCAGAACCGCGGCACGCTGGGCGGATCGATCGCCAACAACGATCCCGCGGCCGATTGGCCAGCCGCGGTGCTGGCGCTGGGCGCGACGATCCACACTAACCGCCGCAAGATCGCCGCGGACGACTTCTTCACCGGGTTCTACGGCACGGCGTTGCAGGCGGCGGAGCTCATCACCTCGGTCTCCTTTCCGGTGCCGAAGCGCGCGGCGTACATGAAGTTCCGCCAGCCCGCGTCGCGCTTCGCGCTGGTCGGGGTCTTCGTCGCGCAGGCGGCGCAGGGCGTACGCGTCGCGGTGACCGGCGCCGGCAATCGCGGCGTCTTCCGTGCGAAGGCGATGGAAGACGCGCTCGCGAAGAGCTGGACGCCCGAGGCGCTGAGCTCGATCGCGGTCGCGGTCGCCGAGATGCAATCGGACCTGCACGCGAGCGCCGAGTACCGCGCCCACCTCGTCAACGTGATGGCGCGCCGCGCCGTCGCCGCGGCCTGAATGGAGCTCGAAGGAAGCCGAATCCTTCCCATCGATCGCGAGCACGCCTGGAGGGCGCTGAACGACCCGGCGCTCATCCAGGCGGCGATCCCCGGATGCGAGTCGATGGAAAAGGTCGGGGAGAACGAATACCGCGTCACGGTCGCCGCCACGCTCGGTCCCGTGAAGACGAAGCTTCGCGGGCGCCTGCACGTCGAGGACATCGACAAGCCGACGGGCTACACGCTGCGCTTCGAGGGTGAAGGCGCGGCCGCGGGTTTCGTGAAGGGCACGGCCGCCGTGAAGTTGAGCGGCAACGGGGCCGAGACCACCCTCGACTACACGGCGCACGCCCAGGTCGGCGGCCGCCTCGCGCAGATCGGCGATCGGCTGGTGCGATCGTCGGCCCTCAAGCTCACGGACGATTTCTTCGCGGCGTTCGAGAAGAACGTCACGGGCGCGTGAAGCTCGTCCCCGGCGCGCTCGCGCTGGCGGACATCGCCCGTTCGTGGCGTTCGCACGAGCCGGTCGCGCTGGATACGGACGCGCGCGCGCGGCTCGACGCCGGAGCCGCGGCCGTGCGGCGCATCGTCGCCGAGGGCAAGCCCGTGTACGGCATCAACACCGGCTTCGGCAAGCTCGCGCAGACGCACATCGCCGACGACCAGCTCGAGCTCCTGCAAAGGAACCTCGTCCTCTCGCACAGCGTCGGCGTCGGCGCGCTCCTCTCCGACGAGGTCGTGCGCGTCACAATGCTCCTCAAGATCGCGAGCCTCGCGCGCGGCTACTCGGGCGTGCGCTTCGAAGTCGTCGACGCGCTGCTCGCGATGTTGAATGCCGAGGTTTATCCGTGCGTGCCCTCGAAAGGCTCGGTCGGCGCCTCGGGCGACCTCGCGCCGCTCGCGCACCTGTCGGCGGCGTTGATCGGGCTCGGGGAGGTGCGCCATCGCGGCAAGGTGATGAGCGCGACAGAGGGACTGCGGCGCATCGGCCTCGCACCCCTCACGCTCGCGCCCAAGGAAGGGCTCGCGCTCCTGAACGGCACGCAAGTCTCGACCGCGCTCGCGTTGGCGGGGCTCTTCGCGGCGCGAAACGTGTTCGCCGCGGCGGTCGTCGCGGGCGCGATGTCGGTCGACGCGGCGATGGGAAGCGACACGCCGTTCGACCCGCGCATCCATGAGCTGCGCGGGCAGCGCGGGCAGATCGAGATCGCGCGCGTGTATCGCAAGCTCATCGCCGGCAGCGAGATCCGCGCCTCGCACTTGACCGGCGACGACAAGGTGCAGGATCCCTATAGCCTGCGTTGCCAGCCGCAGGTGATGGGCGCTTGCCTCGATGTCATGGATGCGGCCGCTGCCACCCTTCTCATCGAGGCGAACGGCGTCACCGACAATCCGCTGGTGTTTCCCGAGTCGAGCGAATCGCTCTCGGGCGGCAACTTCCACGCCGAGCCCGTCGCCTTCGCCGCCGACCAGCTCGCGCTCGTGATCGCGGAAGTCGGCGCGCTCGCCGAGCGGCGCATCGCGCTGCTCATCGACGCGACGCTCTCGGGACTGCCGCCGTTCCTCACCTCGGCCTCCGGCGTGAACTCCGGCTTCATGATCGCGCACGTCACCGCCGCGGCGCTCGCTTCCGAGAACAAGTCGCTCGCGCATCCGGCGAGCGTCGATTCGCTGCCGACCTCCGCCAACCAGGAAGACCACGTCTCGATGGCGACCTTCGCCGCGCGGCGGCTCGCCGACATGGCGGAGAACACGGCGACGATCGTCGCGATCGAGCTGCTCGCCGCGGCGCAGGGCATCGACTTCCGCCGCCCGCGCAAATCCTCGGCGCCGCTCGAGGAGGCGCACGCGATCATCCGCAAGGCCGCCCCGCACCTCGACGGCGACCGCTTCCTCGCGCGCGACATCGAAGCGGTGGCCCCGCTCGTGAAAGACGGCGTCTTCTCGCGCTTCTTCGAGCGCTGATTCACCCCGTCCTGCCGTATGCTACGCAGATGCCGACACGCAAACCCGCGCTCGCCGCCAATCCCGACCTGATGATGGACCTGGTCGCGGCGAATCGCATCCTCGCCTTCCAGGGCGTGCTCGATTCGTACGGACACGTGAGCGTG
>Ga0075426_10000724_pt1 | contig 22961 bp, 14 predicted proteins | sample SoiMethybrSBSTD5_FD_75304 | JGI IMG/M metagenome (GOLD analysis project Ga0075426, IMG submission 75304) | Bulk soil microbial communities from a Populus tree surrounding site in Tennessee, USA - Soil MetaG P. TD hybrid SBSTD5 | ecosystem: Environmental > Terrestrial > Soil > Tree plantation...
CAGCGCCCCTGGCACTCCTGCTTGGCGTCCTCCTCTGCGGTCGCGCGCGCCTTTTGGTACTCAGTCAGGGTAATGATTTCATTGTTGACCCGCGCGATGATCTCTTCGACCGTCTTGCCGGCGTTCGGGTCCACGGGCTGCGTTCCCGCCGCGCCCTTCAATTTCGGCGTAGGGGGAGCTGCGGGCTTCGCCTGCGAGGCAGGAGATTGAGCTGCTGGCGGAGGCGCCTGCGAGCTAGACTCCTGCGCTTGCGCGTCCGCAAATAGACCCGTAAGCGGCACAGCAGCGCACAGCGCCACAATGATAGAAAGGTTTCTCATGCTTTCCCCCAACCGATAAGTTTAGCCTTGCCCTTGAAGGCCGAGCAATACGTTTCTCAAAACCGCTGGAACCGGTTCGCCCCGCTTCAATTCAATCCACAGTACCCCGCTCGGATCGGGCTTGATGCCTGCCCGCGAACGCACCACGCTAACCAGCCGCGCCGGGTCGAGCGTGGTCTCCGCGTGGAAGCGCACTGCAATCCGGCTCCCCTGCCGCTCGACCGAAGAAATCCGCAGCCGTTCACACATGGATTTGAGGACGGCATAGTCCAAAAGGTTTTCCACGGAAGTTGGGGGTGCGCCAAACCGGTCTTCCAGCTCCGTCCGAACGTCCTGCCTCTCTTCCTCTGTCGCAATGGTCGAAATGCGCTTGTACGTCCGCAAGCGCAGGTTTTCGCTGGGGATGTAGTCCTGCGGGATGCGGACATCCAGCCCCAGATTCAGCGTGGTGCGCAAATCGGGTGCGGCTTCCTCGCCTTTGAGTTTGGCCACGGCCCGCTCCAGCATCTGGCAATACATGTCAAAGCCAATGGCCTCGATATGACCGTGTTGCTGGCGGCCAAGCATGTTCCCCGCCCCGCGCAACTCTAGATCGAGTGCCGCAATGCGAAAGCCCGCGCCCAGTTCGCTGAATTCTTTCATCGCCGCCAGGCGCTTGCGAGCGATATCCGAAAGCGTGGTTTCCGGCGGAACAAGCAAATAGGCATAAGCGCGCTGGCTCGAGCGCCCCACTCGCCCGCGCAATTGATAAAGCTCCGCCAGTCCGAGCCGGTCTGCCCGATTGATTATGATTGTGTTCGCGCGCGGAATGTCCAGGCCGTTTTCCACGATGGTCGTCGCCACTAGAACGTCGGCCTCGTCGCGAATGAATTTCAGCATCACGCTTTCCAGGTCTTTTTCGCCCATTTGCCCGTGACCGACCACCACGCGCGCCTTGGGTACCAGTTTCTGCACCATCGAACCGAGCGAATAAATAGACTCCACGCGATTGTGGATGAAATAGACTTGGCCGTCGCGTGCCAGTTCGTTTTCAATGGCGCTGCGCACCAGTTCTTCCTGAAAGGGCGCGACCACCGTTTGAATGGCCAATCGATCGCGCGGCGGCGTTTCGATCAGCGACATATCACGCAGACCCACCAGCGACATGTGCAACGTGCGTGGAATCGGGGTCGCCGAAAGCGCCAGCGCGTCCACGTTTTTGCGCATCTCTTTCAATCGTTCTTTGTGCGCCACGCCGAAGCGCTGCTCTTCATCCACAATCAGCAAGCCCAGGTCCGCGAATTTCACGTCTTTCGAAAGCAGCCGATGCGTGCCGATTACGACATCCACCTTTCCCGCCTCCAGATCGGCGAGAATCTTCTTTTGCTCCGCGGCGCTGCGAAAGCGGCTCAGCATTTCAATGCGCATGGGAAAAGCCGCGAACCGTTTCTTGAATGTCTCGAAGTGCTGAAATGTGAGAACCGTCGTGGGCGCAAGCAATGCGACTTGTTTATTGTCATTCACCACTTTGAACGCCGCGCGCATCGCCACTTCCGTCTTCCCATAACCGACGTCACCACACAGCAGCCGATCCATCGGCTCGCTGCGCTCCATATCCTTCTTGATGTCCGTGATTGCCGCCGTCTGATCCGGCGTCTCTTCAAACTCGAAAGCATCTTCAAATTCGCGTTGGAAATTCCCGTCAGGCGAAAATGCAAAGCCCGGAGTCGTTTTTCGCTGCGCGTACAGCGCCAGAAGCTGGTCGGCCATGTCTTCCAGCGACTTCCGGACCCGCGTTTTACGCGTATTCCAAGCCGTGCCGCCGAGTCTGTCGAGCGGCGGATGCGCGCCTTCCAGCACGCGATAGCTCTGCACCAGGTCCATGCGCTCCAGCGGAACGTACAGCCGCGCATCCTCGGCATAGCGCAAGAGCATGAATTCTCCGCGGTGCCCGTCCGATTCAATCTGGCGCAGCCCTTCGAACTGCCCGATGCCATGGTCCACGTGAACGACAAAGTCGCCCGGCTTGAGTTCGGCAAAATCACTGAAAAAACCCGATGTACGGATTTTGTGGCTCGGCCTCTCGACTGTCGGCGTCACGTCGAAGAGGTCTGCATGGCCATAGAGAGTCAGATTGGCGTCGGGAAACGTCGCTCCTTCCGCAAACGGCGCGCGAATCAGCAGCATCCCCGCGGATTCCTGCGCGCCCTCCGCGGTGAAACCTGCCGCCGCTTCTTCCGATTCCCCCAGCACGTAAGGCACTTCGTATTCGCGGCAGATGTCGGCAAACCGTTCGATCTCGCCCGTACTGGCCGCGGTCAGAAACACACGTCCGCCGGAAGCCAGTTGTGATTTGACGTCGCCCATGCAGGCAACCACGTCGCCATGAAAGCGGCCGCTCGGCCTGGAAGAAATCTCGAATTGCGGAGAGGATCCGATTCCCAGCGCAAGCTGCTCCAAGTGAATTTGCGACGCTTTCCCAAGGGTCCCTGCAATTTGCTCTTCCGTCCAGAAATAGTGTGAAGTTGGCGGCGAGTTCGCCTGCCCGTGGCGCTCGTAAACGTCTGTGGCAGCGGCCAGATGTTGCTGCGCGGCTTCGCGCAAAGCTTGTGGCTCGTCAAGAAAAACAATCGGACGCAGCGAGCTTTCCGACAGTTCGAAAAGTGAGGCCGTTCCCGGCTCTCCGCGTGGCCCGAACGCTGAAGCTGCTTCCCAATCCGAAACGTCGCTCGCCCCGGCATTCTCCGGCGCCGGCACAGCCCATTCCGTCAAGGGCAACAACGTCGTTCGCACCACCGGAGCAATCGACCGCTGCGTACGTGGGTCGAATTCGCGCACGGATTCTACCGCGTCGCCCAGCAGTTCAATGCGCACCGGCCGCATCGCCTCCGGCGAAAACACATCGATGATCCCTCCGCGCACCGCGAATTGCCCTGGCAGCTCCACCATTTCCGTACGCGTGTAGCCCACCGAGCCCAGATGCGTAATCAATTCTTCGTGGCCGATTTCCGTGTCTTTAGCCAGCGTTTTCGTAAGGTACAAATAAGCGGCCGGATCCTGATACCGCCAAAGGGCCGCGGCCATCGGTGCAATCACCAGGGAAATTTGACCGTCCACCAATCGAAACAGAGTAGTGGCGCGCCGCTCCAGAATGTCGGCGTGCGGGCTTTGCGATTCCCAGGGCAGGCGGTCAAACGACGGAAGCGTGGCAACGCTGCCTGACGCTCCGGGAAAAATCGCCGCGAAGAAGCGCAGCGTCTCCGCCAGAGATTCCGCGCGCCGGTTCGAATCCGTTACAAAAAATGCGGGCCGCCGCAGAGCATGCGTCAGATAAGCCGCCACCAGCGCCTTGGCCACATCGTGGAGTCCGGTGATGGAAACCAGCCCTGCGTTCGCGCGCAGTTCCGCCAATGCGCCTTCCACCGACGGATGGCGCAGCAAACCCTCCAGTCTCTCGCGAACTGCCGGAAGTATCATGCGCGGGCGATCAGTGGCCGGCCCCTTCGGGAAGCGTCTTTTCCCCGGAGCCTTCTCGAATTTTTTTCAGTATGGTCGTCGTCGAATAACCCGGCACCACTGGAATGGAAACCACGCGTCCGCCCGCCGCTTCCACTTCCTCGCGGCCAACAATCTGGTCACCGGCCCAGTCGCCGCCTTTCACGAGCACATCGGGAAGCAAACGCGCAATCACTTCGCGCGGCGTGAGTTCATTAAAAATCACCACCGCATCCACCGCTTCCAGCGCGGACAGAATCTCCGCGCGCTCCTGTTCCGGAATCACTGGCCGCGCCGGCCCCTTCAATTGCCGCACACTCGAATCGCTGTTCAGCCCGACAATCAGCGCGTCCCCCATCTGCCGCGCCAATTCGAATCCGCGAATGTGCCCGGGATGGAGCAGGTCGAAACAGCCGTTCGTAAACACCACGCGACGCCCATTGCGTTTCTCGCGGCCAAACCGCAAAATCGCCTCCTCAAGCGTCAAGGCTTTCGATTGCAAGGGATCTCCATGTAGGCAGAAGAGAAATCGGGACCACGCCTGAACCCTTATTTTATCACGCGCGCCCGGGGAGGATTAGATGCAATGATCTTCGTGTCGGTAGCGACAGTGATCGCGGCCTACGGAGTTTGGTATGGCGTTTTCGCGAAAGAATTTAGAGCAGTGTACCCTTGGACAGGAAAGACGAAGTATCGATACAAACCCAATCCCTACCAGCGCGCTCTGGTCGTGGCAGTGAGCCTTACGATCTTAATCAGTGGCGTCGCCGAATTGCTTAGGCTGTGGAAACAAACCTGATCCACTACCAACATTCCACAATGAGATCACGAAAAACCGCACGCGCCCTCGCTGGAATCCTCCTTGTCGCTGTCGGCTTCTGGCTCGCATTTCCGAAGTCCTATCGCGAAATAACATATCTCATTCCCGCCACGGGCTGCCGTCTGGAAACCACCATCTTTGAAAAGAAAGAAGGAGCCTCGCAGGGAACGGTCCTGCTGCTTCCAGGATTGGTCGCAAATAAAAAAGCAATGGCTTTCCTCGCAGGCGGATTCGTTGAGCAAAACTTGCGTGTGTACGTTCCAGATTTGCCCGGCCACGGCCACAGCCCGGGTCCATTCTCTCCGCAACACGCCGAAGAATGTGCCGAAGCGCTTCTCTCTGGCTTGATAGCGCGCGGCATGGCCAATCCCGACCGCACCATCGTCGCCGGTCATTCGATGGGCGCTGCCATCGCGCTGCGCGTCGGCGCGAAAATTCCGGTTGCAGGTGTCGTCGCTATTTCGCCAGCGCCTATGCGCGCGGCCCACGGCGTGCTGCCCGAGATGCTTCTCTACCAAGACCCCGGTCCGATGCCGCAGCATTTCGTGGTCATTAGCGGCGCGCTTGAGCCTCAATCCATGCGCGCCAACGCCGCCGACCTCGTCACATCGCGCAACGACGGAACCGCGCACTTCATTTTCATTCCGCGAGCCACGCACGCAAGCCTGCTCTTCAGCCGCGCCGCCGTACGTGTATTTCAGAACTGGACCGCCAAAACGCTGCAACTCTCCGGCTTTCCCGGAATGCCCTCCCTGCGCTACGTTTATGGTGCAATCGTCGGCTTCATCGGCCTGCTTCTGCTGGCAAACCCCTTCCTTCGCGAGCTCACCGGAAGGAAGCGCAACGGCTTAGAAGAAACAAGAGAAAGAACGGAGAGCCGCAACTCCCTCCCTTGGCCCCGAATGCTTCTCGAGTTTGCGCTAGGCGCCAGCCTTATCGTCGGCCTGCTGCGCTTCTGGAATCCTCTCCGCTCGATCCATCTGTTTGAAGGCGATTACCTCGCCGGCTTTCTCTTGCTGCTTGGAATCGCGCTTCTTCTCCTCCGCTGGAATTCCGTGCGCGAACAATTCCTTGCCTGGAAATCAGGATTGCTGGCAGCTTTTTTTGCCGGTCTGATTCTCGTTCTGTTGTTCACCGCCTGGCTCGAACTCTCGCTCTACGAAGCCTGGCTCACGCCCGCGAAATGGTTGCGCTTCCCTTTTCTCTTTCTCGCCTTTCTTCCTTACCACTTCGCTGAAGAAATCTATCTCAGCCCTGCCGCCGCCAAAACCGCTTGGAAACGCTTCGCCGCTGGACTGTCCGTGCGCGCGATGGCCTGGGGCGCGCTCGCCGTGGGTGTCCTCTACCTGCACAGCGGCGAAATTCTCATGGTCCTGCTTTTACCTTATTTTGTACTATTGTTCTCTTTGCAACGCCGGGGGATGGACATTGTGCGCCAGGAAACAGGCTCGGCCCTGGCGGCAGCCGTATTCGGTGCTATACTGCTCGCTGGTTTTTGCCTGGTGATCTTCCCCGTCACCTAAGGGGTGGCGTTCTTCGAACGCCCTTTCTCTAATTTCTTTCATCACGGGTCCCGAGGCATGTTGCGCATCACACTGGGTACGCGAACGGCATAGTGAAAGAACAGAATGGCCGAAATTGCAATCATTGGCGGAGGGCCCTCCGGCGCAATGTGCGGCGAGCAACTCGCTCGCGCCGGTCACAAAGTAAATCTTTTTGACGAGCACCTCGCCTGGGAAAAGCCCTGCGGCGGCGGCCTTACCCACAAAGCCATCCAGTGCTTCCCTTTCCTGCTCGACAATCCTCATCCCAAGAAGCTCGTTCATTCCGTGGAGCTGATCAGCAGCCAGGAGCATCGGGCCACGCTCGAAATGCCGCATCCCATCGTGATTTATTCGCGCAAGGTCCTGAACGGCCTGCTCCTCGAACGCGCCCAGGAAGCCGGGTGCGCCGTGCAGCGCTCTCGCGTGATGAGTGTGGACATCGATCGCACGAAGCCGCGCTATTGTGTGGAAGGCGAATGGCACGAAGCCGACTTTCTCGTCCTCGCGGCGGGCGCGCGAAATCAACTGGTGCCGGGAAGCCGCGCACTCGAGCGCGACGAATTGGAAATGACCCAGGGCTATTTCGTCCCGCAGAACGCCGATTCCATCACCATCAAATTTCTTCCGCAATTTGAAGGCTACATTTGGTCCTTTCCGCGCAACGACCATCTGTCAGTGGGAATCTGCGGCAGCATGTCCGCCCATACAAGCGCGCAGCTTCGCAGTCATTTGCAAACTTTCGTCGAGAAGCAAAGCATCCCGACGGAAAACGCAAAGTTTTACAGCCACGTTTTGCCTTCCCCGCAGGAGCGCACACTTTCGGAACGCAGCGTTCTCGGGAAGAACTGGGCGCTCGTTGGTGACGCCGCGGCCTGGGTCGATCCCCTCACGGGCGAAGGACTTTTCTATGCGATTCGCTCCGGCGAACTGCTCGGCCGCTCACTCGCGCAGGGCTGCCCGGAAAAATATCCCGCGTGGATCAAGGCGGCCTTCTCCAACGAACTGGAATTCGCCGCGCGCATTGTGCGCCGCTTCTACCGCGGGTCTTTCTTGGGAAGTGCGGTGACTACCCGCATGGTGCAGTTCATCCGCCGCAGCCCGGTTTTCCGTCAATTGATGGGCGACCTTTTCAGTGGCACGCAGGATTATTCCAGCTTGAAACGCCGGCTGTGGGGCCACTTGGGAATCACCATCAGCGATTTCATCTCCAGCGTGCTGAACCTGGACCGTCCCGCGCGGGCCCATGCCGGCAACACCGGCGCCAGCGACTAAACCGGAATTGCCAAATTCCCCCGTTTCCTTCAATGTAGTTGTACGCACCTGCCCTGCATCCAACAACGAGGGTTGGGGCCGCTTCCCGACGCATGGCTGAGACCAACAGTAAATCTGCATCCAGAGAGAAGAAGCGCAAAAACGCGTGGAAGAATCTTCCCGACGTTTGGGCGCTGATGAAACCGCGGCGCGGCCTGCTCATCCTCGGCTTCCTCTTGATGGCCGTCGGCCGCGTCTCCGGCCTGGTGCTCCCCGCCTCCACCAAATACTTCGTGGATAATGTCATCCTCCACCGTCAGGTCGGACTTCTAACGCCGCTTGCTCTCGCCGTTCTTGGCGCCACGATCATCCAAGGCCTCACCTCTTTCACGCTCACGCAGCTTCTCTCGAAGTCCGCGCAGCGCATGATCACCGAACTGCGCCGCCAGGTACAGGCCCACATCGGGCGCTTGCCCATCGCGTTCTACGACGCCAACAAAACCGGCGTGCTCGTCTCGCGCATCATGAGCGACGTAGAAGGCGTGCGCAATTTGATTGGCACGGGCCTGGTGGAATTCGTCGGCGGCCTCATGACTGCCGCGATCGCGCTGGTCTACCTGATCCACACCAGCGTGCTGATGACCGGCGTGGCGTTCTCGATTCTCGTCGTCTTCGGCTTTGGCATCAGTTGGGCCTTCAAAACCATTCGCCCGATTTTCCGCGCGCGCCCCAAAATCAACGCGGAAGTCACCGGGCGGCTCACCGAATCGCTCAGCGGCGTGCGCGTGGTGAAGGGCTATCACGCCGAGGAACGCGAAGAAAAAGTTTTCTCCGGGGGCGTGCAGCGCTTGCTCGATAACGTTCTCAAGACGCTCACCGCCACTTCACTCATGAGCCTCTCTGGCGCGATGCTGCTGGGCATTGTCAGCGTGCTCATGATGGAATTGGGCGGCCGCAAGATGCTTGCGGGCACCATGACTCCCGGGCAGTGGTTTGCTTACAGCGCCTTCCTGGCATTTCTCATCGCGCCCGTTTTTCAAATCGTGGCGATTGGCACGCAAATTACCGAAGCCATCACCGGGCTCGAACGCACGCGCGAAATCCTCAACGAACAAATGGAAGATGAGGCGGCCGGCCGCACCGTCACGCTGGATCGCGTCAACGGCCTCGTGGAAGCGCGGGACGTCAGCTTCGCCTACGAAGAGCGCAAAGAAGTGCTGCACGACATCGGTTTCGCTTCTCAGCCTGGAACCGTGACCGCGCTCGTCGGCCCTTCGGGCGCGGGAAAATCCACCATCATCGGATTGATTGCCGCGTTTTATGTTCCCTCGAGCGGGAAAATGCTGGTGGACGGCGTGGACCTCGCCACCGTGAAACTGAGTTCTTATCGCACGCAGCTTGGCGTCGTGTTGCAGGAAACATTTCTCTTCGACGGCACGATTCGCGAAAACGTGGCTTTCTCGAAGCCGGACGCCAACGAGGAAGAGATTCTCGCCGCTTGCCGCATCGCGCGCGTGGATGAGTTCGCGGAATCGTTCGAGCAGAAATACGACACGGTGGTCGGCGAGCGCGGCGTAAAACTTTCCGGCGGGCAGAAGCAGCGCGTATCCATCGCGCGCGCGATTCTGGCCGATCCGCGCATCCTCATCCTCGACGAAGCCACTTCCAGCCTCGACTCGGAATCCGAAGCGCTGATTCAAGAAGGCTTGAAGTACTTGATGCGCGGCCGCACGACGTTTGTCATCGCGCATCGGCTCTCGACGATTCGCCGCGCCGACCAGATCCTCGTCGTGGAGGCGGGACGCATCATCGAACGCGGCACGCACGAAACGCTTTACGCGCTCGGCGGACGCTACTACGACCTCTACACCAAGCAGCACGCGGTCGAGACCAACCTCTTCCTCGCGCCCGGCGAAAGTACGGCGCTGGACGAGTCCGCCGCTGAGTCTACAGCCGGCGGGAACGGCCGTGGCGCCGCCGCTGTCCCTGACGCCATCCGCATCCTCCGCGGCCAAAGCAGCTAGCGGCTCGAAAAGCGGCGCAACTGGTTTCCGCTCAATCCCTTGGCGACGCAGTTCAAGTATTACTTTCACTGCCGCACCCCACACAGCCCTACCCACACAGCCCTACCCACCCCCCCCCGGCATTTCGTATCGTTTTCAAAAGATGGGAGTTACTAGATTTGATTGTTGGAACTTGTTGAAAACAAAGGGGCGGCAACGGGCAGTGACAGGCTAGCAGAGGGCTAAGACCGCGATGGGAACAACGCTGTTTTCCTAAGACAGAGGACACAGAGAGCACAGAAGGGCCAGAGGAAATGAAAAAAACAGCCCCTCCCCCTCCGTTGAATGGAAAAGAGCGCGCAATCACCTGAAGGTAAAGGTGTTGTGAGTGCACTGCGAAGCAAAAGAGTGCGAAACTTGATGAAAAGAAGGGAGATAGAAGGGGAACGTTCGTTGCAGGTGGGGACGGCGAGCGGCGGGTGCGCATGGCGGTGGACCTGTGGGGCGTTGCCCTAGGGTCGAATCCAGTATACCATAAAGTACAAATAAATCAAGGTAAATCTAAATGCTTTGGATGCAAGAGGTTAGGAGCGCGAAATTGGAGGTTAGAAGCGGCGTTTGGAGAGGGCGCGGAAGTTGTTTGTTTCCAGTAGGATAGCAGGCGCGAAAAAGGCAAACCCGCATGCTTAAAAACGTCGAGATGCCGCCCTTCCCCGACGCCGTTCGCATCCTCTCCGGCCCAAAGCAGAACAGAACGGCGGGGTAAACCCGCCGCTACAGGCTGTTTGGCCGCGCAAAAGGCTTTAGGCCGCTAACGCTTTAGCAGGCGGCGCGCGCTCCACGTGCCGTCGCCGCGGGAAGCAATAAAGAGAAAAACAAAGCAGAACAGCACAGCCATTTCGCCGTGATTGCGGATCGGCCAGAGGCCGTTCGGTGCGTGGCGCAGGAAATACGCCGTGGCCATTTCGCCGCTGGCGATAAACGCGGCAATCGCGGTGAAGACTCCCAGAGCAATCAACAAGCCGCCGAAAAACTCGATAATCCCGGCGGCGAGCATCAATGGAACATGCCGCATCTCAGGCCCGCCAAGAACACCAAACAGCTTCTGCGCGCCGTGGCACGCGTACAAGAAGCCCGCTATCACACGCATCAGGCTGTAAAGATTGTCCGAGTATCGTTTCAGGAAGGTCATCGTTTGGCCGCGCTCTCGCTACCAGTATTCTCTGGGAATACGAGGCCAGAAGCGTACATTCCCACCGCGCTCCCCGCAAGGCTCGCCACCGCTTTTGCCTGGCCTCCCCACCGGTAGCCGCGGTCTTTGCCTTTCTCTTCCTGCATTTTGTACCGCCAGCCGCTTAAGGTTTCATCCTCTAAGAGAGAGTGGGAAGTCTTTAGCACTTGGGGCTAGAATTCGGGGATGCTTCACCAAGCACGCATTGGGCATTGGCTCGATTCAGTTTTCTGTGACTGTCGCTTAGCGCTCCGCATGCTCCGCAAATCTCCTGGCTTCACTGCCGTCGCCCTGCTCACACTCTCTGTTGGCATCGGCGCTAGCACCTCGGTCTTCAGCGTGGTTAATGCGGTGTTGATACGGGCCCTACCCTATCCACATCCCGATCGGCTTGTCTATGTGTGGTCTCCCAATCCCCGGTTTCAACTGCCTATCGAATACCTCACCCTCATGAACGCGGACTTTTTCGATTTGCAGAAGCAGAGCCGTTCCTTTGCGAGCTTAGCTCTGTTCGGCGTTGGAAAATTCAATGTCTCGGCAGACGGGCGTTCGGACGCTCTAGGCGGAGCGCGAGTCACGGGGGATTTCTTTGAGGCGATGGGAGTCCCGCCGGAGTTGGGACGAGCAGTAAATCGGGATGACGACGAACCCGGACATGAGCAAGTCGCTGTTATCAGCCACAGTTTGTGGCGAGAGCGGTTCGGCGCGCAAAGAGACGTATTGGGCAAGACACTTTTCCTCGATGCGAAGCTTTATCGCATCATCGGGGTCATGCCAGCCGGCTTTGCCTTTCCTCGCGCAACCGACGCAATGTCCGCCGCTAAAGTGACGGACCTGTGGATTCCTTGGGCAATGCCACCCGAACTAAAGGCCAACCGTGAGGACAGCGCAGGCAACGCCATTGGCCGATTGCGTCCGGACGTTTCCGTGGAGCAGGCACAGGCGGAGATGAGCACGCTCATGGCAAGTATCGATTTGCTACGCCCACCAAAGGATCGGGGGTTTGGCGCGCAAGTCCAGCCCTTATTCGATTCCGTGACTGGGGGCTCCCGGCATGCACTCCTGCTTCTGATGGGAGCTGTCGGACTGTTGTTGCTTATTGCTTGCAGCAATGTCTCTAGCTTGGCGATGGCGCGCGCAAGCAGCAGGATTCGTGAAATGGGTGTGAGAACCGCCCTTGGTGCGGGGCCTTCACGTTTACTTCGCCAGATTCTTACCGAATGTGTGCTTTTAGGGGTTGCTGGGGGCGCCTTGGGAGTTTGCTTAGCATTTGCCTCGATTCGGCTTCTGTTGCGACTCGATCCTGGGAACATTCCGCGATTGGAGGAGGCGTCCGTTGACATGCGAGTGTTTTTCTTCGCTGTGAGTATTTCGCTGTTGACAAGCGCGCTATTCGGGCTGTTCCCAGCATTCTCGGCTTCTCGTACCGATCCATGCGAAGTTTTTCTTCAATCCGGAAGCAGGAGCGTGAAGGGCACTCGCAATTGGTTTCGTCAGGGACTGATCGTTGCTCAAGTTGCACTGACTGTTGTGTTGCTAACTGGGTCCGGGTTGCTCATTCGCAGTTTGCTCAAAGTCCTGTCTGTGGAAAAAGGCTTTGACCCACACGCGACCCTTACAATGAGTCTTTCCTTGGACGAAAGATACGCCAAACCTGAGCGGCAAGTAGCCCTTTACCGAAACCTGCTCGACAGACTCGGCGCATTGCCGGGCGTGCAGGCAGTCGGAGCCGTAACGAACTTACCTCTGGGGCACTCAGAAGGCCTGAGCTGGCTGGTCGTAGAGGGTCACAACCTCGACGAAAGAGTGTTTTTTCAAACGAGGTCCGTTACGCCGCGCTATTTTGCAGCTATGGGTATCCGGCTTCTGGCGGGGCGATTCTTCACGGATGACGATTCTGCGGGGCATCCGAATGTGGCAATTGTCGGCCGGACATTCGCAGAAGGGTATTTCTCGGATCAAAATCCGCTAGGGAAACGGTTCCATTTCATTGATGGTGCCCCTCAACCGACTTGGTGGACTATTATTGGCGTGGTCGATGATGTACGGAACGAGAGTCTGGAAGAGAAACGGCGGCTGGAAGCGTACATGCCGTACTGGCAATCTAGCATTCCAACCGCCTCCGTCGTCCTTCGGACGACCACAAGCGCGGAAACAATTGCTACTGCTGTTCGCGGAGAACTGAGCAGGCTGGATTCCGCCTTAGCAGTCGGCGACATTCGGACCATGGACCAGCTTGTTTCCGAGGCCACAGAGGAGCGGCGTTTCCAGACGTTGCTCTTATCACTATTCTCAGGCATAGCCCTTGCTTTGTCTCTCGTGGGACTATACGGGCTGCTTGCCTATTCCGTCCGTCAAAGAACCGCGGAAATCGGAATACGCATGGCGCTTGGAGCGCAAAAGCGCGACGTGATGCAAAACGTTATTGGGCAAGGCGCACGTCTTGCCTTTGCCGGCTTAACGCTAGGGCTGCTTAGCGCCTGGATGCTCACGCGGGTCTTGACCAGTCTTCTTTTTGAGGTGGAGCCGACCGACCCGCTAACCTTTGCTGGCGTCGCGTTCGCTTTCTGTTTGGTTGTGCTCGCCGCTTGCTACGTTCCTGCGCGACGTGCTACGCGCGTCGATCCTATGATCGCTTTGAGGTACGAATAACAACGAAGGCGCTGGAAAATCGAAGAGGGATTCCTCGCCGCTTCGCTCCCGGAATGACGGACAGCGGCGTAAGGCAGTTGCTACAAGAGAGGGCCGGAAGGGAACCAGCGCTACGAAATGGCTAGATGAAGCAGATCCCTGACCGCCGTTCGCAAACGGCGCGACCGGGTTCGGGATGACGACGAGGCCGTTGCGGATCCGCTACGCCGTGGGGCGGCGGGCGATGATTTTTTTGGCGGCGGCTGGAGGAAGCAGGGTGGCCATTTTGCGGATCATGGCCAGCACCAGGCGCTTATCGCCTTCGGAAAGCGTGTTGCTGTACTTCTTGATTTCGGCAAGGAAGCGGATTTCGTCCTGAGAGAGTTCGCCCAAGGCTTTTTGCGTCTCGCGGTCGCGGGGCGTCTCGGTGCCAGGGAAAAAGTCGGCGAGAGAAATGTCCATGGCCTCGGCGATTTTGGCCAGCGTTTCGAGCGAGGGCACGGTGTGGCCGTTTTCGACGCGCGAGAGGTAGCAGCGCAGCAGGCCGGTGCGGCGCTCGATGTCGCCCTGCGACAGGCTGCGCTGGCTGCGATAGCTCTTGATCACTTCCCCGATGTTTACCCGAGGCTTTTCTTTTGGCATGGTCTCCCCACTTGAGCAATACGCCCGAACTTGAGGCTTGTTATCTTAGTGGCTAACAGTAGGAAGGGCAAGGGGGAAAGTGCGGGGAGATGTTCCCAATCCGGCAATAGAGCGAAGTGAGGTGCGCGCTGCGGAAATGACGAAGAAAGGCAGAAAGCAGAAAGCAGAAAAAAAGGGGCAGCAGTGTCAATGCCTGCTTGCCGCAGGCGGCTGCGCCCCTACAAGGCCTTGTAAAGCTAGAGGTTAGGCCACTAGCTTTGGGTGGCCGTCACGGTGACGGGTTGCTGGAGGCGGAACTCCAGCACGGTTTCGCTGGGAACCTTCACCTGTGCGCCCTTGGTCAGGACCTGAACGCCAGCACCGGTGGCACCGCCGGCTGCTGCGCCAATCGCCGCGCCTTTGCCGCCGCCGGCAATGGCGCCAATGATGGTGCCAGCAACCGCGCCGACGCCCACTTTCTTGGCGGTCTGGGAGCCTTGGCCTTTGCCCTGGAGCGTGTAGTCGCTGCTGACGACCGGGTAGTCCTTGCCATCAATCACCAAGCGGGTCAGCTCGAGCTGCAGCTCGGATTTGCCGGAAAAGTTTCCGCTTTTTTGCGATTCAGCCAGCCGACCGTAGACGTCAGTCCCCTTGCGGGCCACGACGGTGTTGCCGAGGGTCAAATCGGTTTCGAGACTGGCGTGGAAGATGTCACCGACATGGTTTTTGGAAGAGTCCACGCCGTCGATCATGCGGATGAGCAAGGATTGCCCCGCGGGAATAGTGACTTGGCCATTGGAATCGACGCTAGCAGCCACCGGTGCAGGCGCTGGGGCCGGAGCCGCAGCGGCAGGAGCCGGAGCGGGCGCGGCCATTGGCGCAGCGCCACCCGAGCGGCCGGTAAAGGTCAACGCTAAAATGTCATTCGTGCTAAAGGTTTGCACTTCCCCGTTCACTTCAAAACGAAGAATGGATGCCGTGCCGCCCAGATAGCGGCCCTGCACAACTTTGCCGCTCTTGAGTTCCAAAGTATCCGCGGCGGCGACGCATACGAAGAACAATCCCACTGCGATGGCAGCGAAAAAACGCTTCAAGTTACGCATACCTCCCTCTCTCATTGCAGATTCACAACCCCACGTGAGGCGAACGTCCCCCAACGGAACGCTACTCCATTCTACTGCATTGGATACGGGGTGGCATGGAATGGTTGCGCGAATCGGAAGCGGCCAAATCGTTTGTTGCGGTTGTGTTGGTGGTCACAAGGGAGCGCAGCAGGAAGAAAGGAGGCATGCAAGAGACAAAGAGCCGGGAATAAACGGGAAGGAGGTCAAGTCTTTGTCATCATCAGGTGCATTGGGAAATAGAGACTTAGGTAGAAAACTTAAGCTAGAAGAAAGGATCGGCGGGCAACCTGGGTCGAGGCCAGGAAGATCCCCCGGGTAGAGCCCATGAATAACGTGAAGAGCTTGCCCTTGGTAGCACGCTTTGGCGCTTTTGAGGTTTCATTCGAATTGCGCGAGATTCGCAAGCACGGCATGCGAATCCAATTGGAAGAGAAACCCTTTCAAATCCTGGAGACGTTAATCGAAAACGCCGGACAGGTGGTCCGGCGGCAGACGCTCTGCGCGAAGCTGTGGCCGGACACGTATGTGGCGTTCGACCACAGCCTGAATACGGCCGTCAACAAGCTGCGCAGTGTATTGGGGGATGGAGCGCAGAGTCCTCGATATATCGAGACGCGTCCGCGAATGGGTTACCGGTTCGTTGCGCCGGTGGAACGCGTGAACGGAGCTGCGCCGATTGCAGTGCGCGCCGCAACTGCGAGCGCGTCAGCCGGGCAAAGCAGTGTTGCGCCGCAAGCCCAGGCGCACCGCGTGGTTATGGCGTCATCGGTTCAAGGTTCCAGCCGTCCACAATAAGTTCAGGCGACTTCCCTGCAAGCGAAGAGCTGTCAAACTTTACAGTGACGGATTTTTTCTCTCTAGGCAGCAGGGAAAAATAGTTGTCGCTCCAGAAAACGGGGACCACATCGTCGCCGCCTTTGCCACGCGTGAGGCGCGGGTGAACCATGAACGCCACGCTGTCGCCGGTGTTGGAAACGGAAACGGTCATCCAGTGCTCGGACCCGGTGACGCGTATTGATTTCGTGACGCTCACTTTTGCTTTCGGCAGATTGTTCAAACCAGTCAGATCGCTAAAATCTTTTTGAGGCGTGTAGACCGTGTCGCTTCTCCCAGCCCAATCGAGAGTGTCGAGTTTTGTCGAGAGCCAATAGAAATTGTCGTCGACCAGTTTTCCCGCGGCGTCATGAAGCTCGAGCTTGAGGAAATAGGTTGTTGAGAGGCCTTCCGGAGTGGGTAGGTCAAGCGCTTTGGTGCTGCTATCCGCAGCCAGATCGAGCTTGATGTCTTTCGCGGCTTTTTCCTTGGCGTCGATGTTGTAGATTTTCGCGCTGACCTTCATTCCCTTCAGCGCGTCGTACGTGCTGTTGACCACGTTCACGGAATTGTCGTCGTAGGAATATTGGACATGAACGGGCTCGCAGGCCTTCTTGGTTCCGAAATATCCGCCGGCGGGAACGAGGTAGTAGTCGTAGAGATGCCAGATTAACGAAGGCCAGGCGTTGTTCAGCATCCATTGAATCACGCCGGTGGCGGTGTATTTGTTGCGGCCGTAGGCTTCGAACATGGCGCGCTCGCCATCGTAGGTCATGGCCTGGGCTTTGCGCTCGTAATCATCGAGCGAGGTGGCTTCGCCATAGCGGCGGGTCAGGCCGTCGGTGAAAACATTGACGTTGGTGAAGCGCTCGCCGCCCGCGTGGTAGTTCCACACGTCGTCCATCGGCCAGAGATGGTCCTTGGGAATGAATTTCTCGAGGGACTCGCGCGGAGGAATGGCGGGTCCGGGACTTGTTTCCGTGTTGTAGCCGTACGCGCCGCCGGCTTGCGTGTCCGCGAGCCAGTAAACCGGCGGAACATATTCATAAGGGCCGGTCATCTTGACGCCGGACTCTCCGGTCACGGCGGTTTTTTGTTCGGAAGCGGAGGAGACGACGGGATTCGGCCAGCCCAATTCTTTCTCGATGCCCAGATACACTTGCTCGACGTCGGGTGGCGGTGGGTTGTCGCTTCCGTTCAGGAAAACAAAAACGCTCGGATGATTGCGCAGGCGAGTGATTTGGTCGCGCAACGAAGCCGCAGCGACGCGATTCTGATCACCTTCCCAATGTTTCCAGCGCTCCCAGGCATCGCAACAGGTCCAACCGGGCATGACCAGGATTCCAAGTTTGTCGGTTTTGTCGAAAAATTCGTCGCGGTCGAGGCGGCCTTCGAGACGAATGGTGTTGAGGTGCATGTCACGAACATAGGCGAGATCGGCATCAAGTTTTGAAGAAGACCAGCGGAAGAGCAGGTCAGGGGCCCAGGCCGCGCCGCGAATCAAAACTTTGCGACCGTTGACCTTAAAGAGGCGATGGCCTTTGTCGGTGAGTTCGGAGGTGACTTCGCGGATGCCGAAGGTCACGCTGGCGGTGTCCGAGATTTGCTTGCCGATTTCGAAGCGCAGCTTTGCGGTGTTGAGATTTGGAGTGCCCATTTGATAGGGCCACCAGATTTTCGGATGGGCGAGTTTGAGTTTTGGGAATTGGTCAGGGGAAAAGGTAATGATTTTGGATTCACCGGCGGACAGTTCCACGGGCTGGTGCAAAGCGATGCCTTCCAGTTCGGCGTGCAGAACGCCTTTCACGGAATCCTGCGAAGCGTTACGGACTTCCGCGCTGATGGTTAGGTCGGCGGACTTGTACTCCGAGTCGAGTTTCGAGGACACGAAGGGATTTCGTACGGCAACGGGTCCGCTGGAAGTGAGGAACACTTCTTTCCAAATGCCCATGTTTTTGTCGGGCGGCGTGGGATTCCAATCCACCCAGGTAATGCCGAGGTCGTATTTTTCGGGCGCGAAGACTTCGAGGGCCAATGCATTCGCAGTTCCGGGCTTCAGATACTTGGTGATGTTGAATTCGTAGGCGCGGTAGGTGCCAGCGACGTCGTTGGTGTCCGCGATTTTCTGGCCGTTGATCCAGATGTTGGCGCGGTAATTGATGCCGAGAAAATTGAGCCAGACATTCTTGTCTGCGGCCGCATGCGAGGGAAATTCCGTGCGATACCACCAGGAGCATTTGAAGGGGCTGTCGTCGGGCATATCCATGTTGGCGAAGAGCTGCTTATTCGAATGGCTCATGCCTGGGAAGGAATCGAGATTGGTGGCGTAGTTGGGGTCGGGATAGGTCTTGTCGGTAACCAGCGCGCCAACCACCGTTGCAGGAATGTCGGCCTTGTGCCACGTGGCGGCGTCGAAACCTGCCGCGGAGATTTGATCGCCTGCGGCCTTCACGTCGCACGAAGATTGAATCTGCCAATTCTTATGGAGATGGGTGCGATTCGGCGGGCCGTCGGAAGCAGCCAGCGCATTGGATACAACGACGAAACCCACGATGGTCAGAACCACTAAGAAGGAGATGCTCCTCAAGCGCGGCACGAAATTCCTCCTGGGAATCCGAGAAATGTACGGGCACGTCCACACCCACCCGGACGAGCCAATGCCCGACATATTAAACCGTTTCAATGGCGAGGTCTCTGACTATTTTAGGACAGGAAACCCCTCTGGGGAATACGGCCAACCAGACGCGAAAGCAGTGAAGCTGTGGCACACAGTGCCACAGCTTGAGCCAAGACTCGTCAAGTTACGAGCAGCCGCTGAAATCGATCTCGGCGGCGTTAGTCGTGGCGCCGGGCGTCACTTTGAGCGCTACTGGCGGAGTGCTTGTGTCCTTACTTGCTGTTTGAGAGGACGGTGAGCACATCGCGGCGTTGGTTGTGGGATTTGTGGCGTCCGCCTCCACCGTGTAGAGAACATCGCCGGATGCGGGTGCAGTGAAGGCGACTTTGCCAGCGGAGAACGTGCCCACTTCGGGGTTGCTTGCGGGAACAAGCAGAGTGTAGCTCCCGCAGAAGGCTCCCTTGGGGGCGCCCGTCGGACAAGACATGGTGGAAGTGATCGAGACGCTGGAAGTCGAATTTGCGAACAGCGGAACAGTGAAAGTGTGGCTGGCGCCCGAGACCATCACGGTCTGGAGCGCGCTGACATTCGCATCGATACTCGCGCCTGCCGTTCCATTGATGGCCGTAATGGCGCCTTGAATCGTTCCCGGCCCCGTGGAACCACCTGAGGTCGAGGGAGTTTCCGCCACCAGTGGAATCGCGCCGAGATCCGTTCCGCCAGTAACGTTGAAAATTGCCGTGGCGTCGTAAGCCGTCCCCGACGAAGTCATTGCATCCACGACGACATCAAACGCCTGAGCAGGAAGTGGGCAGAACCGGAAGTGCCCGGTGGAATCCGTAAGCTTGGGCGCGGCGACAATGCGATCTACTCCGGTGTTGTCCGGCGATTGAAGAGTGACCATTGCTCCGACGATGGGCGTCATGGTGACGCTGTCCACAACCTGTCCGCTGAGACCGGACATGTTAGGACTGACAACGCCCGCGGTGAGGGCCGGTTTCAAAGTGAAAGAAGGAGTGATGGAGGCACAAGCGTCAAAGTCAATGTTGAGATCCACCGACTGGCCAGCCGCCACGTGGAGCGGCCCTCCCATCATTTGTCCCGGCGGAACCTTCAGTCCTGTCTGCGCCTCGCTGGCCAGCTTCAACTCGTGAAGCCCACCGCTGTTCTGCGCGCAATTGAATACATTGCCGAGTGAAGAGCAAGCATTCGGCGACGGCGCCATGCTGGTGGCGGCGTTGGCCAGAAGAATCAAACGAATTTGCTGATAATCACCGGCAGGTAGCTGTGCTGAGCCAAGCTGCGCGAGCAGACATTGTCCCTGCGCGGGGAGATTGAGGAGATCCACCTGCATGGGAGCCGAATTGAGCTGCGGCGCGAGTTCTTGCCAGCCAGAGGAATTCGCATCGGCGGTCGCGCTGATATGAGCCTTGACTGAGACGATGGTGACCCATGCGTGACTAAAAGTTCCCGGTGGCATGGCCGCGGCCGTGGCACCCGTTGGCGCGGTGCAGGACGGCGGATCGCTGATGGACACAGTCACCGTTCCCGAAGCGGCACTTTGCATCGAAGCGGGTCCGCCTCCACAACTGATAACAATTAAGGCGGCTGCGACTACAAGGGATCCGAGGAGAAGCGAAACGGGATGGCGTTTCAGCAAGAGTGGAACATGGGCGAGCATGGGAAGCCTCCAGAACTTGAGCGATGAAGTTGTGATTTGTCGGCAGTCCGGTGTGGGACAGAATGCTGGGGCGGGCGATCACTCGTAACTTAGGAAAACCAGGAGTGATCAGTACTGAGACTCCTAGAGCCTCAACCTCGATGCATTCAACTGGACAGCCTTTCCCCATTCCGTGCATTGCAATTCACCAACCCTATTTCGAATTCTCTAAATGATGAAAACTCTATCCCTTAGAGTTACTACTCTTGGATAGACCGTTTGTGTAAGCGTCAAAAACTACGGGTACTATGTAAATTTTTGCGAGTGCTGGGCATGGCGTGCCGAAATAGCACATTGCCTAGACGGGCTGAGCGGGTTTGGGAGTTGAGAAAAATGGTCCCGGAGGAGGGGGTCGAACCCACACGGTACTAAGTACCACTGGATTTTGAGTCCAGCGCGTCTGCCAGTTCCGCCACTCCGGGTGGACAATCAAAAATAGCATGAGCGCTTGCGACACTCAAGAAAACACTCGGACGCCACAAATGGTTTTGTGCACTGATCACTGAAGGGCGTCTATGCATCACGCGTTCGTGACCTCATGGGTCTCGGGCCCACCGCAAATGTGGCGGTGTTATGCTGCCTAGCGATGAAGACGCTCAATGAACCTTTTTCAAAACTGTCGATGCGGCGGCGTTATGAAGTGTGGTTCTTGCGGCTCGGCTTGGCAGATGGCAGTGGCGCGTGGTGGTTCCGCTACTTGCTGGCGAATCCGGGACGCGACGGAAGTGCAAGCGATGCGCGACAGCAGCCGATTCAGATTTGGGCGACGTGGTTTCCGCGCCAAGGAAAACCGCGGACGTGGATCCAGGGATTTCCGCTGCGCGAACTGCGATTGAGTGCGCGCGGCGCGAGTCCTTTGGTTTTTGAGGCGGGCGAGAATCGCATCAGCGAGAATGAATGCCGCGGGCGTCTGGAAGTGGACGGCCACCAGATCTGCTGGGATTTGCAGTATCGCTCGACTTTTCGCGTGGAGCTGAGCAGCAAGGGCTGGATTGGGTTTTCGCGCACGCCGCATTCGGACGCCATTTTTTCTGGAGAGATTCGTCTCGATGGGCAAACTTTTCGAGGCGAGCCGCTGGCTAATGGAATGCAGGGACACAACTGTGGATACCGCCATCGCAAGTTCTGGACCTGGGCGCACATCCATTTTCCACGTTCGGGCGGTTCTAGTTCGACCTTGGAAGTGCTTGTTTATGAAATGCCTTTGGGGTTGGTATTTCGGAGAGCGGTACTGTGGCACGAAGGCCGGGAGTACGTTTTTCGCCAAATGACCGAGTTTGAGCGGGATCCGAGCCAACTGCTGTGGAGGTTTTGCTGCCCCAATGCAAAACTCAGGGCCATTCAGGTCGAAGTCCGTGGAAGAGGCGGATTTATTCATCATCTTCCCTATTCCAAGACGGATTGTTCGGGGCAATTCGAGGTTGCGAACGACAGTCTGGCTATCGTCAGCATGAAATTGCGCCTTCCGGGAAGACCCGAAGAGGAACTGATTACGGATACCGGCGCGGTTGTGGAAATGACAGGCGATTACGACTGATCGCTTCCCAAGTCTGATCTTACTCTGAAAATATGGGCCTTATGGACACCGCTTCTATTCTTTCGATGGGTCGGCTCTTAAGGCGTCCAGATTGATCTAAACGGGTGACTGCAGTCGCCTCGGGGCCGCGTATCATCAGGTTTTCCACAGGCCTGGACTGGACGAATACACTGGGCGAAGCTAGTCTATGCTTCCCCGCTCGGCAGGGGTTTCTCACTAGCCAGGAAACATCCGGCGGGCACTAAGGGGCGGTTCTTGTCGACTGTAACTTCCCTTTCTGCGGGAACTCGTGCGGAGCACCGTGATTTGTCTTTCTGGATGGACCAGGTCCTGAATGAGCTGGTGTCTGTCCGCTCGTCGGCTAGCATTGATGCGGTGCATGACCTTCGCGTAGCCATTCGTCGGTGCCGCTCCGTCGCAGCGGCCATGGAGGAGATTGATCCGGATCCCGCGTGGCCGGCGATGCGCAAGGCGGCGCGCAAACTTTTCCGTGCACTGGGCGCCTTGCGTGACGCACAAGTGATGGACGAGTGGGTGAAAAAGCTGGGTCCGGAGACCGACCCGGTGCGCGCGCATCTGCAAGCTTCCTTTGAATCCAAGGAGCCGCAACTGCGAGAGGAAGCGCTGCGCGCGGTGGCCAAGTTCGACCAAAGAACCTGGAAGCACCTCGCTCGAACGCTCCGGCAACGCAGCCGGCTGGTTTCCGCGGGCAGTCTGGCGGCCGCATGCCTGGCGCTGGAGCGATTTGAAAGCGCGAAGGAGCTGCATGCGAAGGCTTTGCGCACGGAAAAACCGAAGCCGTGGCACGCACTGCGCATCGGACTGAAACGGTTTCGCTATACGGTCGAAAGCCTGCTTCCGGAGCACCATGCAATTTGGAGCGACAACCTGAAGCGCGTTCAGGATTTGCTGGGAGAAGTTCACGACCTGGATGTGCTCTTGGAGCTCGTCAAGAAATCGGAGTTCGTAGAGACGGAAGACTCCTTGAACGTTTGGGCGGAGATTATCGGGCGCGAACGGCAAGAATGCATACGCACGTACCGTCAACTCACGCTAGGGAAGACGAGCCTATGGAACCTTTGGCGGGCTGGACTGCCAACCAACGGGCGCGTTGAGGCCGCCGCGGAAGCCCGGTTGCGCGCCACGGCGCGGGCGGTCGATCCACATGCGAGCCGGACTTCCCAGATTTCGCGCATCGCGGTGGCCTTGTACGAAGCGCTGAAGCGCGCGGATGCTGGAGCGGAATTTGGCGAAG
>Ga0075426_10000725_pt1 | contig 22929 bp, 13 predicted proteins | sample SoiMethybrSBSTD5_FD_75304 | JGI IMG/M metagenome (GOLD analysis project Ga0075426, IMG submission 75304) | Bulk soil microbial communities from a Populus tree surrounding site in Tennessee, USA - Soil MetaG P. TD hybrid SBSTD5 | ecosystem: Environmental > Terrestrial > Soil > Tree plantation...
AGCGTAACCGAAGCTGTAGCCGCTCTTGGTGCCGGAAGCCAGTACGCTGTCAATGAAGCACGAGCTGGTCGCAACCGGACCCGTGCTGGGGCAAGTACCGGTCGATCCCGGTCCCAGGTCCGCCAAGCCGGTCGAATAGCCAACGCTCGGATAGGCAGTGGCGTAGGAAACTTCAGCAGTGTTGATGGTGCGCAACGAGCTCACCGCGGACGACTCATTAGCGGCAATGCGGGCGCGCAACAGGTTGGGAATGGCGATGGCAGCGATGATCAGAATGATCGCCACCACAATCAGCAGTTCGATAAGTGAAAAACCCTTGTTCTTCTTCATTCGTCCCCTCATTCTCGACAAAGTGTTACCTAAGACTGAACCCGGAGTACGCAGTACAGGGTTGCAATTCCCCCGCCAGACTGCAGGACCAGGCTGGCAGGGGCTAAGCCGTCTGAAATGCGGCATTTGTCCTGACAGCAGAAGCGAGCCAGAATGCCGGATGCTGCTACCCGACAAAATTTGTCGTTCTCGCGGGGCTGCCGAACGACATTTTTTGTCAGAGCGAAAGCAGAAGCACCTAGGCACGGAGGTCGCTTTCTGGCAAAACAGCTGAGGAATGCAGCAGCCGAGGCATGATTTTCGGGCTGGCGAAACCGGTGGGCAAGTTACGGAAGAAATTGGCAGCGGATTACGGGTGGGAAATTGAAAAGGGAAGTTTTGATGACCCGCCGTCCGGGCTATTGCACGATCTGGCTGGCAAAGGGCGCATTGCTGCAGTCGGTGGCGGTAGGCAGCGTGGAAACCAGGCCCGGGTTGAGATCGTAGTGGATGACGTTGTCGTTCAAGCCGCAAAAACGGCGCACTCCTGAAAGGTTGGGCGAGTTGGGGGCAGCCCCCACTGAGAAGCTGGTATTAGCACCCTGGGGGCTCGGGTTACCGCCCACCGCATTAAACGAATAGCCACCTTTGGTACCGCTGGCCAGAACCGTATCTATCAGGCAACCATTGGCTGAACTCGGAGTGCAAGGAGGCGAACCACCCAAGTTGACCAGGGCTACGGCGTAACCGATGTTGGGAAAAGCAGTGGCGTACGCTGATTGTGCGGTCATGATAGTACGGACAGAGGAGACGGCGGAAGACTCGTTCGCCGCAATGCGAGCGCGAATCAGGTTGGGAATTGCGATGGCGGCGATAATCAGCATAATCGCCACCACGATCAGCAACTCAATCAGCGAAAATCCTTTGTTTCTCTCCATTAAGCAGCGCCATCCCAAGCTGTGGTACCGCACAGTGCTTCCATCGAAAACTATGCACCCTGGGGGCCATTCTGCAGCTTCGGCCGCAACCTGTTCAAACCATGGGGAGAAGGTGATTTTGAAGGATGCTGGCGAGGATTGGAGCACGGGTCCAGGCGGACTGTTTGACAAAATTTGTCATCGGTTGTGGCTGTTTACGCAAGAGAATTGCTGAAAGAGGCTTGCGGCACCCCAGGTTACCTCTCCTGAGTCACGGGAAAGCATCTGGCTCAACCATAGCGGAGAACTGGGGCGAGAGAATGTATACGGCGGATGCTATAGTTATCACAGCGGGATGTGATTAAGAGGTGCGCATGGGGTCGCCGTACGGTCTGCCCATCATCGAAAACTGCCTCATCTGTAATCTGCGATCGGAGCGATTTTTCTGCGACTTACCTCACACCGCACTGGCTGCTTTCGAGAAAATCAAATATTCGTCGGCGGTGCCCCCTGGCGCCGTGTTGTTCGTGGAAGGGCAGGCGCCGCGCGGGATGTACGTGCTGTGCAAGGGCAGGGTCAAGCTCTCCACCACATCCCGAGAAGGCAAAACCCTGATTCTGCGCATCGCCGAACCCGGGGAAGTTCTGGGTTTGCACGCCACCGTTTCCGGTAAGCCCTACGAATTGACGGCGGAGACGCTGCAAGCTGCGCAGCTGAACTTCGTCAAGCGTGAAGACTTCCTGCATTTCCTCCAGGAGCACGGCGATGCCTGCCTGAAGGCCGCCCAGCACCTGAGCCAGAACTGCCAGTCCGCCTACGAAATGATCCGCTCCCTGGGTCTTTCGCACTCAGTGACGGAGAAGATGGCGCGCTTGCTGCTGGAGTGGTCGGAGCAAGGGGAAAGCACCAAAGATGGGATCCGCATCAAGTTGGCATTGACTCATGAAGAGATTGCCCAGTTGGTGGGCACCTCGCGTGAAACCGTGACCCGCGTGCTGAGTGACTTCCGCAAGCAGCAGATCGCGCAGCTGCGCGGCTCTACTCTGCTGATTCGCAACAAGCCTGCCCTGGAAAAACTGGTCGGATCGTAGGGTGGCAGGGCCGGTTCCCCTTGTAGTTCAGGAAATCAGCACAAAGTAGGAAGCACCGCCAAAGGCCAAAGCCAGGCTCAGAAAAAAAGAAGCCCGGGCTCGCGCCCAGGCTCCCTTGTGGCTGGTACCCTCCCCCGAGGTACTTCGCCAAACCCAATCGCATCCTAGCTTCCCGCGTGGGAGTCAGCAAGTCACGGAGGTAATAGGTAGCTGTGGCGAGAGGGACGCGGCAGTAATCACCGCGCTAACGATCCGCTGTAGCTCAGGCCTTTTTACGCGCTTCCGCTTCCGCCAGCCAACCGCGGCGCAAGCTCTCCATCGGGATGCTGGAGAGATAGGGCTTGATATCCAGGATGGGGGTTCCGTCGAGCATGTCCAGGCCACGGACGTGCAAGAGGGAGCCCTCACGGCGCAGGAGTTGGACCACAGTGAGGCCGATGGGATTTGGGCGTCGTGGAGAGCGGGTGGCGAATACTCCATGTGGCCGGTCGTCAATGGGTGGGGTGCCGAGCAATTCGAAACCCTCCGAGCGGTCAAATTCCCAAATAACGAAAAGATGGGAAAATCCCTCGATGTCGGCGAGTCCCGCTTCCAGTTCGGGAAGAATTTTCAGTAGGCCCTCCGCGTCGTGCTTTGCGCCAAAGCCCTTCGGAATCTCCTTGGTATTTTTGTACGGACTGCTCACGACTCCAATCGGCTGCGGAGTAAACATAAGGGATCTCCGGTCCTCCTACCGACTGTTATAACGCGAAACAGATAAGATTGGGATTTCCAGCCGAGCGTCTAATATTTTTGCATTATTGCCGATCTGCTCTCTTGCCATTAAAGTTACGCCCGCCTATACCTGGCCAGCGGAGGGGGTTTCGCTGGAGAGCCCGAGTGATCTCAACCTGGCGCCTGATGGTGGCGCCCCTTAGCCTGAGGACAAACTGCAGAGCGAGTGATGCCGCAATCGGATCGTCCAATTACTTACAAGCTGCTGTTCGGACTACTGCTTTTCTTAGTGGGTTCTGCCGCCTACCTCTACCCCTTTCCCCAGCCTAACGTCCTTTATGCCGGTGTAGTGTTGCTGCACACAATTGCCGGCGTGATAGTGGCGATCTTGCTGGTGCCGTTTTTGTGGCGGCGGTTGCGGGCGCAAACGCTCACGGGAAAGGCAGGCTGGCTGCTGCTGGCGGCGGGTGCGGCCATCGGGGTGGTGCTCATCTACACCGGCACGCCCCGAGAAGATTGGAACTGGCTGTACCTGCATATCGTGCTGGTGCTGGCAGCGGTGGCGCTGTTGTTCGGCGATTGGGCAGGACGGCGGGGCTGGCTAAAGTCGCTGCCGGGAGCGGTCGTGGTGCGGCCCGTGCTGGCGCTCGCGATCATGGCCGGCCTGAGCGCGGGAGCCTGGTATCAACGTAATGTGAATTGGCAGAGCAGCGCACGCATACAGAATCCTCCCGACGCGCCCGCCAGCATGAACGGGGAGGGCGACGGTCCCAAGGGGCCTTTTTTCCCCAGCTCGGCCCAGGTTTATGGCGGGCAGAAGATCCCCAGCAAGTTCTTCATGGAATCGGATTCCTGCAAGCGCTGCCATGAAGATATCTACCGCGAGTGGTACAGCTCGGCGCATCACTTCTCATCCTTTAACAACCAGTGGTACCGCAAGAGTATTGAGTACATGCAAGACGTCGTGGGCACTAGGCCTTCGAAGTGGTGCGGAGGCTGCCACGATCCAGCGGTACTCTACAGCGGAATGATGGATACTCCCATCCGCAAGATCATCCACACCCCCGAAGCGCAGGCCGGCCTGGGCTGCATGATGTGCCACTCCATCGCGCGGGTGAAGAGCAGCATGGGCAATGGCGACTTCTATTTGGAGTATCCCCGGTTACACGCCCTGGCGGCCAGCAAGAACCCGGTGATCCGCAACCTTCACGATTTCCTGGTGAATCTGAACCCGGAGCCGCACCGGCGGGTTTTCCTGAAGCCGTTCATGAGGAACCAGACGGCGGAGTTCTGTTCCAGTTGTCACAAAGTTCACCTGGATGTTCCGGTGAACCACTACCGGTGGGAGAGGGGATTCAACGAATACGATAACTGGCAGGCCAGCGGGGTTTCGGGGCAGGGAGCGCGCTCCTTCTACTATCCGGCGAAAGCGGCGGAGTGTCAGGACTGCCATATGCCGCTGACCTCCTCAAAGGATGCCGGCAACATCCACGGATTCGTGCATTCGCATCGCTTTCCCGCCGCCAACACGGCGCTGCCCACCGCCAACGAAGACGCCAGGCAGTTACATTTCGAGGAAGGTTTTCTCAAGAACGGCATCGTGAGCGTGGATATTTTTGCGTTATCGCCGGACCAGCCCGAAACCGTTGCGAAAAAACCTCTGGTGCCGCTCTCAGGGACGCCGCAACTGGCGACTACCTTCGCGGTGGGGGAGGAAGCAGAATCCAATGGGCCCCGGGGAGAAGTAGGGGAGGTGCGGCCGATTACAGCCCCGCTGAACCGGACGCTTCCGGCCCTCCGGCGGGGCGAGACCGACCGGGTGGACGTGGTGGTACGAACGAAGAAAGTTGGACATTTCTTTCCTGGCGGCACGGTGGACGCCTTCGATACCTGGCTGGAACTGAAGGCCACCGACGACCGCGGCCAGGTGCTGTTCTGGAGCGGCGTGGTCGAGGATAACGGCAGGGGGCCAGTGGATCCCGGAGCGCACTTCTACCGCTCGCTGCAGGTGGATGAGCACGGCAATCCAATCAACAAGCGCAACGCTTGGGCCACAAGATCCGTGGTGTACGTGCACTTGATACCGCCAGGAGCGGCCGACACAGTACACTACCGCCTTCACATCCCGGAAAATGCGGGCGAAAAGATCACGCTGCACGCCCGCCTGTGCTACCGCAAGTTTTCCTGGTGGTTCACGCAATTTGCATTTTCGGGTTCGCCCGATCCCAAGCAAGCGCCGCGCCACACGCCAGATTACGACGATACCCACTACCTGCTGGACGGACCAGTGCACGACATTTCTGCCAAGGAACAGAAGATTCCCAACCTGCCAATCGTGGCCTTGGCGGAGGACGAGGTCACGCTGCCGGTTGTTGCCCGCAGCGCCCCGAGGCCCAAGCCAAAAGTGGTGCTCGAAGCCGATGACTGGCAGCGCTGGAACGATTACGGAATCGGGCTGCTGCTGCAAGGGGATTTGAAGGGAGCGGAAGCGGCTTTCCAGAAGATAACCGAGATCAATTCTAGGAATCCGGACGGCTGGGTCAACATGGGCCGTGCCGCGGTACAGGAGGGCGATCTGGATCGGGCGCGTACCGTGCTGGAGAAAGCGCTGAGCGTTGCGCCCAACCTGGCCCGCGCCCATTTCTTCTATGCCCAGGTGCTGCGCGAAGAGGGGCGCTATGACCAAGCTGAGCAGCATCTGCGCACGGTGCTGGCGCAGTATCCGCGCGATCGGGTTGCGCTCAATGACCTGGGGCGCATCCTGTTCCTGCAGCGGCGCTATAAACTGGCGGTGAAGGTGTTGGATTCGGTGCTGGCGATAGACCCTGAAGATCTGATGGCCCACTATAATCTGATGCTTTGCTACACAGGCCTGGGCGATGCGAAGGACGCCCACGACCACCAGGTGCGCTACTTGCGCTTTAAAGCTAACGAGGCTGAGCAGACCATCACCGGCCCCTACCGGCAGTTGCATCCGGACGACAACAACGAGCGGCAGGCGATCCACGAGCACGTGTCTGTGCCTCTGGCGAGCCTGAAGCAGGGCGCGCATCACAGCTATGAAAGTTCGGCGGCAGGAGCAGGCCGGTGACGGGCAGAGGGGCTAAAGCCCACAAAGTTCTGTGCTGGCTTAGGGCACGAATCAAGCCGTGCGGTTCCACGTTGGTTCTCGGCTTGGTCCTGCACGGTGGCGCCGCGGCGCAGAACAGCTCGCAAATTCATTTCACCGACATCACTGCACGCGCCGGTATCCATTTCGTGCACAACAACGGCGCATTCGGCAAGAAGTGGCTGCCGGAAACCATGGGCCCGGGCTGTGCCTTCCTTGATTACGACAACGACGGCTGGCCCGACATCCTGCTGATCAACTCCGAAGATTTTCCCGGGCACAAAATTCACGAGCCAACCACGCTAAAGCTTTACCACAATAACCATAACGGCACCTTTACTGATGTAACCCGCAAGGCCGGACTGGCTGTAGAGATGTACGGGATGGGAGTAGCGATTGGCGACTACGACAACGACGGCCACGACGATATCTTCGTCACCGCGCTCGGCCAGAGCCACCTGTTCCATAACAACGGCAACGGCACCTTCACCGATGTGACCAAGGCAGCGGGGCTCTGGGGGCCCAACGAGTTCTCCACCGGCGCTGCCTGGGTAGACTACGACCATGACGGATTGCTCGACCTAGTGGTTGCCAATTACGTGCAGTGGTCCGAAAAAGGGGACCTCTATTGCACGCTGGACGGCAGCCATAAGTCGTATTGCACGCCGGAATCCTACAAAGGCGCGTCGCTGCGCCTGTGGCACAACTTGGGCCGCGGTAAGTTTGAGGATGTCACACAAAAAGCCGGGCTCTACGACCCGAGTTCGAAGAGCCTGGGACTTACCACTCTGGACTATAACGGCGATGGCTGGCCCGACATTCTGGTTTCCAATGACACCCAGCCCAACAAACTCTATGTGAACCAGCGCAATGGCAGATTTGCCGAGCAGGGCATGCCGGCGGGCATTGCCTTCAGCGAAGATGGTGTGGCCCGGGCGGGCATGGGTGTGGATACCGCTGATTACGACCATTCGGGACACCCCAGCATTCTGATTACAAACTTTGCCAACCAAATGGTGTCGCTCTACCACAACGAGGGGAATGGGCTGTTTGTGGATGAAGCACCGCGCTCCTCGATCGGACATGACAGCCTGCTGACTTTGGGATTCGGCTGTTTCTTTTTCGACTACGACCTGGATGGCTGGCCCGACATTTTTGTAGCCGATGGGCATATTGAGGATCAGATTGAGAAGGTGCAAAAGACCGTAAAGTTCGCCGAGCCGCCCCACCTATTCCGCAACCTGGGCGGGGGCAAGTTCCAGGAGGTCACCCAACAGATGGGCTCCGCCTTCGCCAGTCCGAAAGTGGCGCGGGGAGCGGCCTACGCCGACATTGATAATGACGGCGATCTGGATATCCTGCTGACCACAAACGCGGGGCGGGCGTACTTGTTCCGCAACGATGGAGAAACTGACAATAGCCTGCGCCTTAAGCTGATGGGGACGAAGTCCAATCGCGATGGCATAGGGGCAGTGGCGCACATAACGGTGGGCGGCATGAAACAGGACCAGATGCTGCGCAGCGGTTCCAGCTACCTGTCACAGAGCGAACTGGTGCTGACCTTCGGCCTGGGCCAGCGTGCCAAGGCAGATTCCGTCGAGATCAGGTGGCCCAGCGGGCAGACGGACAAGCTCAGCAACGTGCCCGGCGGGCAGACCGTGACGGTTCAGGAAGGCCGCGGGATCGTCGCGCATCGGCCATTCGCCAAGCGTTCGCAATAGGAATTACACTTCCTGCACGACATGCGCGCACCCTTTTTCTCCCGACAGGCAGTGTTGTTGGCGCTAATTGGAGTTGGCCTGTTCGCCATTCAGCGTAAGCCTGCGGCTCCTTCCGGCAACTCCGCCGCGCAGGCGAACCGGCTGAACAACCTGGGCGTCGGCTACATGAACCAGCAGGCCTTCAAAAAGGCGCTGCAATATTTTCAGCAAGCGATTGCGGCCGATCCCAAATTGCTGGCGGCCAAAGTCAACCAAGGCATCGCGCTGCTCAATCTGCAGCAAATTGAGCCGGCTCGTCAAGCATTGCTGGAGGCAGTGAAGTCAGATCCGCGAGAGGCGCATGCCTGGTACAACCTGGGCCTGCTTTACCGCGGCGACAACCAGCCCAAAGCGGCGCTGGACGCGTTTCAGCGCGTGGCTGAGCTCGAACCCAAGGACGCTGATGCCCACTACTTCCTGGGCACGCTATACATGCAGCTGAAGGATTATCCGCACGCCATCCAGGAATTTCAGAAGACGCTGCAACTCGATCCCTATCACGCTTCTGCGGAATTCGGGCTGGCCCGGGCGTACCAGCAGTCAGGGAATATGGAGGAGGCGCGAGCGCGCCTGGCAAAGTTCCAGCAGATCACCAAATCGAAGCTGGGCGCGGCTATGAGCGTGGCTTACGGCGACCAGGGCCCCCTCTCGCTAGCCGAGAGTTCGTCGGGGACGGTGGAAGCGGTGCCGGCGCAGATTCCGGTGCGCTTCGAGGATGTGACCAGTCGGGCGGGACTGGAGAGCTCCAGGGCGAGCGCCGAGCCTAAAAGCTTTGCCGAGCGCGCCGGGCCAGGCGCCTGCTTGCTGGACTACGACGGCGACGGCAAGATTGACATCTTCGTTGCCAGCGGCGGCAAGCAGGGTGGCATGGCGCTATACCGAAACCTGGGACAAGGGAGGTTTGCAGACGTTACTCAGTCGGTTGGCCTCGGTCCAAAGGCGTCGGCCATGAGTTGCGCTGCCGGCGATTACGACAATGATGGCTTCACCGACCTTGCGGTCGGCTTCAGCGGGCGAGTCGCGCTTTATCACAATGAAAAGGGCGCCAAGTTTACAGACGTGACGAAACCGGCAGGCATTCACACCGAGGGCTTGCCTATGGGCATGACGTTTGTTGATTACGACCACGACGGTGATCTCGATTTGTACGTCACTCGCAGCCAAGCGGCTGATTACCTGTGGCGCAACAACGGTAATGGCACTTTCACGGAGGTGACCGATGCTACCGGCGTGGATGGAAGCGGTTCGAGCGCGGGTGCTGTGGGGACGGACATCAACAATGATCGCGCTATTGATTTGGTCGTGACCGGACGGGCCACAAACCTGTATCTAAATCCCCGTGAGGGCAAATTCGCCGCGTTGCAGCCCTGGAAGGGGATGATGCCCGGCCCTTCCACGGGTGCAGCGGTGTTCGATTTTGATAAGGATGGTTGGATGGATGTCGCGTTCACTTACGGTGACGCACCCGGTCTGATGCTCTGGCGAAATCTGAAAGGCGACAATTTCGAGCCGGTCGCTCTGCCTAAGTTTGATTGGGTCCAAGCGTGGGGTGTGACTGCGGTCGATTACGACAACGACGGCTGGATTGATTTGGCGGCCGTTGGCGAAACCAAAGATGGGCGAGGAGAAATAAAGCTGTTTCGCAATGAAGGGCCGAAGGGATTTAGAGATGTCAGCGCTGAAGTGGGACTGGACAAGATTCAGCTGCATAATCCGCGGACGCTGGTCTCTGGGGACTTCTGGGGTGATGGCTCGACTGACCTGCTGATCACGCAAAACGGCGGGTCGCTGGTGCTGCTGCGCAATGAGGGCGGCAATCGCAACCACTGGCTGCGCATCGCGCTGAAAGGCCTGAACGACAACAAGAGCAGCATCGGCACCAAGGTAGAAGTCTTCGCCGGGGCGCTGCACCAGAAATTCGAAGTGCAGGGCGGCTCCGGCTATCTGGGGCAGAATTCGCCGGAGATCATCGCCGGCCTGGGCCCGGAAACCAGTGCTGATGTGGTGCGCATGACCTGGCCCACGGGCGTGGTGCAGGATGAGGTGCAGATCGCGGCTGACAAGCAGGAAAACATCATCGAAATTGACCGCCGCGGCAGCTCCTGTCCTACTTTGTTTGCGTGGAATGGGTCGCGGTACGAGTTTGTTGCCGATATGATCGGCGCGGGCGTGGTGGGGCACTGGGTGGGGCCGGGCAAGCGCAACATTCCCCGTCCAACTGAGTATGTGAAGGTAGGTGGCGACCGCGTGCGCCTGCGCGATGGCAAGCTCAGTTTCCGCTTCATGGAACCGATGGAAGAGGTGGTTTATTTCGATGAGGCGAAGTTGCTGGCGATTGACCACCCGGAGGGCGTGCAGGTCTATCCCAACGAGCGCTTCCTGAGCAATCCGCCGTATCCGTCCTTCAAAGTTATTGCCAGCCGTCACGCTCAGCCGCCGGCGGGGGCCTGGGATGCACACGGGCGCAATGTGCTGCCCGAACTGCTGGCGCAGGACCACCGCTACGTGACCGGCTTCAAGCTGCTGCCGTTCATGGGTTTTGCCGAGCCGCACACGCTGGAACTGGATCTGGGCAAACCCTACCGCGGCGGGCCCTTGCGGCTGCTGGCCACCGGCTACATTGACTACTTCACCGCCGATGGAATGTATGCCGCCTCGCAGTCGGGGCTCAGCCCGGTTGCACCCTATGTGGACGCGCTCACGCCTGGGGGACATTGGGTACGCGTGCTGGAAGATATGGGGTTTCCTGCAGGCCTGCGGCGCACCATGGTGGCTGACCTGAGCGGGCGCTTGCCCGTGGGCACCCGGCGTATCCGGATCACCACCAACCTGCAGGTCTACTGGGACCAGATGCTTTTGGACCGCAGCGATGACCGCAACATTGCCACGCGGGTCTCCTCTATGCCGCTGGTCGGGGCGAAATTGGACTTTCACGGCTATCCACGGCAGGTGGCGCAGAGCCTGCCGGGCGATATCAAGTTCGTCTATGATGACGTGAGCCCCACCGGGCCCTATGCTCATGAGGCGGGCAATTACACACGTTATGGCGATGTGCTGCCGCTGCTGACCCAGGCCGATGACCGCTTTGTGGTATTTGGCTCCGGAGAAGAGGTGGCGCTCGATTTTGACAGCAGCCGCTTGCCGAACTTGCCGGCCGGATGGAAGCGCGACTACTTCTTTATGGCCAATGGCTACGAAAAGGACATGGACTTCTATGCCGCCGATGCTAACACCGTGGCGCCTTTGCCGTTTCATGCCATGGGCGTCTATCCCTACGATGCGCGAAAAGCGTATCCCCTGGATGACGCGCATTTGAAATATCTGCTGCGGTACAACACGCGGCAGATGAGCGGGGAAGAGCCGAAGTCGTATCGCTTCCAGTTTCCCTCCAATTCCAAACCCTAATGCAGAGGGCGCAGGTGAATTGAATAATCTGTGTTTTCTAACTGGGCAATTCGCAGTGCCCTGACGTAACCACTCTTCAATTACAAATTGGTAATTGTTAAATCGCTCAATCCGCTCCGTGAGGCCCCAAGGCGACGTTTTTCGGTAAAATGGGCGGATTCATGCCCCGCAATCTTTCCAGGCTGCCCATATGGGTTTTTCCTCTGATCTGCATTCTGGGAGCCGAACTGTGGGCGCAGACGCCGCACAAGCAATTGTCCACGCGGACTGTGCCACAAAGGCAGACACAAACTCCGGCAGCAATGGGACCAACGGCTGCGCCCCCGCCGCGGGCAATGAAAGCGCATGCCCGACCGGGCGCGGGACCTCCGCCCAAATTTGTGAATGTTGCCCAAAAGCTGGGCCTCACCGCCTCCCACATCTCCTCGCCTGAAAAGCACTATGTTATTGAGTCCATGAGCGGGGGTATTGGCTTGTTTGATTGCGATGGCGATGGGCGGCTCGACATCATCATGGCCAATGGGTCCAGCGTGGAGCGCTACCGCAAAGGTGGCGACCCCCTGGTCACGCTGTGGCACCAGGAAGCGAATGGCACGTTCAAGGACATCACGCAAGTGGCGGGCATGACGCGCAAAGGCTGGGGCATGGGCGTAGCTGTGGCCGACTTTGACAATGACGGCAATCTGGACGTCTACGTCACCGGCTACGGCGGGAACGTGCTTTATCGCAATAAGGGCAAATGCCAGTTTGAAGACATCACCGACAAAGCCGGGGTGCGCGGCGGTGGCTTCAGCACGGGTGCGGCCTGGGCGGACTACGACCGCGACGGCAACGTGGACCTGTTCGTCTCCCGCTACGTGCACGTGGACATGGACCAGCTGCCCGTCCCCGGAAGCGCGCAGTTCTGCAAGTACAAGGGCATCGAGGTGCAGTGCGGGCCGTGGGGCATGCCGGGGGAAAGCGATCTGCTGTTTCACAATCGTGGCGACGGCACGTTTGAGGAAGTTGCCGTCAAGGCGGGCGTCAGCGACCCCAGCCACTACTACGGCCTGGGTGCGGTGTGGGGCGACTACGATAATGACGGTTGGCCCGATCTTTACGTCGCCAACGACACCACTGCCAATTACCTTTATCACAACAACCACAATGGTACGTTCAGCGACACGGGCATGCTGCTGGGAGCGGCGCTGAGTGGCGATGGCCTGGAGCAAGGCTCCATGGGAGTGGATTGGGGCGATTACGACCACAGCGGCCGCCTGTGCATTTTCGTGACCAACTTTGCCGAGCAAGGGGCGATGCTGGCCCGCAACCTGGGTCAGGAGGGTTTCGACGATGTGAGCTGGAAGGCGGGTGTGGGCCAAGCCACCTATCCGCTGGTGGGATGGGGAACTTCGTTCTTTGACATGGATAATGACGGCTGGCTGGACCTGTTTGTGGACAATGGACACGTGTATCCGCAGGCCAACATCATTCCCGGCGGGGCGCCCTACGAGCAGCCCCTGCTGCTTTATCGCAACAACTGGGACGGAACCTTTGAGGATGTGTCACAAGCGTCCGGCTTGGCCGGCATTCCTCCGCACTCGCGGCGGGGCGCGGCTTTCGGTGATATTTTCAATGACGGAAATATAGACGTGGTGGTGGTAGACATTGACGGGCCGCCGCTACTCCTGAAGAACCTGAACCAAGACGGCAATCACCGCGTGGAATTCAAGCTAGTGGGAACGAAAAGCAATCGCGCCGCCATCGGCGCGCGGGTGACGGTGCGGGCAGGCAAGTTGGTGCAGTTCAGCGAGGTCAAGGGCGGAGGAAGTTACCTCTCGCAGAATGATCTGCGACAGCACTTTGGGCTCGGCCAGGAGACGAAGATTGATTCGGTGCAGATCCGCTGGCCCAGTGGAAGAGTGGAGGCACTAACCAACATCACGCCAGACGCGATTTACACGCTCATTGAAGGTCAGGGAATCCGGGGCAGCGTGCCTCTGTCTGCGCTATCCAAATAAAAACGGCAGAAGACGCGAACTGCGGAGAGATCTCGAATTTGTTTTCTGATCGCAGCGTCCTCGGCATCTCGGCGTTTTCACTTGCGCTGACCGTAATTTGATGGCAGCGCCTTCGCCAGGTCCTTCCACTTCACCAGAATGAATCCCTGTTCTTTAAGGAACTGCTGGAACTCGGGGCTGCTGACCATCTCCAGGTCAGCCTGGCGCCAGGCCGCGCCCCAGTCAGGATGCTTGTAGGTGGCGCCGCGCGTCTCCGGGTCGTCGTAGGCAAGGTGAACGATCAGTTGATACACGCCAGGCTTGAGCGGAGTCAGCGTCTTCTTGTACCAGTCGAACCACTGATCAATAGGCACGCCCGGCACCATCTGCAACACCGTGTTGGTAAGCGCTTCGTCCTGGGGAATCACATAGCCCGGCGGTATCGGCTCGCTGGGCGTCCGCTCCAGCAGAACGGGCAAATCGTATTCGTGTCCCAGCGCCTTATAAGCATCGAACAGTTGCTGAGTATGAGTGACGGTCCCCATGTGGGTGTCAAGATGAGTTAAGTGGACGCCCCAGGCGCGAGCGCGGTCAATTTGCGCTCGCAATTCCTTTTGCATTTCGGGGATTTTTGCGTTTTTTGCCACCTCGTCTTCCACCAGAGGAAAGTAGCCCTCGGAATCGAGAAGGCTGGGCACCTGATCCTTCGAGCTGACCGGCCCCCAGCGGTAGGTGGTCCACTCACTATTAAGGTCGAGATGGATGCCGAGGTCGGCGTCGGGGTGCGCCTTGGCCCACTGTGCCGCTTCCGGGAACCAGGGGGCGGGAACAAGAATGCTGGCGGAAGTGACCCAGCCATGCTCCAGAGCATCAATGATGGCGCGGTTGATGGAATGCGAGCCGCCAAAATCATCGGCATGGATGACGAGCAGCCGGGAGTTAGCCGGATACCCCAGCTTTTCCTGGATGGTCTGGCCGGCTGCCTGGCTGAAGGCGAAAGAGGAAATAAGAAGGACAAACAGGTAAACTGGCAGGCACTTGCGCGCAAATAGCTGGGTCATGGCCCTCCCCGCGGCGCGGAAAATGGGAATCAGGCTTGCGGCGGGATGTTACCGCCGCCGGGCGGCAGCTGTAAAGCGCGAAATCTTTCGAATGCTTGCGTTTGGTTTCCCTAAGTGCTAGAAACGGGCAGCACGCCGGGATCGAGGCACATGTCAACTTCATCCAGCACCGCCGGGGCGCAAACCACCGGCCCCAAGCTGCGCCGCGCCCTCACCCTCTGGGACCTGATTCTTTACGGCATCATTGTGATTCAGCCGGTGGCCCCCATGTCTGTGTATGGCGTGTTGAGCACGCGCGCCCGAGGGCACGTGGTTACCACCATCCTGATCGCCATGGTGGCCATGCTGTTCACCGCCATCAGCTATGGACGCATGGCGCGGGTTTATCCCAGCGCCGGCTCCGCCTTCACGTACGTAGGACAGGAGATCAATGCAGGGCTGGGATACGTGACCGGCTGGAGCATGGTGATGGACTACATGCTCAATCCCATGATTTGCGTCATATGGTGCAGCCAGCAGGCGGTAACCTTTGCGCCAGGCGTGCCGTACTGGATCTGGGCGATCTTCTTCGCGTTCCTGTTCACATTTATCAACATGCGGGGCATCAAGACTTCGGCGCGGGTGAACGCGGGCCTGGCTCTGGGCATGGGAATCGTGATTGCGATGATCTTCGTCGCCGCGGCACGTTATATCTTTGGCGCGCCCCACGGCACCGGTTATTTCACCAACCCCTTTTATGATCCGGCTACCTGGTCCACCAAGGCGGTGCTGGGGGGGACGTCCATCGCGGTGCTGACTTACATCGGCTTCGACGGCATTTCGACCCTGTCGGAGGAGGCGGAGAACCCGCGGCGGAACATTCTGTTGGCGACCGTGCTGACTTGCGTTGTGATTGGTCTGCTGTCGGCGGCCGAAGTCTACGTCGCGCAGTTGTTGTGGCCCATCGCCCGGCCCTATCCCAACGTGGATACCGCATACGTTTATGTGGCGGCCGTGGCCTGGAAGCCGCTGCTGGTGATTGTGGGAGTCACGCTGCTGGTGGCCAACTTCGGCTCCGGCATGGGAGCGCAACTGGGCGCGGCGCGCCTGCTCTACGGCATGGGGCGCAGCAACGCGCTTCCGAAATCGTTTTTTGGCGCCATTGATCCGCGGCGGCACATTCCACGCAACAACGTGCTGTTTGTGGGTGGATTGGCCCTGGCCGGGGCATTTCTGCTACCCGTCATGGCCGGCAGCCAGAATACGGGCTACGGCTTGGGAGCGGAGATGCTGAATTTCGGCGCGCTCATAGCCTTCATGGGTGTGAACGCGGCGGCCTTCGTGCGCTACTATCTGCGCAACCCGGAGAAAAAACTGACTAACTTCATCCCGCCGGCAATTGGATTCTTTGTCTGCCTGCTGCTCTGGCTGAACCTGAGCACGCCCGCCAAGATTGCGGGCAGTATCTGGATGGGCCTGGGCATTGGCTATGGGGTCTGGAAGACCAAAGGCTTCCAGGGCGAGCTGGTGAATTTCGATATCCCCGCGGACGAGTAAGCCGCGCCACAGACGATCAAAACTCACCACAGAGGACACAGACAGCGCAGAAAAAGGAAATCGAAGATCGACAATGATCGAATTGACGATTTCTGAACCCCGACTTCAGCTCAACTGTCATTTTTGACTTAGCAGTCTGCAATCGATTCTCTCTGTGCCTCTGTGTCTCTGTGCTGAACAAGTTATTCTGCCGTGGCTGGCGCGACATTCCAGCCGCTGACCTCCACCGCGGGCCTGGCACCGCCCAGATCGCTACTCCGATAGCTGATGGTTAAGTCCCGTTTCTCACCGGGCAGCAGCGAGAAGTAGTTGTCCTGGTAAATCACCGGCAAGACCTCCTGCCCGCCTTTGCCCTTGGCCAGCTTCAACCGGACGAAGAAGGCCAGCGCCTTGCCCGGATTGGAAATGGTGACGTGGGTCACGTTATTTCCGCCTTCCTGGCCGGTGCGACTGGAGAGCTTGAGCTTCACCGTTGCCAGTTGCTTCAGGGCCGTGTAGTCGGCGAAGTCGGCAGTGGGCGTGTAATACCAGGTCGACTTCTCCCAATCCAGCTTTTCGGGCTTGGTGGAGAGCCAGTAGGTGTTGGTGCTGAGGCGCTTGCCCCCGGCGTCGTCCACCGTCAGGCGCAGAAAATAGGTAGGCGTCAGGCCGTCAATATTAGGCAGCGCGAACAGCTTCTGGCTGCTGTCCGGGCTGGCATCCACGGTCACCTGCTTTCCAAATTTCTGGGCCATGTCCAAGTTGTAAACCGTGGCCGCTACCTTCAGGCCGTTAGCAGGCGTGTACTGGCTGCTGACCAGCGAGATGGAGTGGTCGTCGTAGTTGTACTGGGCATGCAACAGTTCGGTGGCCTTCTTGGCCCCGAAATAGCCGCCGCCCGGCTGCAGATAGTAGTCAAACAGGTGCCAGATGACCGAGGGCCAAGCGTTGTTCAGCATCCACTGAATCACCCCGGTGGAGTTGTACTTGTCGCGGCTGTAGGCTTCGAACATGGCACGAATGCCTTCATAGTTCATCAGCTGCGCTTTTCGGTCGTAGTCCTGCAGGTCGGTGGCAGTACCGTAACGCGCGTTCAAAGCGTCGCTATAGACCTTCACGTTCTTAAAAGCGCCGCCGCCGGCATGGTAGTCCCAGGCTTCGCTGATGGGCCACAGCTTCTCTTTGGGAATGAATTTCTCCAGGCTCTCCTGGACTGGAATGGCAGGGCCGGGGCTGGTTTCGGTGTTAAAGCCATAGGCGCCGCCGCGGGTCTTGTCCTTCTCCCAATACGAGGGAGCAACGTATTCATAGGGGCCCGTCATCTTGACGCCGCTGTTGCCAGTGACCGAGGTGGGCTTGGCGGTGGCGGAAGAGACCACCGGGTTCTGCCAGCGGCAGGCTTTGAGCACGTTGAGATAGTTCTGCTCCACGTCCGGCGGAGGAGGATTGTCACTGCCATCCAGCCAGACGAAGAGGCTGGGGTGGTTGCGCAGGCGGCGAATCTGGTCGCGGAGGGATTCCTGGGAAATGTCGAAGTTCTGCGGTGGCCAGTGCGGCCACTTTTCCCAGGCATCACAGCAGCACCACCCGGCCATGATGAGGATGCCGTAGTGGTCGGCCAAGTCAAAGAAGTGGTCGGTTTCCAGTTTGCCTTCCAGCCGAATGGTGTTCAGGCCCATGTCGCGGGTGAGGCGGATCTCGTCTTCCAGGCGCTGAGGGTTCTGGCGCAGCATCATGTCGGGGGACCAGCCGCCGCCGCGAATCACGATGCGTTTGCCGTTAATGCTGAACACGCGATAGCCATTGGGATTCATTTCCGACGTGACCTGGCGGATGCCAAATTTGGTGTCCTGCTGGTCGGAAACGCCGCCATCAGTGTCGAATTCGAGGTGCAGGTCATAGAGATTCTGCGCGCCCATTTGCCAGGGCCACCACAATTTGGGGTTGGAAATATTAAGTTGGGAGGATTGCTGAGGCGTGAACTCCACCTCCTTGCTCTCGCTCGCCGCCAGTTCGACCGGCTGGGAGAAATCAATGCTGCCGATTGTGCCCTTTAGCGTTCCTTTAACCGGTTGGTTGGTGGCGTTGTGCAGTTCGGCCGTGACAGTGAGGTGCGCGCTGGCGAGCGAAGGGATCTCCACGTCGGTGATGACGTGAGGATGACGGACCTCGACCGGGCCGCTGGTGGCCAGGTAAACACCACGCCATAAGCCCATGTCCTTATCCGGGGGCATGGGGTTCCAGTCCACAAAAGTGACCGCCAAGTCGGTGGGAAGAGGCGCGAAGACCTCCACTGCCAAGGCGTTTTTCTGTCCAGGCCGGGCAGAATCGGTGACGTTGAACTCGTAGGAGCGCCAGGTGCCGGCCACATCCTTGTCGCTGGCGATCTGCTTGCCATTCAGCCAGATGTTGGCTCGGTAATTAATGCCCTCGAAATTCAGCCATAGTTGCTTGCCCTGGTATGCGGCAGGCACCTCAAACTCCGTACGATACCACCAGGGCACCGCGAACGGACTGCCCGGCGGCATGGGAATATTGGAGAAATTCTCCCCGATGGGATAGGTGGTTCCGGGAATTTGGCGCAGGTTCATGCCGAAGTCCGGGTTAGGGTAAACGTTATGCCGGACCAAAGTGGCAAGAACGGTGGTGGGCACAGTGGTGGTATACCAGCCTGGGGTGGCGTGGCCAGGTTGAGAGAGGCTCTGGCCGGTATCGGTCACCTGGGCCGAGGATTGGATGGCCCAGTTTTGGGTAATCGGCAGCCTGGGCTGCTGGCCGGCGGCAGAGGCGGCGGAAAGCAATAAGGTGAAAGAGAACGAAATCAGTAGTAACCGGGCGGACACAGCTTGGCTCACTGACGGCCTCCGGAGATGAAGTACTTGCGGACCTTCTATTATGGGCCTCGCTGTCAACTTGCTCAACTGGGGCGGCATGCGCTCGCTGCGCGGCTTACCCACCGAAGCCAGGGAGAATGGCCGAGAGGTCGTTTATAATTAAGTTTCCTGCTAACTAGCCTGGAGTAACTACAAGACAAATGATTCGTTTTTTGCAAACCCCCGGTCCTATCAAGAAAGTTGTTTTGGGCGGTCTCCTGGTAGTGATCTGTGCTGCCATGGTGATCGTGCTGGTCCCTGGCGGCATCCTGGGAGACGCCTTTGGCTTCCAGAACGATCTGGGGCAAAACATCGTGGCCAAAGTCGGGACCCAGGAGATCAGCGTTTCCGAGGTCCAGCAGCAAGCCCGCAATATGGGGCGACAGCAGTTTCCCCGGGGCCTGCCGCAGGCCCTGATGCCCTTCCTGGTGCAGCGCGCGGCAGACAACCTGATTACCGAACACGCCATGCTGGTGGAGGCGCAGCGCGTCGGATTGAGCGTGAGTAATCCCGAGTTGCAGGACGAACTGCAGCATGGCCCCATGGGCCCCTCGCTGTTTCCGAACGGCACCTTCATTGGCGAGCAGGCCTACGAGGACTTCGTTTCGCAATTCAGCATGAGCGTGCCGCAGTTCGAACAGGCGGTGAAAGATGACCTGCTGCGCCGCAAGCTGATGGACATGGTGACTGGCTCGGTGGTGGCTTCGCCCAGCGAACTGGAGCAGCAGTTCACCAAGGACAACACCAAAGTAAAGTTCGAATACGCGGTGCTCACCGTTGACCAGCTGAAGAAACAAATTCATCCGAGCGAGGCGGAGCTGAAGGCTTTTTACGACAGGAACAAGCAGACTTATGTGAACTCCATTCCGGAGAAGCGCAAGGTCAGCTACATCTTGGTTGATACCAGCAAGCTGGCCAGCCAGGTCCGGGTCACGCCCGACGATTTGCAGCGCTATTACAACGAGCACCAGGACGAGTATCGCGTGCCGGAGCAGGTGGAAGTGCGGCATATTCTCATCAAGACTCCGCCGCCTGGGCCGGACGGAAAGGTGGATCCAAAAGCCGTGGACGCCGCCAAGCAGAAAGCGGAAGACATTCTGAAGCAACTGCATGCCGGGGCGGACTTCGCCAAACTGGCGCAAAAAGACTCGCAGGACACTGCCAGCGCCAAGAATGGCGGATCGTTGGGCTGGATTCAGCGCGGGCAAACGGTACCGGAATTCGAAAAGGTGGCTTTCTCGCTTCCCAAGGGCTCTATCAGCGGGATTGTGCAGAGCAGCTACGGGTTTCACATCATCCGCGTGGAAAACAAGCAAGAAGCGCACTTGAAGCCGCTGAGCGAGGTAGCGGCGCAGATCACGCCCCTGATCGCTCAGGACAAGGCGGCTCAAGCGGCGCAGAATCAGGCGGAGAAGGTGGAATCACAGGCGCGCAGCCAGGGGATGGACAAGGCGGCGGCGGAGAACAATCTGCAGCTCACAAACACCGACTTCGTGGGCCGCAACGATGCGTTGCCAGGGATGGGCCAGGCTCCGGAGTTTATGGATGCCATATTCGGCGCCTCGCAAAACCAGCCGCCAGATTTGACCAACCTGCGCCAGGGATACGTGGTGTACCGGGTGACCGGGGTACAGCCGCCGCAGACGCCGACGTTCGAGCAGATTCACGCCAGGGTGGAGTCCGAGTTTGTGAACCAGCAGGCCACATCCATGCTGGCGCAAAAGACGCAGGAGCTCTCTGACCGGGCCCGCGCCATGCACGATCTGAAGAAGGCGGCTAAGGAAGCGGGTGCAACCTTAAAGACCAGCGAACTGGTAACGCGCAAGGACCAGGTGCCAGACGTGGGTGCTATGTCTGGCTCGGCCAGCGTGGCGTTCACCATGAAACCCGGCGAGATCAGCGGGCCCATTGACAATGGCACCGATGGCGCGGTGTTATCGCTGCTGGACCGGCAGGAACCTTCGGCGGCGGATTTCCAGAAGCAAAAGGACCAAATTCGCGAGCAGGTGGTGCAACAGAAGCGCGACCAGATGCTGGAGCTATTCATAGCCAACCTGCGGGAGCAGTTGCAAAAAAGCGGCAAGATCCAGATCAACCAGCAGGTGCTTAAGCAGCTGACTACTCCGCACAACGAAACGAGTTAAGCGCCTGTCCACGGCCGGTTCAACAGTTCAACAGATCTAGCTTTCTCTTGCCCAGACCATGGCCTTTCCACGATCCACCGGGATCCTGCTGCATCCCACGTCGCTGCCGTCGCTGGGCGGCATCGGCGACTTCGGCCCCGCTGCTTACGAGTTCGCGGATTTTCTAGCAGCCGCGCGGCAAGGCCTGTGGCAAATCCTGCCGCTGGCACCTGCCGGCTATGGCAATTCGCCCTATTCTTCACTGTCGGCGTTCGCTGGCAGTCCATTGCAGATCAGCCTGGAGCGTCTGGCCGAGCGCGGGTGGATTGAGCCTAGCCGTCTCTCCCACCTGCCGGGCCAGGCAGGCCGGGTAAATTATGAAGAGGTGTCAGCGGCCAAGCTGCCCCTGCTGATCGAAGCGGCCCAAAATTTCCTGCGGCAGGCCAGCACCCACGATCGCGCCCGTTTCGATCACTTCTGCACCGAGAACTCCTGGTGGGTGGAAGGATGGGTGTTGTTTGACGCCCTGCGGCAGCGCTACCGGACGGCGTGGAATGAGTGGCCGCGGGAGCTGGCGCAGCGACAGCCGGCTGCGCTGGATCGTGCTCGGGGCGAACTGGCTAATGAACTGCAAGTCGGGCGGGTGCTGCAGTTCGCCTTCTTCGAGCAGTGGCATGCGCTACGCCAATACTGCGCAGCCCGTTCCATTCGCATCATCGGCGACATCGCCATCTTCGTGAATTACGACAGCGCCGACGTGTGGGCGCATCCTGAAATATTTCGCCTCAATCAGAACCTGGAGCCCGAGGTGGTTTCGGGCGTGCCGCCGGACGCTTTCAGCGAAACCGGGCAGCGCTGGGGTAATCCCCTTTACCGCTGGGACGCGCTCAAGGCGCGTGGATACGACTGGTGGCTGCAGCGACTGGGCTGGGCCATGCACATGTGCGACCTGCTGCGCATTGACCACTTTCGCGGATTCGAGCAGTGCTGGGAAATTCCCGCGCATGAGCCCACCGCGGTGCACGGGCGCTGGGTAGATGGACCCAAGGACGATCTCTTTAACCGCGTGCGGCAGGTTTTGGGCAGCCTGCCTTTCATTGCCGAGGACCTGGGCATGATCACGCCTGACGTGCATGCCCTGCGCCAGCGCCTGCAGATTCCCGGCATGCGGGTGCTGCAGTTCGGCTTCGGAAATCCGGGGGCACACATTTACTTGCCGCACCGTTTCGAGGCAAATACCGTGGTATATACAGGGACCCATGACAACGACACCACCCTGGGTTGGTGGAAGTCTGGCGCTAACGATTTTGAGCGGTCCCAGGCCCAGGTCTACCTGGGCCCGCTGGATGAGCGCGGGGTGCACTGGGCCTTCGTGCGCGCGGCCCAGTCCTCGGTGGCCGACCTTTGCGTCATCCCTATGCAGGATGTTCTTGGGCTGGGCAGCGAAGCCCGCATGAATACGCCCAGCCAGAGCCAAGGGAATTGGAGCTGGCGCTACCCGCCCGGCTCGCTGAAGAAGGAGTTGGCCCATGCGCTGGCGGCGCTGACGGAAGTGACGGACCGGGTGGTGCCGGCAAAGGCAGCGGGGCAAAACATGCAAGAGCAGTTTTCGGCGTAAGTCGTCTCCTTACCCGAAGAGTTAGTATGCGGCGAGCAGGGCGACGGGGAAGTGAGCGAACAGGTCGCGACAGGGCAGAGTGCGGCCATTGGCGGAAAACACCTCGCCGGTAAAAATATTGAGCAGGCGAGTTCCCGTCATTTCAGCAGGCAACTGCAGCAGGGCGTTGCCCCAGGCGTCTCCCATCGGGGGTTGGAGTCGCCCTCGCATAAGGGTGTAGGAGAGGCGCGGAACCGCCACCAGAGCCATCTGGTCCTCGTAGCTGCGCGCAAAGGCGACCAAGTGCTCTTCCTTTTCATTGGCTGCGGTCAACCCAATATAAGAACCGGCACGGAAGAGGTCCGTATGCTCGCGGCGGAAGTTCAGAGCTTGCAGAGTAACCCACATCTTGATCTGCCCGTCCTGGTAATTGGCCAACAAATTGGAGCACAACTCAAGCCGGTGGGAGTGGTTGG
>Ga0075426_10000727_pt1 | contig 22914 bp, 22 predicted proteins | sample SoiMethybrSBSTD5_FD_75304 | JGI IMG/M metagenome (GOLD analysis project Ga0075426, IMG submission 75304) | Bulk soil microbial communities from a Populus tree surrounding site in Tennessee, USA - Soil MetaG P. TD hybrid SBSTD5 | ecosystem: Environmental > Terrestrial > Soil > Tree plantation...
GCCGACGTTCTACGCACCCAGGCGCCACCCATCCGACAAACCGCGGCGCTGTTGACGGCGTCGCAGATCGCGGTATATCCAATTGATATTCGCGGCACCGTTACGATAGGAACTGGCATTGATCTTACCGCTCCGACGGTTGACGGCTCGATGGAACGAATCGGCAACATTCGCGACCGCACCGCCGCCCGCCAGACAACGATGGCCTGGGATGACCATGAAGCCATGAACGACATTGCGCGTGAGACGGGCGGACAGGCTTTCTACGGGAGTAATGATTTAAAGAACGCGCTGTCACGGAGTATGGAGGATGGAAGCAATTACTACACCATCGCATACACTCCGCAAAATCATGATTGGAATGGAAAGTACCGAAAGATCGAAGTGAAATGCGACCAGGGTGGGACGAAACTGACGTATCGACGCGGATATTATGCGTTAGCGGATACTCTTCTGGCGGCGAATCGGAAGGCTGTTGACGACCAGGTTGGAGTGCTGTTCGCGACTGCCATGCATCCGGAGGCGCCTACTTCGACAATGGTGCTGCTGAAGGTGCAGGTGCTGCCTCCGGATTTGTCTCACAAATCGGTTCGGATCGACTACGCCATCAACGCGCAAGATATTACTTTTTCGGATACAGCAGAGAACTCAAAGCGGGTGATGCTCGACTTGATGGCAGTTGCTTGGGATAAAGAGGGCAAGGCGGTAGCCGAGGATTCGGGAAAGATCGACGCTTCGATATCAGCCACTGCTTACCGGGACGTGATGCGCTCTTATATTCCCGCGCACCAGGAAATCCAAGTGAAGCCGGGCACCTACACTTTGCGATTAGGGGTTGTAGATAGAAGCAGCAGAAAGATCGGTACGCTGGATGTGCCGCTGACCGTGCCGGAGTTGGAAGCTTCGGCGAAATAGCGGCTTTGGGAGGTACCATGCCGTACCGTTTCGCATTTTTGTGCGTGATGCTCGCCTGCAGCTTCTTGCCGGTATTCAGCCAGAGCGCCGTAGCTCCTGCGAATAATCCGTCAACCGCCAATCCTGCTCAGAACCAGCCACCCACTTTTCACGCGACCAGTCGGCTGGTCCTTGTGGACGTGGTTGTTACCGGAAAGAAAGGCGAATTCGTTCGAAACTTAAAGCCTGCTGACTTCACGGTGCTGGAGGATGGACGCCCGCAGAGCATTACGGCGTTCGCGGCTCACATGGCGTCCGCTTCTCCTCAGCCGCCGCCCAAGATGCAGCTGCCGGAACATCAATACACCAATTACAACGCTCCGCCGCCTGATCATCCGATCACCATAATTCTGCTCGATATGCTTAATACCTTGATCACCGAGCGCCCTTATGCCCGTGAGCAGATGCTGAAGTTTTTGCGTGCCATGCCGCCGGGGCAGCCCATCGCGCTGTTTACTCTGAGTGGAACTTTGCGTATGGTGCAAGGGTTTACACAGAGTTCCGACGCGCTCACCGCTGCGGCGAAGTCGGTCCTCGATAAGAATGAAAACGCTCACCTGCACACTACAGAAGCGGACCTGGAAGACGCGGAGGCGACGGATGCGGATTTGGCAGCCATGGCCGGGCGATTGCCAGCTTCCGCGGTAGCGCTGTCGGAAGGCCTGATAGCAGAGCAACAGTATCAGCTCGACGTTCGCGTACGCAGCACTCTGGGATGTCTAAAAGCGCTGGCACAATCGGTTGCTGGTTATCCCGGACGCAAGAACCTAATCTGGCTTGCAGGGGATTTTCCAGTAGCACTGGGTCCCGAGGTGGACAGCGACCCTCGCCTATCAAGCCGTTTGCTCTACCAGTCCGAAGTACACGAAACCTCTGGCCTGCTGGCGTCTTCGCAGATTGCTGTGTATCCAATCGATGTGCGCGGTCTCGAGATTATTGGCGCAGGTTTGGGATCTCGCCGGGCGCAAACAGCAGTGCAACGCAGCCGGGTACTTGACGCGCAGTGGAACACGCAATTCACCATGAAGGAGATAGCCAAAGAAACCGGTGGAGAGGCGTTTTACAACCAGAATGATCTCAGCCGGTTGATGCAGCGGAGCCTTGATGAGGGCACGAACTATTACACCGTTGCCTATGTGCCTGAGAACCACGATTGGAACGGGAGATATCGGAAGATCGAAGTGAAGCTTGCAATGAGCGACTTAAAAGTCCGGCACCGTAGCGGATATTTTGCCTTTGCGGAGAAGAGTTCAGACCGGAACAGCGCGGTGCGCCTGCTGGCAGCCGCGATGCAGCCCACCGTGCCTGAAAGCACCCGGCTGCTGATGAAGGTACAAGTGCTGCCGCCGGATACAAATCGCAAGACAGTGAGCATTGATTTTGCGGTTAGTCCGGCTGACCTGGCGTTCACTGATGGTCCAGATCAGCACAAACTTACAACGGTGGATTTTATGGCTGTGGCGCTGGACAGGAATCTCCGAGAGGCAGCGGAGATCTCGAATACGGTGGATGCGAACTTGCGCCCGCAAACCTACGACGGTGTGCTAAAGACCGGCTTTCCTGGGCATCTTGAGCTCGATCTGAAGCCGGGCAAATATGTCCTCAGGCTGGGTGCAATCGATCGCAATAACGAAAAGATTGGCACCGTAGATGTGCCGATGAACGTGCCTGCTGAGACTGCGCAGAAGTGATTTGGCCGCGTTTGTCGACACTCGCCCCGCGAAGGGAATTGCGCGACTGACTCAGTGATTACAAGTAGCGCTCACGCAGAACCTTCACGTGGTGGGTCACGTGGCCGGCAATGATAAAGGCGAGGGCGCGGACTGTGAAGCGGTTGTCACTGGCGATCCCGCTGCGCTTCCATGCTTCGGCCGGCATATTGCGAAAAAGAGAAATCGTGGCGAGCCGCACGCGGCGAAATTCTTCGACATGTGCCGCCCATGAAACTTCATCGGCATGGGCGCCTGCTGCGGCAATGTTCTGATCGTAGCCCGGCAATGGCAGATCGAAGCCACGCGCGAACCAGAGTGCGCGGAACGCAAATGCACGCTCGGTATCAGTGAGATGATTCAGCACCTGCCGGATGCTCCATTTGTCAGGTGCATAGCGCGACAGCGATTTTTCCTCTGATATCGAGGAGAAAAACGCCAGTACCTCGTCAACTTGAGCCTCGATTAATGCGAGGGCGTCTTCTCCGGGCGCCTGGTTAATGTAGGTGAAATAGTACGGGGCGGCTTCATGCTCTTGTGGGCGGCCGATCATGAATTTCATTTTAGCTTTTCTTGAGTTGCGTTTGCGAGGCAATGAAAACCAGGCCGGGCGCGCTGGGTGAGTCAATGCCAGGGTTCACTCCGGCGCTTAAGCCTGAACCATAATTCTGCGAGTAACCCTGCTCGAAAGAGCGGGTTTTTTATTTTGCGGTAGCCGCCGCGAGTGCGTGCGACACGTGCTATACTAGCGAACAAAAGGCGAATATCATGTCTTCCCTTCCCTTGCTCCCGGATTCCGGAACCCGCCTGGTCGGCATTGCCCGGCTGGCGTCACATGGCGAGAGCGTCCGCCAGGGGCATGAAGTGGAATATTTCACGCTCCCCGTCCGCTCGCTCCTGAACCGCTGCACCGGCACGCGCATGCCGTTCACCTGGACGATCAATCCTTACCGCGGATGCGAATTTGCCTGCAAGTATTGTTACGCCCGCTATACCCACGAATTCATGGAGATGCGCGATGGCATCGACTTCGAGCAGAAGATCTACGCCAAGCAACACGCGGCGGAACTGCTGCGGCAGGAGCTACGAAAAGTAAAGCGCGGCGAAGACATTGCGATTGGCACCGCGACGGATCCGTACCAGCCGATCGAGAAAAAGCTCGAGATAACGCGCGCCATTTTGCAGGAACTGACGCGTCATTCAGGGCTGGAGCTTGGGATCGTGACCAAGTCGGCGATGGTGGTGCGCGATATTGACCTGCTGAAAGAGATTTCCAAACAGAACCACATTTCAGTCAGCTTTACGGTGACTACGCTCAATGCTGATCTGGCGCGGATTCTGGAGCCGCGTGCGCCGCGTCCTGATCTGCGGCTGGATGCGCTCAGGAGTTTGCGGGACGCAGGAGTGCGTGCGGGAGTGATATGCGCCCCGGTGCTGCCGGGAATCACCGATTCCCCAAAGCAGCTGGAAGCCGTGGTAAAGGCTGCTGCTGAGAATAAGGCGGTCCACATTTACGCAAATCCGTTGTTTCTGAAGCCGTGCTCTGCGGCGGTGTTCCTGCCATTCTTGAAGGAGCATTTCCCCAAGTTGGTGCCGGAGTACGAGAAAAGATTCAAGGACCGAGCCTTCCTGCCGGCAGCGTATCGGAAGAGAATCAGTGGGCTGATGGCCCAGCTCAAGGAAAAATATGGAATCAGAGACGACTCGAGGTGGAGTACAGCCAGACCCGCGGAAGAGCACGAGACTCAATTGGCCTTGTTCTAGGACCTCTTCATCGCGCTAAATACCGAGCACAGGTGTTTCTCTGTGTCTCTGTGTTGAATTACCCTCTTACCCCTTGAGCTTCAGCTTCGATTTGTTTTCTTCCAGGAATTCGCGCAGCTTCTCGCCGGAATCGAGCAGGCGGATCCATTGCTCGTAGTAAAGGGTAACTGGAAAACGGCCGAGGCCATAGACGCTGACGCCGCCCTTCTCTCCGACTCTGAACTCGAGCGAGCCGGTGCGACGAGTGCCCTGCTGCTTTTCCAGTTCAGCCAGTTTGGCTTTTAGTTCCTCATAAGTAGGTTCTGCCATGTTTGCTCTCCAAGAATTGAGTTCGCTACATCTTAATGGAAGGCGCGAGGTAGAAGCTAAGATCGGGAATTCTCAAACCTGGGGACCACTAAGGACACGAAGTCACCCGAAGGCAAACCCCCTCGTGCTAATTTATTTGCATGAATCCCTACGCTTCCTACCTCGGCAATCAGGACCCAATACGCGTGCTTTCCGAAACCGCGGGACGGCTGCGTGAGATTGCCGCGTCACTTGGCAAGACCAAGATCAACCAGCCGTGTGGGCTGGGCAAATGGAGCCCGCACCAGATCATTGTTCATCTCGCAGATGGCGAGGTTACATTTGCGTTTCGTTATCGGCAGGCGCTCGCCAATGACAATCATGTGATCCAGCCATTTGATCAGGACAGGTGGGCGAAGTCCTCTGCAGCGTATACCACTGAACAAGCGCTCTCGGTGTTCGCCGCGTTGCGCGAATGGAACCTGGCTTTGCTGGGTTCGCTCACACCGGAGCAATTGGCGAGGCCAGTGTCACATCCCGAGCGCGGCAGCATGATTGTAAAGACGATCATTGAAACTGCCGCGGGACACGACATCAATCATTTGCGGCAACTCGAAGCGGCCAGAAAGGCGGCGGCCTAGTACCCGCTGCAGAACTGGAAGTGCATAGGATCGCGAGAGCGGCCCTGCCAGTCGCCGCCCCAGGTAAACCCCGCCTGCTTGAAAATCGCGATTACGCCAGCGTCCATGGTTCCGGCAGTTCCCTGCTCATTGGCCTCGGGATTCAAATCAATCGCGATACCCCAGGAGTGAGTTGAAAGTTTCGTGCCAGTGCGCTGCGGACGAAATGCGAAGCAGCCACCGAAGCTGGTGAGTTGGGACTGCAGGCCCGCGCGTTGAACGTTGCCAAAGACGGAGCTGAAAGCCTCGGCGATCAGCTTGTGGCAAGTCATCTGGCGAACTGCGCGTGACTTGTCCCATGAAAGTGGAAGGTTGAACGGCAGCTGGATGCGAGTCAGAGATTCGGACTGCCAGCGCGGGTCAAGAGTGTGGTCGGAAAGAATGTATTGAAAAATATCGCCGAAGGTGGCGCGGATTTGATCAAGACCATGAGGCGCGAGAGACACACGAGTAGGTTCTCCCAGGATTGGGGGCATAAGGTTCTCCTTTATGGTGAATTTGAACTTCGACAAACTGTCGGGTATTCGGGTGGCGATCAGTTTAGAGCGATGAATAGTGAGCGAGGCTTCAGCGTGCCGTCCAGCCACCGTCGATCAGAAGGGTGTGACCGGTGATCAGTGAAGCGGCCTCGGAGGCAAGAAAGACAACTGCTCCGGCTACATCCATGGGCTCGCCGATGCGATGCAGCGCGGCAATGCGCTCGACAGTGTCGGCGCGATTCTGCGGGTTCGCAAGATATTCCTCCGTTCCCGGTGTGTGAATGAAGGTCGGGGCCACGGCGTTCACGGTGATGTTGTACTTGCCCCATTCGACAGCCAGGCATTTGGTCAAGTGGGCGATGCCGGCTTTGGTCATGCAGTAAATGCTTTCGGTAGGGAGCGCGGCGAACCCGGCTTGTGAGCTCATATTGATGATGCGTCCGGATTTTTGCCGAATCATGATTCGACCTGCCGCCTGGCTGGCAAAAAATGTGCCTTTCAAGTTGATGGCCAGGGTCGCATCGAAATCCTTTTCTGTGACGTTCTCGGCAAGATTGTCTGGCGCGACGCCAGCATTGTTCACCAGAATGTCAAGCCGTCCGAAGTGCTCCTCCGCTTTGGTCACAGCGGACGAGATCTGATCGAGGCTCGACATATCCATTTGCAGCGGCAATGCCCTGCGGCCCATGGATTCGATTTCGTGCGCCAGGCCATCACCTGCGCTCACCTCGCGCAGTCCGAGTGCGATATCCGCTCCCGCATGAGCCAGAGCCAGCGAGATGGCACGGCCAAGACCGCGGGCGGAGCCAGTGACCAGCGCGATCTTGCCTTGCGCGTCGAATCGAGGAAATCCGTTCATGGGAACAAGTCCTCGGTGAATGGCGTGCGGATCAGGACTCCGGATTATATATAATCGCTGGTCTCTCACCACCTCAGAGGAGCACTTTGGCCTATAACGACCTTCGCGAATGGATCGCAGCCCTGGACCGTGCGGGCGAACTGAAGCGAATAAAGACGGAAGTTGATCCAGTGCTCGAAATTGCGGAGATCACCGACCGTGTTTCAAAGAGCGGGGATGGCCGCGGCGTCACGGGAGGTCCGGCGCTCCTGTTCGAAAGACCTAGAGGGCATAGCATTCCGTTGCTCATCAACCAGTTTGGCTCGCAGCGGCGGATGCGCATGGCGCTAGAGGTTGATTCGCTTGACGAAATTGCCAATCGCATTCGCCAGTTCATGGATGTGAAGTCTCCGCAAGGGTTCCTCGACAAAGTCAAAATGCTGCCCATGCTCGCAGAGATGGGCAAGTTTTTTCCGAAGACGGTCTCAACCGGGCCGTGCAAAGAGAATATTCGCAAGGACAAGTTTGATCTGAACCATTTGCCAATTCTGCAATGCTGGCCGAAAGATGCAGGGAGATTCATAACGCTGCCTTGCGTCATCACGCGCGATCCGAAAACCGGAAAGCGCAACGTTGGTATGTATCGAATGCAGGTTTATGACGGACAGACCACGGGCATGCACTGGCAACGACAGAAGATTGGGGCGGAACATTATCGGGAAATGCTGAGACGGGCGACCGAAGATCCCCATCCTCGTCATTCCTCCCACATTCAGGCCCACTCTTCCGTCGATATCATGGCTCGAACCTCCGGTGGCTCGGTGATTCCCGATGGCGAGATGCCGAAGGGAAAAATGGATGTTGCGGTGGCGATCGGCACCGACCCTGCGATTACATTCTCGGCAATTGTTCCCGCGCCTCCGGATATCGAAGAGTACTTGATCGCTGGATTTTTGCGGCAGAAGCCGGTGGAACTGGTGAAATGCGAAACCGTCGATCTTGAAGTTCCTGCGAGCGCCGAAATTGTTCTTGAGGGTCATGTCAATCTTGACGAGCTCCGGACGGAGGGGCCTTTCGGCGACCACACCGGTTTCTACTCGCTTGAGGACCTGTATCCGGTCTTTCATCTGACTTGTGTCACGCATCGCAACGATCCGGTTTATGCGACGACCATCGTCGGCAAGCCGCCGCAGGAAGACGCCTACATGGGCAAAGCTGTCGAGCGGGTTTTCCTTCCGCTGATGAAGCTCACCGTTCCCGAGTTGGTGGATATCAATCTCCCGATCGAGGGCGTGTTTCACAACCTGATGATCGTTTCCATCCGGAAATCGTATCCCGGACAGGCGCGTAAAGTCATGAATGCAATCTGGTCACTGGGCCAGGCAATGTTTACCAAGTGCATCATCGTCGTGGACGAGGACGTCAATGTTCAAGACATCGGCGAAGTCACGCTGAAGGCACTCAATAATATTGATCCCGAGCGGGACATCCAATTCACGCTGGGGCCGGTTGACTCACTCGATCATGCATCACGGCTGCCTAACTTTGGATCGAAAATGGGCGTGGACGCTACCCGCAAATGGACCACTGAAGGGTTTATGCGGCCCTGGCCGGACGAAATCCTCATGAACGAAAAGACGAAAGCCCTGGTCGACAGCAAGTGGAAGGCTCTGGCCAAGGAACTGGGAATCGACTGAATGCCGGGCCTATCAATGATTTCCCAAACTGAAAATAAAAAAGCGCACCCGAAAGGTGCGTTCTAATTTCAGTTTAGCGTACTGGGCAGGGGAGTTTGGCCAAACTTTGCAAGTTTATTTTTGCCTTTGAATCATGCACTTGCACAAAAACACTCGTTCCAGGGGGCTTGACAAGAAAAAGAGACGAGGCTGGGGCGGGGTTAGCAGACCAACTTTTGACATTGTGGCGGGTTCAAACGACCCAAAGGTTGTGGCATTCCTGATATTTTCATAGTTATGGCCATGCTCGTATGAAAAAGCGCTGCGTTATTACCGGGATGGGGGCGGTGAGCCCGAATGGACTGGGGCGAGCTTCGTTCGCCGAGGGTATCCTCGCGGGACGCAGTGGCGTTCGCCGGATTTCCCGCTTTGATTCATCAGCGATCCAGGTACAGATCGCAGGAGAAGTTTCGAATTTCGATGAGCTGGCGTGGGTAGAGAAGAAAGACCGCAAACACGTTTCACGAGTTCTGCCACTGGCGCTTTGCGCGGCCAGCGAAGCATTAGAGACTGCCGGGATCAGCAGCGCTTCCCTGCCGCTTGAAGAACGACGGCGCTTTGGCGTGATCATTGGGACCGGCGGCGGATCGCAAGAGTTTACCGAAGAGCAATACCGGCTTTACTTTCACGGACAACTTGCCAAGATGAGCCTGTTCTGCATTCCCACCGGAGTAATGGGATCGCTTTCTAGCGAGTTGAACGTACGCTTCGCGCTGAAAGGTCCGAGCCATGTGATAACGACCGGGTGCACATCCTCGACCGATGCGATGGCATATTCAATGCGGCAGATTGAATCCGGACGGTTGGATTGGGTGCTGACGGGCGGGGCGGATGCGCCGATTTCGTTAGGTACAGTACGGGGCTTCATCCTGATGAAGATCCTTACGGAGAAGTGGAACGATTCTCCGGAAAAGGGTTCACGACCGTTCTCAGCAGATCGCGACGGGTTCGTGCTGGGCGAAGGCAGCTGGATGTTTGTACTGGAAGAGTATGAACATGCGAAGGCGCGAGGGGCGAAAATTCTGGCAGAGGTCTGCGGTTACGGATCGACCTGCGAGGCTTTCCACCGGGTGCGTTTGATGGAGTGCGGTGAAGAGCCGGCGCGGGCGATCGGGTTGGCAATGCAACAGGCGGGAATCGGCCCGGAGAATGTGGATTATGTGAATCTGCACGGGACCTCGACGCAGCTCAATGACCGCATCGAAACCCGGGCGCTGAAGCTGGCATTCGGCGAGGAGCGGGCTAGGCAAGTTCCGATGTCAGCATTGAAATCGCAAATTGGACATCCGCAAGGGGCGTGCGGAGCTGCAGGGCTGGCGGCGACCCTGGTGGCAATGGAGAATGCGCAAATTCCACCGACCATCAATTTGGACAAAGCTGATAAGGACTGCGACTTAGACTATGTTCCCGACCCCGGCAGGAGAAAACCGATTGAGCACGCGGTGTGTAATTGCATCGCTTTCGGGTCGAAAAATTCAGCACTGGTGCTACGAAACGTTTCGTAGTGTTTCCCGCTGAAGCTCTGCACGGGTTTCTATTGCAAGCCGCTCCAGGCTTGTCGTTCCTAACCTTAGATGGGTGTCTGACCAGGATGTCCCAAACTGACACAATCTGTCGTGAACCATGACAAAATATGGCAAAAGAGGTGCGCGGGGCTCGGATAGTCGTAGGTTCGAACAGGCGCAAATGGCTGAAAATACTGAGTTGAGTCACCTTTTAGAATAAGAACTTTGGTAATTATGGGCATTGGTGAGCGACGTGCGAACATACTGGCCAGTGGGTCGCTGAGACCAAGATTCGAAACAAAATTCAGGGGCGGGCCGAAAGGGCCGCTTCTACAAAACCGAGAAGAGGAAAAAACGAATGCGTAAACAGAAGGGTTTTTCATTAATCGAGTTGCTGATCGTGGTCGCGATCATCCTGATCATCGCCGCGATTGCCATCCCGAACCTGCTGCGCGCCAAGATTAGTGCGAACGAATCTTCGGCCGTCGGCTCAGTTCGTAACATCATCACCGCAGAAGCTTCGTATTCAACCAGCTATCAGCAGTACGGGTATGCATTGACGCTCGACCTGCTTGGGCCTGGAATTGGTAACCTGACTTGCCCTGCGGCTGGTCCGAACCCGACAGTTGGGGCGTGCTTGCTTGACTCCAACCTTGGTGGATCCGCCAACAGCACCAAGAGCGGATACATGTTTGAAGCGACTGCTGACAATGCACAGCCACCGGACCCGATTACCGGTATCGTTGCCTACACTGGTTTCACTGCTGCGGGCGACCCGGCGAAGTTCAACCAGACCGGCGTGAGCATTTTCTGCGCCGGCGATGACGGCGTACTGCGCAAGAACCCCAACGTCGGCGGCGGCGTTCAGGGTGCTGGCGTCAGCTTCGATCCTTGGACAGCCAACTGCGTGGCCAATCCCTGGACCGTCATTCAGTAAGTTAGTTTAGGCAATTACCTGGGGGAGGGTAAAAGCCAGGAGGCGCCGGATGGAAACATCCGGCGTTTCTCTTTTTGTGGCAAGAGATTTTCGCAACCCAGAGATTTTCGCAACCCAGTGTGGACAGTGCGGCCGACCTGGCTGGTAGTCAACAAGATCGGTTTCAAAATGGAACCCCGTTCTGCGGTTTCAGAACTTTAGTATCGGCACCGCACATCGTGGCAGGCAAACTGCAGAAGTGATGGCTGAGGGGCAAAAAACATGGAGCGCGAACACGGATTTTCGTTATTTGAGTTGATGATCGTGGTCGCGATCGTTCTCATAATTGCGGTGATTGCGATTCCGAACCTGATGCGGGCGAAGATATCGGCGAACGAATCCTCGGCGGTGCAGACGGTGCGGCAGATGGCCACGGCTGAACTCACGTATCACAACAGCTACTCAAGCATCGGATTCGCGCCCGATCTAAAAAGTCTGGGTGGTCCGGCAGTCGGTTGCAGCCCGAGCCCGGCGGGGGCTTGCATTGTTGACAGCGTCGTGACCAATGGCGTCAAGTCCGGATATCTGTTTTTCGCGGCTGGATTTGCTCCGGGCGGCGCGCCTACCAACACCCAGTTTGTCTCGAGCGCAGCGCCAATGCGGTTCAACGGCACCGGGACCCGGAATTTCTGCATCGCCACCGATGATGGATCAGTGAGGACCGTGATCGGTTCGCCGGGCGGAACTCCAGCGCCAGACGTGCCCACTTGCATCACGTACCCGCTGCTCTGAGAAGGTTTAATCTGGTTTCCGCACACTTCGGTAATTGCACGCACCCGCGGTATCATCTTCTTTCCTTAGACATTTCAATATAATTTTCGCAGGCGTCGAGTGCTATGGCAGCTATTGAAATCCTTCATTTAGAGAAAACCTATAGCGTCGGCTTCTGGCGCAAGCGGCCGAAGCGCGCCCTGCTTCCTTTGGATCTTGTGGTTGAAGAAGGCGAGATTTTCGGCTTCCTTGGTCCTAATGGCGCCGGCAAGACCACCACTTTGAAGATCCTCATGGGGCTGGTATTCCCCACCAGCGGCAGCGCCAGAATTCTCGGCATGGAACTGGACGACCCGCGTATGAAGGCACAGATTGGGTTCCTGCCCGAACAGCCGTATTTTTACGACTACCTGACGGCGCGCGAGTTGCTGAGGTACTACGGACAATTGTCGGGGGTGAACGCACGAGACCTTACGCGAAAGGTGGACACGGTCCTTGAACGCGTGGGGTTGCGGGATGCGGCAAATCTGCAGCTGCGAAAGTTTTCAAAAGGCATGCTGCAGCGGGCTGGAATTGCACAGGCGATCCTGCATGATCCCAAGGTGGTTTTCCTGGATGAGCCGATGTCCGGGCTGGATCCAATGGGGCGGCGGGAGGTCCGGAACCTGATCGAAGAATTAAAGGGAGAAGGCAAGACCGTTTTTTTCTCGACACATATTCTGGCGGACGCTGAAGCCCTTTGCGACCGGGTGGCAATCATTCATTTGGGAAAGCTGCGCGGAGTTGGAGCGGTGGAAGAGCTAACTGCGGGCGTCGGCGCCCAAGTTGAAGTGGTCTGGGCGGGAACCATAGTGCCAGCAGGAATCAGAGCAGTGGGCGCTGAGTGTCATGTAGCAGGCGACACAGTGCGCTCGGTCTTCGCGGCCGATAAGCAAGATGCCGTGCTCGAAATGCTGCGGCGGGAGCGATTGCGGTTGATTTCAGTGACTCCGGTGAGAATGTCGCTGGAAGATTATTTCATCACGCAGTTGGGAGACCTCGGTGAAATGAACCTTCTGCCTAGGGCGGAGGGTGCGACCCGCGAGGGCTCCGCCGACAAGTCAGGTGTGAATGTTTCGACTTCGGTCAAGACTGGCGCGACTCCTTACAGCAGCGCGGGAAAATCATGAATCGACGCATTTTTTATATTGCAGCAAATACGTTTCGGGAAGCGGTGCGTGATCGGGTGCTCTACAACCTGATTGCGTTTGCGTTGCTGCTCAGCGGAGCGGCGGTCCTGGTCGGGCAGATATCAATTGAAATCGAGCGTTTGGTGGTCATCAATCTTGGGCTGACTGCAGTTTCGCTATTTGGGGTAGTCATCGCCATCTTCATAGGGATTGCACTGGTTTCGAAGGAAATCGACAAACGCACGCTTTATACCGTGCTGTCGCGCCCGGTGCGGCGCTGGGAATTCATCGCCGGCAAGTTTTTTGGGCTTTCGGGAACGTTGGTGGTCAATACATTCTTTATGGCGCTTGGAGTGTTTGGGGCGCTGCTCTATGTTGCTCATTCGCTGCACGTCCCCGATTTGCGAGTGTTGGTGGCTCTGTATTTTATTGTGCTGCAGTTCGTAATCATTACCGCACTGGCGCTGTTCTTTTCCTCGTTCTCGTCCCCCTTGCTTTCGGCGGTATTCACTTTTTCGCTTTTTGTGATCGGGACGTTCGCTGAAGATTTGCGAGGCTTCGCCGCGATCGCACATGGGCTTACGCGCTGGCTGGCGACGGCGGCGGCTTATCTGGTGCCAAATTTTTCCGCGTTAAACGTCATCAACCAGGTTGCGCATGGCGAGGCAGTGGGGCGGCAGTTGGTGATTTACAACACTGCCTATACGCTCGCGTACACGGTGACGGTTGTAGCCGGCGCGACTCTGATTTTTGAACGCCGAAGCCTGAAATGAGCGGGTCGAGAAAAGTGTCGATGGTGGCCGGCGCGGTGTTTCTTTGCTGCGCGATCAGTTCGGTGCTCTTTTTGCGCGAGTTGGACCAGGTACGCAAAGGGGCAACGCTGCAGGAATTTCTCTACATCTCCTCGCCAAAATTACTAAAACATTTGAGTTTGGGATACGAAGGCCTGCTGGCAGATGTGTACTGGACTCGTGCCGTGCAGTATTACGGGGGCATGCATCACGCCGGCGGCGGGAATTATCAACTGCTCTGGCCGTTGCTCAATATCACTACCCAGCTCGATCCGCACTTAATTCCAGCATATCAATACGGGGCGACGTTCTTATCGGCCCAGCCGCCAGCCGGCGCGGGACTTCCGGAAAAGGCCATTCAACTCATGGAGTATGGAATAAAGCACAACCCAGATGACTGGCACCTGTATTACGACCTGGGTTACATCTACAACGATGTTAAGGATTATCCGCGGGCGGCCGACGCTTTCGAGCGCGGGTCGCACGTGCCCAACGCGCACCCGTTTTTGAAACTCCTCGCCGCTAACATGGCGCAGCATGGCGGCGAGCTGCAGACCGCGCAAATGCTCTGGACTTCGGTTTATGAAACTACGAATGACAAGTACATCCGCGAAAATGCGCTTTGGCACCTGCGTGCAGTGAAGGTCGGCCTGGATGTTACAGAAATAGAAAAGCTAGTCGCAATTTATCGCAAGCAAACCGGCCATCGTGCGCAGAGTTTCGCCGATTTGGCAAGAATAGGTCTGCTGCAGGGAGTACCGCTGGATCCGGTAGGAAACGAATATCAACTGGACGCTGATGGTAACGTTTTTATTCTTGACCCCGAGCATCTTCCTTTCGTGGAAAAGGGCCTGCCGCCTGGGTATGTGCCAAGCTCATTTCCGAAAATTCCTCACGACCGGTAAAGCTTACTTTTTCCCAATCGGGATCGCGGAACTGCGGAAGCAGAATTGGCTCGGGGTGCAGATGAAAAGTATTTCATCCTACTCCGGCAAACCTGACGAATATATACTCTCTCCTGCCTTTTAGGTCCTTGATTGACCTGGGCGTCATTCTGATGGAGGTGAGGAAATGAAGCGGTTAGGTTTGGTGCTGTTCACAGTTCTTTGCGGTTGTGAGTTGGTTGCCGCGCAAGCAGCGAATGATCGGCGGCCGTTTGATAAAAACGGAAACGCTGCAGCTTCCAGGACGCCGGTCATCCTTTACCACGGCGGACCAGTGATGGTGGCATCGAAACAGCTGTACGTTATTTACTACGGCAGCTTTACGTCGGCGCAACACACCATCCTGGACACGTTCCTGCAAAACCTCGGCGGGTCAGGCGCGTTCAACGTGAATAGCGAGTACACGAACGGGCAAGGCCAGGCGGTGGCAAACGTCTTGAGTTATTCACCGCAGACCGGGTCCTTTGACGACAACTATTCTCTCGGCACCGCGTTGTCTGGCAGCTTTGATACCACCATCATCCACAACACGATCGCCAGTGGCAATCTGCCCAGCGACGTCAACGGCATTTACATTCTGACGATTTCGCCGGACGTAAAGCTGCCGAAATCAGTGTGGTGCGCATACCATTGGCACTCAACCAGCATTGTTACCGGTGAAGACATCAAGTATGCGGTCGCGCCTGACCCGCCACAGTCGCTGTACTCAAGTTGCTCGGGAAATGTGGCGAATTTCAGCGATACTACCAGTCCGAATAATGACATTGGAATGGACGCGGTAACTGACGACCTGATGCACGAGCTTTCGGAGGCGGTGACTGATCCCGACGGGAACGCTTGGTTTACGAAGAATGGATTCGAGAACGCAGACCTCTGCAATTTCGTGTATGGAACCACTTTTCTGGCGGGGAACGGATCGCATGCCAACCACATTTTTGGAAATCGCGATTACCTGGTGCAGACGATATGGGACAGGCTGGGAAGCTTCTGCGCGCTGACTCACTAGGGCAGGTTTGAAAGAAGATTCGTTGAACGAGAACGCCCCCACCTTGGCAGCGGCCGTCAAAAGCTGGTGGCGTGAACAACGGCGTAGCGCGAGTTTCTTGGCGTCATCACGAATGCTGATGACGATTGTTGTGGAATTTCTGCGCGATTCCCTGCCCGACCACAGACGCCAGCGGTTTGGGGACGTGGACTACGACTGGGAATATCGGGTTGATACCACCAGCGCGAACGTTGGCTGGCGCGCGAGATTGATCGGGCTGCTGAATTCTCCTTATCAGCCGATTGAGGCTGCTCTGCTGCGCGAGATCCTGAATCAGCAGGCGATTGACTTTGCGCAGTTCACGTTTGTGGACATTGGATCGGGTAAAGGGCGGGCGTTGCTTTTGGCCGCCGAACATCCATTTCGAAAGATTGTTGGCGTCGAACTGCTGCCTGAGCTGAATGAGATCGCGCTGGAGAACATTCGGAGGTTTTCGGCCCGGCATGCGCAATGCGGAATAATCGAAGCAGTTTGTAGCGATGCGGCGGAGTTTGTACTGCCTGCGGGGCCGCTGGTGCTGTTGTTGAACAATCCACTCCCAGCGGCAGGACTTCACAAATTCCTCAGCAAGGTTAAGAGTTCGTTGCGGCAGGAGCCGCGGCCTGTCTGGCTGATTTACTCAAATCCAACTTTGGAATACATCGTGAGTAGCAGCCCGATGTTTCGCAAAATTTCCGGGACACACCAATATTCGATTTTCCAGAGTTAGTGGTTCCCGTTGCGAGGTGGTTTTTCGGAGCGCAGCGCGGCGTCGGCGAGTTCCATCCAGTGCTGTATTCGCAATCGAACCAGGTCAGCTTCGCGGCGGGTGTGAGGCGGCTGATAAGGAGAGAGCCCCTGGAACGAAATCTTTGTGAGGTCACGCCTCCGCTCAATGGCGGTTTTTGGAACCGGATCGGCCATGTTATTAAAGGATGCCGGAAGCGATTGCGATTGTTCGATAGGGTACAATCCGTACCGCTGCGTGATCGATACTTGAGGCTAGGTAAGGGAAACAAGGTACTGCGCCCGAACTCAATTGCCCTTCCTGCTTAGAGATATGGCGAGGATTTAACCAAGTCAAAGGTGTCGGACAGAGTAGTGACGCATCCAAAGCTGTAGGGCCCGAATCTTCCCCAAGCGATGAAATTACCAGCCAGGCAAGGCGCCGTTCTTCTCTGCCTCCTACTCAGTGGAGTTATGGGCCGAGTTGCGCTGGCGCTGCCGAACCTTCACGCCGTGGCTCAGGCCGTCGACCAGCATTACGACCGGTTGCGTTCATTGCAAGTTGATTTTGTCGAGATCTATCAGGGGGGCGGGGTTGAGCGAATTGAGTCTGGAACTTTGTGGCTGAAAAAACCCGGCAAGATGCGTTGGGACTATCGTTCTCCTGAAGAGAAGCTATTTGTATCCGATGGGAAAGATGCCTGGCTATACCTTCCCGGAGAAAAGCAGGTGCGGAAGTCTTCTATGCGCAAGCTGGATGACCTTCGCTCACCACTTGCATTCTTACTGGGTAAGACAAAGCTGGAGAAAGAGTTAGATGGCTTGTCATTTGCGCCCGATATGCAGGTTTCGAAGGCGGAGAATTCGATGCTGCGAGGCGTTCCCAGGGGAATGGAAGACCGGGTAAGCCAGGTGCTGCTAGAGATCACTCCGGGGCACACGATTGCGCGCATTCTGATTCATGGGGTAGATGATTCGGTTACCGAATACCGGTTCAGCAACGAGAAAGAGGGCGTTCAGATTCCCCAAGCCAAGTTCCGATTCTCGGCCCCGGCTGGCACTGAGATAGTTGAGGATGAAACCGGTAATTAGCCCATTTGCGGCAAGGTTACCCTGGGGTACAGCACCACCCTAAGTAGCGGGAAAATCGGGAGTTTTCGATGTTAAACTGTGGGGGACAGCAGTTTTTTTGAGAGCCAGATGGCTGAATTCTTAGTCAAAGTCGCGGATGATCGCGGCCGCCTGATGCAGCAGGTGGAAACCGGCTACTCAGAGGCGGAAGTGCGTAACCGCTTCGTCCAGCAAGGCTACCTAGTCTACTGGGTCAAGCCCAAAGGCCTTCTCACCGGCGGGAAAATCACGCGGCGAAAGCGGGTGAGACCGGCGACTTTCCTGGTTTTTAATCAGCAGTTCCTCACCTTGATAAAGGCAGGGTTGCCAATCCTGGGATCGCTGGATTTGTTGATCAAGCGGCAGAAGGACGGGTATTTTCAGTCGGTGCTGCAAAACGTCCGTGAGCGGGTGAAAGGCGGTGAAATGCTTTCCGAAGCCTTTGCCGCGCAGTACGCCTTCCCGAAGGTCTATACCACTACGCTGATGGCCGGCGAAAAGAGCGGGAATATGGACGAAGTGCTGAGCCGGTACATTAACTTTCAACGGCTGGCATTGTCGTTCAAGAAGAAATTAGCGGTTTCGCTGGTGTATCCAACCCTGCTGGTTGCGGTCGTGCTCATCATGCTGGTTTTTCTGGTGACGTATGTGGTGCCGCAGTTCGCCAAGCTTTATCAGGACCTGAACGCACAGCTGCCGGCGATCACGCTGCTTATGCTCGATATCGGAACCAATGCGCAGAAATATGCGCCGGTCGCGGCAGTGGGTCTAGTGGTGCTTATCTTTTTACTCTGGCGTTGGAAGGCGAGCGACCGAGGTGCTGAACAACTCGACCGGTTGGTGATGAACCTGCCTGTGGTGGGTAACATTATGCTGAAGCACCAGGTGGCCACGTTTGCGCGGATGCTGTCAACCCTGCTTGCAGGGGGCATGCCGCTGGTGCCGTGTCTCGAGACCGCGGGGGCTTCGATGAGCAGCCGCCGGATCCTGAACGGGATACAGGACGCGGCAGTGCGGGTACGGGAAGGCCAATCGCTGGCGCGGAGCCTGGAAGAACAGAAGATGTTCCCCGAGTTAAGTGTTGAAATGATTGAAGTTGGCGAATCGACCGGCGCTTTGCCAAGCATGTTGAACTCGGTAGCCGAGTTCTACGAGGAAGATGTACAGACGGCTCTAGCGGCGGCAATGGTGATGATCGAGCCACTTATTCTTATCATTATGGCGGTTTTTGTGGGTGGAATACTGATTTCGCTTTATCTGCCGATATTCAGTCTGAGTTCCAGCATTCATTAGATTGGGGCGTTGCAATGGGAAGCATAGCGGAAAAGAAACCAGCACTGGCAACCGGCGGCAACGGACAACCGGCGCCTCCGGGCGGCCACTCCGAAGATCTTTCGCGGGCCCAGGACGTCGCGCGCCGATACCGCTGCGAGTTCGTAGACTTGCATGACTTCCAATTGCACCACGACCTGTTTTCGAAGATCGATCCGCGGCTGATGTTTCGCTATAACTTCGTTCCTCTCGAAGAAACCCGTGATGGCAAGCTGGCCATTGCTATAGCCGATCCCAGCCAGCTGATGATGATTGATGAGATCAGTCTGCTGCTGGGAAAGCGCATCGTGACCAAAGTCGCGACCCTGGCGCAAATCATCGAGATACTCAAGAAGACCGAGCAGTCGAAGCGCGTGCTCGAAGACGCGAGCGAAGGCTTTGCGCTGAATGTTGTTCGCGAAGAAGAGGGTACGGACGAGAGCATCACCATCGACAAGCTGACCGCGCAGGGCGATATGAGCCCGATTATCCGGCTGGTCGATACCACGATTTTTACCGCGCTGCAGCGACGGGCCAGCGACATTCACATTGAAACCCGCGACGATTCTGTGGTGATCAAGTTCCGCATCGACGGCGTGCTGACGCAGGCGATGAATCCCATCGCCAAAGAGCACCATTCGACGATCATCTCCCGCATTAAGGTCATGAGCGAGCTCGACATTTCCGAGCGTCGAGTGCCCCAGGACGGGCGTTTCCGCGTGAAGTACGGCCAGCCGGAACGGCCGATTGATTTTCGCGTTTCCATCATGCCATCGATCCACGGCGAAGATGCCGTGCTGCGAGTGCTGGATAAAGAATCGATGAGTGAAAAGTTTCGCTCGCTTACCTTGGACGTGGTTGGATTCGATGAAGACGATTTGCGCAAGTTTCGTCGGTATATCAAAGAGCCATACGGCATGGTGCTGGTGACGGGGCCGACCGGCAGCGGAAAAACGACAACGCTGTATGCGGCGGTGAACGAGATCAAGACGGAAGAAGACAAGATCATCACCATTGAAGATCCGGTGGAGTACCAGATTCGCGGAATTACGCAGATTCCTGTCAACGAGAAAAAAGGTCTGACCTTTGCACGCGGCTTGCGGTCAATCCTGCGACACGATCCCGACAAGATCATGGTCGGCGAAATTCGCGATACCGAGACGGCGCAGATTGCCATTCAGTCGGCGCTCACCGGACACCTGGTGTTTACCACGGTGCACGCCAATAACGTCGTCGATGTGCTCGGCCGCTTCCTGAACATGGGAGTTGAGCCGTACAACTTTGTTTCGGCGCTGAACTGCATTCTGGCGCAGCGGCTGGTCAGGCTGATTTGCAATTCCTGCCGCACCGTAGTGCACTATCCGCCAGAGGTGCTGGAGGCGAGCGGGCTCGATCCAGAACAATGGTCGAAGGTGTCGTTTTATGAAGGCCAGGGATGCATCGAGTGCGCGGGCACAGGTTTCCGGGGCAGGACCGCGATCCACGAACTTCTGGACTTGAGCGACCGGATTCGGGAAATGATTCTGGCGAAAAAGCCGACGTCTGAGATTCGCCGGGCGGCGCGTGAGGAAAGCATGCGCTTTCTGCGCGAATCAGCGCTCGACAGAGTGCGCGCAGGGTTGACCACGTTGAAAGAGATCAACAAGGTCACGTTCATCGAGACGATGAGGTAAGAAAATCGCCTTGGAGGACATTTGAGCAGAAGTATTGCTCAAAATTCAGCCGGAGCACAGACGGGCAGCCATTGCAGAATCAAAGGGATTGCTGGACGAATGCTAACCCTTATGGCCTGGAGCCGTTTTCGACATTTCCCTGCTCTGCAGATTTTGATTAAATAGACTTTCACACACAATGAGCCTTAGTTTCCAATCTGCCAGACCGAAGCTGGCCTGTGAGATTTTCGCCGACCGGGTGATCGCGGCGCGGGCATCGGACTCCGGTCAGGTGCTCGAACTCTGCACGACGAACGAGTTGTCGCCGGGGTGCGTGGTCCCTGATTTGTCAGAAAGCAATCTGCGCCAGCGCAGCTCGGTGGTGAACGCCTTGCGCCAAGCGCTGGAGAGCCTGGGCGGGCGCTCACGGGACGTAGTGGCGGTGCTTCCGGATGCCGCTGTCCGCGTGGTGCTGCTCGATTTTGAAACCCTCCCGGCCCGGCGCGAAGAGGCCGAAGGAGTGGTACGTTTCCGGTTGCGCAAGTCGCTGCCCTTTGATGTAGATCAGGCCAAGGTTTCCTATCAGGCGGAGACGGCCAGTACTGGTGTACGGGTGGTCGCGGCAGTGTCGCTGAATAGTGTGGTGCAGGATTATGAAGCAGCATTTCGCGAGGCGGGATTCATCCCGGGAGTGGTTTTGCCGTCGATGCTGGCGGCCTTGGGCGCTGCACCCGCAGACAAACCGACACTGGTGGTGAAAGTGGATGCGCTCACCACCAGCATCTCAATTTTGGACCACGGGCAGCTTCTGTTATTCCGGACACTGGAAAATACGCGGGGCGTAACCATCAACGGAGACCAACTCGCGGAAGATGTTTATCCATCGGTGGTTTTTTTTCAAGACACGTATAGCACCAACATTGAGCAGATTTTCGTAGCCGGCATTTCCGATGTGAGCGGAGCGGCCCCGGCGCTGCAGTCGCAAACCGGAGCCGAAGTCCGGGAACTGGTGAAGGCTTCTCAACTGGGGTTGGGCGGCGGTTCGATTCCGAAGTGGAGGATGGCGGGAGTTGTGGGCGCTTTACTGTCCACGAATTAAGCATGCGAATTGATATCAATCTCGCCAGTCAGCCGTACGAGGATTCACGGCGCTTCTGGACGCAGTGGGGCGCAGGGGTCCTCGTGCTGGGCCTGCTAACCGCACTGCTGGTTTTTCTCGCGGTAACAGGCTTCATACGTGCGGGACACGACCGGGAGCAGATTTCGAAATTAAAGGCCCAGATCAAAGCTTACGATGAAGAGAAAAGCCGGGCAGAAGCGGTGCTCAATCAGCCGCAGAACCGCGCGATGCGCGAGCAATCGCGGTTTCTGAATGACTTGTTCCAGCACAAGGCATTTTCCTGGACACGGGTTTTCGAAGATCTGGAACGCGTGATGCCGGCCCACTTGCACGTAGTATCGATTCATCCAGACGTGGCGTCCGACAACAGTGCTGAGATCAAGCTGCTGGTCGGAGGAAACTCCCAGGACCAGGCGCTTGATCTGGTGAAGAAAATGGAAGGGTCAAAACGGTTCAAGCAAACGCGTATTGATAGTGTGAAATTTGCCAACGAAAGACAAGGAAACACCGACCCCGTGCAGATTGCAATCGTGACGTTGTATGTGCCCTCGGCGACACCGGACGAGACCGGCGGAGGTATGCATTGATGCCGGATTTGAAAAAGACGCGAGGCAAGCTGGTAATCGCCGTCGCGGCGCTGGCGCTGTTGGATGTGGTGGCTATGGCCATGCTGCTGACGCCGCTTGCCGGTTCAGAAGGGTCACGCCAACAGGAAATGAACCAGCTTTGGTTGAGCCTGAAAACGCGCGAAACGGCGCCATGGCGCGGGCTGGACAAGAAGATTCCGCAAGCGCAAAAGCAGATTGCCGATTTCTATCACGAGCGATTTCCGGACGCGTATTCGGCAATATCTACCAACCTGGACAAAGTGGGCACGGAATCGGGCGTGAGGATATCAGGCGAAAAGTTCAGCCAGAAGGATTCCGGCATCGACGGACTGGATCGCGTGGAAATCGCGGCGGAAGTCTCCGGCGACTACCTGCAACTAGTGCGGTTCGTTAATGCACTGGAACGAAACAAGATCTTTTTCATGGTGGATGAGTTAGAGCTGGGCAACGAGCAGAGCGGAACCGTGAAGCTGCAGATCAAGCTGGAAACATATTTGAGGACGACGTAGTGAAGGTGGGAGCGGAAAATCGAACGAAACTGATTGCCGCAGGCGCTTTAGGCGTGGTGGCAATCGCGCTGATCGCGACCCAGTTTGGCGGCTGGTTCGGCGGCAATTCGTCCAGCGCAGCGGCCCCGGTTACGACTGCGTCGACCGACCTCGGGAAAGAGATTGCACGCGCGCCCAGAAGCTCCACGCGTGCCAGGCGCGGGGCGAACACCAAGCAGCAAAGCGCGGGGCGAAATCTCGATCCAACTTTACGGCTGGCTTTGCTGCAAGCAAGCGAAGACACGAAGTATGAGGGAACGGGAAGGAACAT
>Ga0075426_10000728_pt1 | contig 22908 bp, 17 predicted proteins | sample SoiMethybrSBSTD5_FD_75304 | JGI IMG/M metagenome (GOLD analysis project Ga0075426, IMG submission 75304) | Bulk soil microbial communities from a Populus tree surrounding site in Tennessee, USA - Soil MetaG P. TD hybrid SBSTD5 | ecosystem: Environmental > Terrestrial > Soil > Tree plantation...
GCCCACTGGTTTCCGTAGTAGGAAGCGCTGCCCAAATTCCTCTCGGCAAATTGGTCGGGAACCTGGTCCTGGAGGAAGCCCTCCAGGGTACCCCATTCGTAGTCGCCGCGCTCGCGCTGGATGAAGTGCTGCGGGCTGATCGAATTACGCCCATCATAGCCGAACTTCAGGGTGTGGTTGCCCTTGATCCAATTCAGATTCTCAACTAACTGATAGGTATTCTGGATGGCGTACTGCGGCGCACTTCCATCCGGCCCGACGTTAGCATACAACAGGTCATCAATCGTAATGTTGGGAAACGCGTCCGTACCGGGAAATTTGAAAGGCGGCACGACGTAGTATTGGCTGAAGCGGTTATAGGCGAGACGCAACTCATTGGTCAGGTTCGGAGTAAAATTGTGGAACTCAGCCAGCGACAGCAGGTAGAAACGCTGAGGCAGCGTCGTCCAGAAGGCCGGCAGGTTGGCAGTGTCGTCAAGCTGGTCGACCTTGTTCTCGACATAACGGCCTCGAAGCTGATCGCGGTCGGAGATGTTGTAGTCTACTGAGGCTACCGCGGTGTACTGGTTGGTAAAGAACGAACCGTTGACCGGAAAAGTGCCGATGGGAATGTCCTGGCCCCCCACCGAAATCGTGCCCTGGTCGTTGACGGGAGCTGGCGGCATGTATTGCTTGAGCACACCTAGGTTGTTCTGGGAAAGGCCAGGAACGGTGGCCAGCTTCGAGTAACCGTCGGCCGTCGGGGCCGCAATGGGCGATCCCAGGGTGATCGCCTGGCCCAGCGGGGCGTACTCGAAGTTGCCAAAGTAGAACAGCTTGTTCTTGATGATGGGACCACCGATGCTAGCGCCCAGCCGGTTCTGGTCGAAGCGCGGATTGGAACGGAAGCCCTGGCGCGCGAAAGCCTCATCCACCGCATTCAAATTACGATTCTGGAAGTACTCGTACAGGCTGCCGTGCACATCGTTGGTTCCGCTCTTGACGATTGTGTTGAACTGGCCGCCGGTCGAATGGCCATACTCGGGGGCGAATTGATTCTGCAACAACGTGAATTCCGCCGTGGCCTCGGTCGGTACGTACACTAAAGGACCGGTGACGGCCTTATTGTTGTTGTCGACGCCTTCGATGGTGAAGTTATTGTTCATCGGGCGCTGGCCGCCTACCGAGGGGCCCGTGCCCTGCCCAACGCCACCGTTGGAGGCCACACCGGAGCTCAGCAGCGAAAGCTGCAGGGCGCCGAAAAGTCCCAGTCCTGAGTTCTCGATGATGGGCATATTGACGATCTGCCGGGCATCAAAACTGGACTGGAGCTGAGCCGTACTGGTGTCGATGGCCACCGTCGCTTCGGTGACTTCCACCGTGGTCGTCACCTGGCCGACCTGCAATACCACATTCGCGGTGATTGTCTTGTTCAATTGCACATCGATATTGGAGAGCGTCGTCGCGGTGAATCCGCTGGCGCTCGTAGTCAGGTTATACTTGCCGACCAGAAGGTTGTCGAGCCGGTAATCCCCGCCCGCGCTGCTCGTGGTTGTAGCCTTGACACCAGTATCGACGTTGGTTGCCGTGATGGTCGCATTCGGAACGGTCGCGCCGCTCGAATCCACCACCCTGCCGATTACGCTGCCACTGACCGCCTGGCCAAAACTCAGCGGCGCCAGGGCGAGCAGTAAAACTAGAAGGCTTGCTCCAACTGTGCGTGTGCGCATAATCCTCCCCGTTTAAAATCGTGTGAGACTGGACGGGACACCCCAAGCACGTGGTGAACCAAAGTGTTACATCTGAAAATCAATCGTTTACCGTAAGGAATTGCCGTAGTATTCTATTCGGCATACGAAGTTATACGGATTTCGGTAGAAACCGCCTTAATATTTCATTTGTAAACCATTTCGCCACGGATTATTAGCGTTCTGCCACATCGGTGTTATCCGGGTGGCACAAAAGGGGAAATCCGAAGATTTTTAGGGGCTAGGCTCGGATATCGTCCCTGGTGAAGTCCCACTCCGCCATGCGGCGTTCGCGGGCCGAGAGATTAACAAGGTGAGCGCAGGCGGCGGCGTGGTGGCCCGCCATGGCGTCCTCCCAATAAGGCTTGCGGGTGCGAATCGAGTCGAAGAAGTGGCCGAAGTGCAGGATGGTGGGGTCCGGGCCGTCGTCCTTGAATTTCTCGGGCTCGGGATGTTTGGGGTTCTTTGCCGGCTCGACTTCGGTGGAGATGACTTTGGGATCGCGATAATACGCGTCTTCGAGCGCCTTGGGCCAGCTTTCGACGATCCAGCGGTTATCACTCACCGGGGTTTCGGGGTACAAGGTTGCTTCGTCGCCGCCCAGAACGAGAGTGCCCTCGGTGCCCAGGATCTGGAAGCCGCCTCCCTGGCTGAATTCATTATTAAAAGTGGAACTCAGCGAAACAGCAAATCCCTCGGGATATTCGAGGACACCGTTGAGCGTATCCGGCACGTCGCGCGATTCTTTCCAGCGATACAGCTCGCCCATGGCCATGGCGCGGGCGGGCATTTTGGCATCCATTAAATAATGAATGGTGGTGCAGAGGTGCACGAAGAGGTCGGTCGCGATGCCGCCCGAGTAATCCGAATAGCAGCGCCAGCGGAAGAATCGCTCCAGGCTGAAAGGGCGCTTGGGCGCCGGGCCAAGGAACATATCCCAGTTGACGGTTTTGGGCGAAGCGTCGGGCGGAATGGGATAGAGCCACGCGCCCTCCGCCGTATTGCGGTTGTATGAGGCGCGGATCATGGTGACCTTGCCCAGTTTGCCCGCGCGAATCCATTCCCTGGCGGTTTGCTGGGCCTTGGAGCTCATGCCCTGGCTGCCCACTTGCAGCACGCGCCCGGTCTGGCGCGCGGCCTCGATGATCTCGACGCCTTCAGCCGGACGGTAAGTGAGGGGCTTTTCGGAGTACACGTCCTTGCCGGCGCGCAGGGCCTCGAGGATGATCTGCTTGTGCCAGTGGTCCGGAGTCGCGATGACCACGGCGTCGATGGATTTGTCAGCCAGCAGGTCGTGGTGCGTGCGGTAAGCTTTGGCCCGCCCATTAGTGCGGTCGATGGCGCGCTCGACGCGGCCGGTGTAGGCATCGACAACGCCAACGATTTCCGTATTGGGATTGGCCATTACGGCCTGCATCAACTCGTGCGCGCGTGCGCCGGCGCCGATGTGGCCCACGGTGATGCGCTCGCCGGGAGCGGCTTTGACGAACTGCCCGGCGGCAAGCGCGGCACCGGTTTGAAGGAAACTACGGCGATCGAGATTCATGGCTGGGGATTATTATACGATCCGGGGGGCGCGTTAGAAGGCGAGATGATTCGCCGGGATGCTGACTAACCGGCCGGGTGGCCGTAGCTCCATACCACGGCGTTAGTCGCAGGTAACCATCGCGTTCGAGTGTACACGCATCATAGTCAGCCAGTCGCACGCTGCTATCCCTCCCGCAAGGCCATCGCTGGATCAATCCGCATCGACTTCCGCGCCGGCACATAGCAGGCTACCAAAGCCAGGCTGGCAAGCAGCAGCGGTGCGCCCACCAACAGTGCGGGGTCGAAGGCTTTCACACTGGCCACGGAGAAGAAGACGCCGGACATAAGGCGCACTCCGGCCCAGGTGAAGGCCATTCCGATGAGTGTGCCCGCCATCACCAGAACGGCGCTTTCCTTCATGACTAGTCCAAGCACGTCGCTCTTCTGAGCGCCGAGCGCCATGCGAATGCCGATCTCGTGGCCGCGCTGCGCAACTGAATATGCCGTCACACCGGCTAGGCCGACCGAAGCCAGGATCAACCCGAACGCCCCGATCAGGTTCCAGGTCCATGCAGCCCCCCGCAGCGAAGACATAAACTGCGCGATTTGTTCGGTCATACTGCGCGTATTAAAAGGTGTGAGATTGGCGTCCGTAGCTGATATTTCGCGTTGCACAGAGCCGATGACGTCTACGCCCGGTACCCCGCGCACCATCAGCGTTAGGCCACTCAACGAGGGTTGCGCGTAATCCACCGCGTGCAGCGGAAAGTAAATCGCCGGGTGCTTCTTGCTGGCGATGAAGTCCTCCGCCACATCTTTTGCCACCCCCACCACTTCGAATACGTGCCTCTTTTTGCCCAAGACCCCGGCGCGAAAATCAAAGGTCCCTGGCACGGCCCCGAATCCGCCGGACGCTTCGTCGTTGCCGATCTCGATGCGCCGTCCCAACACCTCTTGTCCGGTCCAATAAACGCGAACGAGGTATTGGCTGACGATGATCGCCGTCGCCCCATTTGCCTCGTCCTGTTTACGGAAACCGCGGCCGAGCAAAATAGGAATGCCGGCGGTCTCGAAGTAGTCCTTCCCTACGACGTGCTTCCGGGCCCACTGCGTCGCCTTTTCCTCGCCTGCCCCGGCATCGGTAAATATCACGCCCGCGTTGCCGCCCACCGCCACCGGCACCGCGTCGGTCAGAGTTGCGGCGGTCACCGAGGGAAGCCGCTTCACGCGTTCCAAAATTTTCTCGAAGAGAACTTCTGCCTGAGAGCCCGAGTATCCGTCGCGAACCGGATCCAAAGAGATCAGGTAAAGGTTCCTGGAGTCGAAACCTTGCTGAATGCCCATGGTGGTTTGGATGCCGAGTCCCAGAAACCCGGTGAGCAGCAACAGCGTCAGCGAGCCGGCCATCTGGCAAAGCATCAGCCCGTTGCGCAGGCTCAGGCGGCGGTGCCTGCGGAGCTGGATGTTGCCCCCTTCCTTGAGTGCGGGCGTCAGATCGGTGCGCGTGGCCTGCAATGCGGGGACCAAGCCGAACGCTAACCCCGTTAAGCCAGTCACACCAAGCGCGAATAGCAAGGCGTGCCAGTCAGGTGTGAGGTCGAAGGCCACCGGCATGGGGTATGGCATCCTCATTTGGGACGCGAGGTGCATCAGCCAGACAGTCAGGATGAACCCGAGCACGCCCGCGCCCGCCGCCACCAGCATGCTTTCGGTCAGCAACTGGCGAATAAGCCGTGCCCTACTGGCGCCCAGCGACAGACGAACCGCGATCTCTCTGCGACGGTCCGCCGCCCGTGCCAGCATCATGTTGGCCGCGTTGGAGCACGCGATCAGCAGCACCAGGCCCCCCAGGATCATCAAGACTTCCGTGAAGTACGGCCGGTCCTGCTTCCGGATCGGCAGCACTTTTCCTCCGGGAACCAACAGCACGCGCCGGCCGCCCTTTTCTCGGTCGGCATCGCCGAACTCCTGTTCCATTTGCCGCACTACCGCGTCCAGTGCAGCCTCCCCGCGGTCCGCAGTGATTCCCGGCTTCAGGCGCCCGACCATCTGGAACATCGTCAGGTCGCGCCGCTCCAGTGCGCTGTCCGCCAGTTCCGGCGCAATGGGCGCAGGAACGGACACCGGCATCCAGACATCTGCCACAAAGAACCCCGGCGATGCTCCCAGAAAATCTCTCGGCCCGACGCCGATCACCGTGCAAGGCTGCCCGTTGATGCGCAGTGTCTTTCCGACAGCCGAAGAGTCAGCGCCCAGATGTTCCTGCCAGAACCGGTAGCTGACCACGATGACTGGTGCCCGGCCAGACTGCTCCTGTTCTTGATCAAAGAACTGGCCCAATGCGGGGCGCACGTCCAGCGTAGAGAAGTACGATGGCGTGACCAGGTGTCCCCAAATTCGTTCCGTACGCCCGCCGAGCGAAACGCCGAACGGAACAGGCGCGACGTAGGCCAGCGTAGAAGAGAACAGGTCGCTTCGTTCGCGGTAGCGTTTGTAGTTGGGATATGACGTCGGCGCTTGGAGCGCGACTAGTTCCTCGGGGTTCGGAACGCCGGGAAGGTCGCGCAGAATCAACCCGTTCACCTCGCTGTAGGCGCACGTTGCGATCGCAATGCCCAGGCTGAGCGAAACCAGCGCGACCCAAGTGAAGCCCGGCGACTTGGCGAGCATGCGTAGCCCATACCGCACATCCTGGTGCAACTCAGCCAGATGCTCGATGGGAACGCGGACCGCGATGTCCGCCAGTAAACGCACCAATCCAAGGACGCCATGCCGCTGCCAGATGGGCTCAATGGCGTCTTCGGTCACTTGCACCAACTCCTCTCCGTAGGCGTTCTTGAATTCGTAGGGGAACGCGCGGGCGAGTGCGCGATAGAGCCGCAGGCTGACCGCCACTGGCCGCTTTTGAAAGTGGCTCATGACTCCGCCCTCCGAGTTCTTCGCTTGGCGTCCACGACACGAACCAGATCTTCGAGCCTCTCGCTTTCGGCCGCCAGGACGCGCCGACCGAGTCGGGTAAGCCGGTAATAACGCCGCCGCGCGTCATCCAGTTCCGCGGCCGGCCGCGTGTCGGATTCTTCGATCAGTTCCTCATCGATAAGACGCTTGAGCGCGCCGTAAAGTGTCGCGGGCCACAGCCGTACCTTGCCGTCCGTTCGCTCCAGAACCTCCTGCATGATGCCGTAACCATGCTGCTCCTGGTCCGCAAGCGACAGCAGGACGTGAAACCAATGCGGCTTCAGGGGGAGAAAACTGTCCAGACCTACCCGTTTTGTCATGGCCGAAATTGATATCACATCATATATATATGGAAAAGGATCAAGTGTCAATGGATTGCGATCTTCGGTGCGAACACAGCGCGTGTTCGGAGCGGTGGGAAAATGTAGCGACTGATTTCGCTAGTCTGCCCTACCCCTCCGCCGGCTTCGCCAGATGGTATTCCGTTGCATCTTCGAGCGCGGCGGCGACGCGCAGAACAAGCGCCTCGTCGAACGGGCGGCCTACGATCTGCAACCCGAGCGGCAGGCCGCGGCGGTCGGGGCCACAGGGCATGGAGAGCGCGGGCAGGCCCAGGACGTTGATGCCGCGGACCAGGCGCGTGGCGGCCAGGCGCACGTCTTCGGTGTGATCGCCCAGTTTTACGGTCTTCTCGAGGATGCGCGGCGCGGCCATGGGAGTCGTCGGAGTGAAAAGGCAATCGACCTGCGACCATAACGCGGCGAACTCGCGCTGCATCATGCGGCGCAGGCGCTGCGCGTTTACGTAATCCGTCGCGGGGAGCAGGCGGCCCTGATCGAGCAGCGCCAGCACGTCAGAACCGAACTGGTCGCGGTTGCCAATGTACTTCTCCATCAGCGCCGAGGCTTCGGCCAGCAGGATCACGCGGCCCACGGCGTTCAGCGCTGGGATGTCCGGCACGCGCACGGGGATGATGACGGCGCCGAGCGATTCAGCGGTTGCGGCCATGCGGCGCACCGCCATATCGACGTCGGGATCGAGCCGCTCGAAGTAGAAATTCTGCGGCAGGCCGATGCGCACATTGCGAATCGAACAGCCGGGCGCGGGCAGGTAGGAACCGACCGGCTCGGTGGAGGAGGTCTCGTCGCGGAGATCGTGGCCGGCGATGGCCTCGAGCGTCACGGCCGCATCGCGCACTGAACGAGTGAGCGGGCCCATGTGATCGAGCGAGAAATCGAGCGGCATGACGCCGTAGCGGCTGACGCGGCCGCTGGTGGGCTTGAGGCCCACGGTTCCACAGAACGACGCCGGGATGCGGATGGAGCCGCCGGTATCGCTGCCCATGGCCATGAACACCATTTCCGACGCGACGGCCGCGCCCGAGCCGCCGCTCGAACCGCCGGGAACGCGGTCGGGATCCCAGGGATTGTGAACTGTCCCGAAGTGCGGGTTGTTGGAGGTGATCCCGTAGGCCAGCTCGTGCATGCCGGCTTTACCGACGAGCACCGCGCCCGCGGCCGCGAGCTTTTCAACCACGCCGGCGTCGCGCTCCGGCACGTGGTGCATGAAAATCACCGAGCCGCAAGTTGTGCGCACGCCGCGCGTTTCGAAAACATCTTTCACGGCGATGGGAATGCCGTGCAGCGGACCGCGATCGGCGCCGCGCGAAAGCTCCTCATCCGCCGCCTTGGCCTGCGCGCGCGCGGATTCTTCGAGCACGGTCATGATGGCGTTGAGCTTCGGGTTGAGGAGGGCGACGCGCTGGAGCGCGGCCTCAGTGAGCTCGGCTGAAGACAGATCTCGTTTGCGCAGCGCCTGCGCGGCTTCGAGGATAGTCACTCAGCGGGCTCCGGGATTATACGAAAAGTGATGGCGGGCTCGATCTCGTCGGGGATCGTTTTCGCGAGGGGCCGGAAAGCGGCCTCCAACGTTTCGAGAGCGGGCACAATGCGCTCCAGATCGGATTCGGGGATGCGGAGGTCGTTGGCCTCGGCGATCTTTTTCCAGTTCTTCATGAGTGATTCTGTATTTTACAAGGTGGACGGGCAGGAATGCCTATTCCGCCGGCCTGTCGCGCGCGGCCCATTTCGCGCCCGCCAGCACGATCATGGTGGCGAGGAAGCTGAAGAGCACGATCGTCACGGAAATGTAAAAGGGCCCGTACTCTTTTTGCAACCTGTCCTTCAGGAGCGGCCAGGTCAGGAGGTTGAGGTACTTCAACAGCTCGATCGCCAAGCCAACCAGAATCGCCACCGGTACGATGCGCAGTGGCGGCACGCGGCGGTTGGGCAGGAGCCAGTAGACCAGAAACAGCGCCAGGATGGAAACAGGAATCGCGGCGAGCTTGAAAAACGCAAAGTTGATCCACATGGTGACTTTGCCCAACCCCATCAGGTTGCCGAGATACTGCTGGTTGAGCGCGGTGAGGATGAACGACAGGAGCGCAAGGCTGCCGCAGAGCAAAATCAGGCCCAGCGCGAGGAGCTGGTTCTTCCAATAAGTGCGGTTCTCTTTGACGCCCCACGCGCTGTTGAACGCGACTTCCAGGGGTACGAAGATGCCATTGGCGGTGACGAGCAGCAGCAGGATGGAAGTGATCTGCATGGGACCGCGCGATTCCACAACGGCATTGAGATTGCGTTTGATGAAGCCGCCCATATCGCCAGGGAAAAAATCATCGAGCGCGAGATAGATGGCGTTGACCGCGGCGCGCCAGTGCAAGCCGTAGCGGCACAGCGAAACCATCACGATGAGGAAGGGAAAAAACGACAGCAGCACGCTGGCCCCCACTGCCAGGGCGTGAACGTGTACCTCCGTGGACATCCAATAGCGCAGGATTGGCACGAGGTGGCGCCGTAGCCCGCGCGGCTCGGGAGGCACGGCGTCGAAAATCATGGATCGAGCCGTTCGGGAGAAAAAAACATCGGCACTAGCTCACGGGAATGCCCAGAGTTTTCTCGATGTACTCCCGGCTGATGCGCGCGCTCTCCTTGGGCCGGCGGTAGGGCGACGAATCCAGCTCGACGGTGAGCCAGCCACGCCAGCCGATTTCGTCCAGCCGCGCCTTGATGGCTGGAAAATCCACGCCGCCCTTGCCCAGCTCAAAGAAAATGGGATCTTTCATGGGATCGTTATGGCCCATGCGTTTTTTGGCGCCGCCGCGATGTTCGGGCTTGGTGTCCTTCAAGTGAAATTCGATGATGCGGTGGCCGAGCGAGCGGGTGAGCTCCACCGGATCGATGCCGGCCATGGTGATGTGTCCGGTATCGAGGACGAAGCTGACGTGCTTAGGATCGGTTGACGCCAGCAGGGCATCGATCTCGCGGCGGTTTTCGAGCTGCGTCCACATGTGCGCGTGCACGCCGAACTTGATGCCTGCCTCGTCGTTGATGCGGTGGCCGAGCAGATCGAGTACCGTCGCCATGTGCTTCAGATCCTGCTCGCTGGTGCCCGCCGGCCGGCGCGGGCCGGTGTTGATCTTCAGGTGATCGCACCCCAACCGCTGGACGAACTTCGCCAAGCGCAGATGCTCTTCGACGATCTTCTCGTGCTTGGCCGGGTCCTCGAAATGCGTCTCCATGCGGCCGCCGTTTGAGATCGTGTCGAACTTGACGCCGATAGCGGCGGTCTTTTTCAACAGCTCATCGGGCTGGTCGAGATACTCAGCGAAGTAGTTGATGAAGCTCTCGACGTAGCCGAAACCGGCTTCGCGCGCTTCGCGGAACGAGAGGAAGACATCTTTCTCCCAGCCCCCCATGGTGTTGGTGGTGATGCCGACGCGGTAGCGGGACTCCCCGGCCGCCCACAGCGCGGCGGCGCTTCCTAAGAGTGCCCGCCGAGTCAGCATAGTTTAGATCTTGTTGCCCGCGATCATGACCATGTCAATCGCGCGCGTGTTGCGGATATCATCGAGCGGGTTCTTGCCCAGCACGATGAGATCGGCCCATTTGCCGCGCTCGAGCGTCCCGAGATCCTTGGCCCCTAGGAATTCGGCGGCGTTGTGCGTGGCGTCAGTGATGACTTGCATGGGCGTGAGGCCCGACTCCACCATTAACTGCAGCTCCCATTGCTCGAAGTAGCCCTGGAAGCGCGCGGGCGGCCCGCTATCGGTGCCGAAGCCGATCTTGACCCCGGAATCCGAGAGCTTCTTCAGATTCTCCATCGCCATCTTGAGGAACTCGGGGTACTTTGCGTAATCCGGATCGGCGGCAATCTTTTGCTGATATGCCGCACTCTTTAGCGTTGCCAGCACATCGGGAGCTAGGCCGCGGGTGAAGAATGGATCATCCAGCAGCGGCCCGGGTCTGGCGAAAATGAATGTCGATTCCTCGCGCGTCAGCGTGGCGGCTTCCTGAAATGCTCCGTGCTTCTTCATGGAAGCGATCAGCTCATCATCCACCGGCTTATCGCGCACGCTGTGGGCCAGGCCATCCAGACCGGCGTCGACGAGCGCCTTGGCGTCGGCCAGATAGAACACGTGCGCCGCAACTTTGAGACCGTGCTTATGCGCGTCCGCGATGATGGTCTTGGCGAGATCGAGCGGGATCTTCCTCTCGCGGCCCAGGTGATCGTCCACCCAGATTTTGACGAGATCGACTTTCTGGCCGGCGAGATGCGCAACATCTTTATGGACGTCGGCGGTGCTGCCCACTTCGAAAGGCACGCCTTTCATACCTTGCGCTGTCGTCGGGTATCCACCGACGCCCGTGAAGCCGCGGCCGGCGGTGAAGATGCGGGTCATGTGCGGCCGGCCGGCGCGCTGCTCGGCGCGCATTTGGAAGACCAGGTCCTGATCCGTCCCCATGCTGGCCACCGATGTCACACCGTAGGAAGCGTAGAGCTGGAGCTGCTTTTCGACATTTTCGCGCGTGTAGTTTTTCGGATCCTGCGCGAGACCGGTGGTATTGCCCAGGTGGCCGTGGAGATTCATGATTCCCGGCATGACGTATTTGCCGGCCAGGTGAGTCACCTGGGCGCCCGCGGGAACCTTGAGTTGCGCGTGGGGTCCGGCCCACTGTATGCGGCCATCGGCGATGATTAAGGCGGCATTGGCCACGGCCGGCCGGCCGGTGCCGTCGATAAGCGTGAAGCCATCGAGCACCGTGGTCTCGGCCAGCCCCGCGCCCGCCATAGCGGCAAACATCATGGTGAAGAGGATTGGTCTCATGTATGTGAAGCGGGATTGTAGCACAGCACTAGGGACGTGGTTTGACCGCGTGCGCAACCGTCTCTTATACTGAAGGTTCGTTATGTACATCCTGGTTACCTTTATTCATGTCATCGTGTGCCTCTTCCTGATCATTGTGATCCTGCTGCAAAGCGGGAAGGCCGCGGATCTGGCGGGCGCCTTTGGCGGTATGGGCTCACAGACGGCGTTTGGGCCGCGCGGATCGGCGACACTGCTTTCGAAGGCCACGACGGTGTCGGCCGTCCTTTTTATGTGTACCTCGCTGGCGCTATCGATACTGGCGATGCGCAACGCGGGTGTGAGCGCCACGGTGCTGGAGCGAAAGACTCCGGCGAAGCAGTCGATACCCGCCGGAGCTATCCCCGCCGGGCCGGGCGCCCAAAAACAGCCGCAGCCGGCGCCGGCGAAGAAGTAGTTCCACGCAATTGCGGAGGTGGCGGAATTGGCAGACGCACTAGCTTGAGGTGCTAGCGGGAGCGATCCCGTGGGGGTTCAAGTCCCCCCCCCCGCACCACACTACACTTCGGTGGCACATCAGTTTTCGGCCTCCGTTTTTTTGTGTGAGGAAATTTGTGACTGGAATTGTAGCGGTCGCCGTCGCGAAGTGGGCGAACATGAGGCGATCGATGTTCGCCTGCCGGACCTTTGACCACGAATAGCTGACATCCGGATAATGATCGACGAGGAACCGCGACCGCGGGCCTCCAGCGACACTCGCCACGTGCTGACCGTGGCCTTGGTGAAGCCGCAACCGGTACCAAGCGATAAATTCGTCCAACGCCATGTTGTAAACCCGGCGCGTGATCGGCGAGGAGACGCTGTCGAGTACTAGCGCCTTCAATCTTTGCCACTCCGCGAGCTTTTCCGCCACAATCAGGTCGTTCATTTAGGTCCTTTTATTGGGCCATATCGGAAGCCATTGGAACATTACCTCTGGGTAACAGAGACATCAAGGGAATTGGTGCGCGCCCGAGGCGGCCAAGAAAAGGATTGCGCGATTATCCTGCCATGATCCGGAATTCATCGCTTACAATACATAGTTCGAGCCTACGTCCATAAAGCTGCCTCAGGACTGAACCGAGGATGTCTCTACCTAGCTGGCAGGAGCTATGCGAACGATCCGGACGTTGCTACGTCTCTGCTTTGAGGTGAAACAATGCAGGCCAAGAACCGCTTGGGTGCCGCTCGTCTGGTTGGACTGACAATCGTCGTCACGACTCGCGTGATGGCCCAAGGAGCGCTACCGGTTCCAGCGCCTCCGGCTTCCGACGCCCAAAACCCAGCTGCACCCGGGGCCGGCGGGGAGCGGTTCCGCGGACTCGTTCCAGGCAAACAGCGGCCGCCTGGCGACCCCTCGCAGATCGCACACGGGAAAACGCTGTACGGCGTGAGTTGCAGGGGTTGTCACGGTGCAGACCTCCGCGGCGGCGACATGGGTGGACCGAACCTATTGCGGTCACAAGTTGCGCTCAGCGATCAGAACGGCGAACTGATTCTCCCGGTAATCCAGGGCAGCCGTCAGGACTCTGGAATGCCTGCCATTCCCATCAGTCTGCAAGACGGATTGGCGGTAGCGGCGTATATACGTAGCGTCGTCGCCACCATCGGGTCCCAGGGTAGACCGCCCTCCGTCGGGAAAGAGGCGCCTAGCATCCTCGTGGGTGATGCGATCGCAGGCCAGGCATACTTCGTCGCTAAGTGCAGCAGTTGCCATTCTCCGACGGGCGATCTGAAAGGGATCGCGGCAAGAATTACCGACCCCAAGACGCTACAGACCGTCTGGGTTGCCGGTGGCGTGCGAAGGCGCCGCCTGCCGGTTGGGGGCGCGGCGAGCCCTGCCACCGTCACCGTGTCGGTTGCCCTGCCGTCAGGAGAAAGCGTGGAAGGCCGGCTCGTTCAAATCGACGACTTCCTGGTTACCGTGTGGCTGGCCGACGGTACCGTGCGCACATTCCGCCGCGACGAAGACATGCCGAAAGTGGAAGTACACGATCCGATGAAAGCTCACCGGGATCTAATGGCAGTGTACACCGACAAAGACATTCACGACGTGACTGCATATCTGGTGACTTTGCAATGACATTCAACAAACTGCTGCCGACCGTGCCGTTCCTGCTCTCTGGGACCATGCTGATGGGACAGGCTGCGAGCGGAGTGGATCCTGCGGATCTCCTGAAGCCGCTAAAGGACTCCTGGCCGACGTATAGCGGCGATTACTCTGGCAAGCGCTATAGCGCCTTAGACCAGATCAATCAATCCAACGTGAAGCACCTGACGCTGGCCTGGATGTCGCACGTGACTCCTGGCCCTGACCAAGGCGGCCGCGGGGCCAGGCGGCCGACTATGATTGTCGGCGGCGAGGGGCCGGGCGACATCTCCGTTGGCGGCGGGACCATCAAGTCCTCCGTGCTCGAGGTCGATGGCATCCTTTACTTCACCATGCCGGACAACGCCTGGGCTGTAGACGCGCACGACGGCAGCCAGTTGTGGCACTACTTCTGGAAGACCAAGGGCGGCACACACATCGGCAACCGCGGTCTGGGCATGTGGCACAACACCTTGTTCATGGAGACGCCAGATGATTATCTGGTCGCGCTGGACGCGCAGACAGGCAAGGAACGCTGGCACAAGGAAATTGCCGATCTGTCGCAGGGCTATTTCTCCACGCCAGCGCCGGTGGTAATCGGGAATCACGTGCTGGTGGGCACAGGCAACGACCTCGATGCGCCAGGAGTTGTTCAATCGTTTGATCCCGAAACCGGGGATGTGCAATGGAGGTTCTTCACTGTCCCCATGAAGAAGGGTGATCCAGGAATGGAGACGTGGGGCACTCTGGACGCAGCCAGGCACGGTGGGGGCCAGGCATGGGTCCCGGGCGTCTACGACCCGGATACGAAGCTCTACATCTTCAGCACGGGAAATCCGACTCCGGCGTTTACAAACGGTACGCGCGGCGCAGGCGACAACCTATTCACCTGTGCGCTCATTGCCGTGAACGTGGACACCGGAAAAATGGCCTGGTATTACTCGACATCGCCTCATGATATGCACGACTACGATTCCGCGCAGACGCCGGTCCTGGTGGACGCGATGTACAACGGCAAAATGAGGAAGCTGTTGTTGACGGCGGCGCGCAACGGCTACTACTTCACCTTGGATCGTGTGACTGGTGAACACTTGGTCACCAGCAAATATGGAGTGTATACAAACTGGGCCAAAGGCCTGAACCAGAGGGGCGCCCCAATATACGATCCGGAAAAGAATGCAACAGTCTCGGGCTCGCTGGTATCACCGACTTCGGATGGCACCACGAACTGGGAGCCCGCTTCTTACTCTCCCGATACGGGCCTGTTATATGTCGCGCAGGACAACGGCTATTCGATCTTCTACCTCACCGATGTTGATCCGCGTGGTTCAATGGGCCTCGGCGGAAAGGAAGAAGCCCAAGTCGGATCTGGCGGAAGCTTCCTCACGGCAATCGATTACGTCACGGGGAAAGTCGCGTGGAAACGCCCCTACTACGGCAATGGCGGCGGGGGCGGGCTGTTGACCACCGCCGGGAAGCTGCTCTTTGCGGGCGACGGGTCCGAAAACCTCGTGGCGCACGACATAGCTACTGGGAAGCCACTTTGGCACACGCGCATCGGTCACGTTACGAATCCGCCGCAGACGTTCCTGCTGGACGGCCACCAGTACCTGATCGCGGCAACCGGCGATACACTATGGTCATTCCTGCTGTACTGATGCGGTCGAAGCTTCAGAATCACAGCCATGCTGGATCGCCCGCTTGATCATGGGCATGTGCTGGAGTATGGCCCCGGAGAAGAAAGCGTTAAGGAACAACGGACGCTATTCCTGCTGCATACGGAAGACTTCCGAGCACCGTGTCCTTTCGGCGAGGCTCCGAGACGGCACCCGTTCGGAGCTGTTGACGTCGATCCTTCGTTCGGCAAAGGTGAGGAGGACCGAAGATAGCCAAGGATGCTCGACATTCCAGATAGATTACGGAGAGTCTACGGCGCGCCTCTTCGTGGGTCGGTCTTTCGCATGAGTCCCGCCCCGACATTCTCGACGAAAAAAAGATCCGCCCGTGATCTGTGGCGTCTTATTGACGCTTGAGCACATCGCTCAGCTCCGCCACCATTTCCGAAGCTATTCGTTCCGCAGGGCCCGCAGCGGATCCAGCCCCGCGGCACGTCGTGCTGGCAAATAGCTTGCAATCGCGCTGACCATCAACAACGCCAGCGGAACAAGAGCGTACACAGCGGGGGAAGATACGCCGAGTCCGGGAAAGCCCGCAGCGAGCAAGGGTGCTGCCGCCGCGGTGAGCACTCCGCCGATCACGACACCAACGCCAGCGAGAATCAGCCCACGGCGCTCGACGAGCCATACAACGTCGCGGTGGCTCGCGCCGACGGCGACGCGGATGCCGAACTCCTTCACTCGGCGGCTCACCGTGTAGCCGACGAGCCCATAGAGCCCGGTCGTGGCGAGCGCCAGACCAATGAATCCCATCGTCCCCACCATTTGGAAGAACTGCAGCCACGTATCAGTGACCCGGCTTTTGTAGAGCGTCGCTACGGGCCGCAGGTTGAATACCGGCACATTGCCGTCGATCGATCGAACCGCGTCGCGCAAAGGCTGTGCCAGCGCACCCGGATCGCCCGTCGATTGCACCACTAACGTCATTCGCGAGCGCGGGTTCTGCTCGTAGGACACATACACATACGGAGCCGGCGCCTCGTTCACAGCCAGATAGTGCCCGGTCTTTGCCACTCCGACGATTTCGAAGGCAGGGCCGGCAGTGCTGTCAAACCGGATCCGCTTTCCGATCGGATCCTGGCCCGGCCAATATGTCTTCACAAACTGCTGGTTCACAATCGCCACGCGGCGCGTTCCGGCGCGGTCGTCGTCCGTGAAAGCGCGCCCGCGTTTGATTTCGACATTCAGGGTGCTGAAGTAAGCCGCGTCCACGGCGGCGCCGAACTCGAGCTCTTTTTCGCGGCCCTTCGGGAACTGGTACCCCTCTGGCACTACATTGACTGCGGTCTGAGAAGGCGACAGCGGCAGCGCTTCGGTCATCGCCACCCCCGCCACGCCGGGGATCATGCGAACACGATCGACAAGCCGGCGGTAGAAGGCCTTCGTCTGTTCGGGCGAGTAGTGCAGCACGGCGGGCGCGGTATCCAGGCTGATCAGATGGTCCGTGCGAAATTCGGGCGGCATCACCAGCATGTTCCGGAAGCCTGCGAGAAACATGCCGGCGGCGATCAGCACGATCATCGCGAGCGCAACCTGGCCGGCCACCAGAACGTCGCGGCCCAACATGCGCCCCTTGCCGGACGCGCCGTCTCCCCCCGCCTTCAGTGCGTTCACGAAGTCCGTCCGAGCGGTCTGCCAGGCCGGAGCCAGGCCGAAGACGAGACAACTCGCCAGCGCCACGAGCAGGCTGAACTCGACCACACGCCAATCCAGCTGTACGCCCAGCACAAACGGTGGATCGCTGGGAACGCTGAGCGTTTCGAGCACCCGAATACCACCGTATGCGACGAACAGCCCCGCGACGCCACCAGCCATCGCCACGATGAGACTCTCGGTCATCAGTTGGCGAACCACGCGGCTCCGCCCGGCTCCGATGGACAGCCGGATGGCAATCTCGCGGCTCCGGGCGCGCCCCCGGGCCAGCAACAGGTTCGCTACGTTCGAGCACGCAATGATCAGGATGAGCGCCACCAGCCCCATCAACATCTTGACAAGCGCCAGGAGTTGCGGAGTCTGCTGGATGCGCCTTTGCAGTTCCGTGCGGACCGCCATGTGCCGGTTGTGATTCGTCTTGGCATACTCGCGTTCCAGGGCGGCCCCGATAACGGCAACTTCAGCCTGCGCCGATTCCCGTGACGCGCCGGCGCTCAATCGGCCCTTGACGATCAGATCATGGCGTCCGCGGTCCTCCAGCGCATCCGTCGCCTCGCCGTCCAGGCGTTGGGCCATCCCGAGAGGAACGAAGATGCTGGGGAGAGCAAAACGGTCAAGGCCGGTAAACGACGCCGGGGCCACGCCGATGATGGTGAAAACGATCCCGTTGAGACGCAAAATGCTGCCGATCACGGACTGCTTCCCGGCGTAGTTCTGCTGCCAGAAGTCATAGCTGACCACCCCAACAGGCTGGGCGGATGCCGTCGCTTCGCCCGGAAGAAACGCGCGGCCGGCTGCAGGCGTCACGCCCGCGACCGAAAAGAAGTTGTCGCTGACCAGGCTCGAAAAGCACATCCGTGCCGGCGCCGTAGGATTGGCGGCCACCGCCAGGGTAGTGAGGCGATACGCGATCAGGCCGCTGAAGGAGCGGCTCTTGTCGCGTAGATCGCGGTAATCGGGGAACGACATACCTTCAAGAGAATTGTCCGGTGTGGTGCTGCTGACGTCGAACATAGCCGCTGGATTCTTTACCGCCAGAGGCCGCAGAAGCAGCGCGTCAGCGAAGCTGAAGATCGCGCTGTTCGCGCCGATGGCGAGAGCGAGTGAGAGCACTGCGACTGCGCTAAATCCGGGCTGCGTGCGCAAGGCGCGCAGGGAATAGCGGATGTCCGCGAAAATACTGCCAAGCCACGTCCAGCCCCAGGTTGCACGAGCGTCCTCCACCGCTAACGTGAGGTTGCCGAGTTCCTTTGCGCCCGCAATGGCAGTGAGTGATTCCAACTCCTCGCGCATCTCGCGCTCTTCGTGGCGGCGCCACGCCGGCCACAGATACCTGAGACGATTCCAGATCATCATCCCTTCACCTCTGGCAACGTACCCATAATCCGTCCGACCACGCTCACGAAGTCAGCCCACTTTGAATGCTCCCGTACCAGGTGCTTGCGGCCGGTCGCGGTGAGCTTGTAAAACTTGGCCCGGCGATTGTGCTCGGACGTATCCCACGCGGATGCGATCCAGCCTTTCGCTTCGAGCCGCTTCAACGCGGGATAGAGCGAGCCGAACTCAATACCGAGGGCCTCGTTTGAAGTGCTGCGAATGCTTTTAGCGATTCCGTAGCCGTGAAGCGAGCCGGTGCGGAGTGTCCGGAGTACCAACATGTCGAGCGTTCCCTGCAGTAGGTCCATATAGAGATAGACTATATGAAGAGAATCTAGACCGTCAACTACTGATCGTTGTTGGAACGCGGGTGTATGGCCAGTACGAAACATTTTCTTCGGTTTCCATGATGGCCGAAGATCCCTCGCGTATCTTGCTCCGTCCGCAATGAACACATAAAGGGATTCGTTGCCGCGCTGCTCGTAGTGCCCGCAGTTTTTGGCGCTGAAAAGGCCGAAGTTTGACCGATTGATCTCCCTTTCGATCTGGGATGGTAGAAACGGCTGCCACGACACCAGGAGTCAGGCCGAGAGGGATCAGGAAAATGCAGAGGCCGTACACACGGTGAAGATCGACGGCGGTTTAAGACCGCTTGCGCGAGCCGCTGCAGCCACGCGGCGCTGCACAACATCTTTCGCGCCTAATTTACAAAACATTGATACCAGATAATCTTAACATCCACACGACTAGCCAAATGGCTATTACTGCCACCACAACATACCGGATCCATTGCCCCACAGTCTTCGGCTCGGTCCGATTTTCCATACTTCTCTTATACCTCCATTTTCCATTTGGGACGGTATGATGATCGCATGCAGTCGATTGAGATCGACCCTGAGCTGAACCGCCTTGCTCTCGCGGAAGCCGCCCAACAATATCCCGAGTTTGCCGGGCACGCCTTGCGTGTCGTCGCCCGACCGCTTTCGCGAGGATTCGCATGGCAACTCGAGTGGAAGGGAGCGCCACCGCCTGGGCAACAAGCGTGGGAGTTTCAAAATACGGCGATCCGGGCGTACAAGAGACTGGCGAGAATCATGGATTAGTGCGGGACCAGTCAAGGAGGCTGAAATCTGTCTTCGTGGCCGGAGGTGCACTTGAAGAAATTGTTGGCAGAGACTGCTGCATGAGGCCGGGTTTACAATCTTGAACGACCCGGTGCTGAACCAAGTGCTGTCTCGTTCGGCAGCCCGGAAGAGACGCGGCGGATGATCACAGAGATTCAGAACGATGGTACATGCTGGTGCGGGAGAACGCAGTGGCAGGGACATACTGCCATGCGCATCAGCGTATCGTGCTGGGCGACGACCGAGAAGGATGTGGAGCGCAGCGTAGAAGCGATGCTCAGGATCGCGAAGACAGGCAATCCCAGGGAGTAGCTGAAGAAGACTGAGTGTTATTGGGACGAGGTCGTTGATCGATTACTAGGCTTGCCGCGAGTTACCACACGCCGCCAAATGCACTGTCCTATAGGGCTGGCGCATGGCTCCGTTGTGCGACATTATCGGACACTACTTCCGCTGCATCCCGAGACCTTCTGGGCGGGGCTGATGTCCCAGAATCGGACATATAGGGCGCGGAGCTGTGCGAAGGGATTATTACCAGCAATCGATTGGGCGGCTGTCGACCGTCGGGCCCGGCGTCGTTTGCGGAGAGAGCTACCTGGCGAGATCTTGTGCGCTCACCTTACCCACTCCGCGATGCTTCACTCGTATCTCAGTGCTCTCATGGGGTCGATGCGCGAGGCTCGACGGGCAGGGACATAGGCCGCCAGCATGGTGATACCGAGCAGGGTGGGTGCTACCAGGAGGTAGGCGACGAAATCGGTCTTGCCGGCGCCGAAGCTGGCTTTCAACAACTGTTCGGCACCCACACTGGCCACTAATCCAATACTGATGCCAATTAGGGCCAGGATCAGGCCCTGGTGCATAACCATGCGCAACACGGAAGCGCGTTGGGCGCCAATGGCCATGCGGATTCCGATCTCGCGGGTACGGCGGCCGGCCGAGTAAGCGACGAGGCCGTAGAGGCCGACCAGCGCGAGCACCAAGCCCATAATCCCCATGGCGGCGACGGTTTGGATGAGGAGGTTGGGCGTGCTAACCGCGCGCATGTGATAGAAATCTCCGAAGGTGCGGACGTCGTAGATCGGCTGGTTCGCGTCCAGGCTATGGACCACAGCCCGCAAGGGCGCCACCAGAGTTAGCGGGTCAGCGGCGGATTCGGCGAGCAAAATCATGCGTTGCTGCGGATGCTGCACGAGCGGAAGATAGAGGAATTCCATCGGCGCCTCGGCGATCCACAGATATTTGACTGTTTTCGCTACGCCCACGATCTCGAACCACGGACCGTTGCGATCGTTCAGGCGGAAGCGCCGGCCGATGGGGTCCTTGCCGGGCCAGTAGTGCTTTGCGAACTCTTCGTTAACGACCGCGACATGCGGAGAGTTGGCAGTGTCGGTGATGTGGAACGCGCGGCCACGCACGATGCGGACACCAGCGGTATCAAAGTAGTCGTCGCCGACTGTATTGGCGAACACGCTGACATCTTCCTTCCCTGGCGGGAATTGGAAGCCTTCCGGGCGAATCGTGACCCCATCCTGCGAAGTGCTGAAGGGGACGGAAAAGGCGAGCGCGGCAGATTTCACGCCCGCGACGGACCGCGCGCGCTCGACGAGCTCGCGGAAGAACTGCTGCGTTTGTGATTCGTTGTAATGCACTAGCCCGGGATCGAAGCTCATCATCAAAAGATGATCCGTGCGGAAGCCGGGATCTTGAGCTATTTCGTGTCGGAAGCCGCGAAACAGGAAGGTCGAGACGGTGAGCAACACGAGCGAAATAGCAACTTGTCCGGCGACGAGAAGGTTGCGGCCCCAGAGGCGACGGCGCCCGGGAGTATCGGCGGTTGCCGATCTGAGGGCGCTTACGAGGTCGGTGCGGGTAGTCTGGATGGCGGGAGCGAGCCCGAACAACACTGCGCTCGCCAGTGCTACAACCAGGCTGAACACGAGCGCGCGTTGATCCATTTCGAAGTTCATTTTGATGGGCAGATCTGACGGGATTTTGATCTGGCGAAAGAAAGTCACGCCGGCATACCCCACGCCCAGACCCAGGAGCCCCCCCGCGACAGCGATTAGCAGGCTTTCGGTGAGCAACTGGCGGATTAGCCTGGGGCGGCCGGCGCCGATGGCCAGTCGCAAAGCGATCTCGCGAGCGCGGACCGGCGCACGGCTGCTGAGCAGGCCGGCAACATTAGCGCATGCGACGACCAGCACGGCCATCGCTAGCACGCTGAGCATAGTAACCAGAAGCGCGTCGGGTGGGGATTGCTGGGTGCGCGCCTCGAGCTCGGTGCGCACGGCGGCAGTGCGATTACGGTTGGTATCCGGGTATGCGCGCGCTAGATTGTTCGCGATCGCCGTGACCTCGGCCTGCGCCTGGGCCACTGTCGCTCCCGGTTTCAACCGGCCCTTCACGGTGAGAGCCCGAAAGTCCCGAGACTCGAGCGGCTTGTCCTCGGGTTTACTGGTCACGCGGGGCCACATCATCATGGGAATGTAGAATGCAGGCCGCATGAAGCGGTCGAGACCGGTAAATCGGGCCGGCGCCACGCCGACGATGGTAAATTCAATTCCGTTAAGCCGCACTCTCCGGCCGAGGATAGAGCGATCGGCCGCGAACTCCTTCTCCCAGGTATCGTGGTCCAGAACCACAACGGCGTCGCGGCCCGGCACCCGGTCTTCGTCGGGAAGGAAGGTGCGTCCCAGCTCCGGTTCCACCCCCATGACGCGGAAGAGATTGCCCGTGACGAGCGCCCCTAGTTTTATTTTTGGCAAAGCGGAGGCGGCGGTAGCGAACCCGAAAGTGGTGTCCGTGAAAGCTACCAATCCGTCGAAGCTCTGGCTTTGATCGCGAACGTCGATGTAGTCTCGGTAAGAGGCGTTGAGAAGGCTGAAGCCGGCAAGTGATTCCGTCATGCCGACCGTGACGACCTCACTCGGATGCAGGACCGGCAAGGGGCGCAGCACGAGCGCATCGGCCAGGCTGAACATGGCGGAGTTGGCGCCGATACCGATGGCGAGGGAGAGGACGGCAACAAGCGTAAATCCTGGATTCTTGGCGAGCATGCGGCGGCCGTGGCACAGGTCCTGCCAGAGGCGCTCGAGCCAGATCCAGCCCCAGACGGCGCGCGTTTCTTCTTTGATATTGAGGACAGGCCGCCCGAACTTGCGCATCGCCGCATGGCGGGCATCCTCGAGCGACATGCCCGCGGCCATGTTGTCCTGTATTTCATGCTCGATGTAGTCGCGGATCTCGTTATCGAGGCTCTCTTCACGGTGTTGGCGAAAGTTCACGGCTGGCTCTCCTCTCCTATCGGATGCATAATGCGCGCGATAGCGTTGCTCAACCGCTGCCACTTGGAGTCTTCGGCACTGAGCTTTCGGCGCCCCTTGGCAGTCAGGTTGTAGTACTTCGCCTGGCGATTGTTCTCGGAAACTCCCGCCTTAGCGGAAATCAATCGTTGCTTGACGAGACGATGGAGTGCCGGGTATAGGGAGCCGTGTTCCACTTGCAATACCTCGTCGGAGCCGCGCTCAATGGCATGAGCAATCGCATGGCCATGCGCCGGGCCAAACACGAGGGTGCGCAGAATGAGCAT